>ENA-OVGC01002005-OVGC01002005.1-human-gut-metagenome-genome-assembly--contig:-NODE-2005-length-14436-cov-12.136430_pt1 | contig 14436 bp, 10 predicted proteins | sample MGYA00237768_ERZ505415 | MGnify/ENA primary metagenome ERZ505415 (study PRJEB26158, sample SAMN06016382) | human gut metagenome | biome: human gut; feature: ankylosing spondylitis patient; material...
GCCGCGTGGTGGACCGCCCCATGCGCCCGCTGTTCCCCAAGGAGATGCGCAACGACGTGTGCATCACCATGACCGTCATGAGCCTTGACCCGGATTGCAGCCCCGAGATCGCCGGTATGATCGGCGCTTCTCTGGTGACCGCCGTGTCCGATATCCCGTGGAACGGCCCCATCGGCGGCGTGCAGGTGGGTCTGGTTGACGGCGAGATCGTGCTGAACCCCACCCAGGAGCAGCGCAAGGTGAGCGACCTTGCCCTGACCGTTGCCGCCACTATGGACAAGATCGTGATGATCGAGGCCGGCGCCAACGAGGTGGACGAGGACACTATGCTGACCGCCATCAAGACCGCACACGTTGAGATCAAGAAGATCATCGAGTTCATCAACAAGATCGTGGCCGAGCGCGGCAAGCCGAAGATCGACTTCCAGGTGGTGGGTCTGGACATGGACGTGTTCCACGCCATCCAGAATAAGTACTTGGACGATTTCAAGGCCGCTATGGACACCGACGACAAGAACGTGCGTGACGCAGCCCTGCTGCCCATCATGGACAAGATCGCCGAGGAATACCCCGACCTGTCCGCCGCCGATCTGGATCTGGTAAGCTACAAGATGCAGAAGTTCGTGGTGCGCCGCTGGCTGCTGGATGAAGGCAAGCGCGTGGACGGCCGCGGCATCAACGAGATCCGCCCGCTGGCCGCAGAGGTGGGCATCCTGCCCCGCGTGCACGGCTCCGGCATGTTCACCCGTGGCCAGACGCAGGTGCTTACCACCTGCACGCTGGGCGGCACCAAGGACAACCAGCTGATGGACGATTTGACCGACGAGCAGACCAAGCGCTATATCCACCACTATAACTTTCCGCCGTACTCTGTGGGCGAGGCACGCGCACCGCGCAGCCCCGGCCGCCGCGAGATCGGCCACGGCGCACTGGCCGAGCGTGCTCTGGTGCCGGTGCTGCCCTCTCTGGAGGAGTTCCCTTACACCATCCGCTGCGTGTCCGAGGTGCTCAGCTCTAACGGTTCTACCTCTCAGGCTTCCATCTGCGGCTCTACGCTGGCACTGATGGACGCAGGCGTGCCCATCAAGGCTCCGGTTGCCGGTATCTCCTGCGGCCTGATCACCGAGGGCGAGCGCTGGATGACCATGCTGGACATTCAGGGCGTGGAGGACTTCCACGGCGATATGGACTTTAAGGTCGGCGGCACCCGCAAGGGCATTACCGCCATCCAGATGGACATCAAGATCGACGGCCTGACCTACGACATCATTGCCGAGGCCTTTGAGAAGTGCCGCAAGGGCCGCCTGTATATTCTGGACGAGATCATCAAGCCCGTGATCGCCGAGCCGCGTCAGGAGCTGAGCCGCTGGGCACCCAAGATGTTCAGCATGATGATCCCCACCGACAAGATCAAGGACGTGATCGGTAAGGGCGGCAAGGTCATTCAGGACATCTGCGCTACCTGCAACTGCAAGATCGACGTGCAGGAGGACGGCCATGTGTTCGTCTCCGCCGTGGATCAGGAGGACGCAAAGCGCGCCATCTTTACCATCAAGACCATTGTGGAGGACCCCGAGATCGGTGCCATCTACAAGGGCAAGGTCACCCGCCTGATGAACTTTGGTGCCTTTGTGGAGATCGCACCGGGCAAGGAAGGTCTGGTGCACATCTCCAAGCTGGACACCAAGCGTGTGGAGCGCGTGGAGGATGTGGTCGCCGTGGGCGACGCCATCGTGGTCAAGGTCACCGACATCGACCAGCAGGGCCGCATCAATCTGAGCCGCCGCGACGCCATCCTGGCTCTGGAAGCCAAGCGCGCAGAGCAGGCCCAGCAGTGATCTGATGGGGACCCCATCAGGCAGACCGTAAGAATATGATGAAAGATCCGCTGTTTCTCCAAAGGAACGGCGGATTTTTTGTGCTGGACGCACTGCGTCTGTGCGCGGTATAATCAGAAAAAAGCGGACAGCATGAAAGGAAGAAAACCCATGGAAGAACATCACATTCCGCAGGCGGTGCAGATCCGCAATGCCCATGTCCACAACCTCAAGAACATTGATGTGGACATCCCACTGCACCAGATCGTGGGCATTGCGGGCGTGTCCGGCTCCGGCAAATCCTCGCTGGCACTGGGCGTGCTGTATGCGGAGGGCTCCCGGCGCTACCTGGATGCCCTGTCCACCTACACCCGCCGCCGGATGACTCAGGCCGCCCGGGCGGGCGTGGACGAGGTGCTGTACGTTCCGGCTGCGCTGGCCCTGCACCAGCGGCCCGGCGTCCCGGGCATCCGCAGCACCTTTGGCACCGGGACCGAGCTGCTCAACAGCCTGCGGCTCATGTACTCCCGTCTGGCCAGCCACCGCTGCCCCAATGGGCATTATCTGGCCCCGTCGCTGCGGGTGGCGGCCGGGAAAGAGCTGCTCTGCCCGGAATGCGGGGCGCAGTTTCTGGCCCCGTCGGCCGAAGAGCTGGCCTTCAACTCGCAGGGGGCCTGCCCGCAGTGCGGCGGCATCGGCACGGTGCGCACGGTGGACCCGGACACGCTGGTGCCGGATGATTCCCTGACCATCGACGAGGGTGCCGTGGCCCCGTGGAACAGCCTGATGTGGTCGCTGATGACCGACATCTGCCGGGAGATGGGCGTGCGCACCAATGTGCCCTTCCGGGACCTGACCGCGCAGGAAAAGGAGATCGTGTTCCACGGTCCGGCGGAGAAAAAGCACATTTTCTATCACAACAAGAATTCCAATCAGGCAGGGGAGCTGGACTTTACCTATTTCAATGCGACCTACACCGTGGAAAACGCGCTGGCCAAGGTCAAGGACGAAAAAGGCATGAAGCGGGTAGAAAAGTTCCTGAAAGAGGACATTTGCCCTGCGTGCCATGGCACCCGCCTTTCGGCAGCGGCCCGCGCCCCCAAGCTGCGGGGCCTCTCGCTGGATGAGGCCTGCCGGATGCCCCTTTCGGAGCTGGTCGGCTGGGTGCAGGGCGTGCCGGACAGCCTGCCCGCAGAGATGCGCCCGATGGCGGAAAACATTGTGGAATCCTTCACCGGCCCGGCAAAACGACTGATGGATCTGGGGCTGGGCTACCTCACGCTGGACCGTGCGGCCTCGACCCTTTCCACCGGAGAGCGCCAGCGCATGCAGCTGGCCCGCGCCGTGCGCAACCGCACCACCGGGGTGCTCTATGTGCTGGACGAACCCAGCATCGGCCTGCATCCCTCCAACATCGTGGGCCTGACCGGCGTGATGCACGACCTGATCGCGGACGGCAATTCGGTGATCCTGGTGGATCACGACACGCAGATTTTAAAGGAAGCAGACTGGATCGTGGAAATGGGGCCGGAAGCCGGGGCAAAGGGCGGCCATGTGATCACACAGGGCACCATCCCGGCCATCGAGGCGGACCCGGCGTCCCAGATCGGGCCCTTCCTCTCCGGAAAGGCGGACACCCTGCGGCGAAAGCGCGCATTGGCGGACGCCCTGTTTGCACAGGGAACACTCCATCTTTCCACCGCGCAGCTTCACACGGTGAAGCCGCTGGAAGTAGACCTGCCCAAGGGGCGGCTGACCGTCGTGACCGGCGTGTCCGGCTCCGGCAAGACCACGTTGGTGCTGGAGAGCCTTGTTCCGGCACTGGAAGCCCGCATCGACGGCAAGACACTGCCGCCGCATGTCCGCGCCCTTGACGCGGAGGGCATCGCCCACGTCAAGCTCATTGATGCGACCCCCATCGGGATCAACGTCCGCTCCACCGTTGCCACCTACGCAGGCGTCCACGATGACCTGCGCAGGCTCTTTGCGCGGTCGCCGGACGCAAAGGCACACGGCTACAAAGCCGGAGATTTTTCCTACAACACCGGGTCCCTGCGCTGTCCCGGCTGCGACGGCACCGGCGAGGTGAGCCTGGACGTGCAGTTCCTGCCGGATGTGAACATCCCCTGCCCGGACTGCCGTGGTTCCCGCTATGCCCGGGCGGCCGGACTGGTAAAACTGACCGGCCCGGCGGGGCAGACGGCCTCGCTGCCGGAGCTGATGGACATGGACGTGAACACGGCCATTGATTTTTGCCGGAACATGAAAACGGTCTGCCAGAAGCTGAAGGTCCTGCAGCAGCTGGGCCTTGGCTACCTGACTCTGGGCGAGGAAACGCCCAGCCTTTCCGGCGGCGAAGCCCAGCGTCTGAAGCTGGCCAGCGAGATCGGCCGGACCCAGACCAATTCCGTGTTCGTGTTCGACGAGCCGTCCATCGGCCTGCACCCGCTGGATGTGCAGGTGCTGCTGGGGGTGTTCCAGGCCCTGCTGGACAATGGTGCGACTGTGGTGGTCATCGAGCATGATCTGGACGTCATTCGCAATGCGGACTACATCATCGACATGGGCCCCGGCGGCGGAGATGCTGGCGGGCGGATCGTGGCCTGCGGCACCCCGGAGCAGATCTGTAACGACCCGGCCAGCATCACTGGGCGGTATCTGCGCCGCTGATGGCTGCAGTTTGCTGTTGTGTTTTGCGCCCGGATATGCTATCATCGGGCCAGAAGCAATGCGAGGAGGAGTTTTCTATGATCCAATTTGGCCTGCGTCTGCACGACGCCGAAAAGCTGCCCCTGGAGCAGGTGCTCCCGCTGGTGCGTCAGCGGGGTTTCACCTGTGCTCACCTGGCCCTGAGCAAATCCCTCAAGGAGGTGCCCAACACGCCGAGCGCCCTCACCCCCGGTTACGCCGCCTATCTGCGCCGCCTGTTTGCCCAGAACGGCATTGACATTGCCGTGCTGGGCAACTACCTCAACCTGGCCCACCCGGACGAGGACGCTCTGCACGCCATTCAGGAAAAATACTACGCCCACATCCGCTTTGCCAGCCTGCTGGGCTGCGGTATGGTGGGCACCGAGACCGGTGCACCCAACGCGGAGTACAAGTTCTGCCCGGAGTGCCGCAGTGACGCGGCCCTTGCCACCTTTATCAGGAACTTCAAGCCGGTGGTGCGCTGCGCCGAGCAGTACGGTGTGACCATTGCCATCGAGCCGGTGGTCAAGCACATCGTGTACGATGCCAAGCGTGCCCGCACCGTGCTGGACGAGATCGGCAGCCCCAACCTGCAGATCCTGCTGGACCCGGTGAACCTGCTGAATATGGAAAACGTGGACGCCCGCGAGGAGGTGTTCGCCGAGGCCATCGAGCTGCTGGGCAAGGATGTGGCCATGATCCACTTCAAGGACTTCCTGCGCAAGGACGCCGGCGGGCAGCTGGCCGCCACCGGTGCCGGGCAGGGCGGCATGGGCGATTACCGCACCATCCTGCGCTTTGCCAAGCAGGAAAAGCCCTGGGTGTTCGCCACACTGGAAAACACCACGCCGGAGAATTCGGTCCAGTGCCTGCAATACCTGCAAAAGCAGTACGACGCGTGCTGAATCTGCCCCAATCACAAAAGGGTCTGCTGCCGGAAATGGCAGCAGACCCTTTTGTGATCTTTTGTGATAGAGAAATCAATCCAGATCCAGTTTGTTCTTCATCAGCCAGTTGGTGGCGGCAAAGTAGATACTGCACAGCACCGCATCGGCCAGCAGGGAAACCAGCACGGCGCGGAGATAGGTCTGGAGATAGGTCTGGTTCACTGCCACCTGCCAGGTGACGTCGCCGATGGCCGTGGAAGTCACCACCGTGCCCAGGTCAACGTTATCGCTGGCGTAGGGCAGCAGGGCCAAAAGGCGGTTCTGCACAACGTTCAGACCCACAAAGGCCGCGATGCCCACCAGCGCAAAATGCTGCTTGAACTGATGCCCGATCATGCAGGCGGTGTACAGGCACAGGATGGAGCAGACCAGCGTGGCCAGCCACTCGATGGCCGTGAGCAGCAGCATGAATCCGCTGACATTCAGAACGCGCTGCAGAATATCTGCCAGCAGCCGGAAGTCGCGCACGGCACCGGCCCAGTCCGAGAAGATGCCGTTGACGTTCAGCATCCCGCACAGGAAGAATACACCGAGGGAAAGCGCGATGACCAGGATGCTGCACAGCAGCCACACCATGCTGGAGATGAGCTTGGACAGGATGAGCTGCGCCGGGGTGACCGGCAGGGTGTGCATCAGATAACCCTCGCGCCCCAGCAGGTTGCGGGTGAACCGCTGGATGATGGTGAGCGCGGTGATGACTGCAATGGCGACACACAGCATCAGGTAAACGATCGTGACGACGGCGAAGGGAAAATCAGAAATCAGTGCTGGAAAGCGGAAGAACGCCCCCAGCAGTGCAGCAGCAGCCAGAATGGCCAGATACAGTCCGCCGTAAATGCGGCAGGTGGCCTTGAACTCATACTTTAAAAGTTTGCTCAGCATTTGAATACCTCCCGGAAATATGCATCCACGCTCATGCCCTCAGTCTCGCGGAGCTCCTCCACGCTGCGATGGGCGAACACCCGGCCGTCCTTCAGGAAGATGGCCTCGTCCAGCACCGGCTCGATGTCCCCGATGAGGTGGGTGGACAGGATGACCGTTGCGTCCTTGCTGTAGTTGCTGATGATGGTGTGCAGGATGTAGTCGCGGGCGGCGGGGTCCACGCCGCCGATGGGCTCATCCAGCAGGTAGAGCCGGGCCGCGCGGCTCATGGCCAGGATGAGCTGCACTTTTTCCTTGTTGCCCTTGGAGAGGGTCCTGAGCTTTGCGGTGCGGGCAATGTGCAGGGCGTCCAGCATCTCAAAGGCCTTGGCGGGGTCAAAGTCGGCGTAAAAATCCGTGAACATGCCCACCAGCTGTTCTACCTGCATCCAGTCGGGCAGCCAGTCGGCGTCCGGCAGGTAGGAAACAAGGGCCTTGGTGTCCGGGCCGGGGGCCATGCCGGCTACCTTGATGCTGCCGGACGTGGGCTGCAGCAGGCCGTTGGCCAGCTTGATGAGGGTGGTCTTGCCGCTGCCGTTGGGGCCCAGCAGGCCCACGATGCGGCCAAAATTCACATGCAGATCCACGCCGTCCAGCGCGGTCTTGTCTTTGTCGTAGCACTTGGTCAGTGCTTCACAGGTCAGAATCTCACTCATTGTGCATCCTCCTTGGTGGTGTCCAGTTGCTCCAGCAGAGCAGCCGCGCGTGCAGGGCTGTAGCCGATGCCGCGCATCTTGACCAGAAATTCTTCCGCCAGTTTCCGGGCGGCTTCGGTCCGAAGCTGTTCGATCAATTCGGTGTCCTCCGTAACATAGCGGCCTGAGGTGCGTTCGGTGCGCACCAGACCTTCGGTTTCCAGCTGGGCCAGGGCCCGCTGCATGGTGTTGGGATTGACCCCGGCGGCTGCGGCAAGGTCCCGCACCGAGTCCAGGTGACCCCCGGGCGGGTAGGTGCCTGCCAGGATGCGGGCCTTGAGCCGTTCCACCAGCTGTGCATAGATCGGGCGGCTGGAATCAAACTGTTCCGACATACTGTTGTCTCCTTGTGTTGTTGTATTAAGCGCTTGATACAATAATACACGATCTGCCCCGCTTGTCAAGCCCTTTTGGCAAAAAAAGAAGAGCTGCTGCGAAAAAATACGCAGCAGCTCTGAAAATCAGAACAAATTTACTCCAGCACCAGCAGCAGGCTCATCTTGAACTTGCCCTGTGCGGTCACACTGTGCAGGCCGTTCTTGTCAAAACGGAAGCTCTGGCCTGCGGTCAGCTCGTAGTCATGGCCCTCGTAGCCGATGATGGCCTTGCCCTCCAGTGCGGTCAGGATGGCGTTGCCGGGAGCACGGTGCGGGGTCAGGCCGGTGCCCTCATCGAAGGCCATCAGCACGAATTTCATGTTGTCGGTGTGGGCCAGGTCCAGGTTGGCGATGCTGCCCTCTTCGTAAGAGATCAGGTCCTTCAGTTCGGTGGCTGCGCCTGCTTTGAGGATGCTGTTCATAGTAAGGTTCTCCTTTTTGATGATGATTTCGGTATAGATAAGGCCGTTGTCGGTGCGGGTGCCGCACAGCGTTCCGGGCGGCACCCAGAGCAGCTGGCCGGGGTGCATGGGGACGTCGTGAGCGTCGCTGCCCAGAACAAAGGTACCGCTGCCCTCACCGCCCAGATACAGGGTGGTGCAGTCGTAGAACTCCGGGGTGATGGAGGTGCCTGCGCCCAGCGAAAACCAGGTGACGGGCACCTCCTGCCCGAGCTGTGCCGGGCGGGAAACGGTCATGGCCGGGCGGATGGGCCGCACCTGCGAGGGGGCGAAGGGCTGGTTGAACATAAAACGGACTCCTTGTGTGGGAAGTGGAGCCGCCAATTCCGCTGCGGCAGCGGGGTGGACGGCTTATTTTTTATAGTATACCCCTTTTGTAGGGTGAAATCCGTGGTTATAACCACGGAACATGAAAAATAACACGATTCCTTCAAAACGATGCAATCTGTCCAGAAAAAATGAGGATAATATCAAAATTTACAGAGATTTCATACAATTCTGCATTGCAAATTTTTTGACGATGTGCTATGCTGAAAAGCAGAGGAGCGCCGCCGGAACCGGCGGCGCAAATGAGTTTGGAGGATTTGACTTATGGCTGATCGCATCGTTCTGAATACCATTTCCTACCATGGCCATGGTGCCATCGAGAACATTGTGCCGGAGCTCACCGCCCGCGGCTACAAAAAGGCCTTCGTCTGCTCGGACCCCGACCTGATCAAGTTCGGCGTCACCAAGAAGGTCACCGACCTGCTGGACGCCGCAAACTTTGCCTACAGCGTGTACAGTGAGATCAAGCCCAACCCCACCATTGCCAATGTGCAGGATGGTGTGGCCGCTTTCAAGGCTGCCGAAGCAGACTGCATCGTGACCATTGGCGGCGGTTCCTCCATGGACACGGCCAAGGCCATCGGCATCATCATCAACAACCCGGAGTTTGCGGACGTCCGCTCTCTGGAGGGTGTGGCTCCCACCAAGAAGCACGCCGTGTTCACCATCGCGGTGCCCACCACTGCCGGTACGGCTGCTGAGGTCACCATCAACTACGTCATCACCGATGTGGAGAAGAAGCGCAAGTTCGTCTGCGTGGACACCAACGACATCCCGGAGATCGCCGTGGTGGACCCCGATATGATGTCCTCCATGCCCAAGGGCCTGACCGCTGCCACCGGTATGGACGCACTGACCCATGCCATCGAGGGTTATATCACCAAGGGCCACTGCACGATCTCCGACATGTTCCATCTGGAAGCCATCAAGCTCATCAGCGAGAACCTGCGCGGTGCCGTGCAGAACACCCCGGAAGGCCGTGAGGGCATGGCTCTGGGCCAGTACATCGCCGGTATGGGCTTCTCCAACGTGGGCCTGGGCATCGTGCACTCCATGGCACACGGCCTGTCCGCCCTGTATGATACCCCTCACGGCGTGGCCTGCGCCATCCTGCTGCCGGTGGGCCTGGAATACAACAAGACCGTCGCCGGTGAGCGCTACCGTGCCGTCGGTAAGGCCATGGGTGTGAAGGGCATCGACGAGATGAACGACGCCGAGGCAGCCGATGCCACCATCGCCGCCGTCAAGAAGCTGAGCGCCGATGTGGGCATCCCCGCAAACCTGCACGGCATCCTGAAGGAAGAGGACATCCAGTTCCTGGCCGAGTCCGCTTATGCCGACGCCTGCCGCCCTGGCAACCCGCGTGACACCAGCGTGGAAGAGATCGTGGAGCTGTACAAGAGCCAGCTGTAACCCTACAGCCTGAACCACCCGCGTAAACCAAAGGCCCCGCACCGTTCCGTTCGGAACCGGTGCGGGGCCTTTTGGATGATGCACTGCCGCAAAACTTATTCGGCTGCGCGGGACTGCTCCACAAAAGCGGCGATCTTGTCCACCTGGATCTCGGCCACGGCACGGCCGGTGTCGTACACGCGGCGCAGCTGGGCGGGGTCACGCTCCATGGAGCCGATTTCCAGAGGGATCGGCGGCCGGATGACAAAGGCCTGGCCGGTCTGCTCCAGCATGGCCACATGTTCCAGTGTCTCGTTGTAGCGCTCGTGGCGGTCGGCCACGGCCTCCACAAAGGCGGGGTAGCGCAGGTAGCGCGCCCGGATGGCGGGCAGCATCTTGTTTTTCTTTTTCACAAAGTCCTTGGGCTGGGTCAGCACGATGAGGTTGCGCTTGTAGCCGATGGACTCAAAGAAGCGCACCGGGATGGAATCTGCAACGCCGCCGTCCAGCAGCTGGTAGTGGCCGATCTTCACGATCTTTGCGGCCAGCGGCATGGAGGACGACGCCTGCATCCACTGGATGTCCTCGGCGTCGCCGGTGCGGCACTTGTGGTAGATGGGGTCGCCGGTGCGCACATCGGTGCACACCAAAAAAAAGTCCATGGGATCTTCCCGAAAGGTTTTGGCGTCAAACGGGTCCAGCTTTTCCGGCACGGTGTGGTAGCAGAACTGCTCGCTGTACAGGTTGCCGGTGCGCAGCAGGTTGCCAAAGCTGGCGTAGCGCTTGTCGGTGCAGTATTCCGTGTTGTAGCGGATGGTGCGCCCGATCTGGTGCGACTTATAGTTGCAGCCGAACACGGCCCCCGCCGAAACACCGATGGCACCGTCCACCGTGATGCCGTGCTCCATCAGCACATCCAGAACACCGGCGGTGAACATGCCGCGCATAGCCCCGCCTTCCAGTACAAGTCCCGTTTTCATAACCGTTCTCCCTCTCCTCCGATCGGCGTACAGGCACCGGTCTTTCTTCCAAGTATACTCAAAAATCAGCAAAGCACAAGAGCGCCGAAAGCCAAAAATTACAGGACTGTTTTGCGGAGTTTCGGTGCTTTTTGCCATAGGCATGCTTTTGGAAAAAGCCCACGCAGATGCAGCCCGGATTTTTTCAAATTTGGGCACAAAGCCACTTGCCAAAGGCAGGCACTTCCGTTATACTAGGTAAAATACATACAGGTTGCGGGCACAGCTTTGTGCCCCGGAATGGAAAAAGGCTGGAGGACAAAGACTGCTTATGAAGATGCTGGAAGATCGTATCCGCGCAGACGGCATTGTGCGCGAAGGAAATGTGCTCAAGGTGGACAGCTTCATCAACCACCAGATGGATGTCCCGCTGTTCCGCGAGATGGCCCGGGAGTGGAAGCGCCTGTTTGCGGGCAAGCCCATCAACAAGGTGCTCACCATCGAGGCCAGCGGCATCGGCATTGCCGCCATTGTGGCCAGTGAGTTCAACGTGCCGGTGGTGTTTGCCAAAAAGTCCATGAGCATCAATCTGGACTACAACAACTACGAGACCAAGATCCAGTCCTTCACCCACAAAAAGATCTACAACGTCATCGTGTCCAAAAAGTTCCTCACCGCAGAGGATCATGTGCTGATCATCGACGATTTCCTGGCCAACGGCTGCGCCCTGATGGGCCTGCTGGAGCTGGCACAGGAGGCCGGTGCCACCGTGGAAGGCATCGGCATCGCCGTGGAAAAAGGCTTCCAGCAGGGCGGTGAGCTCATCCGCAGCAAAGGCATCCAGCTGGAGAGCCTTGCCATCGTGGAATCCATGAACAGCGAGACCGGCGAGATCGTGTTCCGCGAGCAGCCGCATCAGAACTGATCAGAACCCTCTCAGTCAGCCCTCCGGGCTGCCAGCTCCCCCGAAAGGGGGAGCTTTTTGTTTATACGGAAAAGTTTCCCGTTTCGTCAAAAGCTCCCCCCTTGGGGGAGCTGGCATCGCCGCAGGCGATGACGGAGAGGGTTTACGTCCCATCCGTACTGTCCCCGTCTGCCGGCAGGGCAGCGGTCTGCTCGGCGGGGACGTCTGCGGCGGCGCGGGGCACGCCTTTGTACACCAGCGTCTGTTCCAACACCTCGGCACACACCGGGGCCGAAAGGCTGCCGCCGGCGGTGGTCCAGCTGTGGGGCTCATCCAGGCAGACCAGACACAGAAACTGCGGGTCGTCGATGGGCGCCACGGCCACAAAGCTGGCAATGCGGGCTTTTTCGTCGGCGCTGTCCAGCTTCTGGCTGGTGCCGCTCTTGCCGCCCACCCGGTAGCCTTGGATGCGGGCATTGCGCCCGCCGCCGTAGAGCACCACGGCTTCCATCATCTCACGCATGGTTTCAGAAGTTTCCGGTTTGATCACCTGCCGCCTGCACACCGGCTCTGTGTGCTGCAGAATGCTGCCGTCCGGGTTCAGGATATCGCTGACAAGATAAGGCTGCATCAGCCTGCCGCCGTTCACCACAGCGCACACGGCTGCGGCCATTTCCATATAGGAGATCTTGCTGCTCTGGCCGAAGGCGCAGGAGGCCAGCTCCACCGGCCCCATGCGGTCGACGGTGTAGTACAGACTCTTTTTGGGTTCGGCGGGCAGATCGACCCCGGTTGGCTCCCGCAGGCCGAAAGCGGCAAAGTAATCGCAGAAGGCTTCCTTGCCCAGCCGCGCGCCGATCTGGATAAAGCTCTGGTTGCAGGAATTTTCCAGCGCCTGGGTCACGGTCTGGCTGCCGTGGCGCTTGTGGTTGGCGCAGTGGAACCGTGTGCCCGCCACCGAGATGGACTCGCCGCAGTAAAAGGTGGAGTTTTTGCTCACAGCCCCGGCATCCAGCGCGGCGGCGCAGGTGATGAGCTTGAACACGCTGCCCGGCTCGTACAGGTCGCTGACGGCCTTGTTGCGCCACTGGGTCTGCTGGGCCAGCTGCAGGGCGGCAGCGCGCTCGCTGCCGGTAAGGGCATCCACGGCCTTGCGGGCGGCTGCATCGTAGATCACGCGCGGCTGGTTCGGGTCGTAGGCGGGCGTGGTGGACATGGCCAGCACGGCCCCGGTGCTCACGTCCATCACGATGCCCACGGCGCGCGCCGCCACATGATGCTCCTTGACCGCATAATCCAGCGCGTTTTCAAGGTAATGCTGGATGTTGGCATCGACAGTCAGCCGCAGGCCGCTGCCTTCCAAGGGCACTTTTTCGGTCTCGTAGCTCTGCTCCAGTGTGTAGCCCCAAGCGTTGACGGCGGTGAGCACCACACCATTCTGCCCGGTGAGCACATCGTTATATTTCAGCTCCAGCCCGCTCACACCGGCGTTGTCTACATTGGTAAAGCCCAGCACGCTGGCCAGAAATTCCCCCTCCGGGTACCAGCGCTTGGAGTCCTGATTGATGCGGATGCCGGTGATGCCGTTCTCTTCACAAAAATCCCGCACGCGGTCGGCGGTGTCGCGCTCCACGCGGTAGCGCAAAAGGCAGTCGTTGGAGGTGCGGTCACTGAATTTTTCCAGCAGCTTCGCTTCGTCCAGCTCCAATATTTCCGCAAGGCCCTGCGCGGCAAGGCTGAGCTTTTCCTCCGGCATCTCGCGCGGGGAGGCCCGCAATGTCCAGCAGCTGCTGTTGGCGGCAAGCAGTACACCGTCGGCGCTGTAGATGCGGCCCCGGTCGGCAGGCACCACAGTATCGCGCAATTGCTGGCCGAGGGCGCGGTTCGTATACCAGCCGCCCGCAAACAGCTGCAGATACGCCAGCCGCGCGGCCAGCCCCGCAAAGCAGACGCAGCACATCAACGCGGCCACCAGCCGTGCCCGGGCACGGAATGCCCGTTCCGGCAGGGTGCGCAAGGGGCGCGGCTCCGGTTTTGGCATGGCAGGCACCTCCTTCTCTGGGCAAGTGTATGCGCCGGTGTGCCGGGGATATGACTAACCGATACCGCCGCCGCGTACAATAAAGGAACGGAGGTGATACGGATGCACAAAGCTGCTGCCCATGCAAAGCGCGGCCTGCCGCTGCGGCATCTGCCGGCCATGGACCTGCCGTTTCTGGTGCTGGTGCTCACGCTGGTGGGCTTTGGCCTTGTAATGCTGGGCAGTGCCAGCAGTGCAGTGGCGCTGTACCGGCGGGGCGATGCCTTTGCCTACCTGCGGCCGCAGCTGCTGTATGCTGCGCTGGGCATCGGGGCCATGTGGGTGGCAAGCCGGGTGGACTACCATGTTTACCACAAGCTGGCATGGCCGCTGCTGGCGCTTTCAATGGTACTGCTGACGGCGGTGCTGTTCATGCCGGAGTACAACGGCTGCAAGCGCTGGCTGGTTCTGCCGGGCCTGGGCACACTGCAGCCCAGCGAGATCGCCAAATTTGCGGTGGTGCTGGTGTTTGCGCATATCATTGCGCTCAACCACGACCGCATGGGCAGCTTTGCGGTGGGGGTAGTGCCCTTTGCACTGGTGCTGGGGGTGGTGGCGGTGCTTATGCTGCTGGAGCCACACCTTTCCGGCACGGTGCTGATTTTGAGCATCGGCGCGGTGCTCATGTTCGTGGGCGGCACCGGACTGCGGTGGTTTTTGTTGGCAGGGGCGGGCGGCGCTGCCGCCATCGGCACGTCCATCGTGCTCATGCCGGAGCTGGTGCCCTACGCCGCCGATCGGCTCAACTCGTGGCTCGACCCCTTTGCCGACCCGCTGGGGGACGGACACCAGACCATCCAAAGCCTATATGCCATCGGCTCCGGCGGGGCGGCGGGGCTGGGGCTGGGCAACAGCCGCCAGAAGC
>ENA-OVGC01002012-OVGC01002012.1-human-gut-metagenome-genome-assembly--contig:-NODE-2012-length-14387-cov-3.272118_pt1 | contig 14387 bp, 13 predicted proteins | sample MGYA00237768_ERZ505415 | MGnify/ENA primary metagenome ERZ505415 (study PRJEB26158, sample SAMN06016382) | human gut metagenome | biome: human gut; feature: ankylosing spondylitis patient; material...
CTGTTTTATGATTTACATATGAAAAAATACTTTGAACCAACGCCGGTGCATCTGGAATGGAAAGGGATTTTAGGTATTTATAATGCATGCTGGCCATTGTTTGTGTCATCTTTTATTATGAATTATCTGAACAATGCACCCAAATATGCGATTAACACATATTATGATGAGACGGTTCAGAACAGCTATAATATTTTATTTATGCCTGCATTTGTGATCAATTTATTAAGCCTTTTTGTATTCCGGCCACTTCTTACAGATCTTGCCAGAGATTGGGAGGGGGAAAATATAAAAGAGTTTACAGACATTGTGAAAAAAATGATGATTTTAATTGGTGCACTTACGATTGCAGCATGTGTGGGTGCTTATCTTTTGGGAATACCAATATTATCTCTTGTGTATGGAGTTGATCTGAGGGCATATCGAATGGAATTGGTGATCATTATGATATGTGGAGGACTGAATGCCTATGTATATTGTCTCTATTATGTGGTAACAGTTACGGGAAAACAGATTTTTTTATTGCTGGGATATGGAGCCGGACTTATATTTGCAGTATTTCTGGGATCGGGTTTCGTAAAGAGTCTTGGAATGCTGGGAGCGGCACTGAGTTGTACCCTTTCGTTTGGAGTAGTATTTATAGTATTTTTAATAATAACATCCTGTGTCGTAAAGGACAGGAAGAAGAAAACTGAAGTGTGATAAAAGATGGAAAATTTTATAAAAAGAAAGAGGGAATGAAGAGAATGAGTAAAAAGATTTTGGTAACAGGATGTAATGGACAGCTTGGTCGTGCGATCAATAAGGAATACGCAGGAAGTGATGTGACATTTATTAATACAGATGTAGTGGAAGGGGAAGGTGTGACAGCACTTGACATTACAAAAATTGAGCAGGTATTATCACTTGTACGTGCAGAACAGCCAGAAGTGATCATTAACTGTGCGGCCCATACAAATGTTGATGCATGTGAGAAGCAGTGGGATGCAGCCTATCGTATCAATGCTTTGGGTCCAAGAAACTTAAGCATTGCAGCAGAGGCAGTTGGCGCAAAGATGATTCATGTTTCAACAGATTATGTTTTTGAAGGAAATGGTACAAAACCATATACTGAATTTGATGCACCGAATCCGGTGAGTGCTTATGGTAAAACAAAGCTCGAGGGAGAGAAGTTTGTTCAACAGTTTTCAAACCATTTCTTTATTTTTCGTACAGCCTGGTTATATGGAGATGGAAAAAACTTTGTAAAAACTATGCTGAACCTTTCGGAGACTCATGATGAAGTGAGTGTTGTCTGCGATCAGCTTGGATCGCCAACAAGTGCAGTAGAGCTTGCAAAGGCAATCCATCATTTTGAGGGAACGGAAAATTATGGTCTGTATCATGCTACCTGCGAGGGAGATACAAACTGGGCGGACTTTACAGAGGAAATTTTCAAAAGAGCAGGAAAAAGCACAAAGGTAAATCATGTAACAAGTAAGCAGTATAAACAGATGAATCCGGCAGCGGCTGACCGTCCGGCATATTCTATTCTGGATAATTATATGATGAGATTAGCGGATGGTTATCAGATGGCTGACTGGAAAGACGCATTGGATGTTTATATGGCAGAGCTGAAATAGTTAATAAAATCCTAAGATGTGTAAAACTTGTCTTAGTATATAAAATATGGTAAAATGGCAAATAATTGTGATGATAGGAGGATCTCGGAATGAGAACTTATTTGGTAACTGGAGGAGCTGGATTTATTGGATCGAACTACATTCATTATATGTTTCGCAAATATGATAATGAAATCAGAATTATCAATGTAGATGCATTGACATATGCAGGTAATCTGGAGAATTTAAAAGATATTGAAAATAGAGATAATTACACTTTCATTAAAGCGGACATCACGGACAAGGATGCTATCATGAAGATTTTTGAAGAAAATGATATTGACCGTGTTGTGCATTTCGCGGCAGAAAGTCATGTTGACAGAAGTATTAAAAATCCGGAAGTTTTTGTCAAGACAAATGTTCTTGGAACAGCAGTTATGCTTAATTGTGCAAAAAAAGCATGGGAGCTGCCAGATGGCAGTTTTAAAACTGGTAAAAAGTTTCTTCATGTATCGACAGATGAAGTATATGGTTCACTTCCTGATGATGGAAAAAGCTATTTTTATGAGACAACTCCATATCAGCCACACAGTCCATATTCCGCTAGTAAAGCGTCTTCTGATATGTTAGTGAAGGCTTATATTGATACGTATCATTTTCCAGCTAATGTGACGAATACATCTAATAATTATGGACCATATCAGTTCCCGGAGAAGTTGATTCCATTAATTATCAACAATGCTTTGCACGGAAAGAAATTACCGGTGTACGGAGATGGATTGAATATCCGTGACTGGTTATATGTAGATGATCATGCAAAGGGAATCGACATGGTTCAGGAACATGGAAAGCTTGGTGAGTCTTACAATATTGGCGGACATAATGAAAAGCGTAATATTGAGATTATCAATATTATCATTGAGACTCTACAGGAAATTCTTCCTGATACTGATCCAAGAAAAGCAAATGTAAGCAAGGATTTGATCACATATGTAGAGGATCGCAAGGGACACGATCGCAGATATGCAATCGCACCTGACAAGATAAAAGCTGAGATAGGCTGGGAACCGGAGACGATGTTCAAGGATGGAATTAAGAAGACCATCGCCTGGTATTTAGAACATGAAGACTGGATGAACAACGTTACCAGTGGTGATTATCAGAAATATTATGAAGATATGTATCAGGGAAAATAATAATAGCACAAATAGCAGTACCGTCCGTAGGTCGGATGATACTGCTTGTTTGCGTTTTACCAAAAAGTGATAAATTGAATTTTTTTTCAGGAGGATGAAGAATGAAAGGAATTATTTTAGCCGGAGGATCCGGAACACGTTTATATCCATTGACAAAAGCAATTTCAAAGCAGATCATGCCGGTTTATGATAAACCAATGATTTACTATCCTTTATCAACTTTAATGCTTGCTGGAATCAGAGAAGTACTGATTATTTCTACACCAAGGGATCTGCCGGTGTTTGAGGAGTTATTAGGGGATGGATCACAGCTTGGAATGAGATTTGAGTATGCGGTACAGGAACAGCCAAGAGGACTTGCTGATGCATTTATTATCGGCGAAAAATTTATTGGAAAAGATGCAGTGGCATTGGTATTAGGAGACAATATTTTTTACGGACAGAGTTTCTCAAAAGTTCTTCGGAGTGCAGCAGAGCGTACAGAGAATGAAGCCGGTGCAACCATTTTTGGCTATTATGTAAGAGATCCGAGAGAATATGGGGTTGTAGAATTTGATGAGAATGGAAAAGCACTGTCCATCGAGGAAAAACCGGAAAATCCGAAGTCAAACTATGCAGTACCGGGACTCTATTTCTATGACAATGATGTAGTTGAGATTGCTAAGAATGTAAAACCATCCGCAAGGGGTGAGATAGAGATCACAAGCGTAAATAATGAATATCTGAACCGTGGAACTTTAAATGTTGAAACATTGGGAAGAGGATTTGCCTGGTTAGACACAGGAAATCATGACATGCTTCTTGCTGCGGCAGATTTCGTGTCAGCATTCCAGAAACGCCAGGGATTATATATCTCCTGTATCGAGGAAATTGCTTACAAGCGTGGATTCATTGACAAAGAGCAGCTTGTGAAACTTGCACAACCTTTGTTGAAAACAGACTATGGAAAATATCTGATGGAAATCGCAGAGGGATTATAAATTCTTTATTTTCATCTATGAATAAAAATGAAAAAATTCGAAAAGGAAGTATGGAAAATGGGAAAAATAAAAGTAACAGACAATTGCAATGGAATTGCAGGATTAAAAGTGATCGAGCCGGCCGTATTTGGGGATGCCCGTGGATATTTTATGGAGACTTATAATTACAACGATTTTAAAGAGGCAGGAATTGACTGCGAATTTGTACAGGATAATCAGTCTGCATCCAAAAAAGGCGTATTAAGAGGATTGCATTTCCAGATTAATTATCCACAGGACAAGTTGGTACGTGTGGTAAATGGAGAGGTGTTTGACGTTGCAGTCGATCTGCGCGAAGGGTCAGAGACATTTGGTAAATGGTTTGGTGTGACTTTATCCGCAGAGAATAAGAAACAGTTCTTTATTCCGAAGGGATTTGCGCATGGATTTATCGTATTGTCCGATTATGCAGAATTCTGTTATAAGGTAACAGATTTTTATCATCCAAATGATGAGGGCGGACTGTTGTGGAAAGACCCGGAGATCGGTGTGGAATGGCCGATGCCGGAAGGAATGACTGAGGCGGATCTTACATTATCTGATAAGGATAAAGTATGGAGTGGAATCTCAGAATATGTCAAAAACCGTAAATAAGTTATAGCTTAAGAGAATGAAAGTTAGAGGAAAAGCATGCCAACGGAAATAAAACAAGCCAATATGCTGAAAGAAATAATAAGTAATCGAAAATTAATATGGGACTTGTCAAAGAATGATTTTAAAACCAGATTTGCAGGATCCTATCTGGGAATCATCTGGGCTTTTGTCCAGCCGATTGTAACAGTATTGGTATATTGGTTTGTATTTGAAAAGGGAATGCATGCAAGCGGTATTAATCTCAGATCAGGAATTACAGCACCTTTTGTTTTGTGGCTGATAGCAGGACTTGTACCGTGGTTTTTCTTTCAGGAGGTGCTCAGTGGGGGAACAAATGCGCTGATGGAGTATAGCTATCTGGTAAAAAAGGTAGTATTCCAGATTGATATCTTACCAATTATTAAATTGATATCAGCTTGCATTTACAATTATTTTATATGCGTGTTATGGGTATTATCCGGATTTGTATACATTGCAAATGTTATATTATACCTTTGCGATGATGATCCTTTTATTAGGACTGATATATGCAACATCTGCAATAGTAGTATTTTTCAAAGATCTTGGACAGATCATTAACATTATTTTGCAGATAGGTGTCTGGATGACACCAATTATGTGGAATATTGATGGGATGGAATTGAATCCGATTCTGATTACAATTTTAAAGTTAAATCCAATGTATTATATTGTGGCAGGATATAGGGATTCTTTGATCAATAAGGCTGGATTTTGGGAACAACCAGACATGACAATTTATTATTGGATTCTTACAATTGTATTATTCATAATCGGGACAAAAATATTCAAAAAATTAAAGCCACATTTTGCAGATGTGTTATAGAAAGGTAACTGCATGGATAACATCGCAATTTCAGTAGAACATGTAAAAAAAATATATAAATTATATGACAGAAACCGAGATCGCTTGAAAGATGCATTAGGATTTTCAAAAAAACCACTTGGAAAAGAGCATTACGCATTGAATGATGTATCTTTTCAGGTTGGTCAGGGAGAGACAGTTGGCATTATTGGAACAAATGGTTCAGGAAAATCTACAATTTTAAAGATCATCACTGGAGTTTTGAATCCAACCGATGGGAAAGTCAAAGTAAATGGGCGTATTTCTGCGTTGTTAGAACTTGGCGCCGGATTTAATATGGAATATACCGGAATTGAAAATATTTATCTGAATGGAACCATGATTGGTTTTACCAAAGAAGAGATAGATGAAAAGCTGCAGGATATTTTAGATTTTGCGGATATTGGTGATTTTGTAAATCAGCCGGTCAAAACATATTCCAGCGGTATGTTTGTACGTCTTGCATTTGCAGTTGCAATCAATATTGAGCCGGAAATCCTTATTGTCGATGAAGCACTTTCGGTTGGGGATGTATTTTTTCAGACGAAATGTTATCACAAATTTGAAGAATTTAAGAAAATGGGAAAGACCATTCTTTTTGTTAGCCATGATCTGGGGAGCATTGGAAAATACTGTGACAGAGTTGTCCTTTTGAATAAAGGGGTAAAGCTTGCAGAGGGTAAACCAAAGGACATGATCGATCTTTACAAAAGGGTAATGGCAGAATCAAAGATGGAAGATATTCCGAAAAAAGAAGACGGTCATGCAGCAATAGAAGGAGTTGCATGGAAAGAATCCATGATTTTAAATCCGGATAAGCAGGAGTATGGCGATAAAAAGGCAGAGATTATTGACTTTGGAATTTTCGATGCAACAGGAAAGATTACGAATACTGTTTCTAAATTCGAAGAGTGTGTTTTGAAATTAAAGGTACAGTTTCATGAGGATGTGCTAAATCCAATTTTTGCATTTACAATCCGGGATTTAAAGGGAACAGATCTTACCGGAACCAATTCACTTATTGAAGGGTTAGAGCCTGGGCTGATAGAGGCAGGGACCATACTTACAGTATCATTCAGACAAAAATTGCCATTTCAAAAAGGACAGTATCTGCTACAGTTAGGATGTACAGGATATAATGGTGACGAATTAGAAGTTCATCACAGATTATATGATATATGTTGTATACAGGTTTTATCTAAAAAAGTTACTGTTGGATATTTTGATTTGAACTCGATAGTAAGTTGTAATGAAGAGTAGGCTATGGGAAGGCGAACAGCGAGTAAAATCAGCGATGACAGGAATCGCTGTATATAAAAAGGAGCATTATGGGAAGAACACAGAAGCTTGCAGCAATTATAAAAGAGGGAGTAAGAAATCCTCAGAAAATAAAAAAAGGATTAAAAGTTTTAAAAAATCAGGGACCGGAGATTTTTAAACAACGTTTATCTGCCAGTGTAAATTATGAACCTGGATATGGCAGAGTGAAGAAAGAAAAATTAAAAAATTATAGTGGAGAGATTCTTTTTTCCATTGTAATGCCTGTATATAATGTAGAAATTAAGTGGCTTGATAAGGCGATTGAATCTATAGAAAAGCAGAATTACAAAAACTGGGAGATTTGCATTGCAGATGACTGTTCTACAAAGCAGGAGGTAAGAGAGCACTTATCTGCAATGAAAAATAGCCGGATTAAAATTAAATTATTAGAAAAAAATCAGGGGATTTCAGGAGCAACCAATGCGGCAGCAGCGCTTGCATCCGGAGAGTATATCCTTCTTATGGATAATGATGATGAGCTTGCACCGTCTGCATTACATGAATTTTATCAGAAGATAAAAAAAGAAGGTTCTGAGATCATATACAGCGATATGGATATTATTGATGCGAAAGGAAAAACGAGAGATCCATTATGTAAACCTGACTGGTCTCCAGATCTTTTCCTGAGCCAGATGTATTTAGGACATTTGATTGGATTCAAGAAGTCCTTATTTGAAAAAGTGGGTGGATTTCGCGGTGAGTTCAACGGAAGCCAGGATTATGATCTGTTACTTCGAATGACAGAGATGACGGACAAGATTGGACATGTCCCTGAGATACTTTATCATTGGAGAGATCTTCCGAGCTCCACAGCAGCCAACCCGGAGTCAAAGCCATATGCACAGACAGCAGGACTTAATGCGATTCAGGAACATTTAGACCGTGTTTATGGCAAAGGAGCAGCGACTGCAAATGAGACAGAGAATTTGTTTGTCTATGATGTGAGATATCACATGAATGAGGAACCGAAGGTTTCCATTATTATTCCGATTAAAGATCATGCAGATTTGTTAAAGGCTGCAATTGACAGTATTTTTGCGAAGACAACTTATAAAAATTTTGAGATTATTATTTTAAATAACAATTCTGAGAGGGAAGAGACTTTTACTTATCTGAAGAAGATGAAAGAAGAACATGACAATGTCATCGTGAAAGATGCGGCGTTTGAGTTTAACTGGTCAAGGCTTAATAATTATGGAATGAAGTTCGCAACCGGAGATGTCTATGTATGTTTGAATAATGATGTAGAAGTTATTGAACCGGAATGGCTTACAAGACTGGTAGAGAAAGCTATACGAAAAGATGTTGGTGTTGTCGGTGGATTGCTTTTATATGAAGATAATACGATCCAGCATGCAGGAGTAGTTATTGGAATGGGTGGCTGGGCTGATCATGTATTCAAGGGAATGAAACCGCAGCACTATGGATCGCCATTTGTGTCACCGATGGTAACAAGAAATGTTTCGGCGGTAACGGGAGCCTGTCTTGCAGTTTCGAAGGCGACAATTGAGAAAATCGGTGGATTTGATGAGAAATTCATTGTATGTGGAAGCGATATTGAACTTGCACTTCGTGCAAACCAGCATGGACTCGTGAATATCTACGATCCAAATGTTCGTCTGTATCATTATGAATCTAAGAGCAGGGATGCAAGTAAAATCCCACAGATTGACTTTGATTTGTCGGATCAGATGTATAAGACCTACCGGAAAAACGGAGATCCATATTATAATAGAAATCTTGATTATTATTGTTGTCAGCCCAAAATTTGTGCCGCGGTGCAGCAGACTGTCAAAGAGCAGGAGGAAAAAATGCTTCTGAAGAGAAAAAGAGAAACCGGACTTCCACAATTGGATACGAATGTATATGAAATTACACCATACACTTTCCGTAAGATAGAATATCCGAACCGCAGAATGAACCTTCTGGTTCCGTCTATCAATGCAGAGCATGTCTTTGGTGGAATCTCAACTGCACTGAAGTTTTTCGATACTTTAGTGAAAGCATTAGGCTATGATGCACGTATTATTTTAGTAGACGCAGAGCCAGACAAAGCAGCCATTAAAAAATATTCCGATGAGTATACATTTGTAAAAGCAGAAGATGATTCTCTCGTTGCAAAACAGATTATTCCATACAGCAATCGTTTTAACCGCAGTATTCCAGTGTCAGAGAATGACTATTTCTTATTTACTGGCTGGTGGACAGCGTATTGTTGTCAGGATGCTTATGTTGGATTTGAAAATACATTTGGAATCAAACCAAATATTTTTCTCTATTTTATTCAGGATTATGAGCCAGGATTTTACTCCTGGTCTACGAAGTACCTGCTTGCAGATTCTACCTACAAAAGTGATTATCCAACAATTGCAATTTTTAACAGTATGTTGTTGAAAGAATTCTTCGATGAAAATCATTACCATTTTACGCATAGCTTTGCATTTGACCCTGTCTTAAATGATGGATTAAGAAAAGCGTTAGAGCAAATGCCTGCACAGGTTGATAAGAAAAAACAGATTCTTGTTTATGGACGTCCAGGTACGGAGCGTAATGCATTTAACCTTGTAGTAGCGGCTCTGAAAAAATGGGTGATGATGCAGCCGGATATTGAGGAATGGGAGATTCTTTCGGCAGGGGAGATGCACCGTTCAATTCCGCTTGGAAACGGCAAAGAGCTTGTCTCCGTTGGAAAGCTTACAATTGAAGAATATGCGCGGACTTTGCAGGAAACTTACGCAGGAATTTCACTGATGTGTTCACCACATCCAAGTTATCCGCCACTTGAGATGTCGGTATTTGATGTAAAGACGATCACGAATACTTATGCGAATAAAGATCTTAAGGATTTCAATGATAACATGGTATCACTGGATAATATCAGTCCAATGAACATTGCAACACATCTGACTGAAATCTGTAAAGCTTACAGACCGCAGGTAGAACATGTGACAGCGAATCCATTATATGTAAAAAATGAGCATGTATTTGATTTTATAAAGGATATCAAGGAGATTCTTGGGTAAAAAATAATAGTTGTAGATAACTATAGAAAAGAGGTTCTATGACAGAGCAGATTGGAAAAGTAACGTTAGATTATACATTTTATAATGGACAGGATCAATATAGTGACGGGGACATCGAGAATGATCTGTTACAGCTTATTATGGAAGAACCAGACGTAGAGAAGATACTTGCAGAAGATGACCGGTGGCCAGTGTTATATCATTTTTCACCTGTCAGACAAAATATACTGGAGTGGTATCCTTTAAAAAAAGATGCATCTGTACTTGAAATTGGGGCAGGATGTGGAGCTATCAGTGGAGTACTTTGCAGAAATGCAAAGCATGTGACGAGTGTAGATCTTTCTAAACGCAGATCATTAATTAATGCAAACCGTAATAAAGAATACGATAATCTTACAATTATGGTTGGAAATTTCAATGATGTTGTTTTGAAAGAAAAGTATGATTATATTACATTGATCGGAGTATTGGAATATGCCGGTTATTACACGGATGATGAACATCCATTTGAAGCCTTTTTAAAAAAAATCAGTGGATATTTGAAAGAAGATGGAAAACTGCTGATTGCTATTGAAAATAAATTTGGATTGAAATATTGGGCAGGCTCCAGAGAAGACCATACTGGAAAATTTTTTGATGGTTTGGAAGGTTATATTGATACAGATAGTAAAGTGAGAACTTTTAGTAAAGAGGCGTTAAAGAAAATAATTACAGATGCTGGATATGGGAAAGCAGAATTTTATTATCCGTTTCCGGATTATAAATTCCCTGTACAGATTTTTTCTGATGAGTACCTTCCACGAGAAGATGATCTTAATATAGGTTTAGATACTTTCGATAATACAAGAATGATGCTTTTTAACGAAAACAGAGTCTATGCAAATCTTTTAAAAGAAAAAAAATTTGAATTTTTTGCAAATTCGTTCTTTATAGAAGTTACAAAATAGTGTGAGGTGATATCTTGAAGAAAATTTACTCAAAAATTACAAAAGAGAGAAGAAAACAGTTTCAGATAGAAACCTACATAATGAAGGATGGGGAACAGAGACTGGTTGTAAAAAGAGCATTGGCAAAAGACGGAGTAGCACATATCAGGAAGATGTCTGATTATTATGAAAAAAATAAGGATGAAGGTATCCTGTGTCCATCCAAACTGATTTCAGAAAACGAGATCGCTTTTGAATTTTTAACCGGGGAGAGTCTTTGCAATACAATGTTGGAGGCTCTTGAGGATAAAGACGAAGTAAGATTTCTTTCTTTGCTTCGAATGTATGATGGAATCATAAGAAGCAATGTTAATATAGAAAGAAGAACATTTATGCCGGATGCACAATTTGTACAGGTGTTTGGCGAAGTTTCTTTCCCAGATGAGATGGAATGTGGAAAAGAAATGAATATCGATATGAGCTTTGATAATATCATAAAAGATCAGACTGACAGCAAATATAAAATTATTGATTATGAATGGGTATTTTCATTTCCAATTCCAGTGAAATTTGTAATATACCGTGCGGTGTCTGCTTTTTATACCAGAAATGGCAGTGCTATGAAAGATATCATGACAATCAATGAAATTTATGATTGCTTTGATATTACGGAAGAAGAAATTGTTATATTTGAAAATATGAATGAAGCATTTAATCAATATGTATATGGTGGGAAAAATGGCTATAACGCAAGCCTTATTGCTTACAAAAAAGAAGTATACGATGTGAAAAAACTGCTTCCGGAGGAAAACTTATTCTTACAGGTGTTCTTAAATGATGGAACAAACTATCTTGAAGACAAGGCAATTACAAATCATATTATAGGACAGAATGTAAAATTGAATATTCCGATTGAATTCACACAGTATGTATCAGAAATACGATTGGATCCATTAAATGTTTCATGTGTTTTGCAAAATCTCAAGGTGCAAATTGTGACAAAAGATAACAATGAATATGAAATTGAACATTATCGGCACAATGCCATCATAACAAAAGATCATGATTTTATATTTGCATCGGAAGATCCGCAGATCATATTTGAAAATCAATGGGAAAATAATGTCAGAGAGATCAAAATTGCATTTAGAATCAGGGAAGCAGGGTTGCAGGACAATCCGATACTCAGTGCACTTAGTGAGTTAAAATGTCATATGAACAAAGTAGAAAACGAACTGGAGTATATTAAGGGGACGAAAGTATATAAAACTTTATTAGAACGCAAAGTCGATAAAGTGTTAGGAGAAAATGAATGAAAAATGCAGCAGGAATATTGCTGGTAATTTATTTGTTTTTTTTAGTACCATTGTTGGCAGGTGCATTGATAGATGCAGCAGCAGGTGTAAAAAAGAGAAATATATCAAGCACATATGCAAATGGATTTGTTACTATGCTTGGAATATTTTGGGGTGTTGCGGTACTTTTTTTATATCGTGGCTGTACATTAGAAAAACTTAGTATGGTTTGGCTGCTTGCGACGATTACGATATGTGTGGTATCCATTTTAGCAAATAAAAAAGCAATACTTGGATGTTTCAAACATAAAAGAAAATCGGGAAGTGGGCATAAAGCTGTAAAAATTGCAATGGTAGTAACCGCAATAGCAATATTGTTTTCTGTAGTTTGCGTAAAACCACAGATGGAGCAGACAGTACAAACAGTAATGACATCAATTGATACCAATTCTGCATATATATATCAGCCATATACTGGCGAACAGTATCCTGCCACGCAGATGGAAAAGATATTTTCACCTTATGAGATGCTATATGCGGTCACTGCATGGGTTTCCGGATTACATCCGGCATTGCTGATAAAGGTAATACTTCCATTATTCATCTTACCATTTTTTATGTGCTGTTATTGGGAAATTGGAAAGTTCTTTTTTAAGCAGGAAAAAATGCAGGCAGTATTTTTAATAATTGTAGAAATTATCTATTATGTACCAATATATACAGCGGTAGAAACTCCGGTGACAGGCATATTCCGAAGCTGTTGGAATGGTAGTGTAATGTTGGAATGCTGCATTCTTCCATATGCGTTTTTACAAGTGATGCGTATGTTAAATTTCATGTATGGAGGAGAAAAAAATAAAGTATCCGATTGTGTAAAACATCCGGTTATGATGCAGGCAGTATTATTTATTATTTTATATCCGGCGGCACAATTGTTACATCACAAAGGCTGGTTTTATGTGTTCCTGATGATGTTGCTGATGATTCTTGTCTGGTTTGTAAGGAAGGGGTATAAATATGTCCGGGTTGTGGGAAGACATTAAAAATGCATATTTTTCTTACAATGGGATGGGAACAAATGTTTTTTTCCTTTTTGTTGCAATATTTTATTTCTTGATTATAAATAAAAAAAGACAAAGAAATTTGTTAATATATGAGATTTTTGGTATACTTTTTCTGATGACGCCGGGAATTGCAAATGGCATACTAAATATGAGCGGTCAGAACACAGATCATTGGATGGTTTATGGAATACTAAACATAGTATCGGTTGTTGGAGTTGCAATGACAGACTATCTGATAAACATACCATCTAAGAAAGAAAAAATAATTGTTATAGTGATATATATTTTACTGATTCAGGCAGGGATGGGATTAAATTATACGTCGCAGCATTTGGAATTTATCACAAACAGTTATAAAATATCAAATGAAGTCATGGAGATCGCTGAACAGTTGGAATTTGTAGAAAAACCAAGAGTTCTTGCACCGGAACAGGTGGCAGGCGAGCTTCGTGAATATGATACCAGATTTGCAGTTATTTATGGTGAAGGTTTATCTTTTACACAGGAGAATCTGGAACAGCTGCAGAAGGAAACAGATTCCTATGGCTGCAATTGTCTGGTTATTAATTCTGAGTATGACAATATTGAATTTTTTAATAGCATTGGATTTAGTAAAATTTATAATACAGAACATTATGAAGTATATGCAAAATAATTTATAGAGAAAAGTGGCGGACTTATGAAAAACTTAGATAAAACATTATGGATCAAGAGAATATTTATGGTGCTGATGGATATTTGCATTGTAATATTGACAAGCATCACGGCATTGATTGTAAGATTTGAATTTAGTCTTTCGGCTGTACCAAAGTATTATATTGGTGTTGTATGGAGTTCATTGCCGGCAACGTTAGTGATCGCGATTATTGTATTTTATGTATTTCGTTTGTATAGCAGCCTTTGGGTATATGCAGGGGTAACCGAATTATTGTATCTTGCAGCAGCATGTATTGTAGATACGCTGCTCAATACAGTGACGATTCTTCTGAATTACAGAGATCAGGAGTATCCGCTGCCTAGAAGCTGGTATTTTATTTATGGAACATTATTATTGGCGTTTATGTTTATCAGCCGCTATTCTTATCGGGCAGTCAGAACTTTTTTTGGAAAAAAAGTGGATGAGAAGAATCTTAAGAGAGTGCTTGTAGTAGGCGCTGGAGAAGCAGGAAATTCTATTATCAAAGAAATTTCCGGCAGCCGCTTTGTGAATATGCATATTGTAGGTTTTGTGGATGATGATAAAAGCAAAATGAACAGTCAGCATACCCCATTTCCTGCTTTTGAGATAGGAACGTTTTATGACGATTGCCAGAAAGTTGATGACTAACAGCAATTGAAGCAGGAAGAATAGGGGAGAATAGTAGACCATTGTTTTGGCTGTCGGCGTACCGTAATATTTCTCAATGAAAGTAGCGGCAGCCAGGGCAACAGCATAGATAGATCGGAAGAGCGTCGTGTAGGGAAAGAGTGTAGATCTCGGTGGTCGC
>ENA-OVGC01002013-OVGC01002013.1-human-gut-metagenome-genome-assembly--contig:-NODE-2013-length-14384-cov-7.448252_pt1 | contig 14384 bp, 8 predicted proteins | sample MGYA00237768_ERZ505415 | MGnify/ENA primary metagenome ERZ505415 (study PRJEB26158, sample SAMN06016382) | human gut metagenome | biome: human gut; feature: ankylosing spondylitis patient; material...
AAAACGGGCTCACAGGCACAGGAATTAAAGCACTAGCCGATGCGTGCGGATGCACGAAAGCAAATTTGTATTCGTATTTTAAAAACCTTGATGAACTGATCATCGAATCAACGGCATACTGCATGGAAAAGGTCGAGGACGACTTTATGGAGATGGCCCCCACCGACCCCAAGGATGTTGTCCGATTTGTGAAGGAGGTGCCTTACTGGACGGCAAAAAAGCACGGCAAAAAATATCGCCTGATGTATCAGATCTATACGCACCCGAAATATATCGAGCACGGCAAGAAATTTTTTGAGGGCGTCAACGAGCGCTATACCGAGTATGCCAAGCGACTGGAGCCGAAAATAGGTATTCCGTACACGGTCATCACGCCGCTGATCTTTATCTTCGTCCGCGCCTGTGTACACTACGCCATGTTCGAGGACGAATATTATCTTCAAACCCAGATGGAGGTCTTAAAGCAGGGCGTCGCTCTGTTTGCAGATAAATACCGCTCGCAATACTTGAACGGAGGTAACGAGAAATGAAGAAACGAATACTCAGCATCCTGCTCCTATGCTGCATGGTGCTGACGCTGCTGCCGACAACCGCGTCGGCAGCGGAGACCGGCGCGATGGATAATATCCCCGCAAAATTTGATGTGGAGATCGATCTGTGCAACAGAACGAGCGACATCAACATCAAGGACAGCAAGACATACTATATCTATTCGTCCTCAAGCGATCCGGACTTTGTCTGGACAAAGAAGATCCAGATCAACGGAAAGAAGGCGGCACCGCACATCTTCCTGGATAACGTGAATATTCAGGTGAAGAAGGACGCCAAGACACCGGCCATCGAGCTGCATGGAAAGGCGTCGGCGTATCTGTACTTTATCAACCGGGACAGTAAGCTGACGGGGGCCACCGGACGGGCGGCCATTCAGAAAAACCGCAGCGAGGGGCAGCTGTGCGTGCAGGTGATGAAGGGCACCACGGTGACGTGTCAGGGCGGCTATAAAGCGGCGGGCATAGGAGGAAGCTGGGCGACCCGCAATATCGCAGAAAGTCTGTTCAACCTGGATATGTACGGTCACGGCGCAAATATGCACTTCGGCTCTCAGACGAACCCATCGCTCTGGAGCGGCACCATCATCGCCAAGGGCGGCGATGGAGGAGCCGGCATTGGCGGCGGCAGAAACGGCAGCGGCGAGAAGCTGTATTTCTACTCAGGTAAAATCGAGGCGAAGGGCGGCGAAACGGGCTCCGGCATCGGCGGCAGCTTCAAGGGTCGCGGCCGCGATATCTACATCTACGGCGGCGATATTTCCGCCACCGGCGGCACGGCAGGAGCCGGTATCGGCGGAGGCTGCTGGACATCGGAGCAGGACATGGATGGCGACACCGCAGCCTATAATATCAACATTTACGGCGGCAAGATCTACGCCTGCGGCGGATACAACGGCGCGGGCATCGGCGGCGGTCAGTACGTCCCGGCGCGCGATATCACCATCACCGGCGGCGAGGTGAACGCGCACGGCGCATACGGCGCAGCCATCGGCGGCGGCCGCTGGTGCCACGGTCAGAACATCACCGTGACGGACGCGAAGCTGACGCTTACAACAGGCTATAATCAATATGCCTCGAACGCAGCGGTTATGGGCTACGGCGATCTTGTATACTCGGGCAAGGTATACAGCACAGTGCTAAGATATATAGGAGATTTTGTCAGAAACCCCCTGCCCGAAGACTACAAGTCCATCAAAATAGGCTCATACCATGGAAAGCTGATAAAGCTGAAGGTTGAGGCGCAAGCCATCAACCGCAACGACGAGTTCACCTTCTTCTGGAACCTCTATGATATCCTGATCCCCAACGAGAACGGGCGTATCGACGTGCAGCTGCTGACGCTGCCGTACGTGAAGAACTACGGCTGGGCGATCAACGCGATGGAACTGGAGCTGATCGACGACCCCTGCGACGGGAAGCACGACTTCGGCTGGGTCGACCGGCAGTCGTGCCACGTCTGGGCGTGCAGGAATATGAAGTGTCAGGCACGCGACCCGGTCGCGCCGGAGTCTGCGCAGAACGGCAAACACAAATCCAGCGGCTGGAACACGGAAACGCACCAGCTGGTCTGCGATGTCTGCGGCCATATCATGGAAACGGACACGAAGGCGCCGGTGCTGGAGGTGCTGAAGGACGGCGAGATCTATACCGCCGAGGATGTCCGCGATGAAAAAACGCTCGAGGGAAAGCCGGGCGCGTACACCTTCACCGTCAGCGACCCAGCGGCATCGGGAGAGGCGTCCTCCGGCATCAAGTCGGTGACCATCAACGATGTGGAGCAGACAGTTGGCTCTACCTATTCTCTTCCCGCGCCGGACGGCGGCAACAATGACGCGGGAAATGAATATACCGTCGTGGCGACAGACAACGCCGGCAACCAGACCACGGCAACGGTGACGGTCTACCGGCGGCACCGGGTGCAGGTGATAAGTCCGGATAGAAGCAAGACGTATGTGGATAAGCTGCTGGCACACAATGAGTATCTGATCCTCACGATGAAGCTGCCGGAGGATGCGGCGGTAAAGCTGACCGATGAGGCGGATGGGACGGAGATCCCATATGACAAAGAAAAGAAGCAATTCGTGGTAGGCCTGATCGACAGGAGCCGGACACTTTTGCTGGAGTATTCCACGGTGTATCCGCAGGTGGAGCTCGAGTTGGGGCAGAGCCAGCGCTTTACGGGATACAGCGCGGATACGGACGAAACGTACTATCTCAAGGCTGCACGCAAGGATACGGACAATAACCGCTATTCGGTGGCCGTAAGGATCGACACAACAAACGCCGCAGAACCTGGCTGCTACTTCAGTTCGCCGAAGCGCTACACACAGGAGCAGCTGGCGGAGATGGATAAGCAAGGCGAAATTCCCTGGATCGAATACAAGCACCCGGACCCGGAACCGGGGGTCATCATCATCTACAGGCCTGAGGCCCATATAGACGCCGCGGAGTATGACGCAAATGGCAGCTGGTATATCTACGCCAAAGCCAAAAACGTCAAGGGAACGGCCTATGTCTCTACACCGAACCTGACCGCCGATGTGGAGGCTCCGAAAGCCATTGATCTTTCTACCGGTGAGGAACTGAAGAGCAGTGGGAGATATTACGGTGATCTGCGGTTCAGGGTAGAGGAGGAGTCCCCTTTCACGGTGTGGTACCGCAAACCCCAGGAGTCTGCGGATTATACCGTTTTGCTGCCGGATGAGGATGGCTATTATACAATCCCCGCAGATTACGAGAGCGGCAAGGACCACAACATTTTCATCGAAGACGCCTGCGGGAACAAGAGCCAGTACCTTTGGCTCCGTGCTACGTGGAACTATCTGATGGATGTGGGGCAGGAGGGTCGTTATTGGGATGAGCCAACTGTGCTGCCGCTGCGTATTTCCAAAACGCAGAAGCTGGAAGAGGAACTCTCCAAGATCAAGATCGGGGTCAAGTCGGCTCATAGCGGTGGGAACTGGATGCTTGTCGATGTGGATTGGACGATTCCAGAGACCTATGATCGGAATTCCACGCGGGAGCAGACCTTCACGGTCAACGGAACGGTGATCCTGGCGGGCACAAAAGACAACGAAAAGAACCTTTCGGACCTGGATGTTGTCCCGCGTCCGGGAGAGGAGTGGAAGAAGAACATCTCGGTGCAGGTGACCGTGGAGGGCGACCCGCAGTACAAGGTGACGATTGCAGACTGCGCAAACGGTACGGTCACGACGAACGCTGCCCAGACGGATGCGGACGGCACGCCTCTGTTCTACGCGGGCGATCTGGTCATGCTTTCGGTGGTCCCGAACGAAGGGTACCGTCTGAAGAGCCTGCTGGTCGAAGAAGCGGACAGCGGCCTGGCAGTCGACCATGACGACGCGGATTCCTTTATCCAGCCGGCAGCAGACGTCAGAATTATTGCCGAGTTTGAGGAGATCAGGGCGGTCAAGCCGACAGCCATCCGCGTCACCGGCGAATACGTCTACAACGGCGGGGAGCAGCTTGCCAACGTAGAGGGCTATGACGCCGAAACGATGAACATCGAAGGAAACATTGCCACGGACGCGGGCACGTATACCGTCAGCGTTACCTCCAAAACCGGAAGGTGGACGGACGGCACGACGGACGCGGCAACAGCCCAGTGGCGCATCGAACGGGCCGAACAGGAGGCCCCCGACGGCCTGCAGGGCGTCGGCCCGACCACCGAGGGCGGCAGCGACGGCAAAATCACCGGCACGGATACAAGCATGGAATACCGTGCGGCGGCTGAGGCGAGCTACACAGCCTGCACCGGCAGCGAGATTGAAAATCTGACTGCGGGCAGCTACTTCGTGCGCTATGCGGAGGATCGGAACCACTTCGCCAGCCCCGATACAGAGGTCGTCGTGGGAGAGGGCGAAGCCCGCTCGTTCACGATCACCTTCAACGCCAACGGCGGCACGGGCAGCATGGAGCCGGTCACCGTTGAAGAGGGCAGCCGCTATCCCCTTCCCGCCTGCGGCTTTACCGCACCTGATGGTCAGGAATTCAAGGCTTGGGAGATCGGCGGCATTGAATACAATGCGGGCGACGGCTACGTCGTGCTCGGAAACACCGAGATCAAGGCTCTGTGGAAGGATTCCGCAGTGATTCCGACCACGTTCACGATCACCTTCAACGCCAACGGCGGCACGGGCAGCATGGAACCGGTCACCGTTGAAGAGGGCAGCCGCTATCCCCTTCCCGCCTGCGGCTTTATCCCGCCCGTGAATATGCAGTTCAGCGGCTGGGCGCTCAGCGCCGACGGCAGCGTAATCGCCGACGGCGCTATCATGGTGACATCGAATATCACGCTCTATGCCATCTGGGAGCCGGTTCCCGTCAACGAATTTGTCATTTTCTTTGACGGCAACGGCGGCACGCCCGCCGTCAGCAGCATGACGACCATCGGTCACAGGCTGGCATTCCTGCCCGGCGCGTTCCGAAGCGGCAGCTACCGCTTCGACGGCTGGTACACGGAGCGAAACGGCGGTGAGCTGATCACGACCAGTACCGTTTTCGCGGCAAATACCATCGTGTACGCCCATTGGACCTATACCGGCGGCAGCGGAGGCAGCGGCGGATACGTTCCCGGCTATTACATCATCCGGGCGACTGCCGGTGCAGGCGGCTTCATCACGCCGAGCGGCGACGTCAGCGTCCGGGCGGGTGCGAACCAGACCTTCACCATCACGCCGAACAGGGGCTATGCCGTCTCCGACGTGAAAATTGATGGCCGGAGCATCGGCGCGGTGCGGTCCTACACCTTCGAGAACATCAGCGCGTCCCACACCATCGAGGTGCAGTTCCGGGTACGCAGCAGCTTTGTCGACGTACCGTCCGGCAGCTATTATGAAGACGCCGTGGATTGGGCCGTTGCAAACGGCATTACCACCGGCACGGACGCCGCGCACTTCTCCCCGGACGGCATCTGCACCCGCGCGCAGGCCGTGACCTTCCTGTGGCGTGCCGCCGGAAGACCCGCGCCCGAATCCCGCGCCATGCCCTTTACCGACGTTCCCGCAGACAGCTACTACTATGACGCGGTTCTGTGGGCCGTCGAGAACGGCATCACGAAGGGCACGAGCAGCACGACGTTCAGCCCGGACGATACCTGCACCCGCGCCCAGATCGTGACCTTCCTCTGGCGCTCTGAGCAGTCCCCGGCGGCAGGCAGCAGCAACCCGTTCACGGATGTTTCCGCCGACGCGTACTACGCCGATGCGGTCCTGTGGGCAGTAAAGGAAGCGATCACCACGGGCACCACCCGCACCACCTTCAGCCCCGACGCAGAATGCACCCGCGCCCAGATCGTCGCCTTCCTCTGGCGCTGCAAAAAGTGACCGGCTGAGCTGCGGAAAGCCAGCAGAACGAAAATAAACGACCCGCACCGCCAATTTAAGGCGGTGCGGGTTTATATCTGCAAGCGGGAGAAGAACTGCTCGCGCGCAGTGCTGCGGTAGGTGCGGCTGATGGGAACGCGCAGGCCGCCTGGCAGCAGGAAGCAATCATTTTCCATCGTCTCGATCTGCCGGAAGTTGACCCAGTAGCTCTGGTGGCAGCGGATGAACTGCTGTGCGGCCTCCGCATCCAGCAGCTCCGCAGGCGGCAGCGCTGTCCATTCTGTTATGCTGCCCAGCAGCGTGAGCTTTGTTCTGCGGAGAATGCGCTCCAGACACAGCACCTGCGCGCAGGAAACGCTGCGGTAGCCCTGCGTCACGGGATAGTGCAGAACCGGCGGCACTTTCCGGTTCAGCGCCCTCTGCAGCGCGGTTCCGATGCGCTGCTCAAGCTCGCTTTTCAGAATAAAATAGGTGTGCTCCGCTTCGTAAACGTCGGTTGCAAAGCCGAGGAAGGAGGAGACAAAGATGATCGCACATTGCGGCAGCGCCGCGTTGAGCTGCTTTGCCAGCTCAATGCCGGTCATTTCATCCATCTGGATATCGAGGACGGCGATGTCCGGCGCATAGCCGTGCATATGCACCGCCTGCAAAAGCGCCGCCGGCGAATCAAACAGCTGCAGCTGCGCCGCCTGTCCGTTTCCATGGGCGCGCACAGACTGCGCGAGCCGTTCCCGGTACAGCGGTTCGTCGTCACAGATCGCAATGTTGCGCAAGCGAAGCTCCTTTCAGGATCAGGCTGGCTGTGAACCGGCCGTTTTCCGCGTGATAGGAGAACCTGCCGTCATATTTTCGGGCAAGCTCCTGAAAAATCGAAAAGCCGATGCCGCGCTCCAGCTCCGGAATGCGGCGCTTTTTTGCCTGCGGCTGCGCGCAGGAATTTTCTGTCTCGATGGTCAAAAAGCCCTTGCTGACAGCGGCGGTCAGGAGGATCGTCCGGTCTTCATCGGTCTGGCACGCCTCTGCGGCGTTGTCCAGCAGGTTCGCAAAGGCGATAATGAGGTCGGGATCTGAAATCCCGGTGACTTCCGGCAGCAGCACGCGCAGCTGAACGCGGAAGCCCTGCCGCTCCAGCTCCTGTGAGCGGGAAAACAGATACGCGTCAGCGATCGGATTCTCGCAGATCCCCAGATGCGCCTGCACCTGCGCCTGCGCGGAAACCTCGTTTGAATACGCCGCGGCAGCCTGATACTGTCCGGACTGCAGCAGCGCCTGCATGGTGTCAAGATGCTTGGCAATATCGTGCCGCATACGTCGGATGTTCGCGTATTGCGCGGTGAGCGCGGCATAATGCTCCTTCTGCCGGTCGATCTGCGCGGAGAGAAGGTCGTTTTTCGCCTTGAGCGCACTGCGCTGCGCCATGCCGCGCACGGCAAGATACAAAAACGCGTCTGCCGCGATGCAGACCAGCATTGCGGCAATGACATATCCGGTGCGCGGAAGCGTCATCTCGGTCAGGCACACCCGGAGCCACCCGAACAGCAGCAGATACTGGCTGAGCGGAAACAGCATATACAGCGCCCATTCGCTGCCGTGCAGCCGGTTTTTATAGCGGTTCATGAACAGCACCAGCATCCACAGCAAAAACGCGTCGAGACTGACGCAGATCGCATAGGCGGCCAGCTGCTGCGGCAGAGGCTGCAGGGCAAGGCCCGCGTGCATCTGTTCCGGCGTGAAAATAATTGCGCACGGAACAAGATCTGCGACATACATGAAAACAAGGCAGCTCAGCGCTACAAAGAGTATTCGCTGCCACTTGTCGCAGAAGAGCAGGAAAAGCGGCAGCACGATCGCGATCAGCGGATAAACGACACGGAGGATCGACCCATACGCCATAAAATACGGTGGAATGACCCAGATGAAGTACTGGACGACAAAGCCGAGAATCGTGACAGGCATGGAAAACCGCCGCGTCAGCGTACAGCAGAAGGCTGCGGCCCACATCGCGAAGAGCAAAGCGTTGACAGCGACAAACAGAGGAGAATATTGAGCCATAAAATGATCCGATCCGTGCAAGTTATGTCGAAAATGCTGTGAGTTATGCACAGACACTTTCAAAATCACAAAAATTCGTGTATCATTACTTCATGTAATTTCAAGCAGATTATACTACAAAAAAGAAGTAAAGGCAAGAGAAGGGAACCGTAATATTTGCCTGGACAACTGCCGATTGCCCCAGCGGTCAGAGAAGGGCCAATGCCGCCAGCCGGTTCTCCCGCGCAAGAAGCGAACGCAGCCGGCAGCGTCGGAAGGCGCAAACAGCCTGACCATATTGAAAAACGGGAGAGAAGCGTATGTATCAGATATCCGTTGCCTGCGGCTGCGATATTGGCAGAGTGCGGGCAAGAAATGAGGATAATATCTATTTGAACGGCCGCACGCTGGAGCAGAATAACCGCGGACTGAAGGGGATTCTGACGGCGAAGTATCTGCTGGACACGGAGAAATGCTTTGCCGTTTTCGACGGCATGGGCGGCGAACAGGCCGGAGACGCTGCGGCGTTCACGGCGGCCAGAGCGCTGCGCGCCGGGCAGGAGCGGCTGCAGGAATATGTGGTGCGGCCAAGCGCCTTTTTGAAGCAGGCGTGCAGCGAGATGAACGATGCGGTATGCGCGGGATGTGAAGCGCTGCCGTATGGCCGGATGGGAACGACCGTGGCCGCGCTCCTGTTTACGGCGGAGGAGGTCTATGCCTGCAATCTTGGCGACAGCCGCATTTACCGGCTGCGCGGCCGCGTGCTGACGCAGATGTCCGTTGACGACAGTGAGCCTGTGCCGGAGGGTGCAGGGCACGGAAAACCGCCGCTGACACAGTATCTGGGCGTTTTCCCGGACGAGCTGACGCTCGTGCCGCATCTGGTCAAAAGCGCATTGAAGCCCGGTGATTTTTATCTGCTGTGCAGCGACGGTCTGACCGATCTGCTGCCGAACGTGATGATCGCCGACTGCATCCGGCAGCATACCAGCGTCCGGCAGATCACAGAGCATCTGCTCCGCGCGGCGCTGCAGAACGGCGGGCGGGATAACGTCAGCGTGATCGGGATCAAGATCAATGAATTGAGGTGAGGCGCATGGAACAGCAGTATCGTACCCGTCTGCCGGGATGGGAGATTTTAGATATAAAGACACCGAGATTGATACAATTTAATTTTTCCTCCGCCGATTTTTCCGCTTAAGGGGTAAGTTGGTGTTTGAGGGGTAAGTTGTGGAAGTCGGGGTGTCCCGGCTGTTTTTATCGGTAGAAATGTTCATACTTCGTCGGTATAATAGACGGCGGGAAAACAGGAATTTGTACAGATCAGGAGTAATTTAATGGATGTAAAAGAGTACCTTCAGAATCCATGTGGAACACTTTCGATTCCATATTGGAAGGCCAAAACACTGGCCATTCCCGATTCAATGAGAATCATTCATTGTAGTAATTGGAATGGACAGTATGGCAATTTTCAAAGATTTTTCAGGATAAAGCATGATTTGAATGATCTGCCTCCGATAGATTATGATTATGACACCTTGTCGATTGATTATCAGGCAACACAACTGTGTGAGATGATAAATGAGTCTTACAATCATGAGAATATCGTCGTGAGTGAACAAGACATTCTGCAGTGGAAGCAGCACAAAACCTTCCGTGAAGAATTATGTGTATATATAAATGCCGACAATGGAAAAATGGCCGCTTCGGGGATAGCTGAGTTTGATGAGGTTTGTCAGGAGGGTATCATTGAATGGGTTCAGGTGCTTCCAGAGTACAGAGGCAGAGGCCTTGGGAAAAAGATTGTGGATGTATTACTCAATAGACTCAAAAGCATCGGAGCGAGTTTTGTAACGGTTTCAGGGAACCTCGACAACACGTCCAAACCGCTGGAACTATATAGAAAGTGCGGATTCACAGGTGACGATATTTGGTATATATGTCAAGTATGAGAAACCTCAAGTTATCATTCCAGCATAGAGAGGTAACCACCATGAAGCAAATCACAAATAAGGAATACGAAGAGTGGCAGAAATACAAAGCGGAGAAAGCAAATGGGCATATCTTGCTGCCAGATACCGTCCGGTTCATCTGCGAGGCCAACGGCTATCAGTATCAGAAGAAGGAGTATACAACAAGCAGCCAAAGTACACTGGACGGCTGGACTCTATATGACAGCAGCTATACGTGGGGTGATTACGGCCCCTTCGGAGAATGGACAGATTTAGGAAATGGCGTGGTTGTCGAAGAGGGCCAAAAGATAGAACGGCGAACGGTTTACCGCTATTACTATTTCCTGTGTAATAGCTGCGGCGCGCATATGCATGGATACGGCACGTGCTATAAATGGGCCGGAGGGTGCGGTGGTAAAATCTATGCCAGCGATTATTATGTTGTATGGTCGGAAAAGAGCTACAGTGAATCCGGAGACTGGCATGGAACGGGCGTAAATTATGTTTATACAGACGAGGGACTCGGTTTTGCATACATATCGACAGCATCCAAATATTATGAGCAGCCGAAAGAGCAGTACCGGATAGCAAGCCGTCAGAAACTATATACATATTCGTTTTACAGATATGGAACGCCATACTGGAGTGAGTCGCAAGTATCCTCCGACAATGTGAAACTGGTCAGCACCAGACTGCTCTACCGGTACCGCCTGCGGTAAGCGGCGGAGAATACGATCAGAATTATTTTGTGAATATGGGAGGCAGTTTCAATGAACCGAAAAAGATGGATGATTTTGGCCGTCTGTATGCTCGTTCTGCTCAGCCTTGCGGCGTGCGGAAAAGCAGACGGCGGAGATGCCAGCGGGGCAGCCGCGCTGGAAAGCGCGCTCCGGCAGGTCAGGGACAAGCTCGACGAGGCCAAGCATGACGAGGCCGAAAGCGGCAGCACCGCAGACGATTCGGAACCGGAGCCGGAAAAAACGCCGGAACCGGCGGCGGCTGCGGAGCCGGAGCAGTCAGCGGTTGAAAGAATTGAGCTGACGCGTGTGCCGTCGGGCGTGGACGAATACGCCGTCATTACCGGCTATGACGCCGCGGAAAACACGGTATGGAGCTTCGAAACGCCAAGGTTCGGGGTGACTGAAATGATATCCGTCGTCGAGCTTGGACAGCGGGGTGACCGCTATTATTATGTCGAGAATACGACGGTCGTGTGTCTGGATGTGCAGACCGGAACGCGCCTGTGGGAGAACAGCGACTATGCGGGACGAGCGACAGGCTTCGCGTTCGGCGATTCGGCGCTCTATCTGTGCGGACAATACGGCCCGGACTTTTTCGCGGTGTCCTATACGGGCGAAACGCTGGCAAGGATCGAGCAGTTTGACCCGAATTATTACTGGGCCAGCGAAATTGAGCTTCAGGGAGAGCAGGCGCTGGTCTATCTGTACGGCGGCACGCCCAATTATGACGACCCCATGATCTTCTGCGTGGATCTGCATACATATGCGGTCAGCTCCGCAGCAGACACGGCCCCGGCGGGCCAGTCGTTTGCGGAGCAGTACAGAGCGGTGCTGCTGACGTATCCGGCAGAGATCTCGGGATATAAAACGGAATATACCCTGTATGACATTGATCAGGATGGAACGCCGGAGCTCATTGTACGCAAAAATATATCAGAATATTATATCTATACGTTTGACGGCACAGATGTCATTCCGAGCAGCGTAAACTATTGGAATTACAGCAATTGCCTCTATGCGTATGACGGCAACGGCATCATTGTACACAATGGAGGCCAGGGATCTATGCATATCGAATACATTGACCTGTATTCCATGGTGAATGATCAATTGGAGTGGGCAGAAACGCTCATGACCACAGAAGAATGCAGCGATGATGAACTGTACGCGTTCCGGGATACCCTGACCCCAATCGACAATTTCATCCCGATCACGGATGATTCGTATCTGTCCAATTCGTAGGGTGCAGGCGAAAAAATGAAATGCTTCTTCCAAACGCCGGGAAAGAATGGTACAATGGGGTTGAGGTGATCACATTGCTGAAGGTTTTTCTGGTGGAGGATGAATGTGTCGTGCGGGAAGGTCTGCGCGACTGCATCGATTGGGAGCGGTACGGCTTTGAATTCTGCGGCGATGCGCCCGACGGGGAGCTTGCCCTGCCGCAGATCCGCAAGCTGCGCCCGGACATTCTGATCACGGATATCAAAATGCCGTTTATGGACGGGCTGGCGCTCAGCAAGCTCGTCTGCGCCGAGCTGCCGGAGACAAGGATCATCCTCATCAGCGGACACAACGATTTTGAGTTCGCGCAGGAGGCCATTGAGATCGGCGTGGAGCAGTACCTGCTCAAGCCCGTGACAAAGGCGTCGCTGCTGAAGACGCTGGAGGATGTCAGCCGGAAAATCGACGAGGAGCGAGAACAGAAGGACTATCTGCGCCGCTTCCAGCAGGAAGGGCCGGAATATGAGCAGTTTGCCCGCCGCAAGTTCTTTGAACAGATCACCTCCGGCACCCTGCGCGTGTCGGAAATTTACGAGCAGGCAAAAAAGCTCCAGATCGACATTGACGCCGAGGGCTATACCGTCATTTTGCTCACGCTGCAAAGCAGGGGCACGGCGGAGTATTCCCAGACGCTGGCCGAACGGCTGGAGGAGCTGATGGCGTATCTGCTGCGCTATGGCGAGTATCTGCTGTTCCGCTGCAACCTCATGACCTACTGCGTCATCGTAAAGGGCAGCGCCGCCGGGCTGGATGAGGCTGTGCGCCGGTGTCTGGAAAACATCGAGCGTCGCTGCGGCGGGGATGAAGCGCTTGCGTGGTACGCGGCGGTCAGCGAACCGGTCGCCCGCCTGAGCGAGCTGCCCGGCTGCTATGCAAGCGCGCACACGATCCTTTCCTACCGGCATCTTCTGCCGGAACGGCACGTGCTGACGGCGGATGTGCTGCAAAAGCCGCAGCGCGGGACGCTCCCGGCGCTCGACGAGGTCGACGCCAGCAAGGCCGACCCCGCCATTATCCGCAATTTCCTGCAGACCGGTATGCGCGAGGAGATCCCGGATTTTGTATCGGAATATCTTGCGTCCTTCGGAAACGCACTGGATTCGATGCTCTTCCGGCAGTATGTGCTGCTGGAGCTGCGCTTCAGCGCCATCCGCGCGGCCAAGAGCTTCGGCTATTCGCAGGAGGAATTCCTGCGCCCGCTTACCTCCGGGCAGGAGCTGCCGGCGGACGGCGGACGCGAGACGCTGGAAAAAAGCTGCGCCGCGCTTCTGCGCCGCGCCATTGAGCTGCGGGAAGAGGAATCCGGTAATCAGTATAAATCCATGCTCAAGCGGGCGCTGCGCTATATCGACCAGAACTATACCGATGAAACGCTCTCGCTCAACACGGTGGCGAAGGCCGCCAATATCAGCCCCAACTATTTTTCCGGCGTATTCAGCCAGGAGATGGGGCAGACGTTCGTCGAATACCTGACGGAAAAGCGGATGGAGCGCGCGAAGGAGCTGCTGCGCTATTCCGGCAAGCGGTCGAGCGAGGTGGCGTATGAGGTCGGCTACCGCGACCCACGCTACTTCAGCTTCCTGTTCAAAAAGACGCAGGGCTGCACGCCGAGCAGCTACCGCGCGGGAAACGGAGACGGGCATGAAGCGAAGTGAACCGCATCCGTCGCTGGACGGAACGCTGCGGCGGTTGCTGTGGAGTATGCTGCTGCTCGTCTGCGTGATCCTGGTGGCGACGCTGGCGATCCTGCTGCTGCACAATCAGCAGTATTCCCTCGTCACGGCCAATATCGTCCGCGCCTCCCAGTTCAACCAGAACTTCAAGGAGGAGGTCGACCTCAAAATGTACTACTACGTCATCGACAGCAGCTACGGCGAAACGCTGCCGCTGCAGGAGGTCGACGAGGCAAAGGCGCTCGCGCAGGAGCTTCTGTCCGGCACGCAGGACCGGCAGAGCCGCAAGGCCATCACGAGCGCGATCGATCTGTGCGAAAACCTGCATGAGCGCATCGTGCAGATCACCGAAACAGACGGCTATGAGGCCAGAATGGAGCTGCTGGAATCCAATATCTATATTCTCACAGAGCTGATCCAGCAGTATTTTTATACGTACCTTTATCATGAGGCGGGCTACCTGGATTCTTTGCAGGCGGCGCTGACTACCCGGCTCTGGCTGGAGCTGGGGCTGGTCGCCGCCGGTGCGTTGGTGCTTGTGGGCGTGCTCATGCGCCGCTCCGCCGCCATCAGCCGCAGCATCACGCAGCCGATCTACGCTCTGCGTGAACGCGCGCAGTCCATCGGCCGGGGCGATCTTGCCGCGCGGGAGCCGGTCGTCGCCGAGGACGAGACGCTGCAGGCGCTCAGCAGCAGCATCGAGCAGATGGCGCAGCATTTGCAGCAGCAGATGGAGCTCAACCGGCAGGAGCAGGCCAAGCTCCGCGCGATGGAGCTGGCGCTGCTGCAAAGCCAGATCAACCCGCATTTT
>ENA-OVGC01002015-OVGC01002015.1-human-gut-metagenome-genome-assembly--contig:-NODE-2015-length-14359-cov-3.013633_pt1 | contig 14359 bp, 24 predicted proteins | sample MGYA00237768_ERZ505415 | MGnify/ENA primary metagenome ERZ505415 (study PRJEB26158, sample SAMN06016382) | human gut metagenome | biome: human gut; feature: ankylosing spondylitis patient; material...
TCGACCTGCGGAAGTACCCAAGAGGCCGAAGGGGCTCCCCTGCTAAGGGAGTAGGACGTGTAAAAAGCGTCGCGGAGGTTCAAATCCTCTCTTCCGCGCCAAGAAAAGCAAGAGAAAACATTGCGTTTTCCCTTGTTTTTTCTTTTATATCGTCTTGTTTTGCTAAGAAAAGTTCAATTCTTGCATTTCAAAAAATGCCTTTACCCCTAAGTTTACCCCAATTGGATTTTTTACCCCTAAAAACTGCGGAAAGAAGCTCCACCGGCTGGCTGGCCAGTGGAGCTTCATTTTATGCCTTTTTCAGCTTTTCATAATATGACTGCGTTCTTGCTGCGGTGTCCTTCATCATCTGTTCTGATGTGTGGGCGTAGACGTTCAATGTGAAACTTGCGGTAGCGTGTCCCATGAAGTCCTGCACGCTTTTAATGTCCGCGCCGCTGGCGATCATCACTGTGGCTGCGGTGTGGCGCAGATCATGCACACGAGCGTCCGGGCGTCCGATACTGGCAGCGATTTTCTTAAAATACTTGTAAAAGGTATGAATGGCGAGATGCGTCCCGAGTTCATCTGTAAAAACGAGATTTTCGGCGTTGCTCCATAGCTCACCGCCTTTGAGCTTGTTTTGCGCCTGCCGGCGCTTTTCATCCCGGAGATATTCAAAGCAGAGCGGGGGCGGCTCGATCGTGCGCGGCTTGCCGCTCTTGGTGGTGTCGGCGATGTAGTAAGCGCCGTTCTTCTTCTTTTCGCGTTGGAGCTGCTGACTGACGGTGATACGTCCTTTTTCAAAGTCGACCTGTGACCACGGGAGACCGAGCAATTCTCCCTCACTCAGACCGGCAAGCAGACAGACGGCAAGCGCGTTTCGATAAGGGCTGTCCTCAATCGCTTCAAGAAACTTTGGAATATCCTCATCACGCAGCGGCGCTATTTCGCGCTGTACCACCTTCGGCTGCTCTGCGGCGTCACAGGGATTACTTACAATGATCCCCTGTTTCAATGCAACAGAGAGGGCCTTATGCAGTACGGCAGCGCAGTTCTTGACGGTCTTTCCGCTCAGCCCCTTCTTGGTCATGGCGTTATAAACCTTCTGGACATGCGCACCGCGCAGAGCTTGCAGCTCGATAGCGCCGATCTGAGGCTTGATGTAATTCTTGATACAGGCCTGATAGTGAAGATATGTCGTCGGCTTGATCTTATTGGCGGCAAAGGTGTCGAGCCATTCATCAAGCCACTGTGCGACTGTCGTTTTTTGTGGTGTCAGATATGTACCGCGGTCAATTTCACGGAGAATGGCCGTCATCTGCTTGCGCACGGCGGCTTGCGTCTCACCGTAGATGCTGCGGCGAATCGGTTTTCCTGTGCCTGGGTCATTGCCGACGGTCACACGGGCTTCCCATCGACCGTCAGGACGCTGCCGGATGCTGCCTGCGCCCGACGCGGCGCGCGTATTTGCTTTTCTTGGCATTGCTTTTTCCTCCTGCATTTGTTATGATTGGAGGGCAGTAGGCTTTTCGTTTGCTGCCCCCTATAACCGTCCTCGGTGCTGCAACACTGGGGGCGGTTATTTACTTTTGGAGGGCTGTGAATCTGCACAGCGCTGTTCGCTTGACAAACTCTCAATCGATACCGCTATTTCTCATCAATGCTTTCGTGAGGGGGAAGCGTAATTTCGTCTACAACTAATTTCAACATTTCAGAAATTCGGTATTCTAATAAAGATAGATATTCATAGCCGGGTATTAAATATCCGACTCCCGAATCACGTCGCCTCTCTGGTGTAATAGGAATTTCAGAGGTCCTTTCCATTTCTGCCAAAAGCTGCGCTTCCCCAAGAGTACAAATATCGGTTAAAGCATGGTGAAATCCTTCATGTTCAATAAATGCACTTACCGAATACGATTTGGCTTTATCAGTACTTATTGAATGGATCCACTCTACGGCGGATTCAGTTAGTCCAGTGTATTTACAAATTGATTGGATTTCAGGGACCTGCGTTCTTACATCAGATTGCCCCAAAAGGTAATCCGTTGACACGCTGCATTTTTCTGCTATTTGCAAAAGGGTGATAACATCAGGAAGTCGGTCGCCATTACAGTAAAAGCCAACTGTCTGCCGAGATAAGCCCAAGAAATCTGCAAATTCAGTATTTGAACGTTCACCTTGCAGTTCACGGAACCGTCGTGTGAAGATAGGCAATCTATTTTCTTTGCGCTCCATATGTGTACACCTCGAATTCATTCCGCTCTAATCGTTAACCTCTGTTGAAACTTTCGTTCGAGTGTTGCAATTGCTCTTTCTGTGTGCAATAATGATTATACCAGACAACAACAAGAGCGTCAAGGACAATTTTAGGGGGGTGACGGAATGTTTAATCAGGATATTCGACGCATGGCAGCCGGTAATGGAGTGAGGCTCTGGCAAATTGCGGAAGCACTCGGTATCGCGGATTGCAGCCTTTCACGAAAAATGCGAAAGGAGCTACCGCCAGACGAAAAAGAAAGAATCGTCAGAATCATTCGAGAGCTTTCGCAGGAGGTGGAATGATGGCGGCGCTTGAACCTATCGCGGTCACGATGACCGAGGCAGCGCGCCTGCTTGGGGTCAGCCGCCCAACGGTCTATGCGCTGGCAAAGACAGCGGGCTTTCCTGTTGTCAAACTCGGCGGTTGCACGCGTGTACTGGTAGACGACCTCAAAGCGTGGGTACGGGAACAGGAGCGGTAACGTGAATGGCAACATATATTGATTACCTCAACGACTTCAACCGTTGGCTCGAAAGCGGCAATCTGCCTGTGGGCTCACAATTGATGTATTTCAAACTACTGAACGTTTTCAATAGAGCAGGATGGCCGGAGTATGTGCGAGTAGATAACCTTCGGATGATGCTCATGATCGGGGTCGAATCAAAACAAGCTGTTGTTCGTGCAAGGGATAAGCTCGCAGAAGCAGGATTCATAGAATTCCAAAAGGGCAAAAAGGGAAGCCCAAATCGTTACTATCTGGTGAAACGGTCACATTTTGTTACCGAAAACGTTACTGTTTCCGTACCTGAAAACGTACCCCACAATAAGAACGAGACTAAGACTACTTCTCTTGTCTCGCCTAACGGCTCGACGAAAACAAAGCCGACTTTTGAGCATGGGTCTCTTCCGTATCGGGCTGCTCGTTGGCTCGCCGATCAAATCGAAGAGCGTTTGCCAAACTGCACGCCGCATTCGGAAACGATCTTGCAGAATTGGGCGGCGGACTTCGACAAATGCAATCGACTGGACAAGCACGGGTGGGAAGATATCAACGAGGTCTTGCAGTTTTCGCAGTCTGATCCGTTCTGGAGCACGAATATCTTGTCAGCAGGAAAGTTCCGCAAGCAATACACGCAGCTTCTGGCAAAAATGGGAGGCGGCCAATGAACGATACATCACAGTTCGAATACTCCCTTGCCGCAGCGGTCTGTCTCGACCCGAAGAGAGTTTTGCAGTTGCGGCAGATCGTGAAGAACGAGGATTTTTCTATCCCTGCCTGTGCTGCGGTCTTTGACGCTGCGGAGAGGGCCGTGTCTCACGGCAAGCCGTTCGACGCCAACATTGCCGCAGATGGTCTCAGGGACATGGTGGACGATCCACGAAAATTCCTCGCCGAGTGCATCGACGTGACGCCAACGCTTACGAACTCGGACGAGTATGCCCGGCTGCTACATAAGCGCACGGCGGAAAGGCGACTGCGTGAAAATGTGCTCGCGGCTCTTGATGAGGAAAACCCAGCCTGTGCCGTCGCTGAGATATGCAAAGCATATTTACTTGACAGCGCAGGCGGCAGACTGAAAAGCGTCTCTCAAGCGCTCACAGAGACCTTACAGAGCCTTTCGGCAGAAGAGCAAACGCGTATCAACACGGGCTTCCCGCGGTTGGACAGCATCGTCAAGGGCTTCGAGGCGGGTCAACTCATCATCGTCGGCGCGCGTCCCGGCGTCGGCAAATCCGCTTTTTTGCTTGACCTTGCAGAGAGCGCGGCCAGAAGCGGAAACGAGACGCTTTTCGTATCGCTTGAGATGTCCGCCGCGGAACTGACGGAACGTCTGCTTGCACGGCGCAGCATGGCGACAATGGATAACCTGATCGACCGCGACCTGAACGATGAGACGTGGACGGATATTGCAGCCGTGTCGAATCGGCTGGAACGTTTGCCGCTTCATTTTTTGGACAAGCCAGCCGTGACAGTGAGCAAGATCCGCGGTGCTGCGGCAACGATTCAAAATTTGCGGCTGATTGTGGTGGACTACCTCGGCTTGATGCAGGCCGACCGCCGTGCGGACAGCCGGAATCTTGAGCTCGGACAGATCAGCCGCGACTTAAAAAACCTTGCTTCCGAGCTGCAAATCCCCATCGTTGCGGCGGCACAACTTAACCGTGGTGTCAACGATACCGAGCGCCCGACGCTGCTTTCACTGCGAGATTCGGGGGAGTTGGAGCAAAACGGCTCGAAGGTGCTGTTTCTCTGGCGCGTCGATGAATTCGGCACGGTTGGGGTTTCTGTTGCGAAAAACCGCCGTGGGCGGCAGGGAGTTGTGCAGATGACTTTTGACGGCGCACATCAAAAGTTTACCGAGCTTTCGGAGCCGTATCGTGAGCCGGAGAAAAAACGCCGCGGCGGATTTTTGGAGGTTGGCACATGAATATCGGAGGAGAGAAGAAAGAAAAGATGGTCAAAATTCAAATTTTATGGCGGAGGATTTATGACTATCTTGGAAGCGTACAGCATTCTAAAATCAACCAAGCCCGCGCGCTGTGAGCGTGACCGCTACCATCAGCGTGACGAACTGCAGCACCTGCTTATCCCGCACCTGCCCGTTGATGAGCGCGATAAATTCGAGCGGGCAATGAACAGACATTTCCGTTTATAAAAAAGCCCTCCCCAAATCGGGGAGGACCGCTCTTGTGGTGAGTTCGAATTGTCAATTCTGATTTTACCACAGGAGGAGAAGATATGCAAGTGAAAACACTTGACACACAGGATAAGCGAACAAGCGAAATTGCAGCAGCGGTACAGGCTGGCAAGGCGGACATTCTGAGCCTTTGGACGGCGGTTGAACGCTTTGCATGGCAGCAAGCCTTGAAGTGGGCACGGGCAATGGAGGGTCGCGCAGGTGTCGAGGAAAGCGACCTTCTGCAAGTGGCCTTTATCGCCCTCATGGGCACGCTGCCGACATGGGATGTGAACAAGGGTGAATTTCTAACGCTGTACGGCATTAAGCTCAAGGCGGAGTTCACAGAAGCCTGCGGGCAGCGAACACAGCGGACGCGATGTGACCCCATCAACACTGTTTGCCGGTCGATGGACGAGCCGATAGGCGACGAGGACAGCGACCTGACGCTTGGTGATGCGATTGCCGATGAAGCGGCGGCAGAAGCCTTTGAGGATATCGAACAGCGGGATTTTCGACAGGCCGTGCAAGCGGCGCTTGCACAACTAACAGATGCACAGCGCGAGGCGATCATCGGTGAATTCTGGTTCGGACGAAAGCCAGACCCAAAGTTGAGGCGGGAAGCAGTACGATCCCTGCGGCATCCGCGGATTCGCAAACCGCTGATGGAGTATTACCAATAAAACGACGTGAACACACGCTGTATGGCTGCATTTGACCGCATTTGTCCGATAAAAAAGGGGTGATAGATTTATAGACGCTAAGAAGCAAAGAATACTCGCCGCACTATTGAGCACACCCACAAAAGAGGCTGCGGGAAAAGCTGCGGGCGTGAGTGTGAAAACCATCAACCGCTGCTTGCAAGACGCTGAATTTTCAGCAGCTTACAAGCACGCGGCGGCGGGGATCATGGATAGGGCAACAAGGCAGTTGCAGCAGAATTTGACCGCTGCAATAGACAGGCTGGGGGCTATTGTTGCAGACGATGAAGAAACGAGCGCAAACCACATTACAGCGGCGCGCACTCTGCTTGACTACGGCTTAAAATTCACCGAGTTTAACGATGTGTTAAAGGAACTGGAGGAGGTCGAGGACAATGTACTATGACCGCCTAAAATCCCGCGTGAGAGCTTCCAACATAGCTAAACAACAGCAGATGGAAGCCAGGGCGTTGCTTGACAACATAGATGTGAAACAACACATAGCCCCGTGCTATCTCCCCTTGCATGAGGACATAAAGGCAGGGCAGCACCGCTTTTACAATCTTCCGGGCGGGCGCGGGAGCTGCAAAAGCTCTTTCGTATCGCTTGAGATCGTGGACGGCATACAGAGCGACCCCACAGGCCAGAGCAACGCTATTGTGTTCCGCAAGGTAGCGGGGACAATGCGCGACAGCGTTTTTTCTCAAATCGCATGGGCTATTGATATGCTGGGCGTTTCCCACCTCTGGAAAGCGACCGTTTCCCCGATGATGTATGAATACAGACCGACCGGCTCACAGATCCTTTTTCGAGGGCTGGACGATGCAAGCAAGCTGAAATCTATCAAGCCCAGGCACGGCACTTTCCGCTATGCTTGGTTTGAAGAATTTAGCGAGCTGAGCGGCCCGAACTTTGCCCGCAGCGTTTTGCAATCGGTCATGCGAGGGCAAGGGACAAATCCGCAAGTATTCCGCAGCTTCAACCCGCCGATCAGTAAGGCGAATTGGGCGAATCAGTTTATTGCAGAGCCGGACGCGCAGGGGATCACCTTTCACACCACCTATAAGGACATCCCCGCCGAATGGTTAGGTGAGGCATTCATAGCGGAGGCCGAACGCTTGGAGGCCGTCAACGAGCAGGCATACCGGCATGAATACTTGGGAGAGGCAACCGGCACCGGCGCGGAGGTATTTCCGGCGCTGGAAGTGCGGGAGATCACCGCCGAGGAAGTGTCGAACATGGAATACTTTTTTTCCGGCGTGGACTTCGGCTTTGCGGCAGACCCCGCTTGCTTTATCCGTTGCAGCTATGATCGTAAGCACGAGACGATCTACATACTGAACGAGATTTACAAGCGCGGCATGAGTAACCGGCAGCTTGCGGAGGAAATCGCCCCGCTTGTGGAGGGGGACACCAAAGGCAGCAGCTACCTTTCCCAGGTAAGCGGCTTGTGCTTTCAAGATCACAGCGAAATTTATTGCGATGCGGCAGAGCCGAAAAGCATAGCCGATCTACGCGACCACGGCTTAAAGCAGGCCAGAGCGTGCCACAAAGAGCCGGGATGTGTGGCGTATCGTATCAAGTGGCTGCAACACCGGCGCATTGTGGTTGATCCTGCAAGGACGCCAAACGCGGCGCGGGAGTTTGCAAACTACGAATACGAAAAGGACAAAGACGGCAATATGCTTTCCTCTCTCCCCGACAGGGACAACCACAGTATAGACAGCCTCGCTTATGCGTTAGACCGTGAGATTTACCGCAAGCGAGGGCAGAGCGCTTAAAGAAAGGAGAAAGTCATGGGCTATATGCGTATCAAGTGCCACTATTGCGGCGGCTCATGGGAAGTGTACGGGCGAAGCATCACAGGCGTATCAAGTGCCACTATTAGCGGGAACTATGCCCGCACTTGCCCGCATTGCTTCAAGGCCATTGAAAAACAGACATGGGACAAGCAGATCATTCCGGCGTTTCTTGCGCTGGACGATGCAAACCGCGAACTTGTAAAGGACAGCAGCGGCTACCATACCCCGCTTTTTGAGGTCAGCTATGAGGCCGACAGCGTATTCCGCAACGGCTATGAAAACTGTCCAAATTTGGACTGAAAGGAAGCACATGGACATTTTGAGGGAATACCCCCTAATTGACGCGCACGGCAAGCGATACCGTGAAGTTGGCCGGGGCTGCATCGAATATGCGCCGACCCTTGTAACCTCTGCGGGCGAAGTGCCGATTGGAACAGTCATTTTTAAGAAGATGCAGGAAGAGACAACCGCACAAAGAAAAGATTGCCCCTTTCAGGGCGGACTATATCCCCGCTGCACAGAGGATTGCAGCTTTTACGAAAACGGCAAGTGCAAACCCGGAACAGCACAGACGGGAAAGCGTTGCCCGCTCCCCGCGCATTTGACTTGCGGCGATAGCTGCATGATGTATAAAGACGGGCGCTGCACCCTCTTTTGCAGCAGAAAGGAAACGAAAGAATGAGCAAATATAACAGCTACGCAAGAAACCTTGACGAGGCTTTTCGTGCCGCGAGAGACGAGTATACCGCCGTATATAACGAGCTGACCAAAGCGAAGGAGAACGCAAGCGCGGCAGGCTTAGATGCCGTAAAGAAACAGATCGCCACGCTCCAGCTCCAAGAGGCAGAAAACAAGATGCGAACGGAAGCGGCGCGCATCTGGGCGGAGTTTGACGCAAAGGCCGCAGACCTCCGCCGCGCATTGGAAAAGGAAGTACAGACAAGTAACCTTGCTGACCCTTCCGCCATTGATAGCAACGCCGTTGAGCTGATGAAAACCGGCGTTCTGACGGTGGATGATTATTTCGGCTTTGCGGACAGATACGACGGAAACCCGACCATGCTAAAGCTGATCGGTCACTATGCAAAGGAAGCAGCAGACAGCGCCGACGACCGAAAAGACAAGGTTGCTTTAACCGTTCTCGCGCAGGATTGCGCCAAAGGCACGGGAAAGACCTTGAAAGCGTGGGACAATCTGATGACCGCCGCCAACTATTGCAGCGGGCGCGGCGGCAGCGGCAACCGGCGCACTACTCCCGGCTTAACGCTTAGCATGGGCGAATGGTGGGAGCAGCTTTCCGGCGAGATCGTCGAGAACTTTTAAGGGAGGGGCTTACATGGGCTTGATGATCTGCGGCGCGGTGACATTTGCTGTCGGTGCGTTCTTTGGCGCAATTATGGTCTCTGTTGGGATCCAGCCTGAAAAGAGGCGATGATATGACGCACAGAGCGAAATGCAATGTCTGGATGCGGAAATACTTAAAAGCGATGAACAAAAACTTTGTTATTGCGTTTGGAATGGGCTATGAAGACGGGGCTGCTGGAAAAGAGCGGCAGGCCCCGCCCTTCCCGGAAGCGGCGCAGTCCGGGGCGCTGGTATATGCCGCGACGCTCTTTGCGCAGGAGGCATACAACAAAGGCTATATCTTCGGAAAGGAGGAAACCAAGTGAATCTACTTGATATGTATGTAAAACTGTCGGTGGATGACAGCGACGTTGATAAGGGACTCGGGAGGGCAAAAGAAAAAGCATTGAGTTTTGGCGATGTGCTGAAAGCTAATGTTCTCAGCGGTGCTATTGTGAACGGGTTTCAGAAGCTCAGCGGCGCGGTCAAGAATATGTCCGGTCTGTTTATCGAATCTGCCGCGAATGTCAAAGCGGAGACTTCTGCCTTTGAACAGACCTTCGGCACACTCGGTGATGAAGCATCCGCAGCTATCGGACGTGTAGCCAATGAATCCGGCATTTTACAAACGAGACTAAATACGCTGGGCAGTAAAATTTATGCTTTCGCGCGCTCCTCCGGCGGCGACACGACAGAAAGCATGAGATTGATGGAGCGGGCATTGAAAGCGGCAGCCGACAGTGCAGCTTACTACGATACATCGGTCGAGCAGGCCACGGAAACGCTGCAATCGTTCCTAAAGGGTAACTTTGCCAATGATGCGGCTCTCGGCCTTTCTGCGACGGAAACGACGAGAAATGCGGCGGCAATGGAGCTATTCGGTCAGAAGTATAACGACCTTTCGGAGATTCAGAAGCAGGAAACGCTTCTGAAAATGGTGGAAGATTCTCAGAGGCTATCCGGTGCAATGGGACAGGCAGCCCGCGAGGCTGACGGGTGGGAAAACGTTCTCGGCAACCTGAAAGAAACGTGGCGCCAGTTTCAGGCAAATGCAGGTGCGCCATTCTTGGAGAGCCTGATTCCCATTATTCAGAAGATCACGACCGCGTTTCAGGGTTGGATCAACAGCGTCGACTGGGATACCTTCACGGCGAACATTACCGGTTTTGTCGACACGGTCTTAGATAACGGCGATACGATCATTTCCGTTATTGCCGGTATTGCCACAGGCTTTGTAGCATGGAATGTGGCTTCTATCATTCATGGCGTTGTCGGTGCAATCAAGGCATTTCAGGCGGCAAACGAAGGAGCGACGGTTGCGCAGGCCGCGCTTAACCTCGTTATGAATGCAAACCCCATCGGGATCGTGATCACCGCTGTTGCCGCGCTTGCCGCATCTGTTATTGCGTTGTGGCATACCAACGATGACTTCCGCAATGCGATCATTTCTGCATGGGGAAAGATCACGGAGACGATCTCCGGCGCAGTATCAGCAATCAAAACTTTCTTCACTGTAACAATTCCCGATGCAGCAAAAACGGCAGTCAAGTGGTTTCAGAGTATCCCTGAACAGATGCGGGAGGTCGGAAGAAACCTCTTAATGGGGCTGTGGAACGGTATTTCCGACAAGATTGCATGGCTCAAAAGCAAGGTTTCCGGTGTTGTGGATAGGATCAAGAGTTGGTTTACCGGCAAGAACGGCTTTGATGAGCACAGCCCGTCGAAATGGTCGAACGGTGTCGCCAAGTATGTTATGCAGGGCATGGCTGACGGATTTGAAAACGGTATTCCGTCGCTGATGAACAGTGTAGATGGGGTCACAGACCGCATCAAAAACGGCCTTGACTTTGACACGGTGAACGTTGATTATACTACGTCTATGGCTGGACGCCTTGCAAAGGCTGCAAACCGTAGCAGAGGCGATGAGATGCGTCCGATCGTCATTGACTTTACCGCACAGCTTGACGGAAAGACATTAGTTCGTCAGATGGTGCCTATTATGCGTAACGAAGCCCGCGCAATGGGCGTTTAAGAAAGGAAATCATCTTACTGGGCTACCGGTCGGGGAAAGCCCGACAGACCGCAGCAGAGGCCACAGGATTGCCTTTCCGTTGAGCCTTTGCGAAGTCCTGCCCGAAGTACAGCGGCAGGCAGCGCCCTAAAGCACCAGGGCGCGGGAAGTATTATTCTATCTCAGTACATAGTAAAGCCCACAGGAACGTTCCTGTGGGCTTTCTGTGCTATTCTGACTGGATTTTGTTTCTCTGTTACTTCTTTCCGAAAAGCTCGCGTTCGCGCTAGACGGTCATAGTCGCGCCGATGAGCAGCACCTTTCCAATCGGCTTTTTGCCTTAGTGTGGGTCTAATTTGGCGATTCTTTTTTCCTTCATTTTTTCTACCGCCACTAACATTAAATCTTGCTGATATGGTGTCATTTTCAGGATGGTTTCTTTTAGCTTCTTGCGTATAAGGTTACTTTCATTTTTTCTCATGTTTTCTTTCCTCCAAAAAATCTAATATACGGGATTCGAAAGGAAACACAAAGCAGCCAAGAATGAAGAATAGTAAGGCTGCCGTTCCGCTTTCAAGTGTTCCGCAGATTAAATATACAACGAAAAGAATGATCGCATTTGTTGCGGTAACACAAAAGACGGTTGCAGCAAATTCTAAGACGTCTTTCAGGTATGCTTTCATGCAATCACCTCTAAGTCGTTCATCAGCTCTTTGACGGATACGCCGGACAGATCAGCGACAAAGGAAAAGCGCGTGCCGCGCTGACGGTAAGCAGCCCCGCAACACGGGCAGACAAGCACCGTGGCCGCGCTCATCAGCGGCGTCGTGCAGCGGGCGCAGTATAGGAGCTTCATACTGACACCTCCTTGTTTGAGGTTGCGGCGTCCAAAAGCTTAATGGCCGCGATTGCGTCCGCGTCCTCCATGTCTGCAATCTTTCCCATAGCGCCAGGGTGCTTTTTTTGAGCGTTATAATACGCGATCTCGCATTGTCTGGCGAGCTTGGCGGTTTCCGCTGCTTCAATGTAATGAGCCGCCCGCGGTTCCTCGTCGTCTCCGATGGTGAGATAGAAAGTGACAATGGAATCTCTGATGATACCATTGACGATATGGAGCATGGAGCGCGTCCAATCTGCATCAGACGCGGCAATCGGCTTTTGCTCTCTGTCGAGGAAATGTTCATCTAAGACGGTTTCGAGAAGGACTTCCGCGCGCTCTAAATCAGCAAAGACCCCTAACATGGTATCGCCGATAATCGCTCTTTCCTTGACGGTGGTTTTCCAAATATTCCAGTTCATCGTTTTTCCTCCTTGTCTAAACGCTCACGGGCGAGCATTACGCATTCTTCCGGGGTTTTTGTTTCATCCTCCGCTTGAATCTTGTACGCTTCAAAGGTAATCATGATCTGCTTATCGCTCATTTTCGAGATGAGACGCACGACCTCTTGCCTCGCGCTCTCCGTTTTCTTGTCGGGCATTGTAAATTTCCTCCTTGCTTTTCTAAGCGGGAGGCCGTACAATAATATCGGCCTCCCGTGGTGGTTGGCTGTGGCTCCGTGTCTTGCTTTGGTCGGCTGGGACATGGAGCCTTTCTCATGCGATGCTATCTTGATTTTCCGTAGCAGCGGAATGAGAATCAAGCGATTGTTGATCGTTTAATTGCTGACTTAGTAAAGTATCAATCATGTTACAGACTTCCTGTTTTTGCGCATCATTGAGCGTTTTATAAAGTTCTGCGAATAGCTGGGTTTGTGCATCCATTTTGTGGCCTCCTTGTCAATCCTCCTGTGGTGGTTGGTGTCTCTCTGCATCTGGCTTTGGTCGGCGGTGATGCAGAGGGCGTTTTCTTATGCAGTGGACACACTCTAACTTTGAGAATGTATCTTTACCGCACAAGTATAATATACACGGTTATTCGCCCATTGTCTACTGACGGTATGAACGAATAACCGTGTTCAAAATGATTGATATTGTACATTGATTGTCGTGCATGTATTATGATATACTGACTTGAAAGGAAGTGAATTCATGCCGATCAAATACAAAGTTAATATACTTGATGAACTTAAAGCAAAGGGGTATAGCACATACAAGATCAGAAAAGAGAAAATCCTTTCTGAAAGCACTGTGCAGGCGTTCCGGCGCGGTGATCTTGTTTCTCTTGACAATATTGCTCGTGTATGCGAACTGCTCGGTTGCCAACCGGGAGATATTTTGGAATATGAGGGAGAGCAATGATGGAATACCTATCACACGAGGAAGTAGAAAAGTCTCAGCCAATTTGCCGAGATAAAATGTTAGCTTGGCTTATCGAGAATTATGATCGAATGTCTCCGGAAGATCGGTATCGAGAAACACTTGATGTATATGCTGAGCTTGAATGCACATATAAATTTCCGAGAAAGCTCCTAATTGGACTTAAGCGGATAAAACCAAAAGATTATCTCAAGGCCTTACCGGATTATTTAGAAGATGCTGATCCGGTTACTGTGTATCGGGGAACAGATGCAGCGGAGTTCCTCTCAACTGTCCGAACGGCTCCATCTTGGACAATCGATAAAAATGTGGCGATATGGTTTTCCCAAAGATTTGGCGTGTTGTCCGGTGTATGGGGAGGTAGATCAGGAAAAGTATTTTCTGCAACAATAGCGAAAGATAAAATAATTGCCTACATAGATAGCAGTGAATCCGAAGTTGTGCAGCATTGTGGCGTGAAGAATATAAAAGAAATTCCGATTACTCAAGAAGAAATTGATGCAGCCGTAGAAATACACGCGGAGCGACTGAAAGCAAGCGGCTTTAACTGCTAAAGCCCACGCAGAAGCCCACAGTGAGAGCGAGAACGGCTTTATCAACCGAGCCATAGACGAAGCCGTAGAGCGCGACGGAAGCGCTCCTGCGGCCTCTGAGGGGCAAGGAGAGGCATAATAGAAGAGCGGAGGGTGATCCCTCCGCTCTTGCTGCACATATTGTGATGAGTGTCGCCAAAGTTGGCGGTAAGGGTCCCATTTGAAATGAGAACCTTGCAACCGTCCAGATCAGGCGGCCACTGCGCTGATTTGAAATCTGGGAAGTGAAGCTCGCTTCGATTTCAAATCGAGGTGAGGGGGGATTCGGACTAAACGCATTTGAAATGCGAGCAATGCGGTTGCCAGAAAAACCGATGCTTGACACTGCGAAATAACTTGCTATAATGAACATAGAAAAAGGCGCTGCGACAAGCGGTTAGCCCAGTGAACTAAATGACTTGAGCGAACTCAAGAAACCGTCACTTGGCAGAGTGGCGGTTTCTGCTTTTTACGATGATCGTAACCGTAAAGGCTCCGATATGTAACGTAATCCGCATGAGCCTCACCCCCTTTCGGGTGGTGTGGCCAACCGCCTGCCGTTCGTGCAGCGCCGAATACAGAATAGCACGGAATACGACAAAAAGCAATGCTGGATTTTACCCCTAAGTTTACCCCAAACAGCTTTTACAAGCCTTTACAGCATTTTACACTGAAACCTGAAAAGCCTTGAAAATACAAGGTTTTCTTTACGGGCATTTACAGCATTTTACACCTGCTTGCGAATTCAAATCC
>ENA-OVGC01002019-OVGC01002019.1-human-gut-metagenome-genome-assembly--contig:-NODE-2019-length-14332-cov-6.942915_pt1 | contig 14332 bp, 9 predicted proteins | sample MGYA00237768_ERZ505415 | MGnify/ENA primary metagenome ERZ505415 (study PRJEB26158, sample SAMN06016382) | human gut metagenome | biome: human gut; feature: ankylosing spondylitis patient; material...
GGAACGGAGAGGTGCACTGCGCCCTCCATCTCCTCGGTGAGGAGCCGTGCGACCGCCTCCTTTTCCTCCTCCGGGCACTCGACGATGAGTTCGTCGTGCACCTGCAAAATGAGCTTTGCCTTTAAGTTTTCCTTGTGCAGCCGCTCGTCGACGCGCACCATTGCGAGCTTGATGACGTCCGCGGCTGTGCCCTGGATGGGCATGTTGCGCGCGACACGCTCGCCGAACGAACGGGTATTGAAGTTGCTCGCCGCCAGCTCGGGCAGCGCGCGGCGGCGGTGCATCAGTGTTTCGACATAGCCGCGCTCCTTCGCCTGCGCGACGACCTCATCCATATAGCGGCGGATGCCGGGGAAGCGCTCAAAGTACGTCTCGATATATTCCTTCGCCTCGTACACCGGCACGCCGATGTCCTGCGCGAGCGAGAAGGCGGAAATGCCGTATACGATGCCAAAATTCACGGCCTTCGCGTGCGAGCGCATCTGCTTGGTGACCTGATCAGTCGGCACGCCGAAGACCTGCGCGGCCGTGACGGTGTGAATGTCCTCGCCGGTCAGAAACGCCTGCTTCATCGCCTCGTCGTCCGCGATGTGCGCGAGCAGCCGCAGCTCGATCTGGCTGTAGTCCGCGTCGACGAGCACGCAGCCGCTTGCTGGGACGAACATGCGGCGGAATTCGCTGCCGAGCTGCGTGCGCGTGGGGATATTCTGCAAATTCGGCTCGGTCGAGCTCAAACGGCCCGTCGCCGTGACGGTCATCTGGAAGCTCGTGTGGATGCGCCCGTCGGGCGCGATGACCTTCAAAAGACCGTCGCAGTAGGTCGAGCGGAATTTTGCGTACTGGCGGTACTGCAAAACCTCTTCGACGATGGGATTCTCCCACCGCAGTTTTTCGAGCACGTCCGCGTTCGTCGACCAGCCGGTCTTCGTCTTTTTGCCGTGCGGGAGCTGCAAGCGTTCAAAGAGCACCTCGCCGAGCTGCTTGGGGGAATTGATGTTGAACGGCCCGCCCGCCTCTTCATAGATGTGCTGCTCGAGCGTCTTGAGCTGCACTTCCATCTCGCTGCCGAAGGCCGCGAGAGCGTTCGCGTCCACGCGCATGCCCGCGTGCTCCATGCGCGCGAGTACGGCGCAGAGGGGCAACTCAACCTCATAATAGAGCTCGTGCAGCTCGCGCTTCTCAAGTTCGGGGGCAAAGGTCTCATACAGCGCATCGACGGCGCTGGTATAGACGTGGAACGCCGTCTCGGCCTCGGCCGTGTCGCCGAGCATCGAGAAAGCGTCTGGATCTAAGTGCTTCGGCTCGGCAAGCGTCTGGTGGAAGTAGGCGGCGAAGAGAGACGCGATATCGTACTTGCCCGCCGTCGCGTCGAGCAGGTACCCTGCGAGCGCGGTGTCAAAAATGAACCCTTCGATGGGAAGGCCGTTTTCGAGCAGCGTGCGCTGGAGGTCCTTGACGTTGTGGCTGACTTTCTTGATATCATCCGAGAACAGGGCGCGCAGCAGCGCGTTCCAGTCGCCCTCGTAGCGGCTGAAGCAGAACTCGGCAGAGACGGCGGTCGATTCGCCTGCAACGAAGTCGACGATCACGCCGGAAAGGTCCGGCAGCGCCAGCAGCGTCACATGCTCCGCCTTGCGGAAGAGCGAGAGATATTCCTTGGCCTTTTCCACCGTGGTCACGGCCTCGGCGGTCACGGTGAGGTCGACCGGCTCCTCGGCGGCGGGGATGTCGGCGGGCGGCTTGAGACCGTATTTGTCGATGAGCTTGGTAAATTCCAGCTTCATAAAGAGCGGATAGAGCGCGTCTGACGGCGCCTTGCGCAGATTGTCCTGCGGAGAAAATTCGAGTGGTGCGTCCGTCACGATGGTCGCGAGGTGGAAGCTCTGGCGTGCGCTCTCCTCGCCCTCAGTGAGCTTTTTGATGACGTTCGGCTTGGCCTCGATATCGGGGAGCAGCCGGTAAATTTCGTCAATGCTCTGGTATTTCTGGATGAGCGCCATCGCCGTCTTTTCGCCAACGCCCGGCACGCCGGGGATATTGTCGCTCGCGTCGCCCATCAGGGCTTTGAGGTCGACAATGTGGATGGGCGCAAAGCCGTAGACCTCACGAAAGCTCTCGGGCGTCATGTCCTTCGTCGTGGTCTGGCCCATGCGCGTGGAAATGAGCTTGACGGTCGTATGCTCGGTCACGAGCTGCAAAGAATCCTTGTCTCCCGTGGCGACGGCACAGTCCCAGCCTGCGCTTTCGCACTTGCGCGAGATCGTGCCGATCAGATCGTCGGCTTCAAAGCCCGCGAGCTCGTAGCGGGGGATGTTCATCGCGTCGAGCACGTCCTTGAGCACCGGCATCTGCATGGCGAGCTCTTCGGGCATGGCGTGGCGCGTGGCCTTGTAGCCCTCGTACTCGAGGTGGCGGAACGTCGGCTCGCGGCGGTCGAAGGCGACGCACAGCGCCTCGGGCTTTTCCTCGTCGAGTAAGCGGCCGAGCATCGTCAGAAAGCCGAAGATCGCGTGGGTGAAAAATCCGTCGCGCGTGGTGAGCGGACGGACACCGTAATAGGCGCGGTTGATGATGGAGTTGCCGTCTAAAACCATCAGCTTCACGGCATGCACCTCCCAAAATGCAAATTTTTACTAAATATAGTATAGCGCAAAGCAAACAAAAACACAACAGAAACCGGCGGAACTCTCGGCGCGGAGTGAGAAAGTGTGGTAAAAATAAACAGAACACTTGCAATTTCTTGTCGGGATGTTTATAATATTGACTGAAAATCTGTTTTGCTTCCTAATTTTTTGTTAGGAAGCGGGCGGAAAAACAAAAAAGAAAGGGAGAAAATCATGGAAAAGCTATTTAAGCTGAAGGCCAACGGTACTACGGTACGCACCGAGATCCTTGCCGGTCTTACCACGTTTATGACCATGGCCTACATCATCGCGCTCAACCCGAACCTGCTGACCAACTTTGCAGTGGGTACGCCGCTGTGGAACGGTGTGTTCCTTGCCACCTGCATCGCCTCGGCGATCGGCACGATTTGCATGGCGTTTTTCGCCAACAAGCCGTTCGTCATGGCGCCCGGCATGGGACTCAACAGCTTCTTCGCGGTGGTCGTCGCCAACATCGCGGTCATCAACGAGTGCGAGTACGAGTCCGCGTTCCAGGCGGCGCTCGTCATCATCCTTGTCGAGGGTATCGTGTTCCTCATCCTCACGCTCTTAAAGGTGCGTGAGAAGATCGTGGAGGCCATTCCTCTCGGCGTGCGCTACGGCATCGCTCCCGCCATCGGTCTGATGCTGATGAACGTGGGCCTTGGCTCCAACGTCGGTATCTACTCTGAAAACGGCGGCCCGTTCTACATGATGCGTGACTTCTTCGGTGCGCTGACGCCCAGCATCATCAAGGGCAACATGGGCGCGGGCTACGATGCGATGGTCCTGACCGTCGTGACCGCGTTCCTCGGCGTTTTCGTCATGGTCGTCCTCGCCAAGAAGGGCGTGAAGGCGGCAGTGCTGCTCGGCATGCTGTTCTCGTCCGTCATCTACTGGGCGGGCAGCGCCATCTTCCTGCATGTCAATCCGTTTGCGAGCCTCGCGACTGCGAGCTTTGTCCCGCCTTTCGCCGACATGGTCTCCACCACGCTTTTCAAGTTTGACTTTGCGGGCTTTGTGAACATCGGCTGGTTCACCGCCATCACGCTCGTCATCACCTTCTGCATGATCGACATGTTCGATACCATCGGCACCCTCGTCGGCACGGCCTCCCGCGCCGGCATGGTCGATGAAGAGGGCAACATGCCCAACATGAAGGAAGCGCTGCTCTCCGATGCCGTCGGCACGGTCGCGGGCGCCTGCACCGGCACCTCCACCGTCACGACCTTCATCGAGTCCGCCTCCGGCGTGGAAGCGGGCGGCCGCACGGGCCTTACCTCGCTCACCGCGGCGGTGCTGTTCCTCGCCTGTATGTTCCTTGCGCCCATCGCCGCCATCATTCCCGGCGCTGCGACCTCTGCCGCGCTCATCTATGTCGGCGTTCTGATGCTCCAGGGTCTCAAGAATGTGGACTTCGGCGACATGGACCAGATGCTGCCCGTGGCGGTTATGCTCATCGGCATGCCGATCTCCGGCTCCATCGGCCACGCCATCGGCCTCGGCCTCATCTCCTACACCTTCGTCAAGGTGTTCTCCGGCAAGGCCAAGGACGTGAGCGCGCTGACGTATGTGATCTCCGCGCTGTTCCTCGTCAAGTTCTTCGTCGTGGTGTAAGCGAGTATCAAGCTTCAAAAGAGCGTTCCTTTGGGAACGCTCTTTTTTCATGCGCTGCAATGTTCGGGAAAATTTATGAAATGCGCTCTTGACAACCCAAAAATGAATGATATTATTTTGATATCACAGAGATACTTGAAACGGCTGCAAGAAGAAAAGGGGGAAACCTTATGCTCTATATTGACCACCTGAGCAAAACCTTCGGCGAGAAGAAGGCCGTGGACGATCTGTCGCTCCACATCGCGCCGGGCGAGATCTACGGCTTCATCGGGCACAACGGCGCGGGCAAGACCACAACGCTCAAGTCCGTCGTCGGCATCCAGCAGTTTGACGCGGGGACGATCACCATCGGTGGGCATTCCATTCAGGCAGATCCCATCGCCTGCAAGAAAATGCTGGCCTATATCCCGGACAACCCTGACCTCTACGAGTTTATGACGGGCATCCAGTACCTCAATTTTATCGCCGACATCTTCGGCGTGGAGGCGGAAACGCGGCAAGCGCGCATCCGCAAGTATGCCGAGCTTTTTGCGCTGACGGACGACCTTGCCCAGCCCATCGCGGCCTATTCGCACGGCATGAAGCAGAAGCTTGCCATCATTTCCGCCTGGCTGCACGAGCCGAAGCTCATTTTGATGGACGAGCCGTTTGTCGGCCTCGACCCCAAGGCTTCGTATATCCTAAAGGGCATGATGCGCGAGGTGTGCGACGCGGGCGGCGCGATCTTCTTTTCGACCCATGTGCTCGAGGTCGCCGAAAAGCTCTGCGACAAGGTCGCCATCATCAAGGGCGGAAAGCTCATCCGCTCCGGCACGATGGAAGAGGTCAAGGGCGACGATTCGCTTGAGGAGGTCTTCCTTGAGCTGGAGGGCGAATCATGCTGAAAACGCTCGTCAAAAAGCAGCTGATGGAGATCTTCCGCAGCTACTTTTACAATGCCAAAACGAATCAGAAACGCTCAAAAAACGCAGTCGTCGGCTATATCGTGCTCTTTGCCGCGGTGATGATCGTCATCATCGGCGGAATGTTCACGGTGATGAGCCTTGCGCTCTGCGTGCCGCTCGCGCAGGTGGGGATGAGCTGGCTCTACTTTGCGATCATGAGCCTGATGGCGACCTTTCTCGGCGCGTTCGGCAGCGTGTTCAACACCTACGCGGGGCTGTATGCCGCAAAGGACAACGACCTGCTGCTCTCACTCCCCATTCCGGTGCGGACGCTGATGGCTTCGCGCCTGCTCGGGGTCTACCTGATGGGACTTATGTACGCCGCGGTCGTCATCGTGCCGGCGGTCATCGTCTACTGGATGCGTGTCTCGGCAGCGCCGATGGCGATCCTCGGCGGCGTGCTGCTGACGGTGCTCATTTCGGCCTTTGTCCTCACGCTCTCCTGCGCGCTCGGCTGGCTCGTCGCAAAGGTCAGCCGCAAGCTCAAGCGCAAGAATTTCATCACGGTCATCGTCTCGCTCGCGGGTATCGCGGTCTATTATTTCTTCGTCTTTAAGGCGCAGACTGCCATGGAAGCGCTCGTCGCCAACGCCGCGCTCTATGGCGAGAAGATCAAGGGCGCGGCGCATCCGCTCTATCTCGTCGGCTGCGTCGGCACGGGCGACGGGCGCGCGATGCTGCTCGTCTCGCTCATCGTCGCGGCGCTGTTTGCGCTGATGTGGGCGCTGCTCGCGCACAGCTTTTTGAAGCTTTCGACCGCGACGGGCACGTCGGGACGCGCTGTCTACCGCGAACGGACGCTCAAGCGCCAAAGCGCGGACGCGGCGCTTTTCCAAAAAGAGCTTGCGCGCTTTACGGCCAGCGCGAACTATATGCTCAACTGCGGACTTGGTATCCTGCTGCTGCCGGTCGCGGGCGTGGCGCTCGTGATCAAGGGCGGGGAACTCCTGCCGCTTTTGCAGATGGCCTTCGGCAACCGCGGCGGCTGCGTGGAGGTGCTGCTGTGCACGGGTGTGTGCACCATCGCGGCGATGAACGACATGGCGACGCCCTCTGTTTCGCTCGAGGGGAAAAACCTCTGGCTTGCACAGTCGCTGCCGGTCACGCCCTGGCAGGTGCTGCGCGCAAAGCTCAAGGTGCAGTTTGCGCTCACGGCGATCCCGGCGCTCGTGCCGCTTGTGTGCATGGCTTTCGTTCTGCCGCTCACGCCCGCGCTGCCGTTCATTTTCGTCACGGCGCTTTCGTACATCGCCTTTTCCGCCTGCCTTGGGCTGACGCTCGGTGTGATGCGGGCGAACCTTACATGGACGAATGAGCTTGCGCCCATCAAGCAGAGCCTTGCGGTGACGATCGCCATGTTTGGCGGCTGGGCCTACGCGCTACTGCTCGCGGGGCTGTATCTGCTGCTCGGCTGGCGCATCGGCGCGGCGGTGTATCTTGCGCTTGTCTCGGCTGCAACGATCGCGGCGGCGCTCGCGCTTCTCAAGTGGCTCAAGACGAAGGGCGCGCAGCGTTTAGCCGCGCTGTAACAATAAAACGAAAGGGAGACGGTTCCAAGTCGAACCGTCTCCTTTTTTGTTTCAGCACTCCATGTGCTTGCCGAGAAAGCCGGCGATGGCCTGGGCGAGCTTGTATTCCGTCTCGTTTGCGCTGCTTTCCCCCTCGGTGCCGACGAAGAGCACGAGCCCCAGCGCGTCGCCTTCGGAAATGATGGGCGCAGCGATGAGCGCGCAGTAGCGGTCGAGCGACTCGGTGACATAGACGCTGCGCTCGCTCGGCGCGGCGCGGTAGATGCCGCGTCCTTCCATGATCTGCTCAAGCTGGGGGCTGATGCGCTTGCCGATGAGGTCGCGGCGCGCGCTGCCTGCCGCGGCGATAACGCTGTCGCGGTCGGTGACGGCGACCGTCGTGCCAGTCGATTTGCTCAGCGTTTCGCAAAGCTGCGCGGCAAACTCGTCCACGCCGCCCATAAGGGAATATTTTTTGAAAATGACCTCTCCGTCCTTGCTCGTGTAGATCTCCAACGGGTCGCCCTCGCGGATACGCATGGTGCGGCGGATCTCCTTGGGGATGACAACACGGCCGAGGTCGTCTGATTGTGTCAATCAGGTGCAAAAAATTTTTGTGAAGCCCCGAAAAGCCTTGAAATATAAGAATTCTTCAGCTTTCGGAGCTTTCACACCCGTCCTACTCATTGAGTCATTTTAGGACAAAAATCGACATTTTATTCAAAGATGTGAGCCAGTCGTTTCCGGCTGGCTCTTTGTTATGCTGTTGCAAACAGATCATCGAACTTCCAGATGATTTCAATATTCTGATTGTCCATGACATTGATACGCTCAACCGCATCATACATCAGTTCTTTCAGAGCTTCATCATTCATGGAGCTTGTACGCTCAACGATTGCTTGTTCCTGCTTTGCCTGATTTTCCTTTTCAAGAAAATCTTCATACGCAGCTTCTGTTTCTGCAATTAGATTTTTCAGTTCTTCCATACGCTTTTCACGCTCAGAACGGAGAGCAATGAACTCCTCCTTGGTTATGCGTCCCTCACGATAGTCAAGATAACTTTGAACCTTCTGGGGATCACCACTTTCCAACTCGCTTGCAAGTACCTTCAGACGCTGTCTGAGCAAAGTTCCTTCAGAAGTTGTATTCTGAATTTTATCCACAGTTTCGACCGTCATAACGGCAATTTGAGCCTTTAACGCAGCCAGAACAACTTCTTCAATATCCGTCCTATCCCATCTGACTGATTTGCACGGTTCTTCATCGGTGTCCCAATACGGAGTTACACAGTAGAAGTGGACATCCGTGCCAAAGGTTCTTTGGAGCTTACGACCGCAATGGGCGCAATAGAACGGAAAGAAGTTCTCGGCTTTCTTCTTAATATGGGGTTTTACCTTACGCAGAGCTGCCTGTGCTACTTCAAATTCCTCTGTTGTCACAATGGCTTCATGGGCATTTTCATGGTATATCCAATCTTCCTTTGGAACTCTACGCTGTGACTTCGCACGGATCACCATGCTCTCACGAGTGTGATTCACCATGCAACCGGTGTACTTGACATTCTTCAACATATCCAGTATTCGGTTATGTGTCCATAACGCTTTCGAAGGGCTGCCTTTTCTTCTGGCAACACCTTTATACTGTTGCGGAGTAGGGATGCCCTCGGCATTCAACTCTCTGGCAACCTGACTGGTGGACTTACCTGCGATAACATCGGTGAAAATCCTGCGTACAATCGGTGCCGTTTCGGGGTCAATAATCATCTGATGCTTGTTTTTCGGAGAAACCTTGTAGCCATAAGTACAGCAGGTGATATAGCCGCCATTACGCTGTTTTGTTCTCATAGCCGACTTGACCTTTTTGGAGAGGTCTTTGCTGTAATAATCGTAAATCAGGTTACGAAAGGCAATGTCCATACCTGCGGTATTGCCAAGATACTTTTCGCTGTCGTAATGGTCGTTAATAGAAATCATTCTGACACCAAGGAACGGAAAAATGTGTTCCAGGTAATCACCTACTTCCAGATAGTCACGGCCAAAACGAGAAAGGTCTTTGACAATCACAATACGGATTTCACCGGCACGGATAAGGTCAATCATTCTCTGAAAGTCCGGTCGCTCAAAGTTCGTGCCACTAAAGCCGTCGTCGCAGAACTCCATCTGTGGCAGATTAGAAAGGTAAGGGTTTTGTTCGATATGTCGCTGGATCAGCTGACGCTGTGCAACAATACTGTTACTTTCATCCTTTGCCTTGTTGGTTCTCTTGTCCACATCTTCCAGAGAAAGACGGAGATAGATGCCAATGCTCTTTTTCATATTACGCAACCTCCTTTCTGAGAATGTCGATAGTATCGTAGATAGCCTTGAACTCATCCATGTGGTTGAACTCAATACTCAGGGAGCTATCTTTGTTCATCTTCATAGAAACAATCATTGCATCCACCATTTCGGCAGTAACTTCGGTGGCATGATGATATTTCTTTACAAGTTCAGCCCATTTCTTTTCACCACGAAGCTGTTCTTCAAATCTGTTCGTGCTTCCCTCAAGCTCTGCCAACTGCTTTTCCAAGCGTTTGATTTCACCCAGAATAACTTCACGGGTCTGTGCGTAGTCCTCATCAGAGATAAGACCCTCACGCAAATCTCGGTAAAGCCCTCCAAACAAACCTTTCTTATGGTCGAGCTTCTTTTGCAAAGATTTGATTTCATCTCTCTGACCGTTTTGCTTTGCCATAGCTTTCTTCATAGCCAGTAGCTGATGCAGACTGTCCTGCATATCTACAAACAGGTCAAGTTGTGCCTGAATGGTAGAAAGAACAGCTTCATCCAAGTCTGCTTTACGCATCTTTTTTGCATTGCAAGCTCTTGTACCATGCTCAGCATAGGTCGGACACTTAAAGGTAAAGTACACCTTGTCTTTCTTTGTGCTGAAAGAGCGGACAAGTTTCATTACGGAGCCACAGTCAGCACAGGTGAATTTCTTCCCATAGATGTTTACAGCTTTCGGTAAGTGGTCGTATTTACCACTGTTTGCTTTTGACTTTTCAGCGGCAGCACTGTTGATAGCCTGAACCTTATCGAACAGTTTCTGCTCAATAATAGGTTCATGGGTATTCTCAACGATGATCCAGTCCTGTTCCTCTGTACGGTGGAAGGAGATACCGGCATACAAGCATTGAGAAGCCTTTCTCTGAGCCAAATGCCCCAGATAAGTAATATCCTTCAGAATCTCAGTAATCATGTGCTTGTTCCAGAGGATAACACGGTCTTTTTGATTGTTGTTCGTAACAATGCCACGGTTCGCTTTGTACTGTCCCGGAGAGAGAACACCGCTGTCATTGAGCTTCTTGTTGATACCCATATAGCTCATACCTTCGCTACGCCACAGAAAAATCTGCTTTACGACAGGTGCAGTCTCAGGGTTAATAATCAGCTGATTCTTATTGTTTGGGTTTTTAATGTATCCGTACTTTTCCCATGCGCCAATGAAGTCTCCGTTTTCCATCTTGCTTCTCAGGGCAGAAGATACCTTGCGAGAAATGTCCTTGGCATAGTAATCATTGATGATATTGGAAAGGGATACAGACAGCTGACCACTTGCTTCTACAGTATCTGTATCAAAGCCATCATTGATAGCAATAAAACGGATACCGAAAAACGGACAGATTTTTTCAAGAAACTCACCGGTCTCAATGTAGTTACGTCCAAGTCGGGAAAGGTCTTTTACTACGATGCAGTCAATCTCTTTTGTCTGAACTGCTTCCATCAGCTTCTGCCATTCAGGACGGTCAAAGTCCGTTCCAGTGTAGCCATTGTCAACAAAGGTTCCTGCCAGTTGCAGATACGGACGATTGCTTACATACTCATTGAGTAATGCCAGCTGATTTTCGATAGAATCAGAGCTATTCAGATTATCTTCACGAGAAAGGCGAGCGTAGATAGCAGTCTTGTGAACGACAGTAAACTGTTCCGCAGCAACGGTCTGACTGGCTAATGCCTGTTGACGGCGCTTTGACGGTCTTGCCATTTAGCTCACCTCCCTTATGAACGAAATCACCTTCTTTGCGTTGGCTTTCGCTTTTTCTTCCTCCAGGAACTCCATAATCGCCTGGAACTGATCTGCGTTATTCAGAACAACATGAACCTGCTTATCCTCGGTAATCTCAATTCTATCAATGAAATTGACTACGACTCTGCGGTTCAGTTCCTGAATGTTTTCGTATTCTCTGAACTGTGCAAGCCAGCTCTGCTGTTCCGTAAGACCGGAACTGATTTGATTTTTATTACCTACCAGACGGGCGATAGCTTCTTTGGCTTCCTGAATGTTTTTGTCAAACTCAGCCTTAAAAATAAAGTATTCCTCACGACTAATCATTTCTGTCTTGAAGTCCTCGTACACATGAGCTTTCATCTGCTTATTGTGTTCGATAACTTCTTCCTGTCTGGCAATTTTTGAAGCGATACGCTCCATTTCACGGCGCTCCCAAGAGATACCGTTCAATTTCCCAAGGGCAATTTCCAAGTTTAAGGCAAGAGAAACCTGTGCCTGAATGACCGCAAGAGCAGCATCGTAAACAACCTGTTCCTTTACGGTGTGTGCATCACATACCTTGCGATCTACCTTATTGGCATTGCAAACGAAGTACACATACTCCTTGCCTGCGGACTTGGTTTTCTTTCTGGTCATGGTACTCTGGCAATCAGCACAGAACACCTTGCCTGAAAACAGATGCACAGAATTATCACCCGAAGGACTTCTTGTGTCCTCAAGCATGAGCTTCTGAACCATATCGAAAACAGAAGGAGAGATAATCGCATCATGTGCGTTCTCCGTTCTCATCCAATCCGCTTCATCTTTTGTGGTTCTGCTTTTGATTTTATGGTTTGGAGTTGTTGTCTTTCCCTGAACCAGAGTGCCGGTGTACATCTCATTTTTCAAAATGCGATAAATCGCTTTTGCGCCCCAATCGGTCTGAATCTGTTTCTTGAAACCAGACTGGTATCTGGAGCCACTCTGTCTCTTATATTCATAAGGGGACGGAACACCGTCTTTATTCAGCTTGTCTGCAATCTGTGCAGGACTGAAACCATCCATCTTCATGCTGAAAATGCTCTGGATGACCGGAGCAACAGTCTGGTCGATGACCAGTTTGTTTTTATCATCGTCAGATCTACGGTAGCCGTAGACCACATGACTTCCAACAAATTCGCCATTTCTTCTCTTGGTCTCCAAGTTGGAACGAATCTTGATGGAAATATCTCTGCTATAAGAGTCGTTAATCAGGTTTTTGAACGGAAGAATGATTTCGTTGCCTGCCTGCTGAGACTGTGCAGAGTCGTAGTTGTCGTTAATGGCAATAAAACGGATGCCCAGGGACGGGAAAATCTTCTCAATGTATCTGCCGGAATCAATGTAGTCACGACCAAAACGGGAAAGGTCTTTGACAATGATGCAGTTGATTTTTCCTGTTTTGACCTGTTCCATCATTCGCTGAAAGTCAGGACGGTCAAAATTAGCACCTGTATAACCATCATCGCAGAACTCCTGAACCAAAGTGATCTCAGGGTTTCTGCTCAAAAAATCTTCAATCAGCTTACGCTGGTTAGCGATACTGTTGCTTTCTTTCTTCTCGCCAGAAGAAAGGTCACCATCTTCCTTCGATAAACGCAGGTAGATGGCGGCATAGTAAATCTTATCAATACTTTTTTGCATAGTGTGCCACTCCTGTTTGTTAATCGTCCGAAGCTGAAAAAACAAACCGGAGTTTTCGCATGATTTTGTCCAAGGCTATGTTACCATAGCGAACTGCGAAAATCCAGTTTGTCACCGCATTAGTATCTCGCCAATTTCTGCCAACGGATTTATCCGTTACATAGAAGCAATCATGTTGATGAAGTTGTCAGTAATCGTATTCTGCGTATTTGCAAACGACACTCTCACAACCGTGTTGCCTACTTTGAACTGGTAAGGATTTTTAATCTGCTCGATAAAGGATTTGATTCTTTCCTCACTCGGCAAAGAGCGATCAATTTTCACATCTCGAATATCCACCAGCTGTTCAGCTGCTGTAGATTTTGTCGCTTCACTTCTTGTCATCTGCAATCACCACCTTCGTTTATCATTCTTGCCAAAATCTCCCTGAGTTATTCATGGAACCTCATCGGCAAAAGTATAGGCAGCCCCACAAAGGTAGGTCTGCCCATAGTTTTCACTGACGAGAGGATGTATTCAAATCCAGACTGACAAGCAACGCTCTATTGATACCGAACATTTCCTGTCGGGTAACTCTACCCAAATATCTTTCAACTCGCTGCTTATCAATGGTTCTGATTTGCTCCAACAGCACCATAGAAGGTTTGCTGAGAGCCGGGTTATCTCTAATCAGAAAATGGGTTGGCTGTTTTGTCTTTTTTCTGATTCTGGCTGTGACGGTTGCCACAACCAGCGTAGGGGCGTGCCGGTTGCCGGTGTTGTTCTGAACAACAACAACCGGGCGAACACCACCTTGTTCAGAGCCGCAGAACGGAGACAAATCAGCCAAATATATATCGCCACGGCGGTATTCCCAGTTTTTATTCATCACCTGTTATCCCTCCTTTCATCGTCTTATGTAAGAGGGGCAGAGACTGCCCCTTCATGTTTACTATGTCGTTCCCATATTTGTCCTCGACACCCCTGGGAGACAGAATACTGTCTGGGAAATCATCAGATGGTCAGCTGCTAACTGACTCCATAGGAATCTAACCTCCCCGTGGTTCTCACTGGGCTACCCCCATTGCGTGATCCCCGTTCCCTGAAAAGAGAAAAGGGGCTGTGGCTGGGCAGAAGTATCATTGTGCCTGTTGCTTTCATTGCCGTATCGGGAGCAACCCGATATTTACGAGCCGATAGTTCTCGCTCTTGCCACAGGAAGGACAGACAAAAGTAACATAGGTGACTCTATCTCCTAAGTAGCAGGTCATTGCGTATCGCTGATGTGGCTGATGCTCTCGCACCGACAACAGGAATGTATCTGATGAATGACTATTTAGTTTTCAAGGAACAATCAGCCGTTTTCTTTGGCTGTATCTAAATTGTACTGGTTTGAGATTTGGTTTTTTATGGACAATTAGTGCAAGTCGGGCTTTGCAACTAACACAATTCGTGCAAGTTAAAGGATAATCTCTTTGAGTTCTTTGAATTTCTGCTCTAACTCTGCAATCTTTTGTTCAGCTTGATTTTTATAAACCAAATCTTCGTGTTTTGATGGTTCTGTCATTGGCTCAATCCCTAAAGCTAAATAATCCAGCGTCGTATTAAAAAAAGCCTTCATCTCCACAAGAAGATCAATCGACGCTGCTCTGGAGCCACTCTCTACCTTTGCCAGCAGACTGTAACTAATACTCAACTTTTCTGCGAGTTGTTCTTGTGTCAGCCCTTTTTTCTTTCGCAACTTAGCAATTCTCTTTCCGCTTTCCTTCTGGTCGTAATACATACCGTTTCCTCCTTAACGGCATAAAAAAAGAGCCGGAGTAAATTACTCCAAGCTCTCGTTCATGCCTTCGTGTTAATATGAAGGAAGATAGACAGGTATAAAAAAAGCCCCGTACCCATTACAGGCACGAGGCGTAACTCTCTCTAT
>ENA-OVGC01002032-OVGC01002032.1-human-gut-metagenome-genome-assembly--contig:-NODE-2032-length-14234-cov-4.538896_pt1 | contig 14234 bp, 14 predicted proteins | sample MGYA00237768_ERZ505415 | MGnify/ENA primary metagenome ERZ505415 (study PRJEB26158, sample SAMN06016382) | human gut metagenome | biome: human gut; feature: ankylosing spondylitis patient; material...
GTCATCACCAGAGCCAGTACCAGAGAAAGGAACTTCTTCATGGGGTTTCCTCCTTTTGAATTTCTCCCGTTGCGGGAGTTTGTTTTTGCAAGTCCGGTGTTTGCTTTCAGCCCCGATTTACATATCGTGGCTAGCCTACCCAATATCTGAATCGGGACTTCGGGCGATAACCTTCCTTGCAGGATATACTTTAGCACGGCTTTTTTCGACTGTAAATAAGTTTTGGGGTTCTGTAACAAAACCGTAATGAGAATGGGTGTTTTGCTGAAAGTTTTCTGTGAATTGTGGTTGAAACATGATATTATGGGGTGTTTTCCGGCAGATGGTAACGTTTACCTGCCAGCACCAGCTCTCCCCTGTCCACCATTCCTTTTAATATATGTGTGGCCTGTTTGGGGTCGATTTTCAGCTGCTCCGCAAGGGCCTGACGGCCCGCCGTGCCCTCCTTTTGGAGGTAGGCCCGGAGAATGGGGAGGTAATCCGCCTCCGCCACGGTGTTTCCGGCGGGGTAGTAGCGCACGCCCACGCGGGTAAGCCGCCCCGCCTTGCTCAGGCGGTTCAGGTGCTCCCACGCCGCTCCGGGAGAAACATGGAGCAGAGATGCCGCCGTGTCCCGGAGGAGGTAGCCCTGTTCCTCCGCGGCACGGAGAAGCACTTCCTCCATCTGCTTGTTGTGGGCCCAGACGGAGAGAGACCGGAGGGAGAAGCCCTCCAAGCCGCCCCGAATCATGGCGGTGCGGCACAGGACGGACAGGCGGGACTGGTCGATGGGGTTGCCGGTGGCGGGGGCGATGAACACGCGCTTGGTGGGGGCGTCCTTCTGCCGTGCCCGGACATCGGACAAAAGACGTTGTGTCCGGGCGCCCATGTCAATGTCGTGGTCGGGAAAGCGGATCAGGCCGGTTTGCAGGTCGATCTGATCCCACGTCAGGGCGAGGATCTCCCCCGGCTGCATTTGAAGCTTCCAGCACATCCAGATGGCAAGGCCCGCGGTGGAGCTGCCCTCCTGCTGGACGATGCGCCAAAGGCTGTATTCCGTATCGTCGCCGCCGGTCTGCGGAACGTCCGGCTGGGGGGCGTCCTCCCAGAGGGCGGCGGGGAAAATGCCCCGGAGACTGCCCACCGCCATGCCGCTGACACGGGCGGCATAGGCCCAGCCGTTAGATTTGATCTGGCGGACGATCCAGTCCCGGCGGAGATCTTTCAGGGAGACGTCCTGCCCCTCGCTGTCCAATGCGGTCTTCGCCAGACGGGAGACGTTTTCCGGCGTCATGGGCTTTTTGCCCCGGTCCGCGATGAGGACACGGTCGGACAGCTTGCGATACCGGGCATAGCGCTCCCGGAGGCAGTCTGCCACGGAGGGCTCCAGGGGGACGGTGCGGTCCGGGAGCAGGATGCTACCGCCGTCAAAGTCCACCTGATTCCAGGTGAGTTCGTTGAGTTCCTTGCGGCTCAGGCCCTCCTGCCACGCAAGGCGGAGGATGACGCCCTCCGGGCTGTATGGGTGACGGGCGAGGATGCGGGACATGGCCGCTTCGTCCGGTCGTTTCAGTTCTTCTGCTGGCATGGATACCTCCTGTTGCGCCGAAGAAAATCGGCGTGAGTCTCACGTGAGTTTTGTCCGAAATCAGCCCTCCATAAAGCAGGAGAAGGCCGGGTAGTAGCGGAGGGAAATGGGCTGGCCTAAGGCTGCGGAGCGGTTTTTGAGGATCTTTAATTCCAATTCCCGGGGGTCTTTCCTCTTTTCCTCGTCGATCTGGAAGCCGGGACGGCCCGCGCCACGGGCTTGCAGGCCCAGCAGCACATCGGCAGAGTAGTCGATGCCGCCGGATTCCTTGAAGGCGTTCATGGAGACTTCAAGGTTGTAGTTCTCCCGGTTGAAGGAGGAGATGGCGAACACGGTCAGCTCGTACTGCCGGGACATTTTTTTCAGGGCGCAGACGATGCGGTCAAGGTTCTGCTTGTCGGTGAAGTGGACGTCCACCGGAGCGATGATCTGGAGGTAGTCGATAAGGACCACCGGCTTTTCGCCGGTCTCCGCGATGTGGCGGGCCACCTCGCTCTGGATGTAGTCGAGGCCGGTCTCGTGGTCGCCCTCCCGGAAATAGATGTGTCCGGCGTAGGCGGCGTAAGCGTCCCGGGCGGCGTCCAAGTGGGCCTTTTCCTGGGTGGTGTACTGGCTCCAGCGCCGGCCGTCCAGCACGCCGCGGGCAGTCTTGGCCATGCGCCGCCGGGCGGAGGTATCCAGCAGGAAGCTTTCCCGGGAGATGGAGCGGGCCATCAGCTCCCACGCCATCATTTCAAGGGAGAACACCAGCACGTCCCTCCCCTGCTGGGCCAGCTGGTCGGCCATCTGCATACAGAAAGCGGTTTTGCCCAGAGAACTGACCGCGCCGATGACGTAAAGGCCGTCATACAAGCCGCCGTCCAGGGCCTCGTCGATCTTGGGAAAGCCGGTTTTCAGGGGCGGGCGGGCGGCCTGCTTTTGGATGTAGGCGAGGAAATCCTCCATCCGGCCAGCCGCCGAGGTCTCCTTGTAGGGGGGCGGCTGGCTGGCCGCCCAGTCGGCGGCGCACCGGGCAAGAAAGCGGGCGGTCTCGTCCCGGTCATGGCAGAGGGACTCGTTGAGATCCTTGCCGTAGGGCACGGGGGGACAGCGGTAGAGCCACGGAAATTCCGCCGTCAGCGCCGCGGCCCACGTCTCCCCTGCCGGATCGCTGTCCGTCAGCAAGAGGATAGGGGCAGGTTTGGACAGGGTTCGCAGGAGGGCGGCGGCCTTCTCCCGGTTGCCGGAGCCGTTGAGGGCGGCGGCACGGTAGCCCAATTCCTCGGCGGAGAGGGCGTCGAAGGTTCCCTCAAGGAGGAATACGAGGTCCCCCTCCCCTGCCCTGGTCAGCAGTTCCGGCTGGAACAGCGGCGAGGGACGGCCTTTTTCGTTGAGGTAGCGCTTTTCGGAGACGGCTCGGCGGACGCAGCGGCCATCCTCACAGGGAAGCACCACGCAGTCATGCTTTGAATCGTAGCCTAAGCGAAAGCGGGTGACGGTGTCCGCCGACAGGCCCCGCTGGGTGAAGTAGGGGGTCTCGTTCCGGTGGGTGAAGCAGTCGGAGAGATAGGAGGAAGAAAGAGGTTCTTCGCTGAAAAAAGGCGGGGCGCAGCCCCCAACTCCCCCCTCCCCCCCGTCAGGAGCGGCCCGCTTTGCGGGACGGTTCGTTATGGGGGAGGGTTTGGCGGTGCTGAAGGAGACGGAATGCCTTGCGGAGCCGTTCCCGTACCGTTCGCTGGCGAGGGAAAGGGCGTCCGCCGGAGAGGAAAGGTTGTTGTCGAGGGCGAGGAGGTCAAAGAGGTCGTAGTCCGCCCCGCAGGCGAAGCAGTGGACTTTATTGCGCTTGGGGTCGAAGCCCATGGAGGGATCCCGGTCAAGGTGGGACGGGTTCAGACAGCGGAACCGCTTGCGGGGATCGATGCCCCGGTCGTAGAGGTAGTCGATGATCCGGGGGCGGAGAGAGTCGAAGGTGTCGGGCATGGAAACGTCTCCTTTCTGGGTCTGGTCAGGAGTATTGTAGCATACCGCCCCGGAGACCGGCGAAGCGGTCCGGGGCAGTAGTATATCTTAGTATATCAATAAGGGGAAAACGGGGGGAATAAGGTGGGGTGAGAAAAAGTTGGTACAACATTGCAGCGGATTGCAAATATTCTCAAAAATTGGGTATAAAAGTGAGAGAAAATGGGAAAACTGGGAGGGGCGGAGAGGAGGGTTTGCACGGGGGCAAGTAGGGAAATGCACGGGGTGAAGTCGGCGCTGCACGGGTGGAGGTCGGAAGCGGACAGAGGATTTGGGGCGATTGTGGAGAGTTTTCTAAACAGAGAGGGCATTTTGAGGCCGTTTTTCAGGGAAATTGGCCCGAAAAGGGGTCCCCTGTGGAGAAGTGGGCGGCGGTTTCTGCACAATGGCCCGGAACAGGCGGTTTTTCGGAGGGGAGTTCAGACGTGGTTTCGTGCAGGTCTTCCCCGTCAGTCTTCGGCCTTCGGCGCTTTTTTGTGGGGGGTCTTCCCTTTTAGCTGCTTGGCCGCCCGGGTCTTGTCCAGCTTCTGGATGTAGTCCCAGAGGGTCTGGTCGATGCCTACGTTCATGCGGCCCGCCAGAAAGGTGTTGATGTCGTCATAGTCGAAGTCCATATGGATGGAGCCGTTGGAAATGCTTTCGATTTCCTCCACCGCCTTGTTGAAGGGGCGGATGATGGCCTCGTCATAGTTGCGGTTCTTGACCTCCTCCTTGGTGGGCAGGCCGATGTAGTGGATGATGTCGTCGATCTTGATGCGGAAGGAGCCGTTTTCGTCGATGGGGGCTTTTCTGGCCCGGTAGAACAGGTAGAAGGCCAGACGGTAGCTGTTTTCCGAAAGGTGGCCCATCCAGTCCGGGATCAGCTGGTAATACTGGGTCAGGAAGTGGCGCACGTTCTCCGCGAAGGAGATATGCACCTCGCCGGTGTACTTTTTGATGTAGGCTTCCGTGGCGAGGTGGGTGATGTAGAAGGACTCAAAGTACTTTTTGAAGGATTCGGCGGTGATCTTCATGCCGGTGATGGCCTGCATATCTTTTTTCAACTGGCGGTAGGCCGCGTCCCGGCTTTTCAGCCCCGCCCACGCCATGTATTCCTCGATGGAGAAGGTGGCGGTGTTGTTCCGCCAGTTGTCGGCGTTGCCCCGCATGAGGGTGTAGATCAGCAGGCGGTGAGCCGTCCAGCTGAGGTTTTTCGTGTAGGCTTCCACCGCTTCGAAGATGAGGGTCATTTCGTAGTCCTTGTTGCGGTAGCGGATGTTCTGGTTGCCGTAGGCGTCCGGCTGATCGTAGGTGACGGTGATGCCGTTGGACGCTGGGTGGAACTCTCTCCCCCGCTTCATGTTGGCCCACACGCCGCAGATGAAGTAAGTGGCGGGGCTGTTGCCCAGCACATCGTATTCCTGCACCCGCTCCGCCACCGTGGTCTCGAAAATGTCCAGCAGCGTGGAGGCGAAGGCCACGCTCTCCGGCGCGGCTTCCGCGATAACGGCGGACACGGCCTCCGGATCGGAGAGGGCGCGCTCTTGCAGGTAGGTGTCCATAATGGGGTAGATGTCGGAGAAATCGTAGGTGTTCAGCTGGTTGCGGAATTTGCGGGGGTTTTCCTGCTCAAGAGGCTTGAGCTTGCGGTAGACGGACAGCATTTCCTGAAACTGCTCCGTTTCCAGAAAACGCAGCGGCTCGTCCCGGAGCTGATCCATGGGCGCGGGATCCTGAGGCATGGCAAGGCCCTCCTTTGAAAAAGAGTGTTTTTTCAAGGATAGTGTAGCATAAAAGATGGAAAAAGCAAAGAAAAAGTTCGTTTGTAACAGAAATGTAAAGAAAAGGAAGGGCGTTAGCCGCTCCCCTGCTCCGCGTAGGGCGAAAGGACAGGGCGATGTGCGGACAAAACTCACGTGAGTTTTTCCGCTTTTAAGTGCGGGTGCCGTTGATGATCTTGCGGATCTGCCGCTCGCTGAGACGGAACTGAGCCGCCAAAGCGCGGTAGTTGCAGCCGTTGAACCGAGCCCGGATGTCCCGGTCACGGGCGTTGCGCTCCAAGGATTCCCGCTTGGGGATGTACAGGCTTTGCCCGCCGCACAGTAGCGTCAGCCGGGTGAAGGCCTCAAGGCCGATGGCCTCGGCAATGTCCCGGTATTCCTCGGGAATGTCGCTCATGGGGACGGGACGGGCGGTGTTTAAGTAAGGAATGGTCATAGATGGACTCCTTTCGTTCGTAAAAAATTAGACAAATCTCACGTGAGTTTTTTGCCGGTTGCACAGCTTGGGGCGCTTCCCTGTTTGCGGACAGGCCGGACAAGACTCACGTGAGTTTTTTACAGGTGCAGGCCGGAGAGGTTTGCTGTCCGGGACTGCTTGCGGGCCAGCGTGCGGGCGCCCTCCAGCGCGTCCGGGCCGTCATCGTGGGCGCCCAGGGGAAACTGGGAAAGCTGCTGCAAAAGCAGCGTCTGATCCCGGCGAAAGAGGATGTAGCCGTTTTTCACGTCCGGCTGCAAGGTCTCCACCCGCATGGTCTTATCCTCCGTGGAGCGGACGCCCTGAATGGGCAGATACAGGCCCTGACGGGCGGATTCCCGGGCAAGCTGCTCCTTTAAGAACCACTGGAACTGGTTGGTCTCCGCGCCGAAAAGGGCGTAGCCCCGGCCGGTCTCCCGGCGGAGCAGGTACTCCTTTTCCAGAATGTCGGCGATGATCTTGTCCGGGTGGCGGCGCTGGATGTCCGCGTCCCAGACGTAGGAAAGGCCCGTGTTCCGATCCACCGCCAAGGTGACGATGGCGGAATAGTCGCTGGAGGCGGTGCGGCCCAGAGAGGGGTCGCAGTAGCCGTAAAACCGGAAATCAGCGGCGCGGAAGTCCACCTCGGCGGGGTTGTAGTACCGGAACCACTGGGCGGAGAACAGGCAGGCGGCGGGGTCGATGGGCTGGTTCTGCATTTCCGAATTGAAGGCCGCGTCTCCCTCCGTCAGCCGCATGAGCCGCAGATCGTAGTAGCTGAGTTTTTCCGGCCAGAGGACTTTCGCGCCTGCCAGCATTTCCTTGCGGTGCTTGAAATAGAAGGCGTGGGCGGTTTTTTCCCGGTCGGGGTCGGAGAGGTCCGAGGCAAGGCGCTCCCAGTCCGTCCACAAGGGAGAGGTGGCGTCGGACAGGACGGCCCGGTATTTCCGGCTCTGAAAGCCGGGGTTTTCCAGCAGCCCTGCCAACAGGGAATCGTGGTGCAGGATGGTGCCGATGACGAGAATGTCCGTGTAGCTGTCGCCGGACTTGCAGACCGCCTTCCAGAACCAGTCGGCGGTCTTCTGCCGCTGCTCCGCCGTGCGGACGCCCTCGTCGTTTTCAATGTCGTCGCAGAGGATCAGATCCGGGCGGCGCTCGTAGTTGCGCCGTCCCCGCAGCTTCTGGCCGCTGCCCACGGCGTCGATCCGACAGCCGTTGGAGAGCAGGATGGAGCCGGTCTTCCAGGTTTTGCCCGGCTGCTCGCCGAAGTCCGCTAAAATGCGCTCGTTGGTCTCCAGCTCGTTTTTGATGGCGTCCAGAAAGCTGACCGCCTGGGCCTCGGTGTCCGAGACCAGCAGGATGTAGCGCTTGTAGCCGAACAGGGCGGCGTGGAGGACGTTTTGCAGGCTCATTACGGTGCTTTTGGCGTGTCCCCGAGGGGCGGCGATGGCGCTGCGGGTGCCCTTTTCCGTCAGCATGGCGGCGCAGTCCGAGACCGGGTCACGGTTTTTCATCACCCGCCGACGCCACAGGGCGGACAGCTGCCGGTGAAAGGGGGGCGAGCGGCGGGTGAAGTAGTGCGAGAGATAGTAGCTGCCGAACTCCGCCGGGTCCCGGGCCGCTTTCCGAAATGTTTCCGTGGTCAACAAGAGAACAGGACTCCTTTCATAAAGATAGGAGCACCGTATCACCGGAGGGGGGCGGGTGCTTGTGAAGGAGTTCCTTGGAAAAGCCGTTCTGTCCATGGCGGCTCAGGGCGGTTTGTTGCATGGGGGCGTGCATCAGACAGGAAAAAATTATTTTCAGCGGAGGACGGGACGAGGGGACGGATGGGCGGAAACCCTGTCATTGCAAGGGATACATGGTTCGGCGGCGCAAAGAGTGGCGGCCCAGAAAAGCGGCGGCGCGTTGGGGAGGACAGATTGTAGTTGCGAAGCGGATGAAATTATGTTAACCTAAGAAACAAGACTTTCTGAGCGAAGCGGGGCGCGGGCCGATAGGGGCGGCGCTCCGGCGGTGTCGTGGGCTTTTTTGATGGCGGCATGGCCGGGTTCGTGAGGAATGGTCGCAAAATAAAAAAAGCGGCGCGGGATGGGACATACATGATTTTTGGCGAGAGCGTATTGGGAAAGCTGGCGATGACCTTTTTCATGGCTATGGTTCCGGTGGTGGAGCTGCGGGGGGCCATTCCGCTGGGGGTGGCCGCCGGACTGCCGCCTGCCGTGGCAGCCGTCACGGCGATGGCGGGGAATCTGACGCCGGTGCCCTGCATTTTGCTGCTGCTGCGGCGGGTGTTTGCCCTGATGCGGAAAAGCGCGTGGCTGGGGCCGAAGGTGGATCATCTGGAGCGGCGGGCGCATTTGAAAGGACGGAAGGTGCGGAAGTACCGGACGCTGGGACTGGTGCTGCTGGTGGCGATCCCCCTGCCGGGGACTGGGGCGTGGACCGGGGCGCTGGTGGCGGATGTGCTGGATATTCGCATGCGGACCGCTCTGCCGGCCATCGCCGCCGGGGTCATCATCGCCGGGTGCATCACCACGGCTGTGACCTGCGGCGTGGCGGGGCTGATGTGAGGGGCGGCGCAAAGGTAAATTATCAGGAATTATTATCATTAAAATTGATTATGATTTATGATTAAAGAGGGATCTTCTTCCGGGGACGGAGGGGGATTCTTTTTTTGCGGGTGCGGGGGGTGAGCGAGTGGTCTGAGAGGGGACGGACGGGGGCGTGAGGGTGGATGGGAGCGTGTCTGGGGGAGCTACGAGGGATTGGCGGGGAGATCGTGAGGGATATGGAGACGGATGGAGCGTCGCGCTTTTGGGAAACGGTTCCCAAGGTGGGGCGTTTTTTTTGCGCTATTGTGGGGTTATAGGGTCTGAAAGCCCCAGAATTTGAATACCGGAGGTATAATTATGGCATTTGATTACGCAAAGGCATACCAGCAGTTCATCGACGAGGAGTTTGCGGCGGCCTCCGCAACCGCGTGGATGATCCCGGAGGCGGGGAAAGTCCGCTTCACGGGGGGCCGGGACATTGAGATCTCCACCCTGTCCACCACGGGTCTGGGCAACTATGACGCGGGCAAGGCCGACGGCTCCGCTTACCCTCAGGGCACCGTGACCAACAGCTGGAAAAGCTACACCCTGTCCATGGATCGCGGCGTGAAGTTCTCTCTGGATCGCACCGATCCCAACGACACCGGTTTTCTGGTCACTGCCGAGAACGTCATCCGTGAGTTCGCCCGCAACGCTCTGGTGAAGGAGCAGGACACCTACCGCATCCACCGCCTGTACGAGCTGGCTAACGGCGATGCGGCTCACAAGGACAGCCACATCGTCTCCGCCGCTCTGACCAAGACCAACGCCATCGCCACCGTCAGCGGCCTTTTGCAGACCGTCCGTGACGATGCGGAGGAGATGGACGGCTATGTGGCCCTCATCAGTCACAAGCACAAGACCGCCTTTTTGGAGGCCGCCAACGGCACCTATCACGCCATTTCCTTCGGCAACGCCGTGTCCATCAACGGCGTGACCTATGAGAACGTGATGATGCTGGACGATCTGCCCTGCGTGTTCGTGCCCCAGAGCCGCATGAAAACCGTTATCACCGTCCAGAGCGGCGACAGCGATCAGGGCGGCATCGTGGCGGGGGTGAACGCCAAGGACATCGCCTGTCTCATCACCCACTGCGAGACGCCGCTGGCCGTGAGCAAGCTGGACGCCATCAAGCAGTTCGGCCCCCAGGAGAACCAGCTGTTTGACGGCACTTCCATTCAGGCCCGCTATCTCTACGATCTGTTCGTGCCCGGCAAGCGTCTGGCATCCATCGGCGCTGTGGTGGCTCCCTGATGAGCGGCGCGGACAAGGCGGCCGCCATTCGGGAGAAGGCGGAGCGTCTGGCGGGCCGCAGTCTCGGTGAGAACGGGGACGCGCTGACGGAAATGGCTATGGAGCGGGCCTGCGCGTGGTGCGGACGGGAGGACATCCCGGAGGCCATGGAGCAGGCCGTGGCGGCGCTTGTCCTCGACATGGAGGGCCGGGAGGCCGCCGTGAAGAGCGTCACCCGGGGCGACACCTCCGTGACTTACGCCGTCGCCGACGGACAGGCCGCCGCGCTGGCGGGGCTGGCCCCGTGGCGCAGGCTGGGGCGGCTGAAGGAGGGGTGAACCGTGACGGACAAAGCCTTGGCGGACATTCTCGCCCGGACATATGCCCACCGTGTCACGGCGTTCCGTCCGCTGACGGAGGGTGAGGAGCGGCTCTGCGAGGCCGCTCCCTGCGCCCTGAGCCGCTCGGAGCACACCAGCGCCCCCACGCCGCCGTCCCTTTCCGCCGCTTGGCCGGAGGCGCTGTACCGGCTGACCCTGTACACCCGTCCGGAGCTGGCCTTTCGGCTGGGCGACCGGGTGGAGGTGACGGACGAGGGGGGAAGCGTCTGGATGGGGCGCACCTCCGACAGCTTTCGGTATGACAGCCATTGCGTGACAGTGGTGGAGATCAGCGGCGTGGAGCCGTCCGCAGGAGACGCAGAAGGTGTCTGCGGCGGACAAGTCTCACGTGAGACAGGAAAGGAGGGGCTGGCGTGAAGGCTATTCAGGACAGCGTGGCGGCGTATTTGCAGGCGTGTACGGGCATCCGCACCGTGGCGGATCGGACGAGGGCGCGGGGGGAATACCCCTTGCTGGCGGTGTCCGTCCGGGAGGACGGGACTGTATTGGTGGACGGCGGACGGCAGGCGGAGCACACCTACCGGGTGACGGTCTCCGCCGTATCCAATCGGGAGCGGGAGGGCAACACCGCCCTGATTTCCTCCCTGACGCCGGTTTTGCTCCGGGGCGTTCCCATGGGGGAGCGGACGCTGCACCCCTTGGAACTGAAAACCGAGGGGGAGACGCTGACGTTCACGGTGGAACTGTGCGTGCCGCTGCCCCGGCCGGAGAAACCCGGCATGGAGCCGCCGGGACGCATGGCGACCCTCAATTTGGACATTTGACAAGGAAATCTTTGAAATTTGGAGGTATTTATGGGTCTTCCTGAAATTTTTATCAGCTTTCAGACGGCGGCTGTGTCCGCCATCACCCGTTCCGCCCGGGGCGTGCTGGCGGTGGCGGTGAAGGACGCCACCGAGGGCGGCGCGGCAGAGGCTGCGTACAAAAGTCTGGCGGAGGTGCCGGAGGACAAGTTCTCCCCTGAGAACTACCGTCTGCTGAAGCTGGCCTTTTTAGCCGCGCCTACCAAGGTCTGGGTGCTGCGTGTGGGCGAGGACGCCGAGAAAACCTATCAGGCGCTGGAGCGTCTGCGCTTTGACTGGCTGGCCGCCCCCGGTCTGGATGACGCGCGGGTGATGTCCTTTATCAAGACCCTCCGCAACGGCGGACGGGGCGTGAAGGCCGTGGTGGCCAACGCCACGGCCCCCGACTGCGAGGGCATCGTGAACCTGTGCGTGTCCGGCCTGACGCTGGAGGACGGCGCAATGGAGGCAAAGGACTACGCCGTCCGTGTGGCGGCGCTGCTGGCGGCACTGCCCCTGACCCGCTCCGCCACCTACGCCAATTTGCCGGAGGTGGTGGGCTGCGACGCGCTGGCCGAGCCGGACGTGGACGTGGACGCAGGCAAGCTCATCATCGTCCCCGGCCGGGATGGCTACCGTCTGGGCCGCGCGGTGAACTCCCTGACCACGTTGACCCCGGACAAGGCCGCGCCTTTCCAGAAGATCAAGATCGTGGAGGGCATCGACCTGATCCGCGGGGACATTGCCAAGGCCTTCGAGAGCGGCTATGTGGGCAAGGTGCTCAACGATTACGACAACAAGTTGCTGCTGGTGACGGCCATCAACGCCTATCTCAAGGGGCTGGAAGGGGATGTGCTGGACAAGACCGCCGACAACCGGTGCTTTGTGTCTCTGTCCGGGCAGAGAAGCTATCTGGAATCCAGGGGGACGGACACCTCCGAGATGAAGGACACCGACATTCTGAAAGCCAACACCGGCAGTCAGGTGTTTTTGGAGGCCAAGCTGACCTTCTGCGACGCCATGGAGGATCTGGCGCTGGTCATCTCCATGTAACCATCGGACAGAACGTGAAATGAGGAGGAACGTATGAGTAATTTACAGGCAAACCGCACCCTGTCCGGCTCCTTTGCCGAGGTCTGGGTGGACGGCGCGCGCATCGCCGAGCTGTCCCAGCTGACGCTGACCGTCAAGGTCCAGCGGGAGAAGGTCCAGTTCGGCATGGACGTGGATTCCAAGATCACCGGCTACGCCGGCGAGGGCACCATGACCCTCAAGCAGGTCTACACCCGGTTCTACGAGGTGCTGGAACAGGCCAAGCGCGGCCTTGACAAGCGCTGCACCATCACCACCGCCCTGAAAGACCCGGACGCCGCCGACGGCGGCGAGGAGCGGTACAGCATCGACAACGTGGCGTTTACCGAGCTGCCCTTCATGAACTACAAGATGGGCGAGGTGAACCAGCAGAAGCTGCCCTTTACCTTCCGGCCCTCCGATCTGGTGTGCCTGGACAGCATCCGGGCCGCTGACTGATGGCGCTGGCGGACGTCCTGCGGGAGCGTGTCTCCCGCAGGGGCCGCACCGCTGAGGTGGCATGCGGTCTGCTGGGGACGGTGACGGTAGAGGCCCTGCCGCCCAGAGAGTGCGCCGCCCTCGGACTGCGGGACGGCGGACGGGCGCTGCTTTACGCCGCCTGCCGGGACTTGCAGACCGCCGGGGAGACGCTGCGCCGGGAGGGGCGGCTGTTCACCCCTGCCGAGGTGACGGCCTACGTGTCCGACGAGGAGGCGGCGGCCGCCGCACGGACGGTCCTGGCGCTCAGCGGCGTGACGGCGGACGGAGACGGCCCATCGACAAAAAGCGCGGAAGTCCGACTTGGTGACGTGCAGGAAAACACGGTTCAAAAGGCCGAAGTCCGACTTGGTGACGTGCGGGAAAAGGCAGGTCAAAAGGCCGAAGTCCGACTTGACGGCGTGCGGAACAATGCGCCTCATTTTGCGGCAAAAGCGCCGGTTGCGGGGGAATTCCGACTTGCTGACGTGCAGGAAAACGGGGATCTTACGGGAAAAGTCCGACATGAGGACGTGCGGAAAAAGGCGGTTCAAAAGGCGGAAATCCGACTTGGCGGCGTGCGGAAACCGGACGGTACGGCAGAAGATGGACAAGTCTCACATGAGTTTTTCGGCGGGGATGGTTCAGAACGGACAGACCCTATCTTGGGTGGTGTTTCCGATTTTGTACCACAAAATCTTGCGTTGTCCGAGGAAAATGACCGATTTTCAGCACCTTTGGAACTGTCCGGGAACACTGAGGAAGTATCCGGGCGAGGGTCGAATCTGCACGAAACTGAGTCGGAAGTCGAGGAAACGGCGCACGAAACGAAGTCGGATTTGACGACAGATAGACGGGAGGGCTTGCACGAAAGCAGGTCGGAAGTCGAGGAAACGGTGCACGAAATGAAGTCGGATTTGACGGCGGAGAGACGAGAGGGCTTGCACGAAAGCAGGTCGGAAGTCCGGGAAGCGGTGCACGAAACAAAGTCGGAATCTGCGGCAGAGAGACGGCAGGGCTTGCACGAAAGCAAGTCGGAAGTCGGAGAAACGGTGCACGAAATGAAGTCGGAATCGGTGGAGCGGTTCGCCGAGGGACTGCTGGAGGGCCTGCGCCGTGCCGCCGCTGTGAGATAGGGGGTTTTCTATGAACACCAGAACCGTTTTGCTTTGGCACAACAACGGTGAGGAGCGCATCTACTTTACAGTCAACCCCGCCCGGCTCACCGTCACCCGGCCCAATGAGAACCGGGTGCGGAGCCTTGCCATGGGCGGGACTGTGAATATCTGGGGCGGCCGGGGTCTGCGGGAGGTCAGGCTGACCACGTTTCTGCCCAGCGCCTACTCGCCGTTTTTTGACGGAAAGGAGCCGGAAAGCGTCCTCGCCATGCTGAAAAGCTGGCAGGATTCCGGCGACCCCGTGCGGCTCATCATCTCCGGCAGCGACATCAACGATGCGTTCCTCATCGAGGACGTGTCCGAGACGCTGACGGAGGGGGACAGGGACGTGGGGCTGACTGTGACACTGCGGGAGTATAAATTCAAGTCGGCGCTGGGGGCTCTGGCCGGGGGGAGCGGCGGGAGTGGCTCCGCCCCTGTCCGGAAGCGGACGGACGAGCGGGTCACGCCCCAGACCTACACCGTCAAAAAGGGGGACACTCTCTGGGACATTGCCTGCCGCTTTTACGGCGACGGGACGAAGTGGGGGCGCATCGCCGCCAAAAACGGCGTGACGAATCCCCGGAGACTGCAAATTGGAAAGGTGCTGACGCTGTGAAACTGCTGATCGGACAACAGATGGTCATGCCTGCGCTGGAATCGGTACGGCTGGGCAAGACCCGGAACGAGGCGGCGGCGTGTCTCACCGCCACGGTGCTCATTGCCCCGGCGGACACCTA
>ENA-OVGC01002054-OVGC01002054.1-human-gut-metagenome-genome-assembly--contig:-NODE-2054-length-14137-cov-3.791649_pt1 | contig 14137 bp, 10 predicted proteins | sample MGYA00237768_ERZ505415 | MGnify/ENA primary metagenome ERZ505415 (study PRJEB26158, sample SAMN06016382) | human gut metagenome | biome: human gut; feature: ankylosing spondylitis patient; material...
ATGTAACACTGGTAGAATCGGTTTGTAACAAGATGTAACAAAAACGTAATAATTGTTCAGGAGGTAAGTATGACATTCAAAAAAAGTTATGTGCCGGGCATCCTGGGGAGCGTGCTCACACTGACTGTCATCATGGCTGCACCCGTAAAAGCAGAGACAAAGGAAGAAACCATTTTAAATAAAACAGACTGGAGCACAATGGCTGCAGCAAACGTAGAAGGATATGTCAACATCCGCAGCGAGGCAAACGCAGATTCCGAGATCGTCGGAGTTCTGATGCCGGGCTATGCGGTTACTGTAACAGAAAAAGGAGACGAGTGGAGCAAGATCTCTTCCAATGGTGTAGAAGGCTACATAAAGAATGAATATCTGGTATTTGGGGAAGAGGCAAAAGCACATTACCGCAATATGTGCGGTATCACCGGAGTTGTTCAGGCGGACAGCCTTCGTGTCCGTGAGGCAGCATCCACAGATTCCGCGCAGGTTGGAACACTGACACAGAATGGTGAAGTCAGCATATTCGGCGAAGAGGCTGACTGGTATCAGATCCAGTACAGCGGAAGCAGCGCATACGTTCATGGAGACTATGTGACACTTTCAGAGGAGTTAAAAGGTGCTGTTTCCATGGAGGAATACCAGGCATCACAGGCCTGTGCGGCAAGCAGCGCAGCAGCAGCCTCCACAGCAGGCAGTGCATCGGTAATTTCCGCAGACAGCAATGATGTGGCAATGCTTGCAGCACTGATCGAGTGCGAGGCAGGCGGCGAGAGCTACACAGGAATGGTGGCAGTCGGAGCGGTTGTAGTAAACCGTGTCAACAGCGGTTCTTTTCCGAACAGTGTTTCCGACGTTATTTATCAGGGTGGACAGTTTACACCGGTTGCGACCGGAACCTTCCAGAGCGTGCTTTCCCGCGGAGCAAGAAGTGACTGTTATGCAGCTGCACAGGCAGCACTTTCCGGCGAGAGCCCGGTTGGCGGATGCCTGTATTTTAACAGCGGCTACGGCAGCGGAATCCAGATCGGATATCAGCATTTTTATTAAAAACAGGCGTGGAACCTTCGCAAGGGGATAGGCGGAGAGAGCATGCATTTCCATAGATTGTGATCGGTTCAAAGTCATGAAAAATGAGATGGAATCGACGGTATAGAAAAAAAGAGTAAGTGAACAAGGGGAGACGTTCACTTACTCTTTTTTTACTCTGAAACAAATACTACCGGATAGTCAAAAAGTGCAGACTATCCTTATGGAGTTTTACAGGAAATGTTGTTGGATTTCCAGTTACGGGACATCGTTATTTTCAAAAATTTTCAACAGCTTGGTTTTCTGGTTATCGGCGCGGAAGTCTGCTAATGTCTGACGCAGTGTTGTATGGCGGACGCGGTAGGTATTGGAGAGAAAACAGAAAAAAGTGATTCCCCAAAATACCGGCCAGAGCAACACACATTTATGAAGCTTGGAAAATCGAAGCTTCATCTGAACATGCCCTTCGTGGAACCAGGCACGGACACCGGCGTGCCGGTAAGAGCCGCGGCTTACGATTTTCCGCTCCGTGTCACTGCCAAAGTCGCCGTCTGCGAGAATTTGTTCCAGAAAGGCAGCACAGTCAGCGGCAGAAGAACGGATCTGCGGGTCAATCGAAGCGGAAAGACCGAAATAAAGATGGCAGGATCCGAGAATCAGCTCATAAAGATGAAAAATTTTTGATTCCCGGCACCAGGAGTGGATTTTCTCAAAATCAATCTCAGATGCATACTGCTTCAGATACAAGGTAAAATCGCAGAGCAGACGGCTGCCGAAACCACTGTAGAGATAGTGTTTGAGCATATGGTGCAGCATATAAAATACATTTTCCGTGGGCGGAAGAACAGGATAGGTTTGACCGTAAAGTTCCACGAAAGACGGCTTCAGATGATCCGGGGAGAAGATCTCATCTATCAGCTCGTTGGCACGGGCAAACTGATAGATGCCAACGATACGGTAATGGAGTTCCAGGGTAAAGGAACGGCCGGTTTCCGGAAAGGTAAAGCGGTAGGTAACATGATGATCACTGTCTTCCGGCTCCTCTGTGTATCCATTCGTCTCGAGAATACGACAGGCACGGGAAAAAGCCTCTTTTTCGGGAATATAAAGGTCCAGATCTCCCAATTTTCGGTATTCGGGAACAGGATAATTGGCAGCGAGGCTCATACCCTTTAAGAGGAAACAGGGAATCTTCTCTGCAAGGAGGAGCGAAAAAGTAAGGCGTGTGAAATGTTCCAGCTGATAATAGGAGAGCAGCATCTGTTTTGTCTGCTGTTTTATCCCGGAAAACGATGGCTGCTGTTCAAAATAAGGCAGAAGAAAAGGAAGTGAACAATGTTTTTCTGCCAGACGGTACAAAGCAGCGGTATCCACCCCATCGAGTGGGATCGGTTCAGACGAATCGGTGCATAAATTTTTCAGAATCTGTAGATAAACGGTATCAAGCGGCTGCATGAGAGACTCCTTTGAAGATTTTTTGTGAAAAGAGAGATATGGTTCAGTATACCACAAAAATGCCGAAATTTGAGCGATAAAATAAAAAAATATTACAGATAACGATAAAAAATAAAATAAAGTTTACAATGAAATAAGTTGGGGCTATAATAAATCTGTCAGTACAGCATTTCATAAACAGCTGTATCAAACACTCAGACAAGTGTAGGGTATAGTCATTTTGAAATGTTCTGGAATGATGGCCTTTCCCACCATCGGGAAGAAAAACGTAAGTGAATGGAGAGAAAGATGACCAGAAAAGGTGAGTTTGTACTCAGACAACTCGCAGATGAATATATTCTGATTCCTTATGGGACAACGACAGAAAAAATGAATCGGGTACTTACCCTAAGTGAAACTGCGGCTTTTATTTATGAACAGACAGGTGATGCCGCGTCTGAGGAGGAGATTGCCAGACGGCTTGGAGAAGCTTATGATGTGCCGGCGGAGGACGTGCAGGAGGATGTAAACGCCGTGCTGCAGACATTGCAAAATTGTGGGGTTCTGGAGTGTGCCTGAAAAACGAAAAATCATTTTCGTAATCTGCAAAAACGAAGAGGATAGTATATGATAGTATTTTTGGTCGGTGGCGAGAGCAGACTGATGGATGATCTGATTACCAAGATGGAAAAAGAAGGACATAAGACGTATCTGTTAACGGGAAAACGGGACAGAAGAGGAAAATACCGCCGTGTCTTTGAACGCTACGATTTTCCTTATGACAGTGAGAGTGTGCAGGAAATATTCTCGAATGTCAATCCGGATCTCGTGCTTTTTCTCGGCGCCTATGATACAAATTATGACTGGAGTGATGCGAGAAAAGAGTCTGTCCGCTATACGGCGGATCTGACCAATATTCTGTCGGCGTATGCATTTAAGCAGGATGGCCGGTTTATTTATTTGTCGTCCGAAGCAGTTTATGGCCGTTCCTACAGCAGTGATATCCACGAAACGGAACCGGCATCCGCGAAAAGCTTTCAGGCAATGGCGCTTCTGCAGGGAGAAAACATCTGCAGAAGCTACCGTGATACCAGAGGGATGGACACGCGGATTCTTCGTTTTGACCATATGTACGGCATTCCGCGAAAAGGAAAAACAGACAGAAATCCGTGTTTTTGGATGACACTGGAAATGCTAAAGACGAATCAGATCGCAGCCAACAGCAGAACTGCTTTTTCCATGATTTACCAGGATGATGCCGTTGCGTTTGCCTATCGCGCAATGATGGAGGAGAGTCCCAAATATCCACTATACCATATCACATCCGGTGAAGCGATCACACAGATGGATCTGGCGGAGCTGATCCGGCAGAACGCAGACGGCGTGGAGATCCGTGACGATACAGTCGGTGAAGGTTTCCGTCTTGTACTGGATGGCAGCCGGTATCAGGAAGAGTTTGACGGAAAGATTTTTGTCCCATATGAGAAGGGCGTGAAAGCCGTTGTCACATATATGCAAAAACACAGCAGCTCGTTTCTGCAGCGTGATGATGCGGGGGCGGGTTGGGGAAACCGGGTATGGAGTCTGTTGTGCCGGATTTTCCGTATGCTGGTTCCGTACATCGAAAATCTGATCTGTTTTATCCCATTTTTTATGATCAACAACCGTGTAGTCGGCAGCCAGTATTTTTCAAAGCTGGATGCGTACCTTCTCTATGTGTTGCTGTTTGCCATCGTATATGGTCAGCAGCAGGCGATTTTCTCGGCCCTGCTGGCGACTGTGGGCTACTGTTTCCGTCAGATGTACCATCAGAGCGGACTGGAAGTGCTGATGGACTACAGCACCTACATCTGGATGGCACAGCTTTTTATCCTGGGAATGGTTGTCGGTTATATGCGGGATCAGATTCTCCAGATTAAAAAGGATGATGAAGAGGAGATCGGGTATCTGCGCGGACAGCTTGGCGATATGACGGAGATCAATGACAGCAACGTGCGCATGAAACAGCTTTTTGAGCTGCAGCTTGTCAACCAGAAGGACAGTCTTGGAAAAATCTATGAAATCACATCGTCGCTGGAACGCTACGGTGCCTATGAGGTGCTTTTCTATGCGGCGCAGACGATTTCGAAGCTGATGAATACAGAGGATGTGGCAATTTATACCGTCGCCAACCGCGTCTATGCGCGTCTCTTTTCGTTCACATCACCGACAGCGCGAAAAATGGGAAATTCCATCCGCTATCCTGAGATGGAGGCAATGTATGAAGACCTCAAAGAGCATCGCGTTTACATCAACAAAACGATGGATGAGCGCTATCCGCTGATGGCGCAGGCTATTTATGCAGAAGATGAGATGCAGATCATCCTGATGCTGTGGGGACTTCCGTGGGACCGCATGAATCTTGCGGAATCCAACCGTCTGACGGTCATCAGCTATCTGATCCAGAATGCAGTGGTGCGGGCAAACCGCTATCTGGAAGCGCTGCACGAACACAGGTATCTGGAACACAGCAAAATTCTCGAAAAAGATGCCTTTACGCAGCTGGTAGCGGCATTTTTCGAGGCGAAGCGAAACGGTCTGACAGAATGCTCACTGGTTCGGATTGTGTGCAGCAGCGAAGATTATAAAAAAGCAGGTGAGATTCTGGAACAGAAGCTGCGTCAGACGGATTATATCGGGATCCTGGATGGCGGGCTGCATGTATTGCTTTCCAATACCGATGAAGAAAATGCGAAAGGTGTGATCTTGCGCTTCGGGGAAGAGGGTCTGAAAAGTATCCTTGTGAACAGGGAGGTGGCAGCGTGATGAGCCATGAAACCCTGACTTTTGTGGTTCTGTGGATCGTCAATGCCCTGATCGCCCTGATCTATCTGCTGATCGGAGCTCTGGTTTATGTTCCGGCGTGTGATTTGAAACAAGAGCAGGGAGAAGAGGTGCAATACGATAACCGGAGAGCCTTTTTGATCCGTTTTATCGTCATGGTGCTCTGCCCGGTCGTCGGTCCGGCGTTTTTTCTGTGCAGTTATCTTCTTTTCAAAACCGTATTCCGTCAGGCAGTCGATCTGGAGGATGTTGTGTTTGGTAAGGAACGTGTGCGGACACATCTGAAGGCGGATGAGGAGCGGGAGCGCAACATAGCACCGCTCGAGGAAGCACTTGCCGTCAGCGATAAACGGAATCTGCGTATGCTGATGCTGAATGTGATCCGCGGCGATCTGCAAAAATCGCTGGAATCGATTACTATGGCACTGAACAGCGAGGATTCCGAGACATCGCATTACGCCGCATCGGTGCTCTGCGATGAACTGAACAAGTTCCGCTCACAGGTACAGAAAATGTATACCGGGATGCAGCAGGAAGGCGAAGAAGAGACGGATTACGAGAAGATGATGCTCGACTATATGAACAGAGTTTTAAGCCAGAAAGTCTTTACAACTCTGGAGCAGACGAAGTACGTCAAGATGCTGGAGGAGGCCACAGAATCGCTGTATCGGAAAAACAGAGAGCGGATCTTCGTAAAACAGTATGAGGGGCTCTGCCTCAGACTTCTGGAACTGAAAAAATTTCCGGAAACTGAAAAATGGTGCCGGCGTCTGGTACAGCAGCATGGAAATACACTGGAGGCGTATACGTGTCAGTTAAAGCTGTATTTTACCATGGGTGAAAGAGAAAAGTTTTTTCAGGTGATGCAGGAACTGAAACAATCGGACGTTATTATCGATAATGAAACGCTGGAGCTGATCCGCATTTTCAGTTAGAGCGTGTTTGAAAAATCATTTCCGCGAAAGGAGGGACGAAGAGATGTCCATGAGATGGCTGACAATTTTACAATTTCTGGAAATTTTTGCCGCCTATGGCATCGTAACTCTGTTTCTCCCCTGGCGGATCCTTCGGAAAAGGTTTCGTTGCTTTTCCGTTGCAGAACAACTGATCGCTTATTTCTTCGCAGGGAATTTTTATATCATTTATCTCGTTTATCTGCTGCAGTTTCTTCGGATCAGCAGCCGTGTGACGCTGCTCCTCGGAACTGCAGGGCCATTCCTTTTTATCTGGATCTGGAAAAGAAAAAAACAGATCCCGGGAGCAATGGAGAGCCTGCTGGTGCGGATCGAACGATTGCTTGATGGAGAGCGGGGCAAAAAGACATCTCTGGCGCAGCTTCGGAGAACCGTTTACGAGCGGTGTTTTCGGGGAAAACGAAAGCAATGGCTGCATGCGCTGCCGGAAATAGCAGTGCTGCTGGCGGCAATTGCAGCGATCACGTATGTGTACGGACCGAATATGGTGGAAACGTTCGGTTACAAAGCAAGTGATATTCCGGTGCACAACTACTGGATCAATGAGCTTGAGCGGAATAATATCTGGGTTGCGGGCGTGTATCCGTATGGATTCCATATTGTGATTTATTATCTTCATATGGTATTTGGAATTCCTACCTATGTGCTGCTTCGGATTTTTGGCGTGGTGCAGACGTATTTTGTGTATCTGGCTCTGGTCGCGGCGCTGAAAATGGTGTGCAGGGGAAGGTTTACGCCGTATTTCGGGATACTGTTTTATGTGATGGATATCTTCAACCAGAGTACGTACGCCCGTTTTGAAAGTGCACTGCCGCAGGAGTTCAGTATGATTTTTGTCCTGACCTCTGTCTGTATGGCGATCCGTTTTTTTCAGGAATTTGCAAAAGAACGGAACGGAAACTGCCGCTGGTATCTGGTACAGTTTGCGATTGGATTTTCGCTGACGCTGACCGTTCATTTTTACGGTACGATGGCTGCAGGCCTGTTTTGTATTGGCGTTGCGGTTGGCTTCTGCTTTCGTTTTTTCCGGTGGAACTATTTCAGAAGAATCCTGATTACGGGAATATTAAGCGTCCTTCTCTCAGTCCTGCCGATGGCGGAGGGCGTTGCGATGGGAAAGGGGCTGCAGGGATCGCTGTACTGGGGAATGAACGTCATTACCGGTGATAAAAAGCAGGGGGATGCGGACACAGCAGGTACTTTATCACAGGACGGTGTATCCGACAGTCTGACGGCCGGCGAAAGCAGCGGCAACGCAACCAAGAATGGTGAAACCGGTTCTGTGCTCAGCCAGTCCCGGATAGAAGAGCTGCGAAAAGAGGCAGAAGAAAGAATACAAAAGCAGCAGAAACCGCTGTCGGAGAGGCTCAAAGAAAAAGGATCGGCAGTGCGGGAAAGCATCCGCGTTAATGTCATGAATGTAAAACCATATATCGCAGAAATTACGCTGGGAAGTATTGCAATTTTACTGCTTCTTGGCATCCTCCTGGCAGTGCTGCGGGAAAACGATTTTGCGGGAGCTGTTTTATCTGCGGCTGTTTATCTGCTATGCATGTGTTCTTTGCAGTGTGCATCGCTGCTGCATCTTCCGGCGCTGATGGATGCCAATCGCTGCGGCATTTTCCTTTGCTATGCCATCTGCTTTGCCTGGGCGCTTGGCGTAGATGCAGTGGTGTATCTGGCGATACGCCGGTGGAAGCGAAGATGGATTGGCGAGATGACTTCTCTCCTGATACTTGTGATGGCTGTAACAGTCGTTTTATCGCAGGGTCTTATAAGAGAGCCGGTAAAAGTCGGAGCGCTGGAAGATAACGGAGCCATGGTATGCGTTACCAATATCTTGCGGGAAAATAAAGATTTTACATGGACAATCTGTTCAGCGAATGATGAGCTTCGCATGACAGAATTTTATGGATATCACTATGAGACCATTACCTTATTAAATCAATTGAAAGATCTGGGGCAGAATCCGGAGATTATAATACCAACGAAATGTGTGTATTTTTTTATTGAAAAAATACCAGTAAGTGTGGATGGGAGTACAGGACATGAGGAGGTAACTGAAGAAGGAGCCAAAGAACCGATACCGGGAGGCTCGGGAATTCTTCCTTATACCAAGGAATCCCGCTGGATCACGATGAGCCATATGTATGAGTGGGCACAGAGGTTCCAAGAGCTTTATCCGAACGAAATGGAAGTTTACTATGAATCCGACAGCTTTATCTGCTATCGCCTTCAGCAGAACGTTAACAGTCCATACAACCTTGCGATTGATTATGGCTACAACAACCCAATGCCAAAATAGAGCAGACAGGAAAAAACAAAGAGACAGACAGGGCTGGAAAAACTGAAATTTCAACAAAAAAGACTTGATGACAGAAGGAGGAAGAAAAAATGGTTTCCCGCAGAACTTTTGCAGCAATCACAATGCTTATGGCAATCATCCTCTTTTTGTTTCAGGGTCTGAATCTGGCAAAGGAAAAACTGAACCACTATGAAAAAAATGCGTATGCGGCAGAGAAAGAAGATTTGGAAGATGGCAGCGGCGCATTTGGAACAGAAGGCGCATCCGGCGAGAAAAACATAACAGGAAGCCGGGGAACGATCGTCTATATCGGAGAAGCCGAGGAGCATTCTGTGGGGGCGGTTGTCTGTGAATGGTGCCGGTATATGAAGTACGAAGCAGCAGTTTATCCATCCATGCGCAAATATGAACAGGCAATGGAGAAGAAAGGTGCAAAGCAGCCGGAGATGATTGTAGTGAATTCAGAAAGCATCGACTGGACCGCCTTAAAGGATGTCATAGATTTGCAGAACAGTGTGGATGAGGGGATCCATGTTGTGTTTGCAAATCTCCCGGAGGTGTCTGTGATCCGGAAAAATCAGAAGCTGCGGGAGCTGCTTGGAATTGCAGAAGTAAAAGAGGATTCTACAACCGTAACGGGGTTGGATCTGTATGACAATCTGATGCTCGGCGGAGAAAATATTTACCGGGCCGAAAATAAGGAAGAAGAAAACAGGCAGGATCTTAAGCTTACGTTTCCATGGTTTAAGCTTGGAGATGGAACCAAAACTTATATGAAAGGCTTTCCGGAGGATCAGACGCTGAAAACCCAGGATTATCCGGTTGTGATCTGGCGGAAAAATTTCGGGACAGCCAGTGTATTTGCCGTAAATGGAGATTATATGGAGGATGAAACCGGGCTGGGACTGCTGACGGGAATGGTGTATGAAACCAGAAATTATCTGATTTATCCGGTTGTAAATGCGCAGAATCTTGTTGTGCAGAACTTTCCGTCACTTGCGGAGGAAAATACGGACAAAATGCAGGAGATTTACGGAAACGGAACAAAAGATGTTAACCGCGATATTGTCTGGCCGTCGATTGCAGCAATCTACAGAAAAAATCATTTTGGTCTTACCTGTATGGTGGCACCAAAACTGGATTATGATGCTCCGGCAGAAGCAGATGGCGAGCTGCTGCATTATTATGCGAAGCTGCTCAACGAAGAAAAAGGCGAGATGGGACTTTCCGGTTTTACAGAATCCGAAACATCCGTAAAGGAAAAATTAGACGAAGATCAGAGCTTCATGCAGAAAAATCTTTCGGATTTTTACTTTTCCTCCTTTTTCAGTGGAAACCTGAGTGAACAGGAGATGGAAACAGCTTTACAGCAGTCTGCTCTTTGGAGTGTCCGCACCGTAGTTAAGAGCAAAGATACGGCTGGCGATCAGGTCAGCTACCTGGATGCACAGACGACACAGCAGAAAATTGTCACGGAAGATACCGGACGTTTTACCTATCGTTCCTGGATGAAAATGAAGAGTATTGAAAGTGCGCTCGGCTATGCCAGTGTAGAGCTGGATTTAAGCAGAGTGATTTATCCGAAAACAGAGGAGGACCGCTGGGAAAAAATCGTCAAAGAATTTGCCTCCAACCTCGGAACCTACTGGCAGCCATTTTCCGGATTTGACGGTACCACGGTTTCCACCTGCGATTCCAGAATCCGCACCTTCCTGAACTTACGCTGCGAGGACGAAAGAGAGGGCGACACCATCACCTTAAAGACCACGGGAACAGAGAAAACTGCGTACTATGTGATTCGGACACACAATGAAAGAGTTGAAAAGGTCACGGGCGGAACGGCAGAAAAGCTGGAGGATTCTGCATGGCTGATCCGCGCGGAAAAGAGTGAAGTAACGATTACACTTCGTGCATCCGACCGGCGGTATTACTATGAAGAGGGGGTGAAAAACGAATGAAAGTCTGTATGGTAGCGGAGGGCTGCTATCCCTTTGTGGTAGGCGGTGTTTCCAGCTGGGTACACAGTCTGATCCAGCTTTTCCCAAAAACAGAATTTATCATCCTCGCCATTGCGGCAAACCGTTCCCAGCGCGGAAAGTATGCGTATGAGCTGCCCCAAAATGTCTCCGCCGTCTATGAACTCTATCTGGACGATGTGGACTGGGGCGGAAGTAAAAAACGACATAAACATCGGCTGAAGAAAGAGCAGTATCAGGCACTTCGAAGTCTGCTTCTTGATCAGGATATCGAGTGGAATGTCCTGTTTGATCTGTTCCGGAAAGAAGATGTTTCCCTGAATGCGCTCCTGATGGGAGAGGATTTTCTAAATGCCGTGAAAGAGTGCTACAACCTGAAATACAGCCAGATCGTTTTCTCTGACTTTTTATGGACTATGCGCTCCATCTATCTGCCGCTGTTTCTCACAATGCAGACCGAGCTCCCGAAGGCGGATCTTTATCACTGCGTTGCAACCGGCTATGCCGGCGTGCTTGGCGCTATGGCAAAGCATTTCTATGGAAGCCGTCTCCTGATTTCGGAACACGGTATTTACACCCGGGAACGCGAGGAGGAGCTGATTAAAGCGAAGTGGGTTGCGGGAATCTACAAAAATATCTGGATTGACCAGTTCCGGAAAATGTCAAAGCTGGCGTACAACGAGGGAACTCTGATTACCTCCCTGTTTGAGCACGCGCGGGAGCTGCAGGTTGAGCTTGGCTGTCCGGTGGAAAAGACGATGGTCACACCGAATGGAATCCGTGTGGAAAATCTTCAGAATATCCCGGGAAAGACCGAAGAGGATGCGGGAATGGTGAACATCGGTGCAGTTCTTCGTGTCACACCCATCAAGGATGTGAAAACGATGATCCAGGCATTTGCCTTTGCAAAAGAGCGCGACAGAAGACTGAAGCTCTGGATCATGGGACCATGGGAGGAGGACCGGGAGTATGCCGAGGAATGCTTCCAGCTCGTATCGGATCTGGAAGTTCCGGACGTGGTATTTACCGGAAGAATCAATATCCGGGATTATCTGGGAAGAATGGATGTGACGATTTTGACCAGCATCAGCGAAGGCCAGCCGCTGACGATTCTGGAGAGCTATGCGGCACACAAGCCGGTTATTGCGACAGATGTCGGAAACTGCTATGGTCTGATCTACGGTGAGAGCGATGATTTCGGCGCAGCCGGAATAGTTACGCATATCATGAATATAGAAGAAATCGCACAGGCAATGCTGGATATGGCGGTCGGTGAGAAAAAACGCCTCGAAATGGGAGAAACCGGATACCGCCGTGTTATGCAGAAATACCGTGTGGAATATATGCAGAAAACATACTGGGAGATTTACCGCGATTTTGCGGAGCAGATGGGCCAGAAATGGCAGGAGGAACCGGTAAAGCTGCCGGAAAAACAGAAATAAAATAAACACCGCAAGGTGGAAAGGGGATAGATGGCATGGCAGGAATCGGCGTTCGCCTGAATCGGATTTTTGAAAAAAATACCATTACGACAAACCTGATTGGATTCTCCTACAGTACCGTTGTAACGATTGCGCCGATGATGGTCGTCATTTTCAATCTGATCTTAATGGAGGAGCTGCTCGAATTTTCCAGTGTCGGCTATGCCACGCGTGAGCTGTTTTCCTGTACGATTCTCTATATCTTTATTTTTGCGTTACTGACGGCATCACCGTTTAATGCGGTGCTGTCCCGTTATATGTCCGACGTGATCTACGAGGAACGATATCAGGACATCCTGCCGTGCTATCAGATCGGAATGCTTCTGAATATCGGATTGAGCTGTCTGGTCGGCATTCCGTTCTGTCTGTGGGAGCATTTTGTCGGGAAGGTGTCAACAGCGTATGTATTTTGCAGTTTCTGTGGCTATATCAGCCTGGTGCTGGTTTTCTATTCCATGATTTATCTTTCCATCTGTAAGGATTATCAGAGGATTTCACAGTATTTCTTCTTTGGAATGCTGGTTGCATTTGTCCTGGCACTGATTCTGCATTTCCTCATGAAATGGGAGACGACGCGCAGCATGCTATTTTCCCTGACGGTTGGATTTTTTGTGACGGCAACACTGGAAAACGCCCTGATCCGGCGGTATTTTGTCAAAAACAGTAACCGCTACCGGCCGGTGCTGCAGTATTTCAGAAAATACTGGAAACTGATTTTTTCGAATTTTCTGTATATTCTGGGGCTGTATATCCATAACTTTGTGTTCTGGACAACCGATATGCGGATGGAGCTGGTAAAGAGCTTTGTCTGCAATCAGCCATATGACATGGCTTCCTGCCTTGCCATGTTTACCAATCTCTCGGCATCGATTATTTTCATTGCGCGCGTTGAAATGCGTTTCCATGAGAAATACAAGCTGTATTCCGAGGCGGTGATTGGCGGAAAGGGAGACGATATCGAAAATGCAAAAAAGCGTATGTTCCGCCAGCTTTCCAGTGAGTTGATGACGCTTGCACGCCTTCAGTTTATGATTTCCGTTGTGATATATCTGATTTGCGTGATTTTCCTGCCGCAAGAAGGCTTTTCCGGCATGACCATGAAAATTTATCCGTCCCTTGCAGTTGGATATTTTATTCTGTTCCTTATGTATGCGGAAATCATTTTTCTGTATTATTTCGATGACCTGACCGGCGCAATCCTGACGGCGATTGTGTTCTGTCTTGTTACCTGGATCGGCAGCCTGATTGCTACCCATCTGCCGGCCGTCTGGTATGGAGCTGGGGTCATAGCAGGATCGTTTGCAGGATGGAGCGTGGCGTTTGCGAGACTGCGATGGGTGGAAAAAAATATGGATGCGCACGTTTTCTGCCGCGGAAATCTGATCAGGCACGGGAAAGGAAAGCGCCCATCCGGTCTGGTATTTCAGAGGGCAGAAGAGCAGAAACAGAAGGATGAGATGAAACGATGAGTACAGCGACAATTATAAAGGTTTGTGTGATCCTGGCAGGGCTTGGGATTATGGCAGTGACGTTTGTGCTGCATGCGAAAAAGAAACTGACGATAAATCTGGCGGTTACCTGGGAGCTGCTCGGCCTTGCGGCAATCTTAAGCGGTGCGGTTCCGAAGTTCTCCGGCTGGAGCAGCCGCTTAAGTCTGGGAAGTCTGGCGGTGCTGCTGCTTACCGGGTTCCTTGTCGTGTGGGGCATGTATCAGATGACAATACAGATTTCTTCTCTGCTGATGAAAAATCAGGAACTGGCAATGCAGGTTTCTCTGCTGAACCAGGAGAATGAGAGAATCATAAAAGAGCTGGAACGTCTGACAGGAAAGCAGGCAAGAGACTTATGAAAAAAATACTGTTTGTAATCAATACGCTTGGCCGTGCAGGAGCAGAAACGGCTTTGCTGGAGCTTCTGAACCATCTGGATACAGAGAAATATGAAATTTCGCTGTATGTACTGCTGGGACAGGGGGAAATGATTTCAAGGGTGCCGCCGGAAGTTCATATAAAAAACAAAAGGATCTGTGAGGATTCCGTACTCTCCGGTGCAGGAAGGCGAAAACTGCTGCAGACATCGGTGATGGCATTGTTCCGGCACGGACACACCATGGAAAAAATC
>ENA-OVGC01002066-OVGC01002066.1-human-gut-metagenome-genome-assembly--contig:-NODE-2066-length-14106-cov-4.504519_pt1 | contig 14106 bp, 17 predicted proteins | sample MGYA00237768_ERZ505415 | MGnify/ENA primary metagenome ERZ505415 (study PRJEB26158, sample SAMN06016382) | human gut metagenome | biome: human gut; feature: ankylosing spondylitis patient; material...
AGGGAGGAGTTGCCTATGACAGAAGTTGATCGTGATATTGCCTTGGTTTTGTTGAAGCGTCTATGGAAGCGGGAGTTGATTTCGGAAGAGACATATGTTTCTGCCTGCAACTCCCGCTTTTTTGACAAATGCCGATTTACCTCTGATACTGAAGCTATGGAAGAAATAATGGTTGAGGAGGCCGATATCCATGATGACAGTTCGATGGTTGAGAGAGCAGATGCGGCAGGGCAAGTCAATTTATGACCTGCCGCTGCGCGTGACCTTCTATGCCCGCGTTTCTACCGAGAAGGTGGAGCAGCAGGGCAGTTTGGAAAACCAAATTCAATACTACACAGAGTTCATCCAGAAAAATCCCAACTGGACGTACATCCCCGGATACATAGACGAGGGCATTTCCGGCACAAGTACCTACAAGCGGGACAGCTTCCTGCGGATGATTGCAGACGCCCAGCGGGGGATGTTTGACTTTATCATCACGAAGGAGATCTCTCGCTTCTCCCGCAATACGCTGGACAGCATCCAGTACACGCAGGAGCTGCTGGAGAACAATGTGGGCGTCTTGTTCCAAAATGACAACATCAATACACTGGACAGTGACAGTGAGTTCCGGCTGGTGGTCATGGCGGGTGTGGCACAGGATGAGGTACGCAAGCTCTCTGAACGGTTGAAATTTGGCTTTCGTCAATCTATCAAGAACGGTCGTGTACTGGGCAATAATCGCTTGTGGGGCTATGACAAGAAGGACTGTAAGCTGACCATTGTTCCGGAGCAGGCAGAGGCGGTAAAGCAGATATTTGAACTCTATGCCACCGGTCAATATGGCCTTCGCAGCTTGTCACAGGAGCTGACCCGCCGTGGTTACACCAGCTTGCAGGGCAATGTATTCAACACAAGCACCATCGGACACATTCTGCAAAATCCCAAATATAAGGGCTGGTATTGCGGCAACAAGACCCAATCGTTAGACTACCGCAAGAAAAAGACAGCGTTCCTCGACGAAAGTGAATGGGTATCCTATCCCGACCCGAATATTCCGGCTATCGTATCGGAAGAAATATGGGATAAGGCCAACGCCCTTTTTAAGAAGAGGAGCGCTCGTTCGAAAGCATATGGTGTAGGGTATCAGAGCCGGTATCCCTACAGCGGCAAGATCATCTGCGGAAAGCATGGAACGTCCTTTCACCGGCAATCCTTCAAGACGCAGGAGGGAGAAACAGAGTTCTGGAAATGCAAAATGTACCGCGAACACGGAAAAGCGGGCTGCGACCTGCCTACCATTCGCACCACAGAGCTGGATACCATTTTGGCAGAGCAGTTTCAGAAGCTGGTAAAGCATCAGAGACAGATTATCCGCATGGTGTTGGATTCCGTTACAAATACACAGAAGAAGGAAGACCACTCCAAGGAGATTGCCCGGTTGCAAGCGCAAATACAGCAGCTGGAGGACAAGAAGGAAAAACTGCTGGAACTGAGCATGGCCGACGCCATTACCATGCAGGAGTTCAAAAAGCGGAATAGCCGCTTCAATGAACAGATCACCTCGCTGCAAACACAAACGATTTCCTTGCAGCAACAGGAACAGCAAAAGCAAATCGCAGCCACGGACACGGCTGCGCTGGAGAATGCATTATGGGCAGATCTGAACTGCAAGGAGCCAGTCCAATCAGAAGTGGTTGCCACGATCCTCGACCACGCTGTGGTATGTGAGGACAGTGATGACAAACATATTCATTTAGAACTCTATTTGCGGCTGGGGCAAACGGCTTCAGCCTATTATGAACGAGGCAAATTAGCCTTCAAGAATGCATCTTCAAGAAATACTACACCCAGACCGCCGACCAGGAGGACCTGATCTCCATCGGCACGATCGGCCTCATCAAGGCCGTAAACACCTTCCGCCCCGACAAGAAGATTAAACTCACCACCTACGCCTCGCGATGCATTGAAAATGAGATCCTCATGTACTTTCGCTCCCAGCGGAAGCTCCAGGGCGAGGTCTCCCTCAACGAGGCCCTGGACACCGGCCCGGACGGCGACGCCCTGTGCCTCAGTGACGTGGTGGGTGAGGAGGACACCATGCTGGACCAACTGCAGGACAAGGAGAACCGCCTGCTGATTCGCCGTCTGGTGTCGGAGCTGCTGACGCCCCGGGAGGCCGACATCATCCGCCGCCGCTACGGTTTGGATGGCCGCGTGCCCCAGACCCAGCGTCAGGTGGCCGCCGCCTACCATATCTCCCGCTCCTACGTCTCCCGCCTGGAGAAGAAGGCCCTTCTCAAGCTGGAAACTGCCCTCCGCAGCCATATCTAACGGTTTCTTGTCACCTTCGCACCACCTCGTATAAGAATTTTCTCTTCTAACGAGAATTTTTATGCTCTTCGCCATATTGTCTTTCTCCGTCCGGCTTGTTATACTTATTTTATATTACAAATTACCCGGAGGACCTTCACCCTATGAGAAATTTCAAATGCTCCATCGCCGATATGCGCAAGCGCGTCTTTGCCGAGGTGGCCAAGCTGGCCTACGAGGGCGGCGATTATCGGCGTATGGAGCAGCTGCCCTATGAGATCGTACCCGGAGAGGTGGGCAACCACCGCGATTCCATCTTTTTGGAGCGCGCCATCGTGGGTGAGCGTATCCGCCTTGCCATGGGCCTGCCCCTGCGCTCCGTGGCGGAGCATTCCGTTCTGTCCGAAGGCGTGCAGGAAAGCGCTATCGCCGAGAAATACTACGACCCTCCTCTGGTCAACATCATCAAGTACGCCTGCAACGCCTGCACCCCCACCCACTACCAGATCACCGATGCCTGCCAGGGATGCCTGGCCCGCCACTGTCAAAACGCCTGCCCCAAGAGCGCCATCGACATAGACCGTACCGGCCGGGCCTGCATCGATCAGAGCAAGTGCATCAAGTGCGGCAAGTGCCGGGACGCCTGCTCCTATCACGCCATCATCAAGTTCACCCGGCCCTGTCAGGAGGCCTGCGGCATGAACGCCATCACCAGCGACGAGTATGGCCGGGCCTGCATCGACCAGGACAAATGCGTCAGCTGCGGTATGTGCCTGGTGAACTGCCCCTTCGGCGCTATCGTGGATAAGGGCCAGCTGTTCCAGCTCATCCACGCCCTGCGGCAGGGTGACAAGGTGGTGGCCGTCATCGCCCCCGCCTTTTGGGGTCAATTCGGTGACAACGTCACCCCCGGTCAGATCAAGGCCGCCATGCAGCAGCTGGGCTTTGACGCGCTGATTGAGGTGGCTATCGGCGCGGACCTGTGTGCCGTGGAGGAGGCGGAGGAATTCCTCCGGGTCGTCCCCGAAAAGCAGCCCTTTATGGCCACCTCCTGCTGCCCCGCCTGGTCGGTGATGGCCAAAAAGGAGTTCCCCGGCTTCGCGCCCTATATCTCTATGACCATGACGCCCATGGTCCTCACCGCCCGCCTGCAGAAGCAGAAAGACCCTGACTGCCGCATAGCCTTTATCGGCCCCTGCGCCGCCAAAAAGCTGGAGGCCAGCCGCCGCAGCGTCCGCAGCGATGTAGACTTCGTCATCACCTTTGAAGAGCTGCGGGGTATGTTCGAGGCCAAGGCCATCGACTTCTCCCAGATCCCCGACCTGCCCTCCCACTACGAGGCCTCCGCCCCCGGCGTGGGCTTCGCCGCCGGCGGCGGCGTGGCCAAGGCCGTGGAGGACGTTATCCACCGTCTCCACCCGGAGATAGAGGTCAAGACCGTGGCCGCCGAGGGCCTGAACGAGTGCCGTCAGATGCTCCGCATCGCCCGTACCGGCAAGTATGACGGCTACCTGCTGGAGGGCATGGCCTGCCCCGGCGGGTGCATCGCAGGCGCAGGCACCGTGCAGCCCCCGGAGCGTTCCCGCCGCAATCTGGAGCGCTACAAGGCCGCCGCCCCCATGTCCAATCCCATGGAATCCCCCTATATGGAGGACATACGTCTGCTCTACGAAGACCCGGACGATTGGGATCGCGTGGGCCGTCACTGATGCCGAAAAAGGACGTTTCCGCAGTTTTCCTGTCGTTTGGCGCAGCCGCGCCCCATTTTGACAAATTCATGTGGTAGAATAACACCATCACAATTCGTTTCATCTGCGCAGCCGTCAGGCATTGTCGCACGAGGAAAGGGGTATATCCACATGACTAAGATGGGTAGACTGAAAAAGGGTGACATCTTCAACCGCATTGCTTACGAGCTGTTCGGCGTCAAGATCGGCGAGGATGAGGAGGTCGTTCCCTCTGCCGGTGTGTCCGCCAAGCCGGACAGCAAGCACCCCGCGCCCCAGCAGAAGTTCGCGCCTGCCGCGCCTGTGGCCGAGCCCGCCAAGCCCGTCCCCGCTGTGGCCACCACCTATATCGCTCCCGGCACGGAGTTGACCGGCACACTGAAAACCGACAGCAACGTAGAGATCTGCGGCAAGTTCGAGGGCGACATCATCAGCACCGGAACGGTGCTGCTCCGTGCGGATCATCACGGCAACGTCACCGCCAAGCAACTGGAGCTGAACGGCAAGTCCATGCAGGGCGACGCCGCCGTCAGCGAGACCATGACCATCGGCGAGGGCTCTGTCATCACCGGCAATCTGGTGGTGGGCACGCTGATCTGCCGAGGCGTCATCAACGGCGACGTGCAGTGCTCCGGCGATGTCACGCTGGGCAAGACCGCCCGCGTCACCGGCAACATCCAGGCCGCCACCATCACCATGGAGAAGGGCTGTTCCGTCAAGGGCAACATCACTGTCAGCTGAAAGCAAATAGTATATACCAAGAGGGAGACGGCTTCGCCGCCTCCCTCTTATCGTCATTTCATACAGGTCATTCCAGTCCCAGCGCCACCCGGTAATAGTCCCGGGCGATGAGCAGCTGTGCGTAGTTGTACTGCAGTGCCACCTTGTTGTTGATACGGCTCACGTAGTCCTCCTCCACCGTCACACCGGGGCGCGGGGTGAACGTCCGGGTGGACGCCTCGTATACGCCGGCCGCCGTGGCCCAGCTATTGCCGGAGGAGGTGGGCAGGATCACCAGCGGGATGCTCCCCGCCGCGCTGCCCGCGCTGTAGTCCTTGTCCAGCACATCCCGTCCCGACAGCAGCCGGGAGTCGTATTCCAGCCCGAACAGGTTGCTCAGCGTCGGCACGATGTCCACGGCGGAGCACGGCTCTGTCACCGTCACCGCCTCCTCCATGCCGCCGCACCACAGCACCAGCGCGTTGCGGTAGCGGTCCGTGTCCCGTTCAGAGTCCACCACGCCCCGCAGCTCGTTGTAATAGTCCGCCTCCGTCTCCGCCAGCAGGTACGGATAGTGATCCGCGCTCATGCAGATCACCGTGTTCTCTGCGATGCCCGCCGCCTCCAGCTGCTCCAGCAGGTACGTCAGCGCGTTTTCCAGCTCCAGATTGGCCGCCACATAGGCCTGCACCTGGGTGGAGGCGTTGGGATAGGCCGCCTGGGCCTTGGACTGGTTCTTGGCCGCCATAGCGTGACCCCAGCCGTAGCTGCCGTGGCCGCTGACGGTCATGTAATACACATGAAAAGGCGTACCGCCGTTCACATACCCATCGATATAGTTCCCAATGGTGTTCTCCACCATCTCCAGATCGGAGTAGGGCCACGAGCCGTCCTCCGTCACCTGCAGACCGTTGCCCACGCCCTGATAGTCATAGCCCAGGTTGGGGTGGGTCTTGTCCCGGTTGTAGTAGCTGTAGATGTTGTTGTGGTACGCGCCGGTGCTGTATCCCAGCGATCGGAACTGGTTGCCCAGCGCAAAGGGCATGGCGTCATTGACCGAGGCGTAGAAGCTGACGTTGCTTCCCACCCAGGTGGGCAGCAGACCCGTCATCACCGCATACTCTCCGCCGGTGGTGGATTGTCCCCATCCCGGCTGGTAGTAGTTCTCGCACACGAACCCCTCGTGGGTCAGCTTATACAGGGTGGGCGTCAGCTCCTGGCTGATAAACCAGGGGGAGAACGCCTCCGCCGTGATGAGCACCAGGTTTTTCCCCTGGAACAGTCCGGTGTACCCGTTCTTTTTGGAGGGCGTCAGGCTGCCGAAATACTGGGCCATGTTCCGCATCGTCCCATCCCCGGCGCTGTCCGCCAGCGCCTGAAAATCGATGTCCATGGCGTTCTCACCGTATACCGCCGGCTGTGGCACCACCGACGTATCGTCCAGCGTATCCACCGGCTCTGCCGGCAGCACCAGCTTGGGCTGGGGCGTGCCGAACACCGCGTATTCCGCCTCCAGCCGCACCGCCGTGTGCAGGCCGAACTGAGACACAGCTGCGTCCGTCTGGAAGTTGTAGGTGTAGCTGTCACCGTATGTGCCCCGGTGGGCCAGCACCTCACCAATGGCCAGAAATACCACGCTCACCGCTGTTACAAACAGCAGCGACCACTTGCTCATTCGGTACTCCGTCACGATCCGCTTGCGCAGTAAAATACACAGCACCAACGGGACAAGCGCCAGAATGATAAAGGGCAGACGCTGCAGGACAACACCGGGTATGGTGCTGCCGAAGCCGGTGACCACGTTTCCGGCCATGGTGCAGATGAAGCCCACGGAGAAGTAGGACTTGAAATAGCTGCGGCAGCAATACTCCACGCACAGCAGCAGCGTCCACAGCACCGTGACCACCAGCGTCAGCACCCAGGCCAGCTTTCTGTTATGCAGCAGGTTCGCCAACAGGCTCAGCAGCAGCCCCGTGGCAAGGGAAAACAGCGTTACAAGTACCAAAGTTCCCCGGAAAAAGTCGTTTTGTGTGTCAAAAGCACGGAGTAAAAGTTCGTGATACAGCAGTGCCAGCGGGAAAAAAATCCAGTTCAGCGGGCCGCGCGGCATGGTGGATGTGTCCAGCCGGGACGGCACTGTTCTCTGCGTCGTTTCGTTCATACCTTCGCCCTTTGCGGTCTTATATTTTCCCCCATTTTCCGGGAGAATTTCAGTATACCACGTTCCCGGCGTGTTTTCAACAGGTCTCGCCAAAGGTCTCTTTTTTCGTCTCAAACGACCATCCCCGTCGCCCCTGATTTCCATTTTTGCTGCTGTTTTTTCCATCTGCACCTTTAATTTATCTTATAAGACATTGAAAAAGATACGGATATTTATATATGCTGATTTGAAATGATCTTGAAAAAGTGTAAAAGAGGCATCCCGCCGGGATGCCTCTTTCATCATATAGGGTTCATTCGATGGCCACGATGTAGTAGTACACCGGCTGACCGCCGGACAGGGCGGTGATCTCCGCGTCGGGGCAGCGGGCCCGGAAAATGTCGGACGCCTGCTGTGCCTGCTCATCGTCCACGCCCTCGCCGGTATAGACGGTGATGAACTCGGCATTCTTGTCCGCCGCCACCTGGGCCAGCTTTTCCAGCAGAACGTCCAGGCTGCGGTCCGTACCCAGCAGCTTGCCGTCGCACAGGGCCAGATAGTCGCCCTCGTTGATGGCGAAGCCGTCAAAATCGGAGTTGCGGGCTGCATAGGTGATCTGGGCGGTGGTGACGTTCTCCGCCGCCGCCGTCATAGCCGCCAGGACGGACTGGGGATCAGCATCCTCCGGGTCTACCGCCATCATGGCGGAGATGCCCTGGGGCACGGTGGCGGTGGGGACGACGATGACCTCTTTTTCAGACAGGCCCACGCACTGCTGGGCCGCCATAATGATGTTCTTATTGTTGGGCAGGACGAACACCACCTCGCTGGGGGTGCGGTTCACCTCCCGGAGGATGTCGTCGGTGGAGGGGTTCATGGTCTGGCCGCCGGATACGATGCGGTCCACGCCCAGGTCGCAGAACACGTCCGCCAGCCCATCGCCGGCGCACACCGCCAAAAACCCGTAGCGCTTCTCCGGCGCGGCCACAGCGCAGGCGCCGTTCTCCAGCTCCTCCTCGATGGCGTCCAGGTCATCGGTGCTCTGCGCTTTTTTGCCCGCCGCCAGGTCGGCGGCCTGGGTGCGCATATTCTCGATCTTGGCCAGCTCCAGCGTGCCGTATTTCTGAGCTGCGTTCAGGGCGTCGCCGGGGGTGTCGGTATGGACGTGGACCTTGAAGGACTCGTCGTCCTCGCCGATGACCAGGCTGTCGCCGATGCTGCCCAGGTAGGCCCGCAGACCGTCCAGAGGCTTATCTGACGTTTTGCGGACGATGAACACGGTGTCAAAGGCAAAGGTGATGTCCTCGTCACCGATGGCGGCAAAATCGGCCTTCTCCTCCGTCGTCTCCTCCACCTCGGGGATAGGCTCACCCCGCAGGGCACGGAGCATACCCTCCAAAATGATGAGGTAGCCCTTGCCGCCGGCGTCCACCACGCCGGCCTTTTTCAGCACCGGGTTCATCTCGATGGTCTCCGCCAGGGTGGTATAGCCGGTCTTGATGGCCTCCTCCAGCACATAGGCCGCGTCGTTCTGCTCACCGGCAGCCTCCAAAGCGCGCTGGGCCGCCAAACGGGACACGGTGAGCACCGTGCCCTCGGCAGGCTTCATCACCGCGCCGTAGGCGGTGCTGACGCCCTCCTGCATGGCCGCCGCCAGCTGTGCGCCGTCGGCCTCGTTCAGGCCCTTGAACACCTTGCTCATGCCGCGGAACAGTAGGGAGAGGATGACGCCGGAGTTGCCGCGGGCGCCCCGGAGCAAGCCGGAGGCCGTGACCTTGGCGGCTTCTTCCACGGTGGCGGGCTGCACACGGCGCAGCTCGGTGACGGCGGTCTGGATGGTGAGGGACATATTGGTGCCGGTGTCGCCGTCCGGCACGGGGAACACGTTCAGGTCGTTGATAGCTTGCTTCTGCTGGGCGATGCAGGCGGCGCCGAAGGCGACCATATCCTTGAATGCACCGCCGCTGATCCTATCTGTCATGTCTTTTCTCCTTCCGGGCGCGTCACACCGTGACGGAATCCACGCAGACGTTCACCGCCTTGACGGTGACGCCGGTGTTGAGGTTGACCACATATTTGACCTCGCCCATGATGGAGCGGCAGACTGTGGCGATATTGACGCCGTTTTCCACGACGATGTGCAGCTCGATGGACACCGTGCCATCGTCGTTATAGGTGACCTTCACGCCCTTGCTCATGGCCTCCGGGCGCAGGAGATGCACCAGGCCATCGGTCATGCTGCGCTGGGCCATGCCCTTTACGCCGAAGCAGTTGGTGGCCGCCGCGCCGGTGATGGTGGTGAACACCGCGTCGCTGATGGTGATCTCGCCATTTTCAGTGGGGACTTTTATCATATCGGACTTCCTTTCTGCGGAAATGGAACTGCAAAGCTGCGTCTGTGCATAGTAATATAGGGTATTATATACCACTTTCGCCGGGAGTACAAGAGGAATTTGCGGGAGGGATGTTCCGGGCAGGGTTTAATATGTACTTGGACAGGCTGGATCAACTGATCCTGGCCTGTCTTTCATATTACAAAGCCCTATATGGGCGGAAAGAGAGGCTCTATATGAGCGAGAAGGAAAGCAAGCAGTACACACTCAAAGAGCGCGAGTGGGTCGTAACCGGCTGGGCCGAGGGTCAGATGGAGACCGAGCGCGAGGACGACAAGGGCCATAAGGTCACTGTCATGCAGCCGTACTATCAGCTGTTCGTCATTTCTCCGGTCAGCTCCTACAAGTCGGACAATTATAGCGCTAAAGGCATGAAAGCCGAGAAGCTGCGCTGTGTGTCCAATGCCGTATGGAAGGACATCAAGCCCATGGAGGTCGTCAATCTGTACTTCGACGAGAAAAAGCGGGTGTCGCTGGCTGCGTCCACCGGCATCTCAGTCGAGCTGAACGAAGTCTCTTTCTAAGGCTTTTCCATACTTCCCTCATCTCCGCAACGCGCCGGGAGGTCGCTCCTCCCGGCGTGACCCCCCCGCTAACAGGGGGTCACTACCTACAAGATAGTCGGTTAGGGGGTCAGTTATGGAAGAGAAGGAGAACATAGTTCTTTATGACTGGCTGTCATTTACAAGTAAGAAGCATACGCCGGAGGAGTTGATCCAGGTCCTGGGCCTGACACACTGCCCCTGGCAGGAAACAAAAGGCGCTCATGGCTACCGCGACCGCAAATACTTCTCCTGTATCAGCGTCCACTACAATGGCCGCGAGGACATGGGCGTGTGGGTAGAGCTGTCGGGCCAGGGCTGCCGAACCTTTGAGAGCTTATCATCCAAGTCCTGGGACGATCTGTTCCAGTGGATCACCACCCAGCAGCTCAAGATCACCCGCCTGGACGTGGCCTTTGACGATCACACCGGCGTCCTGGACATCGCTCAGATCGTGGAGGACACCCGGCAGCAGCACTACGTCAGCCGGAGCGACTACTGGGAGACCGTGCTCAGCTCCAAAGGCTCAACGGTGCAGATAGGCAGTCCGAAAAGCAAAGTCCTGGTACGTATCTACGACAAGGCCGCAGAGCGGCACTGTGAACCCGGCACGCACTGGATACGTGTGGAGCTTCAGCTCCGGGACGACCGGGCCGCACAGTTCTGCAAGCTGCCCATGACGGTGGGCGAGGCGTTTTCCGGTGTCGTGCTGAACTACCTCCGCTATGTCGTCCCGGACGATACCGATACCAACAAGTGGCGCTGGCCCATGACGGACTACTGGGTGGATATGTTGGAGCTGGTGACGCCTATCCGCATCTACACCGCGCCGGGCATGGACTACAACATAGACCGCTGCCGTGAGTACGTGGTCAACCAGGCGGGCAACGCCATAGACGCGCTGCTTCAGATATACGGCATACAGGAGTTTCAGCGTATGATCAAAGACCGCCCCACCGTGGAGAACCCCAAGTATACCCGGCTGGTGCAGCAGTATAAGTTTGATAGGCTTTCAGCCCTGGCTGAGAGGTATTTAGGGTTATGAGCGAGTGGCAGATATTTTATGTGGTGTGGCGCTGCCTGCGCTGCGCCTGGTACAAGTACAGGAGAAAGATTGTGAGGTTTTGGGATAGAATGAAATGGGCTATGATCGGAGGCTTCGGGTATATACTGATCCGCTTCCTGTTCCAATACTTCCAGTCACTGACAGGAGGCTAAATCATGGCAAAGAACAACATTCGCTCCGTCCGGTTCTTGGACGAGATGATGGAGATCATCAATCAGCAGATCGGTGACAACTTCACTCAGAGGTTCGAGCGCATGGTCTACAACTGCTATATGCTGCTGCCGGAGAAAGAACGGCAGGCCGAAAGGCTGGATGTACTCATCAAGGAAAAGCGCGAGGAACTGAATAAGCTCCAGGATCGCTACTACAAAGGGGTGAAGTTTCTCAATTCGCTGGACGCCCGGCTGCGTGATCTGAATTATCTGTTTGACGCGCAATCGTAACACATCAACCGCACGCTGCGGCGCGGATCGCCGACACCTGAAGCTCCGCAGCGTGTTACATAGCGGGGTGCTGTAACGGTAGCAGGCCAGGCTCTGAAGCTGGAAATAGAGGTTCGACTCCTCTCCCCGCAACCATACATTTTTTTGAAAGGAGTGTTGACTTCAGGAGGCTTCTACCACCACTGTGACTACCATTCTTGGTAACACCTCTACGCTGGCTGAACTGGTCGGTGACGTCTGGGACATCATGACGGCAAATCCCGTGCTGCTGGTGTTCCTGTGCGCCGGTCTGGTCACCCTGGGCTTTTCCATCTTCCGGAAGGCCAAGCGTGCCGCCCGCGGCTAAAGCCGCAGACAAGGGGTATGGGGATCGCCCCATACCCCTTTCTTTCATGGAGGTAACTATGACTGTTTCCGCATTTCTCGCCGGGTGCTGCCGCTTGGTGACCGGCACATTTGACGCCGTATTTTCAGAGCCGCTGCTGGCGTTCTTCCTGACCGTCCTGGTCATGGCCGTGGCGGCGGGGCTGTTCCTATACATCTACCGTAGGGCTAAACGATTTTGAGTGAGGTATTGCTATGATCAAGTTTCTTGTAACCGCTGCTATTGTCCTGGTCTGCGTGTTCATCCTGGTACTGGTACTGTGTCTGATGATTTGGGTAGTCACCCGCCTGCTGCGCTGGCTGTTCCCCCGGCGCTTCGGCGGTAAGGCCGCGCCGGTGAAGAAGCCGAAGAAGGTTAAGAAGATCGTCCTGGCAGAGCCGGACGATGGGGATGACGAAGCGTAACACAGACAGCTCTTCGAAGCCCGGCGTCAGATCGGGAAAATGTGTTACATAAGAAAGCAGCGCCCAGGCGGACGCTGCTCTCAAGTAAGTTAGCTACGGAGCTTTCGCCTTGCTATGGACATGATCGCCAAGATCAGCAGCAGCGGGTTACTGACGATGATCTTGATCACGTTCCATAGGACAAGCGCCGTGCTATATAGTAAGTCGGCCATGTGGTCACCTCCTTTGCCGCTGTGTGTCTTGGCGGCAAAGGAGGCCCTCTGATCCCCGATAAGTTCAAGGGAAAGGCAGGTAAGGCGTAAATGCGACAGTGGACAATTATTGGTCTTGATGGCCTGACTGACGATTGGGGTATCAGTGAACCATATTGGGCTACCGAGGTAATTCGTTCTCGTTTGGCTGCGGGGCAAATCTTTTCAGAGCGAGATATTGAGGACATCGCTTATAGGTTTTTCTGCCGTGTGGAGTGGAGGTAAGGCATAATGGCGCGTCCTCGTGTTAGACATTGTAAAGAATGTCTTTACTATTCTAAGTCACCTTCCGGCAAGTATCATATCTGCAAAAAAGATCGCGGTTCGTATGGCGTGGGGCGGTACATAGATGGTCAAGAAATACGGAACTCACCGCGCTGGTGTCCTCTCGGGCGTAATTTACGCAATGCTATTGTAGGGTAATTCTCCCAGGAGTTTTTGCACGTTGCTGCAGCATCATGCAAAAACTAAATCCCCCGCCTGCGGCGAGGGATTAGAGGTCAGTCTTTCTTCTTGTAGTAGTATTTCTCTTTCAGGTATTCGATGAAGCCTTGTATACTTTTGTCTTTGGTTTCTATTTGATAGTCAAAATACAGCTTGGATATAATCAGCCCCATAATTATTAGAAAAGCACTCATAAATCTCAACTCCTTGCAACTGATTATATTTTAATTACGTGGAGGTGTCAAGCCGTGAAAAAAAGCATAGTCTCTTTGTTGCTCGTTGCTTGTATGCTTCCGTGCTATATTTCGCTCACATTCGCCAATGAGGGCTACGCACTCTGTTCTCGAAATTTCACACCTGATGTTATTTGGGGGAAGTTGAAGCTGATGCCCAGCTCTGATATTGTGCTATTGGACAAAGACCCCAGTATTGGCAACGTTGAGTATGTCTCTTGGGTTTCTTATGACTATTTATCAGAATTGTCCTTGAAGTGGGATTCCTACGGTGTTGTTGTCTACAACGCCTATATGGATGCTTATTTTATCCGTGTGTCTTACATCCCCACTGTTTCTCAAAATGGAGGATATGCGTATTGCGCTTTAGGCACAACAAACGGCTTTGTTCTTGGCTCTAAAAGTCCTACCAGCACGACTAATATCGATAATAGCACTACTATCCATCAGCAGACCGTGGTGAATAAGACGTACATCAGCACCATCGTCGGCAGTGCAGATAAAACGGTTGCCTCAATAAATAAGGGCTTGGAAAATATCCTGAAGTGGCTGGACGTTTTGTCAGACGGCATCGAACTCATGATCCGTCATCAGAATCTCACGAACACTATTCTGCATTGGATGGCTGTCAACGTCTATGATCTAATGCATACCATTGCGGAGATCGATTTGATCGTTGCGGAGGCAGGTGTTGAGCAGCTTAAATCCCTGAACCGCATTGACAGCGCTATCCGAGGCATTTCGAGCAACCAAATGTCCCTGATTTCCGTTTTGAATGAGCATCTATCGTCTGTAACCTCTCAGCTCGGCTCTGTCATCCGCAACGGCCAAATTCAGGTAAATACCTCTCCCCTGGAAGCTCGCCTGGACAAGCTCATCAGTATGTATGCTAAGGTCAACAGTGTGGTACTGGACACGGCCAGCGTCACCGGCGGTCAGATCACCGGCGCGGTCGGCGGTGAACTGAAAGATGTGGTGTTTTGGGGTATGTCTAACCAGACTTCCCTGCAGCTGTACTCCTCTCCTGACATCAACTATACTTTGAACGGCGCTGCTGCGCATATCC
>ENA-OVGC01002073-OVGC01002073.1-human-gut-metagenome-genome-assembly--contig:-NODE-2073-length-14065-cov-18.718772_pt1 | contig 14065 bp, 12 predicted proteins | sample MGYA00237768_ERZ505415 | MGnify/ENA primary metagenome ERZ505415 (study PRJEB26158, sample SAMN06016382) | human gut metagenome | biome: human gut; feature: ankylosing spondylitis patient; material...
AAAAAGAACAAGCAATATAATACAAATATTCTCATGCCTATTATATCTAATGGTTTAGCAGGGAACGGCTTGTCCGTTATCCTGCTTCGTTAACATCATATTTTATTCTCATTCCAGTGTACCATATCAATACACCATAATAACAAGGTCTTTTTGCGCTTCAACGGCTTCATCGAAAATGAAATTCAAGTCGTCCATTTCCTGCTCGTAATCATAATCTCCGATACCGTTACCCTCTTGTAGTGAGGTGTATTCCGTCCGCTTGCTCTCCAAATCTGAAACGGGTATGCTGATGATATAGGGAAAATCACTGCTCAATGGAATAGGGATGAATGTACTTTGGCTATCCAATTGCCAAAGGTTTTCCGCACAGTAGATTTGCGTTCCATAATGGTTGCAAATCTTTTCATATACATACCCGTACATGAAAGCAATTTCGGGATAACGGATTTCTCCGTTCACTATATCTGCCAACGCTGCATAAGCATCTTTATCCGTGTTCAGGCTATCGCTGAAATAATCGTTCAGAGTGTCAAGTTCCTGCTTCAACGCAACCTTTAATTGGTTTATAAGCTGATTATCACAAGTTCCATAAACAGACTTTACCTTATCGGCTTCTGTCAAATATGCACAAACAGAGTAACTCATACCTTTTCTTCATTTAATATTGTCATTCCAGTGTACCATGTCGTATGGATAGTAGGGCAACCCTTTCAGGCTGCTATCATCCAGCCCCAAGACCTTGACCAATGCACCGCTTTCAAAACACCAATAACCGTCATGGTTGATACCATATTTATGGTCGTCATGCCAAGATAAATCAGAATGTCCTCGATACCATTCTTTTTTGAGGTATTTTTCCAATCGTTTCACCGCTTCTGCTTTGTCTTGTTCAGCCAACTCTGTAACAGTGATAGCAATTCGATAGGGTGACGGATATAATACTTGGTTTGTTGTCCTTTTCCAATCAGGAAATCTGTATCTAATCAATGTATCATAAATATAGTCTTTAGCTTCTGTGTCTTTTATCAGTTGCACCAGACCATGTATAAGGTCGTCTTCGTAATCCAACATAATGCCTATTGACAGAAGCCACAACATTTCAATATAAAATCCGTTGTCCGTCCAAAATCTCGGTATTGTTTTGAGGGCTTTCACATAATTGTTTTTCAGCTTATCAATATCCTGTCCCATAGAATACTGTACTAATAAATAACGAAGCCTATAATTGAACAAAGAATCGTAACCTATATGTTTTCCTGAAAGATGCATTTGCTCATAATAACTAATATCTTCATCATACATTTTCAGTTGCTTCAAATACTGTTCTTCTGTAAAAAGTTTATCTCTTGTTTCCATTATGGTACACTGCTTTTTGATGTTAATTTTTCGATAAACGCACCTTATGGTGTAGTTCCTATTCACTATTAAATCATTGTCTAATCATCATCCAAACAATCCAGCGGATTGGGGATTTTTGCTTTATAGGCGTTCGATACGTGCAGATAAATTGCCGTTGTTTTTATATCGGTATGTCCCATAAGTTCCTGTATGGTTCTTAGGTCTGTCCCTTGTTCCAGCAGGTGGGTGGCGAACGTGTGCCGGAGCATGTGCAGGTGTACCCGATGCTTTATTCCGGCTTTCCTTGCCGCTTCTTTCAATATCTTAACCAATGCGCTGGGCGAGTATTGTTCGCCTGCCTGTTCGCCCTCAAAAAGCCATTTTTGCGGTCTGTATTCCCGGTAGTAAGCCCTTAGTTCGTTGAGCAGCTTTTCCGACAGTAGGGAATACCTGCACTTCTTGCCTTTTCCGGCAATCCTGATTAGCATCCGTTCGCTGATGATGTCTTGGGGTGTCAGGTTCAGAAGTTCGCTTCGGCGTAGTCCGGCAGAGTAAATAAGAGAAATCATGCACCTGTGTTTCCGATTGGATAACTGTGCAAAGATGCTTTTCATTTCTTCCCGGCTTAATACTTCGGGCAATGCCTTGTACTCTTTTGCACGGGCTATCCCGCCATAATATTGCCGCTTGCCTTTCCGGACTTTCTCGTAATAGAACTTGATAGCGTTGATGCGCATGTTCTGCTGGGTGGCGGATATGTGCTTTTCCTTTACCATGTGGAGCATATAGCTGTTTATGTCCTCGACCGTCAGCAGGTCAAGGTCTTGCCCCTTGTGGTATTCCATGAAGTCGCTGAAATAGATTTTATAGGCTTTTATGGTGGAAAGGCTGTACCGCTTCTGTTCCAGCAGTTCGAGGTAGCCTCTCGGCAGTATGTATTCCCTTTTAGGTTTGGGATGCCGCACGTAAACCCGGCTGTAATCAATATAGGCGTGGGGCGAATAGCGGTCATAGAAATCCGGCAGTTTAAAAGCGGTGGCAGGTATGTAGGCAGAACTATTGCCTGTCTTTTCCACGTCCGTATCTTGGGCGAGCAGCAGGGCGACAGCCTGACTGTTTACATACTCTATCCGTATGTAGTCCGCACCGTTTCTTTCTTCCTTGTACAGAACGATGCTTCCTCTCTGTTTCTGAACCTTATCCATGTCGCTGAATTTTGCTTCGCTCCAAAGATAAGATAAAAATATCACTTTTTGAACATCTGTTCAAAAATAATAGAGGTTAAAAAAACAAAAGAGTATCAGGCTTTAAGCAGCGAATAGATATGGCGAAAATTTTCTGCCAGTTCGTCCACGTTCAGACCGTTCAGAAATGCTTGTTCGTATGACAGTCCTAAAAACATTTGCCGGAACAAGATAGCCGTTTTCTTCACGTCCGTGTTGCTCCTGATTTCCCCGCTTTCTTTTGCCTTCTGTATGACTTTCTCCCATAGGTCATAGTCTTGTCGGTAGATTTTCTCAATTTTCTGCCTGATACCCGGATAGTACATGCGCACTTGTGACAGGAAATGAAAGTAGTAGAAGTTAGGACTACAATCATGCGGGCTGCTATTATCGCCAATCAGTTCAACAATCCTTTTCATGGAAGCGGCTACTCCCGCCACGTATTGCCCGATGAACTCCGTCAACGTATCGGCAGGAGCGGCAAACTTGTTTTCCGGTTCGTGCATTTGCAACACGTATTTGTCCGCCACAGCCATGAATAAATCCAACTTGTGCGGAAAATAATAAACGATACCCGTTTTTGTCACCCCGCAGGCTTTGGCAAGCGTGATGATGCTTGCTTTCTCGTAGTTCATCCTGACAAATACGCCGAACGCTTTATCTATTACTTCTTCACGGTTAGTTATTATCATACACGTTTGTTTTTAATCGGTTACGAAGATACGGATTTTGTTTTAACCATTTGTACCCCAGTGCTTTTTTTTAGTGCAAGGTGCAAGTATATATTTATATATATAGCTTGCACCTTGCACTAACCCAAAAATATTTATTATCAGATATTTGCGAGTTTCAAAAGAAAGCCGTATCTTTGAACCCGAAAGTTAGGCAGACAAACAGCGGTCAAAGTTGGACAAGCCCAACATCTGAAAATCGTTACTGTTTCGTTACCTATTTGAAATTTTGAAAGCGAAGTAGCTGAAATATAAGCGGTTAGAGTTGTAGGTTCAAACCCCTCTCTCTCCGCCAAACCCGCTGATTATTTCAGCGGGTTTTCTTTTTTACAGCCAATTTTACAGCCAAAAATTAACGCCTCATAGAGTGTCAAATACAATCAAAATCGCTGTAAATAGCTGAAAAAGGCTGCAATTCCGAGTTTACAAAATTACAGCCAATTATATTTTTTCTTTTGCAAATGACTTTATTCTTCCTTTTCTTTGTTCTCAATCATGTTTCTAATACATTGGAAAGAAATACTTGCAGCCAAAAGAACATCTTCCAAGTTGATAGGTTCTACTTTGTAATTTACTTTTGAATTGGGGTGTGTAAGAGCATTCCTCTTTTCTACCATGTTAAAAGTCGCAGAACTATATACGCCTAACCTTGCAAAAAGGTTGTAAAATTTTTGTTTGAAATTCAGTCGTTTATTTGTCATAGATAGTTTCTTTGCAGTTTCTGAGAACTCATCTTCATTATAATCCTTCAAGTATTCATCAGTTCCCCTGAATTTGAAAGAGTATCTCATTGTGCCATTCTTTTCTTTTGCTTCGGGATTATCAACATCAATAGTCTCGTTTGCTGTTGCTTCTATAATTCTGAAGTAATTCATAAACGAATGGTCAAAACATGGATCATCTATAGATTGAGGAAGTGAGGAATATGCCATTCTATAGAATAGCTTTACAGATTTTTGAAAATCTTTATCTATTTTATGTGATTTTGCTCCTTTCTCTAAATTGTAGTTAAGTTCAGAAGCTATTTGGTGCAAACTTTTCTTATATCTATTGGAGATACAAATAGACATGACATTTATGAAATTGTCAATTGTCTGAATGGTAAAAGATGGGTCTTTACTATTTTCTGGTCCTTCTTTAATGATGAAACCATCAGCTCCATATTTCTGCAGAGCCAATAGATTCCAAACTTTATTGGTTGCAGAAAAAATTACCACCTGTATTCCAGGGTTAAACTCCTTGATTTTTTTAAGTATTTGAACACTTGTTATGTCTTCAATATCTTTTGAATCATGGTCTTTCTTATGAAGTCTGAAGTCCAGTAATACAATGTTTACGGAACCTTCTTCTACACGTTCAACAACTTGGTCGATGATTTCTTGTTGGCTGAGTGCTTTTAAGTCTTCTCCCAAATAATCAAAACCACTAATGTTGTTTACATCATGGATGATATTGGCCATAATCTCATACCATCCCTTATCTGCTTCATCGTCAACATACAAAATGTTTATGTCCTTTTGCCCAGTAAGAGTAGGACTAATTCCAGAGAGTTGATCCTTGAATTTCAGCCTGTCTTCTTTTATGCTTTTTATCTCACTCGGTGGATATATTGTTGTTAGATGCTTGAAGTATAAATTGGACTTGATGGTATTGGCTATTTTATCGATAGCAGAATCTTCCGAGTTCGTTGCAACTGCCCATCTATATATAGCCCATTCGTTGGCAACGCTATGGCTGTCTTCATAGTTTTGTGGTACTGGCAGATGAATTTGCTCCATCTCAAACTTGATTTCATTCTCAATAAGAGGCTGTAGGCTACCCAGTGAATCTATTATTTTCTGGGGGTGCATATGTATCAGTTTGACACCTCTTGTCTTTAGAATGTCAAAATATTTAGACCTAACCAAAAAGGATGTAGGAACAGGACTATAGATGTATATAGGCTTATTCTGGTTTGCGGATTTTGTACACCTTATGTGTATGGCTAATCGCAAACCGTTGTAATCTGACAATACTTTACCAAAACAAAGAGGGATATACAAAGCATCGTATTCGGATTCATCGAACCATTCTCTTATATAATTGTCGAGGTCTGAATCTGAAACTTTACTAAGCCATAGTTTCTCTTGAATACAGTCGTTAGAGGGGGCATCAATACCATATTTCTGGGCTGAAGCAAAAAAGACATTACTCCAATCAGACTGTATTTCACCTTCATAGATTTCATTAGAGATGTCCTCGATTAAGTCTAATAAAGTTTGCTCTATCTTGTATTCCTCACCCCATAACAGATACTTAAAATCAATTTCCTGTTCCCGATAGTGTCCAAGGAAGCATTCCAGGTTAGCATACATATCCGTCACAGGAACATGAGCGACATTTTTATTTATCGCTCTACTTGCTATACTGCCACTAAATATGGCAATATTGATACCTGGTAATTCCGAACCATCGATTAATGCGTTATGAAAAGCTTGATAGCTTCTTCTCTCTTCATAGGGAATGCAGGTAGAGAATGATTCGTGGTATATTATTATGTTTCTTTCACTAAAAATATCTTGTTCTTCCAATGAAAGATAATCGGAGTAATTTTTAATTCGAACTATGACATCAGACCATAGCTCAAACTTGTTATTTGTCCATCCATACGATTGCTGTCTGGACTCTTTATCATCGAATAGGTATATCATGCAATTAATATTTCATTATATATTTGACACCTTCAATTCTGTCTATACTTGTTGCTGTTCTTGGCTTACCATCCCAAAGGTTTATCTCTGCATATTGATTGTTGTCAAAATCAGCTTGAATAAAAAGATCGCAAATGCCATTGATCTGCTTTTTAATGAGCAATGTTTGTTTTTCTCCAATTTTTTTTATGGTATCCTCAATACCTTTACGATATTTAGAGTTTTTATGATGGACATAAAAGCATACTCTCTTGCTTTCAAATTCTCGATAGAATCCGACTTCTACATGTGGAATACCTTCTGCTTGGTTTTCAATACATATCGAAAGTATTGCTCCAAATGCCTGCAATAGCTTATCTACGCTGGTAAACAACTCTATATTATTGTCAAATTCACCTATGGTTAAATATACTCGGTCAAGCCAAGGATGAGAATTTTGATCTCCTGTTTGATAACCCTTTTTATATACATAGAGAATTTTATTTTGGAGGTTATCATCCCTTTTAATATGTAACAAAGACTTGTAATACATAACAAGGTCACCAAAAGTGCTTATTCTCTTACCAGAAAGATTAGAAATAAAAGGTTTTGGCAACTTATAACCTTCATTACACATGAACTCTGCGATGTTTTCCCCTGGATTTGGAACTATCCCTGGGTTCTTATTAGACCATTCCCATAATTCTGGTGAATGCCAGTTGTATGTAATTGATTGAGTCGACCATGCGGATGGTTCTCTGTGAAATGTTTCGCCAGTAATATATACACGCATTAATGATACCACCTTTCCATCAAGATATTTTCCTGTGCTCTTATGATCATATTTTTTACGTAGCTGGGTGAATCTTGATAAAATAAGATGGTAGTGTGATTTAACAGAATAGACCTTGTTTTCACATTGTTCTGCAATCTCATTGATTATGCTCATGTCATCGATAGGATGGCAAGTGTATTTCAAAATAGGATCCTGGTTGTATTCAAGCAGAAAGTCCATTACATCTTTAGCAGAACGATATTCAGGCAAATCACTCTTCGGGGAATCATCATTAGACTCGCCATCTTGATTAGTGTTTGCTAAATCAAGATCACGAATCATGAGGGCAGCAAGTTTCTCTCTCTGAGCATTCGTCAGTTTCTTGTTTGCGAGAAGTGTGCTGATAAGTTTTTGAGAGTTATTCTTCTTTGCCATCTTTGTCCCCTTTTAAAAGTTTCATTATTGCCTTTGTATTATACTCTATGGTCTCTTCATCCTCAAAGTCGATGAGTGAGGCTTGCAGTTCCATATCGTCTATATAGTCCTCAATCATCAAATCTTCGAATACTCCCATAGAACTCTTCTTCTTACGTTTCTTCTTGCCTAATTTGGGCAAAGCTGGTTCCTTTCTGTCACCAACGGGCGAAATGGTTTCGCCGGCAAGAATAGAGGACAAAGTTTCTGCTGCTGTTTCCAGACCTTTCTCCTCCCATTCTTTCAAGAGCTGATCGATTGGAAGGTTGTTGTATTTTGGATGTATCTGACGATCTCTTACAGGTTCATTTGCAAGCATCATCCAATAGTTTACACTATTTGAACGGCACAAAGCAACGAAAAAACTTTCCATTGAGCTGACAGTAAATCTGTAGTTCTTTCTTGGCTTGGCTTTTTCTGTAAAAACAACATCCTTTACTGCACTGCTTACATAAATAGAATTTTCTTTCTTTCCATTTTTATAAACAGCAGACAGTTTGCCCTCACCATTCAGGATGAACTTAATCTTTGTATTAAAGTTCTTTTCAAATTCAACAATAGAATACGACTCTATGTAGTTCACCTTTGATTCAGCATTGCTGCTCTTTGAATCGTATATGTTTGGATTTAAGGCTTCGAAACGTGAACGCAACTTTGTATATACAGCATCGTTCTCGCCTTTTACCATCTTTAAGAAGTCAAGTTTACCAATGATGACATTCTCCAATACAGGCTCACCTTTTTTGATATGACCTTTTGTAGCTTTATAATGCTTGTAGAAACTGGTATAAGTGTCCTTATATCCATATTTCTCCCACATATAAAGTATATTGCGAAGTTCACGGGTATATTTGTGAGCTGTATTTACTTTGTCATTAACTGTCAAACCTGTAACCTCTTGTCTTTCGCCTCTCTTTTGAAGTCTGGTTTTATCTGGATTGACGGTGAATCTTTCTTCTTTGATGATAGAAAAAAGATTTCTCATGAAGGTGTTATCTTCCTGATAGACATTATGCATACTGCTGAATGTCATATCATCCGCATATCTTGAATATTTTACTCCATTACGATTAGATAAGTGTCTCAACTTCTTGTCCAAAAAATCACAAACGGCATTTGTGAGTAGAGGAGAGGTTGGCGCACCCTGTGGAAGTGCATACCCCTTCTTGCCGTCCTTCACGACTTTCTTACAACAAAGTCCAGAGATGACTTTTGCCACATTCTCGTTAAAGTTGAATGGTGCTAACTGCAACCTTTTACAAACACGGCTCTGTGAAATAGAAGTGAAGAAGTCAGACAAATCCAGGTTCAGAACATAATTCTGTCCTACATGTAAGTTGGCATTATCAACAATAGAACGTCCTTTGACAAATCCCATTGCAGAAGGTCCGGCTTGGTAAACCTCTGCCAACATCATGTTGAGATAGTACAAGATCTCTTTCAAATTCCTGTTAGGTGCAGAAATTTCACGCAGCTTGCCATTTTTCTTGGGAATATAGAAGGTCTTATATCGGCGTGCAACCTTTTTACTTGGATCTGTATATGATTCAAGAACATCTTCCGTGAAGAGATTATCCTCACAGTTGGTCTCACGCTGCTTGAAGTAATTTAATACCTTTGTCAAATCAGAGAGATTGTTTATCTTGCCAATAAGTGTTCTTAAATCGTTCATTGCTTTTTATTGTTAAAATGCGGTCTTTGATCTATGCCAGAGGTTAGTTTTCTTTAAAATAAATCAGTCAACATCATAAAGTTAGACGTCAGTCGATTATAATCAAGAGTCATAGATGTTCAACATCAATATTCTGACATTGATTTTGTCTTTTCCCGAAGGAGCAGACATCCTAGCGAATACGCTGGACAAGAGTCAAAGTTTACCCTCTGGACATAGCCAAAGACCGCATATAGTTTACAAAATTAATGCTTTTTTTCCAAACTTATACATAAGTTTGGGAAATTTACACATATTTAACCTAATCTATGTTCCAATATGCATCAGGATCGCCGTCAAAGACATCGTCTATGTCCTGGTCACTCCATCCTTCTACATCTTGAGCATAACTGCCATTGTAATTGTCATAGGTACGCTCTTCTTCGTAATAATATTCTTCTTCCATGTCGTTTGTTTTTTAATTCTGGTGCAAAATTACATTATCATGCCGAACTCAATGTTCGTTTTGAATATAAATCTTGATTTTATATGAATTTTCTTGTGAAGCGGTCCAGTTTTTCTGCCTCTTTAGTATCAGAGTATAGAACCTCAGTGAATGTCTTGGGCATATCCGCGTAGCCAATACATGCTCCCCAAAGCATGAAGGCGTATTCCTTGTGCTGGCACTTTTTGTTCAACAGGTATCTTTCTATCTGATCGAATCCGAAAGGCTTCAGCAAGAATCCCATGGTTGACTTGATTACCTCCATATCTGATGGGATTTCAAAGCTTACTGCTCGGTGGTTCTTGTAAAGCCAGAAACCTCTCATGCAGTTCACAATCTGTTTACCGTCTTCCGTTTCGCTCTCAGGTAGTTCCATAAAAGCTTTGGTGCCTTTTTCGACTAATTTCAAAATTGCATTTTCTGAAATTGGACTATCCAAGGGGTTGTCAAGAATAACATTCAGCAAAGTATTGAAGAATGAAGATTCTGCCTGCAATCCGTTAGCAGATTCTAGCACAATATTATTCGATATTGTGATGGCAGAAAGGTCAAGGTTATTCTTGCTTTCTGTAGCAGCAATTTTCTTGATAATTTCATTAGACAGATCACTTAATCTAGTGAAAATAGCTTGAATGGCACCTTCAAGAATCTCCACTTCGTTGCTGCTTTCAGACTGCTTGCCATAAAGTTTTTTCAGCTCGTCTTTAAGCATCTTATACTCCTCGTTCCCATAGGTGAAGTCGTTGAGTATTCTCTTGATTTCTTGCTTGCGCTCATATTCAGGAGTACCAGCTTTGAAATAAAGTCTCTCTTTGCCGACCATAAGACCGTTTTCACGTTCTGCTTTCTTGATAGCCTCCAACTCGCTGATGAGAGAACCAATATTATTAGCCTCTTCAATAGCAAAGATTCTATTGCGAACAGACATAATCTCAGAATTAATCATGTCCTGGTCGTAAGAAAGGCCATGCCCAGAAATAGCGTTAGCCCTGGTTTCAGCAAGTTTGATAATCTCCGAGAACTGCTGCTTCATAATGTCAAAGATGCGAGTAGGCTCTTCGCGCTGGCTGTTATAGAGTATCTTGCAGTCCTCGAACATAGCAATATATTTGCCTGCATTCATTATCTCGCCACTACCCATAAGTGTAATGGTGTTGAGTCCTGCAAAAGCATTCTTTAAATCCATGACCTTAGTTTGCAAAGTTCGGCTGTCACTACTTTGGGCAGTCATTATTCCGCGAGCATACCCAGTAATAGCACCTTTGATCAGGTTATATCGATTGTCCTGCTCGACGTAGTTCATAAAATCAAATGATAATGAATTACCAATCTTTCCTGACTTTATGGTTGTAGGCTTAACCTCTTTTACATAGAAGTCAGACTGGTACTTCTTAACACATTTAACCTCAAATAAAATTTGAGACTCAGCAATCATAGAATCCATGATTTCCTGTGTGTTAAATCTAAAAGCAACCAAACCTTTCTGGTAATAGATGGTCTTAGGGTAAGAAAAAATTGTCTTATCCTTTTCTGGTGCCAGAAGACTTTTGTCGATAAGCTCTTCATCGACTTCAATAGTATAATCTCCACCATTGTCCTTGGTAGACAGAATGAGCTTATAAGTTCGGTCAAACTTATCTTCCAAGAATCTACTGAGCTTAGCTCCGTATGCTCTTTCTGCATAGAATGCCACAGGTGAGATACTTTCTGTTGTGAATGACTCCAGAAGGTTCCAAGCAGAAATTGAGATATAGTACTTCATGATTTATGCTGCTTTTAATTCGGTTATAAAATCTGAGTTAACGTCGCTAAGGTACTTTGTCTTTGTACCTGAATATGAAATGTAGAGACTTCTCGAAGATCTCGTACATGCCACATAGAATGAGTTGCGTGAACAATCATTGGATGTGTTCGCGAATGGCACAAAGACATTGTCAAACTCTGAGCCCTTTGCCGCATAGTAGGTGAGTATGCATGGAAGGTCATTGTTAGAAAAGTCCAGTGTATTCACCGTACGAAATGGCACAGTATTGCCGGTACGATACATGACCTGGGTTTTAACGCCATGCTTTGCAAGATAGTCATTAACCATCATTACCTCTTTGTCAGAAGGCACAAGTATGGCTACGTCATCAAGATCCTCCATCTGGATTCGCGCCAGGATTCCTTCCAATTCCTTCTCAGGACTTGCATACTGAGTGATTACAGGCTTTGGATAGTTAGGGTAGTCGCTATTGCCACCATCCTTTCGGTTGTTGCTCATCAGGTCAACGCCACCGCCAATAATCTGCTGGGCAACCTTGGCAATAGCCTTTGGAAGGCGATAATTGTAATCAAGCGACATCTGCTTGCTATCGAGCCCTTCAGCAATATCTTTGATATTACTTCCGTGGCTGTTCATCTGCTGCTTCGTGTCACCAAAGAGTGAAAGACTCTTTCTTGCACGTTTAGCAAAATGATTCTTATAATCAGAGACATTGAAGTCCTGGGCTTCATCCACGATGAGATAGTCAACCTGGTCTTCTGCCTGCTTGAACATAGTTCCTGATGGGATAAGTTCGTAAGTGTCAGTATCGGTGACATCAAAAGAAGAGTCAGGCTGAACCTCATGGAACCAACTGCTTCTTCTGCCAAAGGCATAGTAGAACTTTGATGCCACCCAGTCACCAAAGTCTATTCCAAATGACTCCGAGTCCTTCTTCTCGCAGCGAACGAACTTTCTGGTCTCCATGTCATTCACGAGATAAAGGTGATTTCTGTCGTCTTTCTTCCAATAGACATCACCTGTCATATCAAACCCACGATGAGTCCACCCCCAATCGTAGGCGATTCGATCTCGGTCAAGACCAAGAGCGTTCATGCCATAAGAGATCATTCTCTTCAGGGCAACGGTTAATATTACGAGAGCATAAGAGCCTCGGTTCTTTGCTTGCAATGCTCTATGTATTGCAAGGTTTGTTTTGCCGCTACCTGCAGCACCCTGTACAACGATATTCTTATCGATGTCCTCAACGATAATTCTTCTCTGTGAATCGTCCAAGTTGGAAATGAACCATTTTTCAAGTCTCATAGCTGTATAATTTTTATTCGTTTATAATCTTTGTTTGTTGTCGCAAGACTGCTTGTTTCTTTTGACAATGCAAAGGTACAGCTACGAAACGAACGGTATGTTCGCTTTTGAAAATAATCACAAAAAAAAGCGCTTATTTTTTTATTATAGCGTCTTTTCCTACATATTGTACATTATTTATATGTTATCATACAAGGTTTTCATCTTTGAAACCTCTGTTTTTATTTCAGTGACAAGTCTCTTGGGTTCCAAAACGATTATTTCACTAAAATGAGAACATAATTCTCTTCGGAGCTCATAAGTGTCCTGACAATACAAACTGAATATCTTTCCACCATCAGGAAGATTGTACTTCTTGTGATAAATGGTTGATGCTTCCTCGCCAAGTGTTCCTTGGCTATGATGCATCTTCTTTGTTTCGATATAGTTTGCCTCCCTGTCTGAAGCCCAGAAAACGACATGTTCCGGTTCTTGATTGTCCAAGACGGTTATACCAATGGAATTATCAAAACGATGCTCAATCTCTTCGGTCATTGGTACAAGCTTCTTTTCTGGCATTGGCGTAAAATCCTCAAAACGATCCAGGGCAAGAGTACAGATAAAATTGCGTACCTCATCGTAACATACAAGATACCATCGTTTATTGTATTCTTTTAGATAATATGGATGAACAATTAAAGTATCTGCACTTTCGTCCTCGAATCTCTTATATGTGGCAGATATAACCTGCTCATTCGAGACTGCGTCATAAAGTGAGGCGAGAAGATTTGAATTTTTCAGTCTTACCGCAGATGAAAACGAAATAATCTGACGGTGATTCTCTGTTCCTAATTGCTCCTGAAGTGCATCTAACCATTCAAAGTTAGGAAGTCCTTCAAACTGTCCGATGGTATTAATCACCTCTGAAAGAAGACTCTCTTCCTCCTTCGTTAGTTCCTTTGTAAATATTGAATAATTGCTTCTTCCATATCTTATGCACCTAAAGCCGTTTGATGTAAATCTCTTGATAGGAGCACTAAAAGGACGTTCCTCCAAGAAATTTATATCTTTCTCCAGACAACGACGAGTCACCTCCTCGTAGCCTAAATCCACGAGGTAGTCATTGACTTTTTCTGTGATCTCTTCCATCGTATAATGATGGTGGCGATCCGATAACAACTCATCTAATTTTTGGTATCTAATTACCGCATTCTTATTTGCTGGCATACTCTTGAAATTACATTGTAGTGCAAAATTACTCAAAATAAACGAATCCAATGTTCGTTTTTTGTGTTTTTTATAATTATTCCATATTTCCTCTTGTTTTCAACAAATTCTCATGATAATGACCTCTACTAGTTTTAGAGTATATTATGACTATAGTATTCTCATCTGCGTGAAATATGGGGCCTTTAATCAATAGGAAGGAAGCACAAAGTGAAATTTAAAAACACTATGCATGATTATTACTATCAGTTAAGTCTGCAAGACTTTCCTATAGCACTTGTACTATGTCTTGATGCCTGTTTGCACAATTCCTATCATGATTTTGACTTTTCCTATTAGAATTAATTGTGTTTCAAGATTTTTTTGTAACTTTGGAATACCTTTGTTAGTTCCTTATACAAAGGACTTTGAGAGAATTAC
>ENA-OVGC01002076-OVGC01002076.1-human-gut-metagenome-genome-assembly--contig:-NODE-2076-length-14052-cov-4.133529_pt1 | contig 14052 bp, 12 predicted proteins | sample MGYA00237768_ERZ505415 | MGnify/ENA primary metagenome ERZ505415 (study PRJEB26158, sample SAMN06016382) | human gut metagenome | biome: human gut; feature: ankylosing spondylitis patient; material...
AAAAAAGATCCGCCGATGACGCAGCTTTCCCCGACGGTGGAAAAATACAATGCCTTTATGCTGAAGGTTGCCCGCAAGATTCAGCGCCATATCCCGTGGCTGCCCCGCAGAAAAAGAGAATAAAACAACACCAGCCGCACGGCGTTACAAAACCGTGCGGCTGGTGATTTATTTTACCGATAATCAATCGGCAGTGTTGGCAGGCCGTTCAGGGTCCAATCGGCAAGGTTGCCGTCCCGGAACTCGTAGTAGCCTTGGGCGGCGATCATGGCGCCGTTGTCACCGCAGTATTTCAGCTCCGGCAAAAAGACACGGGCACCCAGCTTCTGCGCACCGTCATTGACGAGCTGGCGCAGGCGGCCGTTGGCGGCCACGCCGCCCGCTAAAACCACCTGTTGGGCGTTCGTGTCGGCTGCGGCGGCCAGCAGCTTTTTGGCCAGGATCTGGTCAATGCGCTCCTGAAAGCTGGCGGCCATGTCAGCCACATTCACGCCCTGCCCCTTCTGCTCGGCGTTGTGGACCTCATTGATGACGGCGGTCTTGAGGCCGCTGAAGCTGACATTGTACTTGCCCTCCACATGGGGAACGGGCAGCTTGTATGCCTTGGGGTCGCCGCCGCGGGCAGCGGCCGCCACGCTGGGGCCGCCGGGGTAGGGCAGGCCCAGCGTGCGGGCTACCTTGTCATAGGCCTCGCCCGCAGCATCATCGACGGTGCGGCCCAAAATTTTATAGCGGCACCAGTCCTCGACCAGTACGATGTGGCTGTGGCCGCCGCTGGCGACAAGGCACAAAAACGGCGGCTTCAGCTCGGGGTGGGTCAGATAGTTCGCGGCGATATGCCCCCGCAGATGATGCACCGGCACCAGCGGCTTGCCTGCCGCATAGGCCAGCCCCTTGGCAAAGTTGACGCCGACCAGCACCGCGCCGATCAGTCCCGGTGCAAAGGTCACGGCCACAGCGTCCACATCGCGGATCGTCATGCCCGCATCGGAAAGCGCCTTGTCCACGGTGGCGCTGATATATTCCGCATGGCGGCGGCTGGCGATTTCCGGCACAACACCGCCGTAAAGGGCCTGTTCCCTGACGCTGGTGGAGATCACATTGGAGATGACCTTTCTGCCATCCTCCACGATCGCTGCCGCCGTTTCATCGCAGGTGGACTCGATTCCTAAAACATACATACCATAAACCTCTATGCAGGGGGCGGGCATGCCCGCCCCTCAGCGTTTTCTCGATTGCTATTTTCCCGGAAAAGTGCAGCCCCCGTCAGGCTGCGGGCCGGTCAGGCCCGGCCCCTACGGTCGTGCTGCTGTTTTAATGGGCGGCAAGCCATGTCTTGCCGGTGCCTACCTCGGTCGTCAGGGGGACGCTGTAGTGTACTACATTTTCCATTTCCTCTTTCAGGATGCGCTTTACCGCATCGCACTCTGCCTCGGGTGCCTCGACGATCAGCTCATCGTGGACCTGCAAAAGCAGGCGGGCCTGCAGCTTTTCCGCGCGCAGGCGCTGCCAGACATGGACCATCGCCAGCTTGATGATGTCGGCGGCTGTGCCCTGAATCGGCGTGTTGCGGGCCATCCGCTCCCCGCTGGCGCGCACCTGAAAGTTGGAGCTGGCAAGCTCCGGCAGGGCGCGGCGGCGGCCGAACAGCGTTTCCACATAGCCCTTGTCCTTGGCGTGGGCAATGCAGTCCTTCATATAGCCGTCCACCTTCGGGAAGGTGTCGAGGTAGGTCTTTAAGAAGCTGTCCGCCTCTTTGACCGGGATACCCAGATCCTTGCTTAGCGAGTACGCGCCCTTGCCGTACATGATGCCGAAGTTGATCGCCTTGCTGGCGCTGCGCAGCTGCGGCGTGACCTCGCTCTCCGGAATATGGTAGATCTTGGCGGCGGTTGAGCGGTGGATGTCCGCACCGTTCAAAAACGCCTGCTGCATGTGCTCATCGCCGGTGATGTGGGCAAGGATGCGCAGCTCGATCTGGGAGTAGTCGGCGTCCACCAGCGTTTCACCCTCGCCCGCCACAAAGTAGCCGCGCAGCCGGCTGCCCAGCTCGGTGCGGATGGGGATGTTCTGCAGGTTCGGCTCGGTCGAGGAGATGCGCCCGGTGCGGGCCTCGGTCTGGATAAAGGTCGAGTGTACCCGGCCGTCGACAGCCTCGGCGTTCAGCAGTCCGTCCACATAGGTGGAGAGCAGCTTCGAGTAGGTGCGGTATTTTAAGATCTCGTCAATGACCGGGCTGTAGGGGCGCAGGCTCTCCAGCGTTTCGGCATCGGTGGAGTAGCCGCGCGCCGTCTTTTTGCGCGGCGGCAGGCCCAGCTTGTCAAACAGCGCCTCGCCCAGCTGCTTGGGGCTGTTTACATTGAACTCGTAACCAACTTCTGTATAAATATTGCGCAGGATTCCGTCCAGCTCGCCCCGCAGGCTGTCCCCGAAGGTGCGGATACCGGCGGCGTCGATCGCAAAGCCGATGCGCTCCATGTCCGCCAGCACCCGGGCCAGCGGCAGCTCCATCTCGTCCAGCAGCTTGCGCTGGCCGCTCTCGTCCAGCGCGGCGGCAAGGGCGTCGCAAAGGCCGGCCAACACGCCCGCATCGGGGGCGTCCTCACAGTGGAAGGCGGCGTGTACGCCGTACTCGGCGGCCAGAGACTTGACCTCATAGCCGCTGGCGGACGGATTCAGCAGGTAGGCGGCCAGCTTGCCGTCAAAGCGCAGCGCCCTGCCGATGCCGCCGTGTGCAAGCGCCAGCCGGTAGAGGGGCTTGGCGTCAAAGGCCCAGATCTCGGCATCGCCGTCCAGCAGGGCGGCCAGCCGGTCGGTGTCGGGCAGGTAGACCTCGCTGCCCTGCACGAGATACCAGCTGCCGTCCCCGGTTTTGGTGATGTTCTGCGCGGCATAAAAGCGGCCCTCCAGCAGCAGCGGCAGGGGCGCAGGCTCCACCGTCTGTACCGGGTCGGTGTCGGCGGCCGCAGCGGGGGCGGCGCCGCTTTCCAGCCCCCAGCGGTCAACCAGCTTGTGCATTTCCAGCGCGGCCAGCAGCTGCGCGGCGGCAGCCGGGTCGCCGGGCTGGCGGATATAGGCGTTGGGGTCGGTCTCGATGGGGGCATCCCTGCGGATGGTGCCCAGCATATAGGACAGGTCAGCCTTGTCGCGGTTGGCGGTCAGCTTGGCGCGCTGGCCGGGCTTGACGGCCTTGTCCTCAAGGTTATCGTACACGCCCTGCAGGCTGCCGAATTTCGAGATCAGTGCCAGCGCGGTTTTTTCGCCGATGCCCGGCACGCCGGGAATGTTGTCGCTGCTGTCGCCCATCAGGGCCTTCAGGTCGATCATATGGATGGGGTCGAAGCCGTACTGCTCCCGGAACAGGGCGGGGGTCATGTCGGTGGTGGAGGTCTGGCCCATGCGGGAGGTCACCAGCTTCACGCGGGTACGGTCGGTGATGAGCTGCAGGCTGTCCCGGTCGCCGGTGACGATGACGCACTCCCAGCCTCGCTTTTCGCAGCGGCGGGAGATGGTGCCCAGCAGGTCGTCGGCCTCGTAGCCCACCATTTCGTAGCAGGGGATGGACATGGCGCACAGCACCTGCTTCATCACCGGCATCTGCTGGGCCAGTTCCTCGGGCATGCCCTTGCGGGTGGCCTTGTAATTGGCGTCGGCCTCGTGGCGGAAGGTGGGCTCCTTCCGGTCAAAGGCCACACACAGCGCCTCCGGCTGTTCCTCGTCCACGAAGCGCTGGAGCATGTTCAGAAAGCCAAAAATGGCGTTGGTATACAGCCCGTCCCGTGTGGTCAGGGGCTTCACGCCGTAAAAGGCGCGGTTGATGATGCTGTTGCCGTCAAGAACCATCAGTTTCATGGTCGGCCTCCTTGTGGGGTCAGATTTCACAGAATATCTTATTATAGTCTATTTCCCGGCAAAACACAACCTCCGGTCTTGACAGTTTTTGCTTTTGTGATAGACTGGAGCATGTTCACACCTATTTAACATGTTTCGCAGCGGAGGAGCGCCATGGACAAGCTTGTCAGAAAAGTGGATATCCATCACGCCGCCATGCAGGGCAGCTATTTCGCCGGATTCTCGGCCATCTGGGGCTTTGGGCCGGTGCTGCTGCTGTATCTGGGGCTGAGCAACAGCACGCTGGGCGTGGTCACGTCGCTGGCGCTGGTGCTGCCGCTGCTGCTCCAGCCGGCGCTGGCCGCCCTGTCGGACGCGGACAGCCGGTGGACCAGCCGCCGTCTGGCGCTGGTGCTGTCGCTGCTGACGCTGGCGGCGGCAGTGGTCATGACGGTGAGCACCGGCAGCAAGACGGTGCTGGTGGTGGCCTACGCCGTGATCGGCGTACTGCTGGTGAGCACCTCGCCGTTTTTCAACAGCATGGTGATGGAGTATCACCTGCGGGGCGTCAACGTCAACTACGGCCTCGGCCGGGGCACCGGCTCCACCACCTACGCCATCGTGGCGCTGGTGCTGGGCTTCGTGCTGGAAAAGCGTGCGCCGACGGTGATCCTGCCGGTGCTGCTGGCGGCGCTGGTGCTGCAGATCATCGCCGTCTGGACGTTCCGCTATCCGCTGCCGCCTGTTCCGGCGGCGCAGGAGGAAGAGCCGCCCAAGGTGCTGGGGCTGTGGGCGCTGCTGAAGAAGTATCCGGCCTTTCCGGTGATGCTGATGGGCTGCGCGCTTTTGCAGGGCGGCCACAACGCCTGCAACACCTATATGATACACATTGTGGACAAGGTGGGCGCGGGAGAGAGTCTGATGGGCGTGGTGCTGGCGGTGTCCGCCTTTATGGAGCTGCCCGCCATGACGCTGTTCTCCCGGATGCGGCAGAAGCTGTCCCTGCGGGGCATGTTTTTGCTATGCGCCGCCGCCTTTGTGGCCAAGGACGTGCTGTTCCTGCTGACCAGGACGCCGACGCTGCTGTACGTGTCGGCGGCGCTGCAATTTTTCGAGTTCGGCGTGTTCCTGCCTGCCACCGTGTACTACGCGGCGGAGACGCTGGACGCCGCCAATCAGGCCAAGGGACAGGGCCTGATCCACATTTTCTCCAACGGCGTGGGCCCGGCGGTGATGACCGCCGTCAGCGGCACGCTGGTGGATCGGGTGGACGTGAACGCCATGCTGCTGTTCAACGCGGCTGCCGCCGTGGTGGGACTGCTAGTGGTGGCCTTTGTCACGTCCGGGTATTTTGACAAGAGGGGCAAAGAAAAATGATCGGTTCTTTTCTGACGGTGGGCGAGCAGGTGCTGATCCTGTTTGCCTTGATGGCGGTGGGCTTTGCCCTGGGTAAGGCCAAGCTGATGGGGGACAAGGGCAGCCTTGCCATGACGAATCTGGTGATGTACGCGGTGTCGCCCGCCATGATGGTGGTGGCCTTCCAGCGGGAGAAGGACACGGCGGATCTGCATAATTTTCTGGTGTGTCTGCTGCTGGCGGTGGCGGTGCATGCCGTCAGTATTCTGCTGGCCTGCGCGGTGCTGCGGGGCAAGGACGGCACCTGCGGCGTGCTGCGGTTCGGCGCGGTGTTCTCCAACTGCGGCTTTATGGGCTATCCGTTGATGACGGCGCTGCTGGGCAGCATCGGCGTGTTTTACGGATCGGCCTACGTGGTGGTGTTCACGGTGCTGACGTGGACAATGGGCGTTTATATGATTACCCATGACACCAGTAAGCTGCGGCTGAAGTCTATCCTGCTGAATCCCGGCGTGCTGAGCGTGGCGGCGGCCATGGTGCTGTATCTGCTGTCGGTGAGCCTGCCGGAGATCGTTATGACGCCGCTGAACTATCTGGCAAGCATGAATACGCCGCTGCCTACCATCGTGGTGGGTTATCAGCTGAGCCACGCCAATTTCCGCCACGCCTTTGCCGACCGCCGATCCTGGACGGCGCTGGTGCTGCGTCTGGCGGTGATCCCGCTGCTGACGGTGGGAGGGTGCTATGCCCTGCGGGTGGACAGCGCCGTGGCGCTGGTGACGGTCATCGCCGCCAGCACGCCGCCTGCCGCGCTGCTGAGTATGTTTGCCCAGAAATTCGAGCGCGACACCCGGCTGGCCTCCAGCGTGGTGTCGGTGTTTACCGCCCTCTCCGTGCTGACCATCCCGCCGGTGGTGGGACTGGCCCAGCACCTGATGGGGTAAGAGCTGCGTTACAGAACTGCTTGACACCGGAAACCATGCGGGTTTCCTGTTAGCTTGTCAAAAAAGCATAGCCCTTTTTGAGAAGATAGGAATTGCTTCGACCTGCGTTTTGGGGATGCCGGTGCAACAAAATATGGCGACAGGTCTGCGAACGGGACGGCATCTGGTACGTGGCCGAACAGGGTGAGATCTGGTATCCGTGGGACGGATGATATCGGTGAAAAAAGGGGGCTTCGGCCCCTCTTTTTTTATTCGGAAGGGGTGTGTCTTAATAAAACCTTAAACCTCCCCCTGATTGTTTCTTAATCCGGCGTTTGTTACCATAAAGGTGCCATCGATTGACAAGGGTCTGCCCTTGTCAATCGATGGCAGAAAGAGAAGAAAGGACGTGCCTTTATGGAGACCACGCTGCGCACCATCAACGCCGTTATCTCGGCGCTGTTTTTTATCTGCTATACCTATCAGTTCCTCTATATCCCGCTGGTGCTGGCAAAAAAGCCTAAGCCCCTTACCGCGCCGGCACGGCCCCACCGCTACGCGGTGCTGATCGCCGCCCGGAACGAGGAGAACGTCATCTCCGGCCTGCTGGACAGTCTCCGGGCGCAGACCTATGACATGTCTCTTGTGACGGTATTCGTGGCGGCGGACAACTGCACCGACCGTACCGCTGCCATTGCCCGCGCCCATGGCGCGGTGGTGTATGAGCGGTTCAACCAGCTGAACGTGGGCAAGGGCTACGCGCTGGACTTCCTGCTCCAGAACATCGGTGCGGACTATCCGGAGGGCTTTGACGGCTACTTCGTGTTTGACGCCGACAACCTGCTGGCTCCGGACTACATAGAGCGGATGAACGAGATGTTCTCCAACGGCCACCAGATCGTCACCAGCTACCGCAACAGCAAGAATTTCGGCGGCAACTGGATCAGCGCAGGCTACGCCCTGTGGTTCCTGCGGGAGAGCCGCTACCTCAACGGTGCCCGTAACCGGTTGGGCAGCAGCGCCGCCGTGGGCGGTACGGGCTTTCTGTTCTCCCAGCGGGTGCTGGACGAGAGCCACGGCTGGCGATTTTATCTGCTGACCGAGGATATCGAGTTCTCTGTGTATCACATTCTCCGGGGCGAAAAAATCGCCATCTGCGAGGACGCCGTGCTGTACGACGAGCAGCCCACCGGCTTCCGCCAGTCCGTGCGGCAGCGGCTGCGCTGGGCCAAGGGATACCTTCAGGTATTCCGCCGGTACGGCGCTGATCTGCTGAAGGGCGCGGCCAAGGGTAGCTGGAGCTGCTTCGACATGTCCATGTCCATCCTGCCGGCCTTCATTCTGACGGCGCTGTGCCTGCTGGCCAACATCACCTTGTCGGTGCTGGGGCTGATGCAGGGCGTCGGGGTATGGTTCGCCATGTGGTCGCTGCTGGAGTGCATGGGCAGCATCCTTGCCACGCTGCTGGTGCTGGGCGGCATTACCGTGGCCAGCGAGTGGAAGCGTATCCACGCCCCGGCGTGGAAGAAGATCGCCTATACCCTGACCTTCCCGCTGTTCATGCTGACATACCTGCCCATCTCCATGGCGGCGCTGTTCATGAAGGTGGAGTGGAAGCCCATCCACCACAGCGTGAACCTGTCCTCACTGCCCTATCCTGCCGCCAAGAATTGACCTTGTGCAATCGGGCGGGAGGGGGTATGATAGAGATAGACCAAACTTACTGCCGCAGGAGGACACACTATGTACACGATTCTGGTGGTTGATGACGAAAAGGATATCGTTTCCGCCCTTGAAATATACCTGAAGGCCGAGGGCTACCGGGTGCTGTCCGCCGGCAACGGCAAAGAGGCTCTGTCCGTGGCCGCCCGTGAGGATGTGCACCTCATCCTCATGGATATCATGATGCCCGTCATGGACGGCCTGACCGCCATGGCCCAGCTGCGGCAGACCAGCAATGTGCCGGTGATCCTGCTGACCGCCAAGGGTGAGGACACCGACAAGGTGCTGGGCCTGAACGTAGGGGCGGACGACTACATCACCAAGCCCTTTAATCCGGTGGAGATGCTGGCGCGGGTACGCTCCCAGCTGCGGCGGTATTTGCAGCTGGGCGGCGGACAGGTGCGGCCCTCCACGCTGGTGATCAGCGGCATCTGTCTGGACGACAACGCCAAGGCCGTCACCGTGGACGGCGACCCGGTGGCGCTGACACCGAAGGAATACGACATTCTCCGCTTCCTCATGCAGAATGCCGGGACGGTGTTCTCCCCCAGCGAGATCTACCGCCGGGTGTGGGACGACGTGCCGCTGAACGCCACAGGCGCTATCGCCGTGCACATCCGGCATCTGCGGGAAAAGCTGGAGATCAACCCCTCGGAGCCCCGGTATATCAAGGTGGTCTGGGGCAAGGGCTATAAAATGGAGGGAACCCTCACATGAAACGACTTTTGGATAAAACCTGGGCCAAGCTGACGGCCTTTTTCCTGACGCTGCTGTTCGGCACCATGACGGTGCTGGGCGGCCTTGGCGTCGGCATTCTGGTCAGCTACGACGTATTTCTGGATGGCGGCGCGTACATGCGGGAAACGATGTATGAATCACAGTGCAGCAGCGCCATTCACAACGCCTACTACTATCTGCGAGGCACGATGGCCAACGCCGGCTTGCTGGCGGATGACACGCCTAGCACGGATACCTCGTCGGCTCCCACGACCGGCGGCATCACCGACGAGGAACAGCAGCAGGTGCTGGACGATCTGCCCCGCGCCTTTTCGGAAAGCTTCTCCCGTGAGGACACCGACTGCCATCTGGCGGTCATTAACAAGGATACCAGAGAGATCACCTTTGAAAACTTTGAACTGACGGACAGCGACAAGCCGCTGTACTCGGTGCAGGAGACCTTTACGCTCGCCTTTGCCGACGGCTCCGAGGAGGAGCTGACCATCGCCGCCGACCTGCTGCCTGCGGATGAATTCCCCGGCTATTCCTATCTGGTGATGACATGGCTGCTGGAGCACATCGGACTGACGGTGTTCCTGACGGTGCTGTTTCTGCTGCTGACGCTGCTGTGCTTTGGCTTCTCCATGGCCTCCGCCGGACACTGGGCGGCCCATGAGGGCGTCCACCTGACGTGGCTGGACAAAATCCCGGCGGATGTGTGGCTGGTGGCGTTGATATGCGCGGTTTTCGCGGGATGGGATGTTTTCTACGGATTGGCGTTTGCCGTGTTCTGCGCGGCGCTGGCGCCGGTGCTTCTGCTGTTCCTGTGCGCCTTTGCAGCCCAGTGCAAGGCTGGGACGGTGCTGCGGGGTACGCTGATCGCACGGGTGCTGCGGCTGCTGTGGCGCATCATCAGGGCGGTGGGCCGGGGCCTGCGCCGCACCGCCGTAGGTCTGCCCCTGATCTGGAAAACCGCGCTGGTGACGCTGGCGGTGTTCTTTGCAGAGATGCTTTACGGCTACGTGGACGGTGTCTTTGCAGTGATGAAGCTGGTGGAGTTCCTTGCCATCCTGTATATCGCCCTGAATCTGCGCATTCTGCAGAAGGGCGGCGAGAAGCTGGCAGAGGGCGACCTCTCCCAGAGCATCGACACCAGACCGCTGATCGGCGACTTCAAGCGCTATGGCCAGCGGATGAACGAGCTGCGCACCGGCATGGAGCGGGCGGTGCGGGAGCAGACCAGGGCCGAGCGCATGAAGACCGAGCTCATCACCAACGTGTCCCACGATATCAAGACGCCACTGACCTCCATCGTCAACTACGTAGACCTGCTGCAAAAGGTGGACGTTCAGCCGGAGACGGCGCGGGAGTACATCGCCGTGCTGGATCGCCAGAGCCGGCGGCTGAAAAAGCTGACGGAGGATCTGGTGGAGGCGTCCAAGGCGTCCTCCGGCGCGCTGCCGGTGGACGTGCAGCCTACGGATGTGGCGGTGCTTTTCGACCAGATCGTGGGCGAGTATCAGGAGCGGCTGGCCGGCTGCCGCCTGACGCTGGTGGCCCGTCCACCAGAGAAGCCCGTATCCGTTCAGGCCGACGGCAGGCTCCTCAGCCGCGTTATGGACAATCTGGTCAGCAACATCTGCAAGTACGCGCTGGAGGATACCCGCGTTTACGTCGCCGCCGCCTGCGATGAAGAAACCGTCACCATCAGCTTCAAGAACGTCTCCCGCGATGAGCTGAACATCTCTCCCGATGAGCTGATGGAGCGCTTTGTCCGGGGCGACGCGTCCCGCCATACCGAGGGCAGCGGTCTGGGCCTGTCCATCGCCGGAAGTCTGGTGCAGCTGATGGGCGGCACGTTTGACCTGTCCATCGACGGCGACCTGTTCCGCGCCGATATCACCTTGCCACGCGCGTGAATTTCCTCATAAAATGTGCCGGGAGTCTCACAAAAGAGACTCCCGGCTGCTTTGTTTATGTTGACAAAAGGGGAGAACGTTGTATACTGGCTGTATATACAACGATGTAGATGCAACTTCTTTTTGAAAACCGGAGGTGCTCATGGATATTACAGAGCGGAAGATCACAAAAATCGCCCGCGAGGCGGAGAAGCTGGTGCTGCGGACGCTGCGGGAAAAGGACGTGGGCACGGCGGAGATCGACCTGATCCACGCGCTGCGCCACAATCCCGGCTGTACGCAGGCGGCGCTGGCGGAGCTGCTGCACGCGGACAAGGCCGCCATCGCCCGACGGACGAAGAATCTGGAAGGGAAGGGGTATCTCGTCCGCCGTGACGCGCCCAACGACCGGCGCAGCCAGCTGCTGTACCCCACGGAAAAGGTGGAGGGGCTGAAGGCCTCCAAGGCGGAGATCGAAGCGTCCTTTTATGAATACCTGACCGGCGTCTTGACGCCGGAGGAAGCCGCCGCCTTCACGGCGGCGCTGGACAAGCTGTACACCGCGTCCAAAGAGGAGAGTCGCGCGGGCTTTCCGCACTTTCAAACGGCAGCGGGAGGTGCAACAGACGATGCAGAACAGTAAGACGTTCCGCCCCGACCGGATCGGCTCCTATTTCCGCATGGAGTGGCTTTCGCTGGCTCTTGTGACGGCCTCCGGGTTGATCTATAACGTGGGCCTGCTGGCCACGCCGTGGTTTGAGGGGCGGCTGGCCCAGTGCCTTGCCGACATTCTGGGCGGCAACGAGACCGCCGCCCAAATGGCGGTGCTGGTGCTGGTCTATATCGCGGTGACGCTGCTGGTGCAGGCGGCGCGGGGCGATGTGGCGCTCTCCCATGTGACCTTCGGCTATGGGGAAAAGCCGGTGCTGGAGGACTTTTCCCTGACTGTGAAGCAGGGCGAGCAGGTCATGCTGGTGGGTCGGACAGGCGCGGGGAAAAGCACGGTGTTCAGGCTGCTGCTGGGACTGTATCCGCCCCAAAGCGGCACGGTGACCATCGGCGGCGTGGACGTTGCGGCCATTCCGGATGGTCAGCGGCGTGCCTGCATCGGCTGCGTGGAGCAGCATTTTTCCCGCGTACCGGGAACAGTGCTGGAGCAGATCATCCTGAACGATCCGCAGATCACCGGGGAAATGGCGCGAAACGCGGCGAAGCTGGCGGGGATCGACGACGCCATTCAGGCGCTGCCGGAGGGCTACGATACGGTGTGTACCGACGGCATGTTCTCCCAGGGCGAGTGGCAGCTGCTGTCCATCGCCCGTGCCGCAGCGGCCGATCCCGCCGTGCTGCTGCTGGACGAGATCACCGCCAATCTGGACGCGGAGACCGAGGAGCGGGTGCTGGACGCGCTGCGCCAGGCCTCCAGAGGGCGTACCGTTCTCTCCGTCTCCCACCGGGTCTATGAAAGTCTCGGCGGCAGAACGGTGGAGATCAAGCCGCAGACGCCGTAAGCATTTTGGCAGTTTTCAGGGCGCGGAAAGCGTGGTATAATTGAACAGACAAATCAAAATTTTTGAATTACGGAGGGAAATGACATGAAAATCGTCATGATGACCGGCAGTGCGCACCTGCACGGCACCACTGCTACGCTGGCGGACAGATTCCAGCAGGGGGCGCTGGACGCCGGGCATGAGGTCTACCGTTTTGACGCGGCGTTTCAGGACGTTCACCCTTGCATCGGCTGCGGCAAGTGCCGCCGCACAGGGACGTGTACCTTCGCCGCGGATGACATGAAGCTGCTGAATCCTCACCTGCTGGCGGCGGACGCGGTGGTATTCGTCTCGCCGATCTACTACTTCACCATCAACGCCCAGCTCAAGGCGGTCATCGACCGGTTCTATGCCAACAACGAAGTGCTGATGGGCGGGAAAAAGGCCGTCCTCATCACCGCCATGGCGGACACGGAGATGGACTCGGCGCTGGCGGCCAACGAAATGTTCCGACAGATGACCGGGTATCTGGGCTGGGAAAACGCGGGTGTTCTGAACGCACGCAATGCCCCCACCGCCGCCGATTTGAGCGGGGACGATCTGGAGCGGGCCTATGCGCTGGGAAAGGAGCTGTAACAGGCGTTGACCACGAAAGCAAACATCAGTGAATGGGAGCGCATGGTGTCCGGGCGGCTCTACAGTCCCGCCGATCCGGAGATCGCCAAGCGCCACCGGACGGGCATGCTCCGCTGCGACCGATTCAACCGCATTGCCCTGTGGCGCACCAAGGCCAAGCAGCGGGCGCTGGAGCGGCTGATCCCCTCGGCGAAAGGGAAAAGTTTCGAGGCTTTCGCGCCCTTTTACTGCGAATACGGTGTGAACATCCACGTGGGACGGAACTGCTTCATCAACTACAACAGCGTGTTTCTGGACGCGGCACCCATCACGCTGGGGGATAACGTCCTCGTTGGCCCTAACGTAACGCTGGCCACGCCCAACCACCCGTTCGTGGCGGAGGAGCGGGCCTATACGGACTATCCCAACGGCTGCCACGAGCTGGAGTATGCCCAGCCCATCACCATCGGGGACAACTGCTGGCTGTGCGCCGGTGTGACGGTGTGCGGCGGTGTGACCATCGGGGCGGGCAGCATCATCGCCGCCGGTGCGGTAGTGACCCGCGATATTCCGCCCAACAGCATTGCTGCCGGGGTTCCCGCCAAGGTGCTGCGGCAGATCGGCGAGGGCGACCGTCTGCACGTGTGGGAGACCTATGTGAAGAACGGATTGCCCACACCTGTCGGGGAACATTAAGAGAAAAGAACTCCGTTTTCGAGAGATGCTCGAAAACGGAGTTCTTCTTATGTTACAGGCCTAAGCTCTCCACCCATTTCTGGACGGAGGCGGCGCTCTCACGGCTGCTGAGACGCTTGCCGGGCAGCCATTTCGTGTCCTTGGAGCAGGCGGCCTTCAGGATATCCTCGCCGCCCATACCGCTGCCGCCGGAGGTGGCAAAGGGAATGACGGTCTTGCCGGAGAAGTCGTAGCTCTCCAGAAACGTATAGACGATCTTCGGCGCCTGTCCCCACCAGATGGGATAGCCGATGAACACCACGTCATACCCGTCCATATTGTCCACACTGCCGGAGATGGCGGGGCGGGCGGCATCGTCGTTCTGCTCCTGATTGGCCCGGCAGCCATCGGTATTATAGTCCAGATCGGGGTCGGTGTAAGGCTCCTGGGGCACGATCTCGTAAAGGTCGGCGTCCAGCGCTGCTTGCAGATATTCCGCGATGGTTTTGGTATGGCCGGTGGCGGAGAAATAGGCCACCAGCACCTTGCTGCCGGTGCTTTCCGGCGTTTCCTCAGTGGGAGCGGGATCGGCGGCATCCGCGGCAGCATTGTTTTTCGGCTCGTCCGCCGCATTGCTGTCGGCGTTGGTCACGCCGCAGGCCGCCAGCGTCAGCACCATGGCTGCCGCCAGCAGCAGGGAAAACAGTTTCTTCATGTGGTCACACTCCTTTTTCTTTTTGTATCTCATGGCGTAGATAGTCCAGCCGCTGAAGCTGCCGCTCACGGAAGTGGATCTCGTCCAGAGTTGCCTTTCGCTTTTCCTCC
>ENA-OVGC01002077-OVGC01002077.1-human-gut-metagenome-genome-assembly--contig:-NODE-2077-length-14043-cov-5.712325_pt1 | contig 14043 bp, 14 predicted proteins | sample MGYA00237768_ERZ505415 | MGnify/ENA primary metagenome ERZ505415 (study PRJEB26158, sample SAMN06016382) | human gut metagenome | biome: human gut; feature: ankylosing spondylitis patient; material...
ACGACAAGCACCCCAACGACCTGCTGGAGAAGGGCCACATCGACTACATCGTGAAAAAGGCTATCGCCCTGGGCGCTGACCCCATCACCGCCATCAAGGCCGCCTGCCACAACGCCGCCCGGTACTTCCTGCTGAACAACCGCGGCGCCATCGCCCCCGGTTATCTGGCCGACTTCGTCATCATCGACGATTTCCAGCACTTCAACATCGAAAAGGTCTACAAGCGGGGCGTCCTCATGGTGGAAAACGGTGTGGTGGCCGACTTCCCCCTGCCGGAGATCGATCCCTACCTGGTCAGCCGCGCCCACAATACGTTCCATGTGGCCTCCCTGTCCGCCGAGGACTTCACCGACCGCCGCCCCCACGCGGTGATCGGCATGGTGGACGGCGAGATCACCACCACCGACGGCGGTTACACCGACCGCATCGACGTGGACTACGACATCCTGAAGATCGCCGTCATCGAGCGGCATAAGAACACCCACCACATCGGCCTGGGCTACATCAAGGGCTACGGCCTGAAGAAGGGCGCGGTGGCCACCAGCATCAGCCACGACAGCCACAATATCATCGTGGTGGGCACGAATGAGGAGGACATGGCCTTCGCCGCCAACCACATCGTGCAGGAGCACGGCGGCATCACCGTGGTGGAGAACGGTCAGGTGCTGGGCGACCTGCGGCTGAACATCGCCGGCATCATGTCCGACGATACGCTGGTCAACGTAAACCGCGACCTGGAGGCCGCCAAGGAGCAGGCCTACAAGCTGGGCGTGTCCAAGGGCATTGATCCGTTCATGACGCTGAGCTTCATGGCTCTGCCGGTGATCCCCAGCCTGCGCATCACCACCCGCGGCGTGTTCGATGTGACCACCCAGCGGTACGTGTAAGCCATACGATATGCAGAAGAGCAGCGCCGCCGGCGCTGCTCTTTTATATGTATATGTGTATGGCGTTGTCATTCCGAGCCAGTGTTCACACTGGCGTGGGAATCCGTTCCTCACGTCTCCCGTCCATTCTGAGTCGCCGCCAGCGACGCCAGCCCGCGGCGGCAGAACACACACCCCACGGCGCACACCGCCGCCATGACGGCCAGCGCATACCAGCTCCCCGCAGCATCCCCGAAAATCCCCAGCGGGTCGTTCATCGCGTTGAACGCGGCGTGGGCGGCGATGCCGGGCAGGATGCTGCCGGTGCGGCTACGAAGGAAGCCGAACGCCAACCCCAGCGGGAACGCATAGGCCATCTGAATGGGCGTTCCGTGTACCACGCCGAACAGGACGGCCTGCAGCACCACCGCCGCCCACACGGGCATAGCCCGCTCCAGCCGGGTTTGAATGACCCCGCGGAACATCAGCTCCTCCGCCAGCGGTGCGGCCACGGTGATGGACAGCGCCGGGATCAGTCCATCGGACAGTAGGAGCTCCATGTGGTCGTTATAGTCGGTCATCCATACCGCAGGCAGCAGCGCCAGCGTCAGCTGTACCACCACGAAAAAGTCCACAGCGCAGAACGCACAGAAGGCCGCCGTCCAGCCGGAGCAGCGGCGCAGACCCGCCGCCTCCCCCAGCGGCTTGTGCCGCAGTCGGAACCACAGCACTATCGCCGCCGCAGTCAGCAGATACGTCAGCAGCACCGCCGTCTCTGTTCCAGCCATAATACTCTCTGCATCCACCCCGCCGGGAAGCAGTGATGCTCCGGCGGCGGCGATGGCGGCATAGACGATGCCCGCCAGAAACTGGACCGCCAGGAAGAACAGCAGATACAGCAGGGACTTGCCCAGTGCGGTCAGAACGCCTTTCGCGGAATATGTGCGTATGTACTCCATACAAACACCTCCTTTCCCCACAAGGATAACATTCCTGCGCCGCACCGTCCACCAACCTCAGGTTGCACCGACCCAAAACGATGCAACCTCAAGTTGTCAGAGTGCAGAAAAGAGGGGAGAACGTCACATCCTCCCCTCCGCTTGGTCTCCTGTGATCAGATCTTTACCTCACACTGCATACTCATCACGGCGCTGCCGCCCACCCGGACGTTCACCGCGCTGTCCTGCTCGTACAGGCGGCTGCGGATCTCCGAGGGCCGGTTCATGTGCTCGCCCTGCAGAAAGACATTCTCCTGCCCCGGCTGCACGATGCCCCGCAGGTACAGGTAATACGTCAGCGCCCCGTTGCTCGTGCCGGTGGCGCACTCCTCCGGGATGTCGTACAGCGGCGCGTAGTTGCTGCAGTACGCCGTGCAGCCGTCGCCCAGGCAGAACATATGCACGCCTGTGACATCGTACTTTTTCGACAGCGCCGTCACCGCCGCCTCGTTCTGCACCGCCCGCATCAGCGTGTCATGATCCCTCACCGGCAGCATCACGTCCGCCAGCCCTGTGGATACGATGGCCGGGGTCAGCCCCTCCGGCCTGTCCGCGGTGGTCAGGCCATACGCCTCGTAAAACGCCGCCCACTCGTCCTCGCCCAGCTCCCGCAGCAGCCGGGGCGACGCCATGTCCATCCACACCGTGCCGCCCTGCACCGTCACCGACAGCTCTCCCGCCCTGGTGTGGGCCGTCACGTCGCCGTCGCCGATGCGTCCCAGCTGCCGCAGCAGCGCAAAGGACGCCACCGTGGCGTGGCCGCACAGCTCCACCTCACCCGCCGGGGTGAAGTACCGCAGCGTTACGCTGCCGTCCTTCTCCACGCGGACAAAGGCCGTCTCCGAGTGCTTGAACTCCGCCGCCACCTGCTGCATACGTGCATCGGGCAGCTCCCGCTCCGGCAGGGCCACGCCGGCCTGATTGCCGCCGAACACGCGGGTGGAAAACGCATCCATCACATAGGCTTCCATAAAAATACCCCCACAGATTTTTTAATGAAGATAATTATAAACTGTCTTGCCATTCATGACAAGAGTATTTGACAGAACGACTTATTTTCGTTAGAATAGAATTATATATCCGAAACGGAAATCAAAAGGAAAGGAATCTCATCCAAAATGCTCAATGAGCGAAGCCTGTTATCACAATTCCTGCATTTCGTAGCCGCTACGGTGGCCTCCCTCATGGTTTTCAGCCTGTATTCCATCGTGGACGGGCTGATGGTCGCCAAGGGCGTAGGCGAATACGCCATGGCGGCGGTGAATTTGGCGGTGCCGTTCACCAACGTGCTGTTCTCCATCGGCGTCATCTTCGCCGTCGGCACCAGCACCATCATCGCCATCTACCTGGGGCAAAACCAGGGCGAGAAGGCCAACAGCCTGTTCTCCCAAAACATCGTGCTGCTGACCTGCATCGGCCTGACTATCTCTGTCCTCGTCTTCGTATTTCTCGAGCCCTTCGCCGTGCTGCTGGGCGCAAAGGGCGTAACGTATCAATATACCATCGACTATCTCAAGGGCCTCGCCCCCTTTGCCGTGTGCTTCATCGTCTCCTATAACATGGAGGTGCTGATCAAGACCGACGGCTATCCCCGTCTGGCCATTCTGACGGTCATCACCGGCTGTCTGGCCAACTGCGTGCTGGACTATATCGCCATCTTCATCCTGGACTGGGGCGTGTGGGGCGCGGCCTTCGCCACGGGACTTTCCCAGCTTCTGACGTGCGTCATCTATCTGCGTCACTTCCTGGGCGGACACAACACCTTCCACTTCGTGAAGTTCAGGATGGACTGGGGCATTTACAAGCGCCTGATCCCGCTGGGCTTTGCCGACGGCGTGACGGAGCTGTGCAACGGCGTGATGATCTTCCTATTCAACCGGGTCATCCTCCGATGCCTCGGCGACGACGGACTGGTGTGCTACACCATCATCGCCTATGTGAACACCCTCATTATCAACACCATGCTGGGCATCTCCCAGGGCAGCCAGCCGCTGGTCAGCTACCACTACGGCAAGGGGGACGCGGCGGGCTACAAGAAGCTGCTGCGGTACGGCTTTACGGCGGTGGGCATCATGACGGCGGTGATCTTCGCCGGTGTGATGATCTTTGCCCCCCAGATCGCCGGGATCTTCCTCGGCGCGGAGAAGCCGGAGCTGCTGGGCAGCGCGGCCGGCGCGCTGCGGCGGTACAGTCTGTGCTACCTGCTGCTGGGGAGCAACATCCTCATGGGCGGCTTCCTGACGGCGGTAGAGCGGCCGAAGGCTGCCATCTCCATCTCCGTGGGCCGGGGACTTGCGTTCCAGGCCGGCGCGCTGCTGCTGTTGGCGGCAGCCGTGGGCGGCACGGGCATCTGGTTTGCGCCGGTGATCTCCGAGGCGCTGTGCGCGGTGATGGCCGTGTGGTTTCTCCGGCAGTTTCTGCGGGAAACTGCGGTATAACGAACATAAAAAGTATCCCACGGCAGTGCCGTGGGATACTTTTTTGCTCTCTTTAAGGTGTCTTACGCCTGCGCGTCCATCATGGCCCGTATCACCTCGTCGATGCGGTGGGCAACGCGGCGGAAATCCTCCGCCGTATAGCCCTTGGTGGTCATGGCGGCGGTGCCGATGCGGACGCCGCTGGTCTGGAACGGCGAGCGCTGATCCCCCGGCACACAGTTTTTATTCAGCGTGATGCCCCGGCGGTCCAGCTCCTCCTGCAGCGCCTTTCCCGTCAGTCCCGTCTCCGTCAGGTCCAGCAGGAACAGATGGTTGTCCGTCCCGCCGGTAACCACATGGTAGCCCATGGCGCTGAATTCCGCCGCCATGGCCTTGCAGTTGGCCACCACGTTGTGGATATAGGTGCGGTAGGCCGGAGTCAGCGCTTCCTCCGCCGCCACCGCCTTACCGGCAATAACGTGCTGGAGCGGCCCGCCCTGCATCCCGGGGAACACGGCACTGTCGATCTTCTTCGCCAGCTCCGGGCGGCAGAAGATCAAGCCGCCTCTCGGGCCGCGCAGCGTCTTGTGGGTGGTGGTCGTGACCACATCCGCCAGCCCGAAGGGGCTGGGATGCGCCCCCGCCGCCACCAGTCCGGCGATATGCGCTATATCCGCCATGAAATACGCTCCCACCTCCCGGGCCGCGGCGGCGAACCGCCCGAAGTCGATGACACGGCTGTACGCCGACGCACCGGCGATGATGAGCTTCGGCTTCAGCTCCCGGGCCAGCCGCTCCATCGCGTCGTAGTCGATGACGCCGTTTTCGTCCACCTCGTAGGCGTGTATGTCGTACAGCTTCCCGGACGCGTTCACCGGCAGCCCGTGGGAAAGATGCCCGCCGTTGGCGAGACTCATGGACAGAATGCGGTCGCCCGGCTGCAGCAGCGCCAGATACGATGCCAGATTGGCGGATGTCCCGCTGTGGGGCTGCACATTCACATGGTAGTCGGTGGAAAACACCTCCTTCCACTTGGCGATGCAGTACTCCTCCAGCTCGTCCACCACGTGGCAGCCGCCGTAATACCGTCCCTGATTTCCCATGGCCCGGTGAGCCGGATAGCCCTCGGAATACTTATTCGTCAGGCAGCTGCCCACCGCGCGGCACACCGCCTCGCTGGCAAAATTTTCGCTGGCGATCAGCTCCACCGTCTCCGCCTGCCGCCGTTCCTCCCGCGCAATATAGTCAAATACCCTGGATGCCATCCGCTTCACTCCCATTTCTCGTATAATACTTCACGCCATTATACCACATATAGTGTTTAATGCAAGCAGCAAAGTGGAAATAGCAAACTGTACGAAATCACCTACTCAGCCGCTTGGTTTTTTGGCTGAAACGCAGAAAGGCAAAAAGGGGGTTGACAACGGCATACAAAGGGCGTATTATGCCACCATCCCGACAGGGAAAATCACAGTTAAGGAGGAAAGCTGACATGAAGCGTACCGTTTCCATGATGATGTGCGAGATGTGCATGGGTATGATGTCCATGTGCATGTTCCGTCGCGCTCAAAAAGGTCATCAGCTTTCCGGTAACTGTTTGACGGCTTGAAAAAGCCGGTGTGTGATCAGGCAGCGGGGGTCGAATGACCACCCGCTGTTTTATTTTGCTTATGTACCGCCGTTCCGGCCGGGCGGCGATGCTGAGATAAAGAATTGCTGCAAACCCAAATAACATCATTTCAAAGGAGACTGCGAACATGAAACACAACACTTTGACCAAGATCATCACTCTGGCGCTGGCCGCTGTGCTGGCCCTGAGCCTGGCTGCCTGCGGCAGCAAGAACAGCACCGACGGTGACAAGACCGCCGCCACCATTAAGATCGGCGTCCCCAACGACACCACCAACGAGGCCCGCGCTCTGCTGCTGCTCCAGGAGAACGGCATCATCAAGCTGAAGGACGGTGTCGGCATCACCGCCACCAAGAACGACATCGTGGAGAACCCGTACAACGTGGAGATCGTGGAGGCCGAGGCCGCCCAGCTGCCCAACCTGCTGCCCGACGTGGACTACGCCGTGATCAACAGCAACTACGCCATCAACGCCGGCCTGAACCCCGTGAATGACTCCCTGCTCATCGAGGGCAGCGCCTCCGCCTACGCCAACATTCTGGCGGTGAAGGAGGGCAACGAGTCCGCACAGGTGGTGGCACTGAAGGCCGCGCTGGAGAGCAAGCAGGTGGCGGACTTCATCGCTGAGAAGTACGCCGGCTCCGTTATCTCCGTGGTGGAGAATCCCACCGATGGGTACAGCGATTTCGTGGACTATGACGCTCTGAAGGGCGAGACCATCACTGTGGCCGCTTCCCCCACGCCCCACGCCGAGATCCTGGAGGTCGCCAAGGAGATCCTGGCCGCCAAGGACATCACGCTGGACATCCAGGTCTACAACGACTACGTCGTGCCCAACACCGTGGTGGATGACGGCACCGTGACCGCCAACTACTTCCAGCACCTGCCCTACCTGGAGGACTTCAACGCTCAGAACGGCACCCACATCGCCTCCATCGCTTCCATCCACGTAGAGCCCATGGGCCTGTACGGCGGCAAGCAGACCACGCTGGACGCCCTGACCGCCCAGTCCGCTCAGTAACCTATTCTTCTCTTCCCGTATTCCCCGCCCCGCAAGGAGCGGGGAATACGGCGGAGGGCCGCAAAAGTCGATATTCTCCCGATCTTTTTTCTGTGTTCCCCGCCCTACCGTGGGGTATGCGGAAAAGAGATCGGAAAATCAGAAGAAACGAGGTCATACCCGTGATAGAACTGAAACACGTAAGTAAAACATACGACTCCGGCTCAGGCGGCGGGGTGGACGCTCTCAAGGATGTGTCCCTCACCATCGAGGACGGCGACATCTACGGCATCATCGGTATGTCCGGTGCGGGCAAAAGCACGCTGGTGCGCTGCATCAACCTGCTGGAGCGCCCCACCGAGGGCGAGATCATCGTAGACGGTCAGCGGCTGGATACCATGACCCCCGCCCAGCTCCGGGCCGCCCGCCGGAACATCACCATGATCTTCCAGCGCTTCAACCTGCTCATGCAGCGCACCTGCCTGCGGAACGTCTGCTTCCCCATGGAGATCTCCGGGGTGAAGAGGGCCGACGCGGAGAAGCGCGCCCGTGAGCTTTTGGAGCTGGTGGGTCTGCCCGACAAGGCGGACGCCTATCCCGCCCAGCTGTCCGGCGGCCAGCAGCAGCGTGTGGCCATCGCCCGCGCCCTGGCCACCGAGCCGAAGGTGCTGCTGTGCGACGAGGCCACCAGCGCCCTTGACCCCAAGACCACCCGCCAGATCCTGGAGCTGATCCGCGACATCAACCAAAAGCTCCACATCACCGTGGTCATCATCACCCATCAGATGAGCGTGGTGAAGGAGGTCTGCTCCCACGTGGCCATCCTGGACGACGGCTGCGTAGCCGAGGAGGGCATGGTGGGCACGGTGTTCGCCGCGCCCCGCTCCGATGCGGGCCGCCGCCTGGTGTTCCCCGGCGGCGCAGACGCCCAGGTCTATAACCCCGAGGACGAGCGGCTGGTACGTCTCGTGTTCAAGGACAGCCAGACCACCAGCATTCCCCTCATCGCCCGTCTGGCGTCGGAGGAGGGCATCCTCTGCAACGTCATTTCCGCCAGTACGCAGAAGCTGTCCGAGACCGTGTACGGCAGCATGATGCTGGGAATCCCCAGCAGCCAGTTCGACAAGGCGCTGGCATTTATCAACAACGTGGCCAATGTGCGGGTAGAGGAGGTGGACCACCATGTATAATGATCTGTTTTCCGCCCAGTCGCTGCAGGACCTGCTGACGGTGCTGCCCTCCCTGCCCCAGGCCATTTGGGAGACATTCTATGTCACCGTGATCAGCACGGCCCTGTCCCTGGTGCTGGGCCTGCCCCTGGGCGTGCTGCTGGTGGCCGGTGAAAAGGGCGGCGTGCTGCCCCTTCCCCGCTGGCTCATGCAGGTGCTCAACGTCATCATCAACCTGCTGCGCTCCATCCCCTTCCTGATCCTGATGATCATGGTGTTCCCTCTGTCCCGCCTGCTCATCGGCACGGCCGTGGGCACCACGGCCACCATCGTTCCCCTGGTGGCGGCAGCCTTCCCCTTTGTGGCCCGTCTGGTGGAGAGCAGCCTGCGCGAGGTGGACGGCAACATCATCGAGGCCGCCCAGAGCATGGGCGCCACCCCCATGCAGATCATCTGCAAGGTGATGATCCCGGAGAGCGTGCCCTCCCTCATCCAGAACGTGACCATCGCCCTGACCACCATTCTGGGCTACTCCGCCATGAGCGGCATCATCGGCGGCGGCGGCCTGGGCAAGATCGCCATCGACTACGGCTACTACCGCTACAAGTACCTGGTCATGCTGGTGGCGGTGGTCATCCTGATCCTGCTGGTCCAGCTGTTCCAGTCCCTGGGCACATGGCTGTCCAAGAAGTGCGACAAGCGCCTGAAATAAGCCCCTCCCCATAACATAAAGCATCCCCCGGCCGGGGGATGCTTTATGTTATAGTACTTTTATCTCCGGCCCAGCCGTCCAAACCACCAGAACGTCAGCGGCCACACGCACCCGGCGAACAGCACCACCAGCAGATAGCGCACCCCGCCGGCCACCGCCGCATTGCCGCCCAGCAGTGCGATCAGCGGCGCTTTCAGCCCGGAGCGGATGGCCATCAGCAGCCCGAAGCCCACCACCAGCTTGATGAGCTGCGCCCACCAGACCGCCCGTGTCTCAAACCGCAGGGTCTTCCGATCCACGATGTTCACCGCCAGCAGCGCCAGTGATACCCCCACAAACTTCCAGCCGTTTTCCACCGCGTTCACATAGTTGGCGGTGTCCTCCGCCGTCGCGCCGGTGTCTCCCCGCAGGTACAGATACGCCAGGAACGCGCCGCTGCACACCACCATCCCCGCGATCACATAGGTCTGCACCGCCGGGCGGCGCTTGACCTCCTCCATCAGCGGGTACAGCGCCAGCACCAGCACCGTGGCGATCACGAGGGACACGCCCACGTCCAGCGGCGTGTGTACGCCCAAATACATCCGGCTGAAGGCGATCAGCACCGCCAGCACGATGCACACCACCCGCAGCAGCCTGCTGCCCGTACACCGGGCGATGCCGCCGTACAGCGCCACCGCGTTCTGGGTGTGGCCGCTGGGGAAGGAATACCCCGTCGCCCCGGCTCGGGCCGGCTCCACGATGGTAAAGTCCGTGTCCTTCACCCAGGGCCGCGGCACGCAGCACAATATTTTCAAAAATTGATTGAGGATCATGCCGAAGAACCCCACCGTCATGAGGTAGTAGCCCTTCCGCTTGTCGATGCACCAGAACACCGCGATGGCGATGATGAGAAACGGCGCTTCTCCGCCCAGCTCGCTGATGATCAGCATGATCTTGTCCAGCACCGGCGTGCGGATACTCTCCAAAGCGTACAAAACACCCATGCTCTGTCCTCCTTTTGCCGCCGAAAGGACGGCTCACCGCCATTGTACTACACTGCCGTCCCCGGCGCAAGCGTTGACCCCACCTTTTTCCTGTGCTATACTATAGAAAATACCGCTTGAGCGCATCTGGAAACAATTCAACAGATTTGAATTTGATGGAGGCAAGTATGCTGAACGGCAAGGAGTTTGACCTTTGGGCAGATGGCTACGACAAAGCCGTCGGTATTTCCGATGAGGAAAGCACATATCCATTTGCTGGCTATAAGAAAGTGCTTGGGTTTATTTTCAAGACGATTATGGAAACCGCAAATGCTGTTGTATTGGACATAGGATTCGGAACAGGCACATTAACAACGAAACTATACGAGCAGGGCTGCTCCATTTATGGTCAGGACTTCTCGACAAGGATGATTGCACTGGCGTCTGAAAAAATGCCGTATGCACATTTGTACCAGGGGGATTTTTCAAAGGGGCTGGTCGAGCCGCTGCGAGACCGGCGCTATGATTATATCGTGGCAACATACTCTCTGCATCACCTGACAGATACGCAAAAGCGCGTATTTCTTTCTGAGTTGCGTGACCATCTGAAAGAAAACGGGAAAATTATTATCGGTGACGTCGCCTTTGAAACACGAAAAGATTTGGAGCGGTGCAGGCTGGCTGCGGGGGACGCATGGGACGACGATGAAATCTATTTTGTTGCTGAAGAACTGAGAAAAGATCTGCCGGGTCTTTCATTCACGCAAATATCCGATTGTGCGGGCGTTCTGATGTTAGGCCGATAACCTCCCATTTGGCAAAGGCAAAATAAGCCGACAGCTTCCATTCCCGCCGAAACCGCACAATATGTAATCGTAATGATCAGGAGGTATACGCCATGACGCCCCAGGAACTGCTGACCCTGCTCCACACCGCGGAAAAACTGAAGGACACCACCCGCCACTGTGACACCTCCGGCGGCCGCAAAGAAAGCGTGGCCGAACACAGCTGGCGTCTGACGCTGATGGCCTTCTTCCTCCGCAGCGAATTTCCCCATTTGAACATGGATAAGGTCATGCGGATGTGCCTCGTCCACGACCTGGGCGAATGCTTTACCGGCGACATCCCCAGCTTCCTCAAGACCAGGGATGACACCGCCCGGGAGGACGCCCTCCTGTCCCAGTGGGTCAGCACCCTGCCCGCCCCCTATAACACGGAGCTGTCCGCCCTGTACGACGAGATGGACGCTTTGGAGACGGAGGAGGCCAAGCTCTACAAGGCTTTGGACAAGCTGGAGGCGGTGATCCAACATAATGAAGCCGCCCTCTCCACCTGGCTGCCACGGGAATATGACCTGAACCTGACATACGCTGACGAGAACGTGGCCTTCTCCCCCTATCTCACCGCCCTCCGCGCCGCCATCCGCCGTGAAACGGAGGAAAAGATCGCCAAAGGTGAATGACCTCCCCAACACCGTGCCACGGTGTCATTTCGAGCCAGTGCGCACACTGGCGTGGGAAGCCGTCCTTCTTTTATGTGTCCCCGACGGGTTACCTTCTCTCCTTGACGAAAGAGGGTCGTTCCGCGCCCCGGCGCGGGTCACTTTTGGCCACAGCCCCAAAAGTGACCAAAAGGTCTGCTTGAAACCAAAGGTTTCAAGACTTCCTGCGCGCTATGCTCTGTTGAATGTCGTCGGCTTGTACCACACGGTCACGGGGATTTTATTTTGTCGTGCGGATAAAAGGACTGTCTCTGCGTCTGCGCCGCTGCCGCTGACCTCAGCCACGGTAGAAGCTGGTGCGCCTACATTTCAGGGCAAACGCGTATTGCAATGGCGGCCACAGGCCGCCACCTACCTTTGCCGCGAAGCGGCAAAGGCGCGATTTGATAATCGCCTCCACCCTTTGGAGGGTGTTTCCAAAGAGGGAGGGCCGCAGCCCTCTCTCTTTGGTCGTTTCAAGGGGATTGGATTTTTAAGGAAAGGGGGAAATCGAAATCCCCCTTTCCTTAAATGGCGTTCTTTGGTTACTTTCTTTCGCCAAGGAAAGAAAGTAACCCGTGGGGACATGATCAGAGAACAAAAAAGAACCGCCTGCAGGCGGTTCTTTTTTACTTGATCTCCTGCTCCAGCCCGTCAAACACCTCCGCGCTGAAGAACTCTCCCAGCGTTATATCCAACCCGTCACACAGCATTTTGATGGTCAGCAGCTTGGGATTTTGGCTCTTGCCGTACAGGATATTCTTCACGCTGGACGGCGGCAGCGCACTGACTGTCGCCAGCTTGTTGATGGTCATGCTCCGCTGCTCGCACAGCTGTAAAATGCGGTCGCGCACCGCTTCTGCCGTGGTCATAAGCGCCCCTCCCGAATACTTTTTCTTAAAGAATACCCGAAAGCGCTTGCATTTATAGGCTATGCGTGCTACTATTAGGCTATGCGTAGACCATTTGTCCCCCTTTTGCTCCGCCGCCTCCTCCGCGTCCTCCCCCGGCGCGCTCGGCGGCGGAGCGATTTAAGCAAAAAAGAACCGCCCTCGGGCGGTTCTTTTTTGTTCTCAGTCAACAATATCCACCGAGACCTTAGCGCCGGTGCGCTGGGCGTAGGACCGAACGACAGTGCGGATCTCCTTGGCGATGCGTCCCTGTCTGCCGATGACCTTACCCATGTCCTCCGGGGCGACGCGGAGCTGCAGCGTCAGCTCATCGCCGTTCTCCACCTCGGTCACAGTCACCTGCTCCGGGTGCTCCACCAGGTTCTGGGCGATATACAGCAGCAAATCCTTCATTGGCTTTGCCTCGACTTACAGTACGTCGACCTTCTTCAGCAGAGCGCGAACGGTGTCAGTGGGCTGAGCGCCGGTCTTGATCCACTCACGGGCGCGGTCGGCATCGATGCTGATCTTGGCAGGGGAGACGCAGGGATCATACGTGCCGATCTCCTCGATAAAGCGGCCATCGCGGGGATAGCGGGAGTCCGCCACGACCACGCGGTAGTAAGGAGCCTTCTTCGCACCCATTCTTCTCAGACGAATTTTGACCATTGTAGTGTTCCTCCATGTAAAATAAGTAATTTTTTATATCTGTTAAATGCTTCTGCACTTACACACTGTCGTTTATTTCAGCCGCTTTTTTCGGCCGAAGCCGTGCATCGCGCCCCGGGCCACCTTGCCGCCCATGCCGTTCATCAGGCCGCCGAAGCCCCGCATACCACCGCCCTTGGTCATGGCCTTGGTCATCTGCTGGAGCATCTCGAAGGATTTCAGCAGCCGGTTCACATCCACCACCTCCAGGCCGCAGCCGGCGGCGATGCGCTTTTTGCGGCTGGCGCCGAGCACCGCGGGATTCTCGCGCTCGTAGGGTGTCATCGAGAGGATGATCGCCTCGGTGTGTGCCATCATCTTGGGGTCAAGCTCGGCGTTTGCCATCTGCTTGCCGAGCTGGCCGGGCATCATGCCCGCGAGCTGTTCAAAGCTGCCCATGCTCTTGAGCTGGACGAGCTGGTCGTAATAGTCGGAGAGAGTGAAGCGGTTCTTTTTGAGCTTTTCTTCGAGCTTTTTCGCCTTTTCCTCGTCGATGCTCTGCTCGGCGCGCTCGATGAACGACAGCACGTCGCCCATGCCGAGGATGCGCTGCGCCATGCGGTCGGGGTGGAAGGGCTCGATCATGTCGAGCTTTTCGCCCGTGCCCATGAACTTGATGGGTTTGCCGGTCGCCGCGCGGATCGAGAGGGCTGCGCCGCCGCGGGCGTCGCCGTCGAGTTTCGTGAGCACGACGCCGTCGATGCCGAGTGCCTCATCAAAGGCGGTGGCGGCGTTCACGGCGTCCTGACCGGTCATCGCGTCGACGACGAGCAGGATCTCGGTCGGCTTGACGGCGGCCTTGATGCGCTTGAGCTCGTCCATCAGCGCTTCGTCGATGTGCAGGCGGCCTGCGGTATCGAGGAAGACCATGTCGTTGCCGTGGTCACCGGCGTACTTGACGGCCTCCTGCGCGATCTGAACGGGGTCGATCTGACCCATTTCGAAAACGGGAATATTCAATTGCTTGCCGACGACCTGTAACTGCGTGATGGCCGCGGGACGGTACACGTCGCACGCCGTGAGCAGCGGACGGTGGCCCTGCTTGCGGAAGTAGCCCGCGAGCTTGGCGACGTTCGTCGTCTTACCGGCGCCCTGTAAGCCGACCATCATGACGACCGTCGGCGGCTTGGAGGCGAAGGTCAGCTTCGCATTGGCACCGCCCATGAGCGCGGTGAGCTCTTCGCTGACGATCTTGATGACCTGCTGGG
>ENA-OVGC01002080-OVGC01002080.1-human-gut-metagenome-genome-assembly--contig:-NODE-2080-length-14026-cov-7.908811_pt1 | contig 14026 bp, 6 predicted proteins | sample MGYA00237768_ERZ505415 | MGnify/ENA primary metagenome ERZ505415 (study PRJEB26158, sample SAMN06016382) | human gut metagenome | biome: human gut; feature: ankylosing spondylitis patient; material...
TCAGGCCCTGCATCCCGTCGCCGATGTCGAACTTCGTCATGACGACGCTGGTGTCGCGCAGCTCCTTCGACACGTTTTCCGGGCCGACCAGGATCTGCGTCCGGCTGTCCGGGGAAAGCGCGGCGGGAAGATTGGAAACCACATCCTCGTCGAGCGCGGAGAGCATTTTCTGCGCCTTGTCGATGTCGTGGTACTCCGGCTGGCCGAGAAGCTTGGCCTGTCCGGTCATGTAGACCTCGCTGTGCTCCTGGTGCAGAAGCGACGTGACGAAATCCATGATGACGGGCACGAGGCTGGCCGCATTTCCGGCGCTTCTGGTCACGCGGGACAGAAGCTCGGGGCTGAGCTGTTCGGCGGTCAGCTCCGTGACGCTTGCGTTCAGCACTGCGCCGAGAAGCTTCAGATCCGCCTCCGTCAGCTCGACCGGGAGCCGGATGAGCTTATTCTTGACGGAGCTGTCGCTCAGCATCACGACGAGAATAAAGCTGCCGCTGTCCGCGAGGATCAGGTCGAACCGCTTGACTGTCAGCCCGGCGGCACGCGCCGCCATGGCGTAGGCGGGCAGATTCGTCATCTGCGAGACAAGCTTGCCGACCTGCGAGACGACCTTGTCGACCTCCTGCATTTTCAGCTCCATCGCCTGATTGATCGACTTCGTTTCATCGGTCGACAGGCGGTAGTCCTGCATCAGCTCGTCGACGTACAGCCGGTACCCGGCAGGCGACGGGATGCGTCCGGCAGAGGTGTGCGGCTGCTCCAGATATCCGAGCGTCGTCAGCTCCGCCATCTCGTTGCGGATGGTCGCGGAGGAAAAATCCATGTCCGGCATCTGCGCAATGGTCTTGGACGCCACCGGCTCCGCCGTGCGGATGTAAAGATCCACGATCGCACGCAGGATCTTCTTTTTCCGGTCTGAAAGCTCCATGGTTCGTTCCTCCTTTCGACTTAGCACTCTTTATCCCTGAGTGCTAAACGCAGTGTACCACCGCCTGCCAGCGTTGTCAATACCTACAGACTTAAATTATTTGTGAACAATTCATATCTTATGTATGAATGCCCCGGCGGGGCGGTTTTATCAGCCGCGGCGCCCGGATCCGCAGCATCAGCCGGCTTCCCGGACAGCGTTCCTGCCCGTCCGGCGGGGACTGCCGGGCGGGATTTGTTTGTGGGGTGGGGAATCTATGGACATAATCAACAAAAAATGTGCGGTAAAATTTACGCAAAGCCGGTAAAATCTCCGTAAAGTCACTGGATTTTGGCGGACAAAACTGCTATACTATAGACACAGAACTCTGCGACTGCGGCCCCCTTGACCGGCAGCCGCTTTCGTGTCTGTATCAATCCGCAGAAGGAGGGTTCAAGCGAGGTGCTTCGCGTGGGGCGTCCCGCGCACAACACGAACATTCAGATTTTGTAAAGAAATCAGGAGGAAAACTAGCATGAGAAAACGCACAACGCGCTGTCTCGCGCTGCTGCTGGCCGTCGTCATGGTCCTTTCGGTCATGCCGGTCGCCATGGCGGAGGAGACAACGCAGACCTACACCAAGGTCACAAGTGCAGCCGAACTGACGACCGGCAAGTATGTACTTGTGACAGATACGGATTATGCGCCGGATTATTTTGACAACGGCTGGGTTCTTGCAACACAGCCCAGCGTTGTCGACGGTAAGATCGAAAATCCGACTGCAGGCGTCTGGACGCTGACCGTCGATACGGACGGCGTCGTTATGACGGACGCGAAGGGAACTTCGATTGCGCCGAAGGGCGGCAACACGAACGGCATCCAGTCTGGCAGCTATAAATGGGCAGCCAGCTTTGCCAGCGGCAAATTTACCTTTGCCGGAACGGGTGACGATACTGTCACGCTCGCCAGTAACAAGGGAAACGGAAATAAGTTCAGAGCGTATAAGAACTCAACTGTAAACGGCGGCTATCCGCATGAGTTTACGCTCTACAAGCTCGACGCAGCCAAGGAGAAGGTCGCACCCCCGACTGCTACCCCGGCTGCGGGCAAAGTAGACAAGGGCACAAAGGTCACGTTCTCCTGCACGACGGCAGACGCAACGATCCTCTACAAGACCACGGGCGAGTATATCGAGTATACCGAACCCGTTGAGGTAACGGAAGCTGTCACCTTCACCGTCAAGGCCACGAAGGAAGGCATGGACGACAGCGACGAAGTGAAATTCGCCTATACCGTCAAGGCCGAAGAACCGGTTCAGAGCCTGTTCAAGGACGGCGAGCAGATCGTCATCTACAACCCGGCCAACATGAAGGCCCTGTCCACCGAATATACCGGCTTCTATAACAAGGGTACGGACGTGACGCTGACGAACGGCACGCTGACCGGCTACACCGAGGCTGACGTCTGGACGGTCGGCGTCAACGCGGACGGTTCTTACACGTTCTCCACCAAGGACGGCAAGAAGCTTTCCATGGGCGCAAGCTACAGCAGCACGCCGCTGGACGACGTGAACACCGCATGGAAGGTTTCCCAGGCTGCAACGACCGGCTGCTATTACATCCAGAACGCCGTGCGCGGCAATTATCTGGAGTGGTACGCCGATAAGAGCAACTGGAGCAGCTACGGCAGCATCGGCAGCAATGAGGCGCTGTTTGCCCAGCAGTTCTATCTGGTCGTGGACGACGGCGGCTCCGATGAGCCTTCCGGCGATCTGCCCCAGCCCGGCGACAAGTTCGTGATCTACAACCAGAACGCACAGGCAGTCCTGGCGGCGGAGAACGATTCGAAGTCCATTGATAAGGCCGACACCGAAGTCAAGGACGGCAAGGCCACCCCGGCGAACGGCGCTGTCGTGTTCACCGTCGAGAAGAACGGCGAATACCTCCGCTTCAAGAGCGAAGCCTATGGCTACCTCTGCTCCAACGGCACCGGCAGGAATGCATTCTACAGCAAGGACTTCACCGAAGAGGGCGTTACGACTGACGACGCCGACTGGCTCGTCCGCACCTGCTCCGGCGGCGTGGGCGGCTATGAGCTGGAGAGCCGCACGGCGAAGTACAGCGGCCACAGCCAGTGGCTGGAGTATTTCTCCGATGTATTCCAGACCTATAGCATGTACAGCTCGACCGGCGATCTTGACTATACGATCTACTCCTTCTTCTTCTATCCCGTGGCGGACGGCGTGACTGTGACCGATGGCATTGTCAACATGCCCGCAGTCAACTTCGGCACGATCTTCGATGCGTATGTCGGACAGGCGTATACGCTGAACTTCACCGTTGACGCGGTATTCGGCGTTAACACGCTGACCGCCAAGCTGGGCACGGAAGCTCTGACCGTCGATACGACGGAGAACGGCTATTCCGTCACCATCCCGGTGGAAAAGGTAACGGGCGACAAGCTCACCGTGACCGTCTCCGGTCAGGATGCGAAGGGCGCAAGCTTTGAAGGCATCGCCGTGATCACTGTGCTCGATGAGGCTGTGATCTCCAACGTAACGCCCGCGCAGGGCGCACAGACCGGAGCTGAAAAGCGGCCGGAGATCTCCGCGGAGATCTCGAACGCTGGCGAGAGCGCCAGCGTAACGATGACTGTCAACAGCGAAAAGGTCGATGCTGTCTACGCAGACGGCAAGGTCACCTACACCCCGGCTGAAAACATGGCGGACGGCAAGGTCACCGTGACCGTGACGGTCAAGCGCGCGGACGGCAAGGAAACCAGCAAGACCTGGTCCTTCACCATCGGCGAGGCGACCTTCCAGCGCTACTTCGGCCAGCTGCACTCCCACACGCAGTATTCCGACGGCGCAGGCTCGCTGGACAGCGCACTGGCGTATGTCAAGGCGCTGCCTGACAATGCGAACGTTGACTTCGTCGCATTCACCGACCATTCCAACTACTTTGACAGCAAGAATAACCCCAACGTCGAAGCGGCTCTGTATGACATGTCTCTTGTCAAGGATTCCGATCCCAGCCACAGCTGGGCGACCTACAAGAACACTGTCGCAGCCTTCAACGCGGCCAACGTGGGCAAAATGGTCGCCATTGCGGGCTTTGAAATGACGTGGTCCGGCGGTCCCGGCCATATCAACACCTTCAACACCCCCGGCATCGTCTCCCGCAACAACACGACGCTCAACAACAAGACCAAGGATGCAGGCCTGCAGGCCTACTACAAGCTCCTGTCCCAGAAAGAGGGCGCCAACTCCATCAGCCAGTTCAACCATCCGGGCACGACGTTCGGCAACTTCATTGACTTCGGTTATTGGGATGCGGTCGTTGACACCCGTATGTACATGGTCGAAGTCGGCAACGGCGAAGGCCAGATCGGCGCAGGCGGCTATTATCCCAGCTACGAGCAGTACATCATGGCGCTCGACAAGGGCTGGCACGTCGCCCCGACCAACAACCAGGATAACCACAAGGGCCGCTGGGGCAACGCCAACGACGCCCGCGACGTCATCCTGACCGACGACTTTACCGAAGACGGCATCTATGCAGCGCTCAGAGCGCGCCGTATGTACGCCACCGAGGACAAGAACCTCGAACTGGACTACACGGTCAACGGCAACATGATGGGCTCCATCATCGACGTTCCCGCGAAGCTGAACTTCGAGATCTCCTTCAACGATCCCGACCGCACCGATTCCATCGCCAAGGTCGAGCTGGTCGTCAACTCCGGCAAGGTCGCCTATACATGGAACAGTGCCGCAGATCTCGCCAAGGGCTCCGTCAGCGTGGAACTGGCGCCTGAGTACACCTATTACTTCGTCCGCGTCACCGAGGGCGACGGCGATCTGGCCGTGACCGCTCCCGTCTGGGTCGGCGAATCGCTCAAGCTTGGCATTTCCAAGGCTGAATGCGGCACGTCTACCCCTGTCACCGACGAAGAACTGACCATCACCACCACGTTCTTCAACAGTGAGGCAAAGCCCGCTACCATCAAGTCCATCACCTATGCCATCGGCGGCGAAACCATCGGCACCGTGACGGATTCCATCGCGCTGGCTGCAAGCAGCACGCAGGATGTGGAATTCAAGTATACCCCGACAAAGGCCCGCATCATGACCGTCCGGATCACGGCTGTGATCGAGCAGGACGGCAAGGAGTACACGTTCACCAAGGACGTCACGCTCGATGTGCTTGACGCAAGCAAGCTTGTCTACATCGGCATTGACGCCTCGCACTACAACGAATACGTTGCAGGCAATTATAAGGACTCCATGGGCAACTTCGGCGAACTGGCTGCGGCCTATTCCGTGCGTACAGTCACGCTGAAGACCAGCGAGGAACTCATCGCGGCCTGCGGCAATCCCAAGTACAAGGCCATCATCCTGACGGCCCCGTCCCGCCGTCTGGAAGCAGCCCAGAAGGATCCGAAGACCTATTCCGAGGACGAGCTGAACGCCATCAAGACGTTCAACGACAACGGCGGTATGGTGATCCTCGCCGGTTGGTCCGACAACTACGAGAATTACGACGTCATCCAGAAAAACCCGGACATCAAGCATATGGCCGCGACGCAGAACGAGGTTCTTGCCAAACTCGGCTCCAGCCTCCGTATCTCTGACGACGCAACGTATGACGATGTCCGCTCCGCAGCCGACGGCGTCGACAAGTGGAGACTCTACTTCTCGTCCTACAACATGGAGAACCCGCTTCTGAAGGGCGTGGAATTCGATGCAGAGCATCCGTATGACAAGCTCTACACCGAACGCTTCAGCCACTACGGCGGCGCGTCCATCTACGCAGTTGACGCAAGCGGCAACCCGACCTCTACGCTGCCCGCAACGGTCATCCCGGCAGTCTACGGCCATGCAACGACCTACTCTGTGGACGTTGACAGCGACGGCCTCGGCGGCGCAGCTACCCCGAAGTACACCTTCGCAAAAAACGATGACCGCCTGATGGTCATGGCCTCTGAGCAGCTCGAGGGCAAGGGCCTCATCATCGTCTCCGGCGCAGCCTTCATGTCGAACTTCGAGGTGCAGTACCAGGTCTCCGACAGCGGTGCGGAGAAGAACTACTCCAACTACAAGATCTGCCAGAATCTCGTCTCCATGCTCAACCAGACCGAGATCACCAAGATCTCGGCTGTGCAGGCAGAGGCAGAGGAGGGCGTCAAGTTCACCGTGGAGGGCATCGTGACCTCCAACGCCTCCGGCTATGACAAGGATACCGCGTTCTTCGACTGCATCTATGTGCAGGACGATACCGCCGGTATCAACGCCTTCCCGGTCGCAGGCAGCTTCAAGATCGGCGATAAGGTCCGCGTCACCGGCACGACGTCCTCCTATCAGGGCGAGCGTCAGCTGGCTGTGACGAAGATCGAAAAGATCGCCGACGCAGCGGCTCCGGCTCCCAAGGAAGTCACCGCCGCGCAGATCAACGACAGCTCCGTCCTCGGCAGCCTCGTCAAGATCAAGGGCACGATCACCAGAGTGGAAGAGGCCGAAGGCAAGATCCAGACCATCATGGTCAGGGATGCAGCAGGCAAGGAAGCCCGCGTCTTCATCGACGGCTACATCACGAAGGACAAGGAAGTCCAGAACGCCATCGTCGGCTATCAGGTCGAGGCGGTTGGCCTGGCTTCCTATGATAACACCTTCTACCTCGATGGAAAGCAGATCGCCCCGCGTATCCGTATCCGCGACCGCGCTGACGTCGTCTGCACCGCAGGCGAGACGCCGGTCGAGACGTGGAGCATCACCTACGTCACCGATGGCGGCACGATCAACGGTGAATACCCGACGACCTACACCAAGGGCACTGTGACCGTTCTCCCGACCAATGTGACCAAGCCCGGCTATACCTTCCTCGGCTGGTTCACCGCCTACATCGGCGGCGTGCAGGTCAGGCAGATCGGCGCGACGGAGACCGGCGATAAGGTCTTCTACGCACACTGGAAGAAGAACGCCGACCCGATCGACCCCATCATCCCGATCCTCCCCGGCATCATCGGCGGCAACACCGGCAGCAATATCAAGCTCCCGTTCGGCGACGTCACCGTCAGTGACTGGTTCTATGATGATGTCCGCTATGTCTACGCAAACGGCATCATGGACGGCACGAGCTCTGACCGCTTCGCGCCCAATGCTCCGCTGACCCGCGCCATGATCGTCACCATCCTCTACCGCATGGACGGCAGCCCCGCCATGTCCGGTGCATCCGACTTCAAGGATGTGGACAGCAACAAGTGGTTCGCCAAGGCAGTCGCATGGGCGGCAGCGAACGGCATCGTCAACGGCTATGGCTCCGGCCTCTTCGGCCCGAACGACCCCGTGACCCGTGAGCAGCTTGCGGCCATCCTGTACCGCTACACGGCGTACTGCAAGGCTTCCACCACCATGAACGGCGATAATCTGGCGAGCTTCACCGATCTGAGCACCGTCTCCGGCTACGCGCTCGAGTCCATGAACTGGGCTGTGGGCGAGAAGCTGCTGAAGGGCGCAAACAGCAAGCTTGACCCGAAGGCCAACGCCACGCGCGCACAGGTCGCGGCGATCATCCACCGCTATCTCGAGCGCTGAGTTCCCCAACAGTACAAAGCTGCCCCGCCGGGTCTTCCGGCGGGGCAGTCCCCCCATCCCGTATAAACTGCGCATCCTGAAGGAGAATCCATGAAAAACTTACAATGCAAGCTGACGCGCAAGCGCTGGCTGGAGATCGGCGTGAGCGCGCTGCTGTTCGTGCTGATCATCGCGTGGGCGCTGGTCCTGGAATACACGGAGCCTGACCGCGAGGCGACTGCCGCGCGCAAGCGGTATTTCGCCGTTGCGCGCGTCACGGACATTCTGGACGACAACGCGGAGACCCAGGACTGGACGGAGGGCCGCCGCATCGGCCAGCAGTATCTCGAGGTCGAGATCCTGAACGGCCCGTGGAAGGGCGAAACGCTCGAGGCGATCAACTATCTGACCATCTATACCAACGTCGACGCGAAGATCGGCACAAAGATCGTCGTCCGCCTCGATCTGGACGACGAGGGCGCGCCGTATATCATATCCATTCCGAATTATAACCGCGCGCCGGTTCTGATCGGCCTGCTTGCCATATTTGCGGCGCTGCTCCTGCTGATCGGCCGGAAAAAGGGCCTCACGGCCCTGCTGGGGCTTGTGTATACGCTTGCGTGCGTCTGGTTCATTCAGGTGCCCATGATCCTGCGCGGCGCGCAGCCGGTCGTGGTCACGGTCGTGCTTGTCGCGCTGACGACGGCGGCCTCGCTCCTGTTCCTGAACGGCTTCAGCCGCAAGACGCTCTGCGCCACGCTCGGCTGCATCGGCGGCGTGGCGGTGGCCGGCATTTTCGCCGCCCTGTGCGGGTCGATCTCGCCGCTCAACGGCTTCAACCTGCCGGAGGCGGAGGAACTGGTTTTGCGCGCGTCCGACCGGGGACTGAAGATCAGCGGTCTGTTCGTCAGCGGCATTCTCATCGCCTCGCTCGGCGCGGTCATGGACGTGGCCATGTCCATTTCCTCCGCCTGCTGGGAGCTGCGCGAGCTGAACCCCGATCTGCCGCGCAAGGCCCTGTTCCGCTCCGGCATGAACATCGGCCAGGACGCCATGGGCACCATGGCGAACACGCTCATCCTTGCCTTCGCCGGTTCGAGCCTCAATACGCTCCTGCTGTTCCAGATCTTTGATTATCCCATGATCCAGATCTTCAACGCCGATTCCATCGCCATCGAGATCATCCGCGGCGTGGCCGGAACCATCGGCATCATCCTGACCGTCCCCCTCGTCGCCCTCCTGAGCGCCGAGATCATGGGGCCGAAGAAAAAAGCGTAAGCTGCAAAACAGAAGCGGCATTCCCGGGCCGGGAATGCCGCTTTCTGCGTCAAAACGTCGGATCGTTATCGGTGTGCGTCCGCCTGCACGCAATATGCCTCCTGCATCTTTTGCAGGACGGCTTCCTTTTTCGGGATGGACGGGATGGCGCCGGAAGTTTCGGTGGAGAGGCTTGCTGCGGCTGCCGCGTAGCGGGCCATATAGGCAAGATCGTCCCGCGTCAGCGCCTCCGGCGCTTTCCCAAGCTCCAAAAAGCGCGATACGGCGCTGCCGCCAAAGATATCGCCTGCGCCGGTCGTGTCAATGGGATGCACCTTCGGGCAGCCGCAGGAGAAGTCTGCCTGCTTATTTTTCAGCAGACACCCCTTCGGCCCCAGCGTGACCATGACGAGCTTCGCGCCCAGCGCCAGCACGCGCTCCGCGCCCTCCTCCGGGCTGCAGTCCCAGAGGAACTGCGTCTCCTCATCGCTGATCTTGACGATATCCGCCTGCGAAAGGCCCCAGAGGATCTGTTCCCTTGCCTCCTGCTCTGTTTTCCACAGCGGGGCGCGGTAATTGGGGTCGTAGGTGACGAGCCTGCCGTGCGCGCGGGCATAGGCCGCGGCCTTCTGCGTGGCCGTGCGGGCAGGCTCGTCCGTGCAGCTGAGCGAGCCGAAGTGGAACACGCGGCTTTCTGCCAGCATGGCCGGGTCGATCTCCTCCCAGCGCAGCTGTGTGTCCGCGCCGGGCTTGCGCGCGAAGGCGAACGAGCGGTCGCCGTGCGCGTCAAAGGTCACGAACGCAAGCGTCGTGAATGTATCGGGGCTGATCAGAATGCCGCGCGTGTCGATCCCGGCGCGGCGCATCGTGCCGGTCAGCAGATGGCCAAAGGTGTCGTCGCCGACCTTGGCGAGAAACGCGGTCTTCTTTCCATACGCGCTCAGCGCGGCAAGAAAATTGCCGGGCGCGCCGCCGGGGTTGGCGGCAAGCGTGGGGTAGCCGTTTTCGTCCTTCGCGCGTTCCGCAAGATCGACAAGCAGCTCGCCCAGCGCGATCACATCATACATAGGTCTGTCCTCCTGTGTTTTTTGTTATTTTACCATGAAAGCAGCCTGGACTCAACCGCCGCGGGCGAAAAAATGCGCGGCGCGTTCCGCCTTTACATTTGCGTGCGTATGTGGTAAAATTCTCAAAAGTGTGTGAAGCCGAGCTGAAGGAGGATGCGTCCATGCCGATGACAAACGCCGCTGAATATCTGGAGCGCACCGCCGCCCGCGTCCCGGACAAGGTTGCCTTTTCCGACGCCTCCGGCAGTCTGACCTTCGGGCAGCTGCTGCAGGACGCGCGGGCACTGGGAACCGTTCTGGCCGGGCTTCCGGGCTGCAAAAACGCGCCCGTGGCCGTGCTCACGGGACGGACAGTGCAGAGCGTCGCGGCGCTGCAGGGCGTTTTGCAGAGCGGGAATTATTACGTTCCCATCGACGAGCAGATGCCGGAGGCGCGGATGCGCCGCATTCTCGCGCAGGTGCACGCCCGCGCGATCGTCTTCCCGGAAGCGTGCCGCCCGCAGGCGGAGCGGCTTGCGGACTGCGCGCCGCTCGTGTGTCTGGAGGAGGCGGAGATGACCGCCCCGGACAATGCACTTCTGCAGGCCCGGCGCGAGCAGATCATTGATCTGGATCCCGTGTACCTGCTCTTCACCTCCGGCTCGACCGGCACGCCGAAGGGCATCGTCATCTCCCACCGCGCCATTCTGGATTTTACCGACTGGCTGACGGACTTCTGCGGCTATACGGAGCATGAGGTCTTCGGCAATCAGTCGCCGTTTTACTTTGACACCTCCTGCAAGGATCTGTACCAGACGCTGAAGCTCGGCGCGACGTGCGTGATTCTGGAGAAGAAATTCTTCGCGCTGCCGCTGTTTTTGCTGCAGGCGCTCGACCAGCACGGCGTGACCGCCGTGAACTGGGCCACGTCCGCGTTCCATCTGGCGGCAAGCTCCGGCGCGCTTGAAAAGTGCGTCCCGCACGCGCTGCGGAAGATCGTCGTCGGCGGCGAAGCGCTGCAGGCGCGGTACGTGAATATGTGGAAGCGCGCGATCCCGGAGGCGGAGCTTTATAATATGTACGGCCCGACGGAGACGACCGTCGACTGCGCCGCGCTGCACCTGACGCGCACGTACCGCGACGACGAGCCGATCCCCATCGGAAGGGCCTGCCGCAATATGCAGCTGCTGCTGTTAAAGGACGATCTGACCGAGGCGGCCCCCGGCGAGACGGGCGAGCTGTGCGTGCGCGGCTCCGGACTTGCGGCGGGATATTTCGCCGACGCAGAAAAGACCAATTCCGCCTTTATCCAGAACCCGCTCTGCCCCGATTACCGCGACATTCTCTACCGCACGGGCGATATGGCCGTGCAGCGGGAGGACGGGAATTTCTATTTTCTTGCCCGCCGCGACGGGCAGATCAAGCACATGGGCTACCGCATTGAGCTGGGCGAAATTGAAACGGCGCTCTACAGCGTCACGGGCCTGCGGGAGGCCGTCTGCTTCTACGACGCGATGCGCGACAGGATCGTCTGCGTCTATGCGGGCGATCTGGACACGAACGCGCTGGCACGGGCGCTGCGGACGGCGCTGCCGAAATATATGCTGCCGAACGTCTATGAAAAGCTGGACGCGCTGCCGCACAACGCGAACGGCAAGCTTGACCGCGCGGCGCTGAAGGAACGGTTTTTGCATGCGCAGAGTTGAAAGCTATGCAGCGCTTGCGCCGCTTCTGTCCGCACAGCTTCGGCGCGGCGTGGTGACCAACTGCTTTTTATCCCCGGCAGACTACCAGCGCGAAATCGATGCCGGGCTTTTTTACGAGGAAGGGAATGGCTTTCTGCTGCTGCTGCGGCAGCGGGCCGGGTACCGGCTCCTGAACTTCTATCTGCACCCCGGCGCGAGGCTTTTCCTGCCGGAGACGGCTGTCCCGCTCGTCACGGAGCTGGCCTGCCGGGAAAAGGAGCAAGTTGCCATGCGTCGGGCGCAGGACGCGCTGTGTGCGCTCGGCTTTGCGGAGTGCTTTCGCCGTCTGCGGCGCACACGGGCGGCGGTTCCGGCTCCAAATAACGCGGAAGCTCCGACGGAGGCTTCCTTTGAGGCTGTGCGGGCGTTTTTACTTGAACAGTTCGACCCGCTGACGGGCTGCATCCCGCCGGAAGAAGAACTCCGGCAGGCGGTCAGTGCCGGGCAGGTGCTGTGCCTCATGGATGCGGACGGAATTTCGGGCTTGCTGCACTACGCGCCCGGGCGGGCGCAGTGCGAGATCCGCCATTTGGCCGTCCGTGCGGACTGCCGGGGGCATGGATACGCCGGGCGGCTGCTGGCTATGCTGGAAGCGAAGACCGTCGGGCAGAAATGCGCCGTCTGGGCAAGGGTGGGGAACGCCCCTGCCGAGCATTTCTATGAAAAAAATCAGTTTCAGCCGGACGGATGGCAGTCCGTTGTGCTGAGGCTGGGATAGATAAAGGAGTTTTGACACTATGAGAAAGCAGATCATGGAGATCCTGACGGAGATTTGCCCGGGCATCGACTTTGAGAACGAAAAAGCCCTCATCGACGACGGCCTGATCGACTCACTGGATATCGTCGCGGTCGTGACGGAACTGATGGAGGCGTTTGACGTGGAGCTTGGCGTGGACGATCTGACGCCGGAGAACTTCAACAGCGTCGAGGCCATCGAGGAGCTCATCGAGAGCCGTCAGAGCTGAGATGTCCTTTGCCTCCCTGCCCTTTGTGGGGCTCGTCACGGCAGGCGTCGTGCTGTATTATCTGGTTCCGAAGCGGGCGCAGTGGGTCGTGCTGCTGCTGGCAAGCATGGTCTTTTACCTGGTTGGCGGCGTCAAAAGCGCCGTCTGGCTCGTGCTGGTCGCGGGACTCACGTGGCTGGCGGGACTGCTGCTTGAAAAGCAGAACGCACGCCCCGCGCCCGATAAGGCTGCGAAGACTGCCGTGCGCCGCGCGAAGAAGCGCATCTGCGCAGCGTGTCTGGTTCTCTGCTTCGGGCTGTTATATCTCATGAAATACTGGAACTTCACGGCCTCCGCGCTGCCGTCCGCCCTCGGGGACAAGCTTCCCCGGTGGGATTTCGTCGTGCCGCTGGGCCTGTCGTATTTCATCTTCCAGAGCGTGGGCTATGTCATCGACGTTTACCGCGGAAAGCTCCCCGCGCAGAAAAATCCCTTAAAATACGGCCTGTTCGTCTCGTTCTTCCCGCAGATGGTGCAGGGGCCGATCAGCCGGTACGACCAGCTTGCCCCGCAGCTTTTAGCAGAGCGCAGTCTGGACTGGCGCGATCTCAAATTCGGCATCCAGCTGTGCCTCTGGGGCTATTTCAAAAAGCTCGTGATCGCCGACCGGGCCGCCGTGCTTGTAAACGCTGTCATCACGGAAAACTGCCCCTACGGCGGCGCGGTCATTGCCAGTGGCATTCTGTTCTACTGTATCCAGCTCTACTGCGATTTTTCCGGCGGCATCGATATTACGCGCGGTGTCGCGCGGATGTTCGGCATCGACATGGCCGAGAATTTCCGCCGCCCGATCTTCGCAATGTCCTTGACGGAATACTGGCGGCGCTGGCACATCACGCTCGGTGCGTGGATGCGCGACTATGTGTTTTATCCGCTGTCGCTGTCGAAAGCCTTCGGCAGACTCTCCCGCTGGGCCCGCACGCACATCAGAGGCACGGGCGGCAAGATCTTTGCCACGTCGCTCGCGACGTTCATCGTCTATCTGATCATCGGCATCTGGCACGGAGCGAACTTCCGCTATATTGCCTTCGGCCTGTGGAACGGCGTGCTCATTACGGCCTCGCTCCTGCTGGAGCGGACGTTTTTGCGCTGGAAAGCGGCACTGCACATCAACGACAAGTCCGCCGCATGGCGCGTGTTCATGACGCTGCGCACGATGCTGCTGGTGTTCATCGGGCGGTATTTCACGCGTTCGCCGCGCCTGAGCTGTGTGTTCCGATTCTTGAAGACAACCGTGCTGCATCCACAGCCGTCACAGCTGCTCGACGGGACGCTTTTGTCGTTCGGCCTCGCGAAGACGGATTTTCTTGTGATCGCGCTGGGACTGGCCGTTTTGCTGACGCTTGAGTGCTTGCAGGAGCGCGGCGTACAGATCCGGGCTGCGCTGGAAAAGAGACCTGGCTTTGTGCAGTGGCTTGCCGTGACGGCGCTGCTGCTGGCCGTGCTGCTGCTCGGCGTGTTCCGGGCCGGGTATATCCCGTCGGGCTTTATCTATACGCAGT
>ENA-OVGC01002092-OVGC01002092.1-human-gut-metagenome-genome-assembly--contig:-NODE-2092-length-13986-cov-9.198550_pt1 | contig 13986 bp, 10 predicted proteins | sample MGYA00237768_ERZ505415 | MGnify/ENA primary metagenome ERZ505415 (study PRJEB26158, sample SAMN06016382) | human gut metagenome | biome: human gut; feature: ankylosing spondylitis patient; material...
CCATCAACCTGAAGATCATGGGCAAGGCCAACCAGTCCATCAATGTGGACAAGTACGGCCTGCTGATCTCCCTGCGCTGGGTCAAGGAGCTTGCCCTGCACAACCCCATCATCATGGTCATTCTGGTCAGCGCCGTGGTCATCGGTGTGCTGTATTGGTTCTTTGGCACCGAGCTGGGCTGCGGCATCCGTGCCACCGGTTCCAACCCCGCCATGAGCCGCGCCCAGGGCATCAACACCAGCTTCAACGTGGTGCTGGGTCTGGCGGTCTCCAACGGTCTGGTGGCCCTGTCCGGCGCACTGCTGAGCCAGTATCAGGGCTTTGCCGATGTCAGTATGGGCCGTGGTGCCATCGTCATCGGTCTGGCCGCTGTCATCATCGGCGAGGCCCTGTTCAGCCGCATCTTCCACAATTTTGCCCTCAAGCTGGTGTCCGTCTCGCTGGGTGCTATCATCTACTACATCGTCATCCAGCTGGTGCTGACCCTCGGCTTTGACGCAAATCTGCTCAAGCTGCTGAGCGCCTCCGTGGTGGCGGTGTTCCTGGCCGTGCCCTATTGGAAGAGCAAGTACTTCGCAAAGCCCGCGGCAAAGAAGGCACAGAAGGAGGATGCAAAAAATGCTTGAGATCCAGAATGTTTCCAAGACCTTCAACGCCGGTACCGTCAACGAGAAAACGGCCCTGAATGGTCTGAACCTGAAATTGAACGAAGGTGATTTTGTCACCGTCATCGGCGGCAACGGTGCGGGCAAATCCACCATGCTGAACGCTGTGGCCGGTGTGTGGCCTGTGGACAGCGGCAAGATCATCATTGACGGCACCGATGTGACCAAACTGGGGGAGCACCAGCGCGCCGCCTACATCGGCCGCGTGTTCCAGGACCCCATGACCGGCACCGCTGCCACCATGCAGATCGAGGAGAACCTTGCCCTGGCCGCCCGGCGCGGTAAGCGGCGCGGCCTGAGGATCGGCATCACCAAGGCCGAACGGGAGCGCTACCGTGAACTGCTCAAGAGCCTGGACCTGGGCTTGGAGGATCGCCTGACCGCCCGCGTGGGCCTGCTGTCCGGCGGTCAGCGTCAGGCACTGACCCTGCTCATGGCTACCATGAACAAGCCCAAGCTCCTGCTGCTGGATGAGCACACCGCCGCTCTGGACCCCAAGACGGCGCTCAAGGTGCTGACCCTCTCGGCCAAGATCGTGGAGGAGAACCACCTGACCACCATGATGATCACCCACAACATGAAGGATGCCATCAAGTACGGCAACCGCCTGATCATGATGCACGAGGGCCACATCATCTATGATGTCTCCGGGGAAGAGAAGAAGAACCTGCACGTCTCCGACCTGCTGGCCAAGTTCCAGATCGCGTCCGGCGGCGAGTTCGCCAACGACCGCATGATCCTTTCTTAAAAAAGATGAAGCGGCAATAAAGTAGTTGCTTCTTAAAACATAGAGAACCCCCCTGCCGGGAGATCACCGGCAGGGGGGTTCTCTATTAGAGTATTGGGTTTGCGGTGTTATTTGTTCTTCTCGTTACGGTACGATTTACTTTTTGAACGCCTGCACCTGATTCCATGCCTTGATAACCTCTGTGCGGCTTACAGGATCAGTTGCTTCATAGGTTTCGCCGTTGCTCTTCGCGGCCTTGAGCAGGTCGTTCTCCACGGCCCATGCAATGGCCTTGTCAGTCTCAGTGGCATTGGCGTTCAGCACGGCGGCGGGTTCAGGCTTTCCTGCATTGTTCCACACCAGTTCAGCCAGCTCACCTCGGTTTGTTGGAATAGCTGTACCGGTTGGCAGGGCGCAAATCAGATAGAACTCAGTACCCAACTGATAGGTCTGGTAGGCCAGCACCGCGGTACCCGCGGCGGCAGTACCAATGATGAGGGTAGTGCCCAGAATGTTGGGCTCTTCCTCAATGCTTGCATCCTTTGTCATGGCTTCGATAATAACATTTTCACCCGGCATGGTAAAGGTAATGGTTTCAGCCTTGGGTTCAACAGCGTTCAGCACGCTGGCAGGCTTAATTGTCCACTGGTCAAAAGTCTGAGCATCGGAAAGAATGCTCTTATCAAAGGTTACTTCCACTGTTGCACCTTTTTCAATGGTAATGTCACCATTGTCATTGATAGTAGCATCCTTGCCGTTTACTTTTGCAATACCGCCAAGAAGGGATAGAGTGTAGGTGACCTTTTCTTCTTTCTGGGGAACATTGTAACTCCACTTAATCTGATTGCCAGTGATTTGATTCGCGGGAGCGGTATTTTCGGTCTCTTTGACATCAACTTTGACGATATAATCGCCCGGTTCCGTAGGGAGCCCGCGGTCATTCAATTTCTCACCGGGAACTTCATTTCCCTTATCATCATAAAACTTCCTATTGATGATATCATCAGCATTGACTTGAGTATTGTTCGATGTCACTTCTCCGGTTACCGCGTCAAACTTGAGGTCAACATCCGGGTCGATCACATCTTTTTGTGTCCATTTTGCAGTCAAGGTTATATCATAGTCCGGCATGGAGAAACTATAATTGCCGTTCTCATCTGGGCCGTTCAAGGATGGGGCGGTTTCTCCATCAGGAACGGTAACTTCCCAATGATTAAAGTTATAGCCGGTTTTCTTTGTGGGTGTAGGAACAGAAACGGACGAACCATAGTCGTACGAGTTCGTTTTCTTGTTTTCGTCGTTCTCCAGTGTTACAGTATGGCTATGTGCGTTCCAATGGGCATACAAGATGATGTTGCTGCTGACGGCTTCTGTAAATGTATATTTTGTGCCGCCTTCTGCCTGTGTATACCAGCCATCAAAATCATAACCTGTACGCTGTGGGGGTGTGGTGGGGACGCTTGCAGTCCCTAGCTTCTTGTTGCTGTAAACAGTCTGCTTGTCCATAGTGCCACTACCATTTATAGTGCCACCGTTCAAATCAAAGTTGATATCACACAGATACTGAACTTTGCTGGTTAGTGTATCATTGCCTGTTGTATTAACTGTGACTCTGTCCCAGTCTGTTTTATATCCATTATATTTTACATCACTTAGATTCGTACAATCTTTGAATGCGTTGACATTTATAGTTTTAATATTCTTTTCAAGGAGTACTCTCTTAAGATTGGTGCATCCATTAAATGCAAATGGGCAGATTTGATCCACACTTGCGGGTATTTCTACTTCTGTTAACCCTGTACAACGCTCAAAAGCGTTACTACTGATTTTGGAAATGCCATTTGTTAAGGTGACATGAGATAGCGCAGTATTTCCTGAAAAAGCCGTATCCATATTTGTGATGGTACTCGGAATCGTAATGCTTGTTAACTGAGAACAACCATAAAAAGCAGCTTGGCCGATTTTTTTAACACCTTCAGGGATTGTAACATTAGTTAGATTGGAACACTTACAGAATGCCTGGTATCCAATTATCTTCACCGTATTAGGCAATGTAACTTCCGTAAGAGTGTTGCATCCCCAAAAAACCTGGTCTCCAATTTCGGTTACAGTATAGTTCTTGCCCTTGTTTGAAATTGAGCTCTCAATGTTAAGGTGTGTAGGGGTTCTTGATTTACCGGAAACTGTAACCGATTCTCCATCGTCGTTAACTGTATATATGAGGTTCCCATCAGTAAACTTAATCGGAGCCGCTGCTACTGCTCCCATGGGTAGGAATGTTAACGTTATGCTGAGTGCCACTAATAGACTGACAAACCGTTTTTTCATGGATTTCCTCGCTTTCATGGATGAGTGCCGCAGAAAAACGACATAGAATGTATGGCAAAAAAAGGTAATAATACCAATTTGAAGAATACCATGCGTGGAATTCTCTGTCAATGGAATTGTAGGAACTCACAAAAAAGTTTGGAGGAATGTACAAGAAAAGGCTTTTCCAGCATCGTGGGCAATAAAAAAGAACCCGTCCCCGGGGAAAATCCGGGAACGGGTTGAGTACGGAAAGCTTACCGCTTGATGTCGTAGTTCATGTTCATCAGGTTGCGGATGGAGCTGACATCATCGGTGATGTTGGCATCGCCGTGGATGGTGTGCTTGATGGCGCTGCTTGCCACGGCAAAGTTGATCATGTCCATAGCCTTATAGTTGTGCAGCATGGCGTAGATCAGGCCGCTGGCAAAGGCATCGCCGCCGCCCACGCGGTCCAGAATATTAAAGGTGTAGAGCTTGCTCTCAAAGGTGTGGCCGTCGTACCACATAAAGGCCTTGAGGCTGTTCTCGCTGCCGCTGTGGGCATAGCGCACATGGCGGGCAATGCACTTGAGGTTGGGGTAGCGGGCAATGAAATGCTGGAAGATCTCGTCCTGCTGCTCATAGCTGGGCTGCAGGGGCACGCCGTCCTTCCAGTCGCCCTTGCTGTGATCGTTGTCATCCTTCCACAGGTGGTAGGGCTCAATGCCCAGCAGAACGTCAACGTAAGGCAGGCACTCGGTGCAGAAATCGCGGGCTTCCTCCCAGCTCCACAGGGTAGAGCGGAAGTTGCCGTCAAAGCTGACGGTCAGGCCCTTCTTTTTGGCCACCTTGAGCATATCGATGATGAGGCCGCGGCAGTTGGGGCCCAGTGCCGGGGTAATGCCGCTCAGGTGCAGCCAGTCGTAGCCGTCCAGCAGAGCGTCCAGATCGACCTGGGAGAAATCATACTCGGTAATGGCACTGTGCTTGCGGTCGTAGATGACCTTGGAAGCGCGGATGCCGTAGCCGGTCTCCAGATAATAAGTACCCAGCCGGTTGGAGGGGGTTTCGTTGGGCTCGGTCAGGATCATGGGGGTGCAATGCACATCGTTGGAGCGCAGCCAGCGCACCGCGCTCTTGCCCAGGCTGTTGTTGGGCACTACGCTGAAGAAGGTGCTGTCCACACCCAGGTTGGCCAGGGCCAGTGCAATGTTGGCCTCGCTGCCGCCGTAGCTGGCTTCAAAGCTGGATGCCATGCGGATCTTTTCGTAGTTCGGCGGGGTCAGACGGAGCATGATCTCGCCGCAGGTGATAAATTTCTGGCCGTTGGGCTCGCTGCCGAGGATGGGATTGTAGTGTTCCATAACGCTCCTCCTAAAAAGTCGTTTCCGGGATCCATCTCATGTGAGAACACATTGTTGTATCCATTATACCGCACGGCGCACCGGATAGCAAGCAAATGCTGTTTCGGCCGAGAGAAAAAGAAAAAGAAATTTTGGTTGTTTTGACGAAAGAACCCCTCAGTCACCTGCGGTGACAGCCCCCCTAATAGTGGGGCCCTTGGCATTGCGTAAAGCCTTATGGTTTTGCCAAGGCCACCCCTACTAGGGGCGGTGGCATCCCGCAGGGATGACGGTGGGGTTTACACCCCCGTCAGGTCAAAGCTGGGCGTATACTCTTCCTTTGCACTGCTCTTCTGCTGCATATAGCCAGAACTGAGGCCCAGATCCATGGCGTAGTTGACCACCCGGCGGTATTCGTAGGTGGTGATGCGCCGCCCGATGCCGTGGTCTGCCGCCTGATAGAAGGGGGTGTACTGGCTCATCACGCTGGGCAGGAAGCACCCGGGGTCGGCCTTGTTCCAAGCCGCCATCTGATCGAGCACGGCAAAGCTGTCATCCACATGGCCGGGCAGGGCAAGGTGGCGCAGGATCACGCCCCGCTGCAGGATGCCCTCACTGTCAAAAACAGGGTGCCCGGCCTGAGCCATCATGGCTTCAATGGCGGGCCTGGCCTGTGCAAAATAGTCCGGCGCGGCGGAAAGCTCTGCCGAAAGGGCAGGAGAAACATATTTCAGGTCGGCCAGCCAGATGTCGATGAAGCCGCGCCAGGCGTGCACGCTCTCCACGGTCTCGTATCCGCCGGTGTTGCAGACGATGGGCAGATGCAGCCCCTGCGCCCGGGCCAGGTCGAGGGCGGCGATGATCCAGGGCCGCCACTGCCCAGGCGTGACAAGGTTGATGTTGTGGGCTCCCTGCGCCTGCAGGTCCAGAAAGATCTCGGCCAGGCGCTCCACGGTGATCTCCCTGCCCAGCCCCTCGGCGCTGATGGGGTAGTTCTGGCAGAAGCAGCACTTGAGGGTGCAGCCGGAGAAAAACACCGTGCCGCTGCCCCGGGTGCCGCTGATGCAGGGCTCCTCCCAGAAGTGCAGGGCAGCGCGGGCCGCTTTCAGGGTGCGGCCCGCCCCGCAGAAGCCCGTCTGCCCGGCGGCCCGGTCGGCTTTGCACTGCCGGGGGCAGAGAGTGCAGGCTTCCGGTACGGCAACAGAAATGGTTTTGGGCATAATATCCAAGTCCTTTGCAAAAGATTTGACAGAATTACTCTTGTTTATTATACCATTTATGACATGGAATGTGGTATACTATGATAGAATATTATATATTATGCAAAAATACTACATATCAGACGGAGGATATCATGCGCACCGAAAACGAGGAGATCCGGGATCATTTGAAATATCTCTCCCTGCTGGCACGGGATTACCCCTCGCAGGCAGCCGCCGCCAGTGAGATCATCAGCACCCAGGCCCTGCTCAAGCTGCCCAAGGGCACCGAACATTTTATGAGCGACCTGCACGGTGAAAACGAGGCTTTTGTCCACATCCTGAACTCGGCTTCGGGTGTCATCCGGGAAAAGGTGGACATCGTGCTGGGGGACAGTGTGCCGGAACAGATCCGTGCAGAGCTGGCAACGCTCATCTATTACCCCAACGAGAAACTGCCCCGGCTCAAAGCCGAGTGCACGGATGAGGAAGCGCTTGACCACTGGTATACGGAGACCCTGCTTCAGCTCATTGATATCTGCCGGTTGGTGTCCTCCAAGCATACCCGGCAGCATGTGCGCTCCTGCCTGCCGTCCAGCTGCGGGTATATTCTGGATGAGCTGCTCCATGCCCACTTTGAGGACCACGACAAGGACCTCTATTATGGGCAGATCGTGGGCAGTATCATCGAAAATGGCCGCGCCGACCGGTTCATTGTCCGGCTGTGTGAGCTCATCAAGCGGCTGGCTGTGGACAAGCTGCACATCGTGGGGGACCTGTTTGACCGCGGCCCCCGGCCTGATATCATTCTGGACCAGCTCATGCGCCACCACCATGTGGATATCCAGTGGGGCAACCATGACGTGGTCTGGATGGGTGCCGCCGCCGGAAGCCCCATCTGCGTCTGCACCGTGCTCAAAACGACACTGGCCTACCACAACCATGCCATGCTGGAGGACTGCTACGGCATCAACCTGCGGCACCTGCAGCGGATGGCCGAGCAGTTCTACGGAAATGACGACCTGACCCTCTGGATGCCCCACACCGACGCGGCGCGCGGCCCTTACACCGAAGGAATGCTCCACCGCTGTGCCGTGATGCACAAGGCCGTGACCATTCTGATGCTCAAGATGGAGTGCAAGGTCATCGACCGCAATCCGGATTTCAAGATGCAGGGGCGGGATTTCCTGCGGCACATCGATTGGAAAAAGGGAACAGTGACCCTGAACGGGCAGGCATACCCCCTGCGGGACACCAACTTCCCCACCGTGGACCCGGCAGACCCCGCCGCCCTGAATGATGATGAGCGGCTGGTACTCCGCAAGCTGGTGGAATCCTTCCGGCAGAGCGAGCGCTTGCAGCATCATGTGGAATTTTTGTATGCCAAGGGCAGCGTTTACCACATCGAGAACGGCAACCTGCTCTACCACGGCGTGGTGCCCATGACCAAAAACGGCAGCTTTGCCGTGGAGCGGTTTGAGGGACACAACTACTCGGGCCGCGGCTTGATGGACTACTGTGACGAGCGGGCACGCCGCGGTTACTTTGCCCCCGAGGGCAGCGCTGCTCGGCGGAGCGGTCAGGACTTTTTGTGGTATCTGTGGTGCGGCAAGCTGTCGCCGTTGTTCGGCCGCAGCGCCATGACCACCTTTGAGCGGCTGTATATTGCCGACCCCACAACCCACGAGGAAGTCAAGGACCCCTATTATACATGGTACAATGAAGAGGCCGCCTGCCGCCGCATCCTGGCAGAATTCGGCCTGCCCGGCACCAGCCACATCGTCAACGGCCATGTGCCGGTGCGGGAGAAGAGCGGCGAGAGTCCCATCAAGGGCGGGGGCCGTCTGGTCGTTATTGACGGCGGGTTCTGCCGCGCCTACCATGAAAAGACCGGCATTGCAGGTTACACATTGGTGTACTCCAGCCGCACCATGTCCCTGCGGACCCATCAGCCCTTTGTCAGTGCCGAAAAGGCCGTGAACGAAAACATCGACATCGTGTCGCAGAAGAACATTCTGGAAACGGAGAACCACCGCATTCTGGTGGAAGAGACGGACGAGGGCGAGATCCTTCGGGAGCGGGTGCATGACCTGAAACAGCTGGTCAAGGCCTATCAGCTGGGCTGGATCAAGGAGACCTGCAGCGAGGATTGCGTCTGGTAAGGGGCGCTGATTGTAAAATTTTTGAAATAAGAAACAAAAATATCGAATATTTCCGCAGATTCTGGGCAAAACAGAAAATAATCCGGCAGGGGAAAAGGGGGCTTTGCTTTTTGCCCGAAGTTGTGTATAATAAGATAGTTGTATCGTGAGGGTGTGTACCCAGCGGTGCGCGGAGAGATCAAGTAAGAACCCTGAGTGGCCCTGCCGCTGGCGGGCCTGCGACAAGGAGATTATAAAATTGGAAAAGTTTGTTATTACGGGCGGCAAGCCCCTGCATGGCGAAGTCACCATTTCCGGTGCAAAAAATGCGGCTGTGGGCATTCTGCCTGCCACCATTCTGGCGGCAGATGTCTGTGTGATCGAAAATCTGCCGGACATCAGTGATGTGGCAGTCAGTCTGAAGATTCTGAGCACCCTGGGTGCCGGCATCAAGATGCTGAACCGCAATACCTACGAGATCGACACCACCCACCTGAACTGCACCAACGTCCCGGACGATCTGTCCCGCCAGATGCGTGCCAGCTACTACTTCCTGGGTGCACTGCTCTCCCGCTTTGGCAAGGCACAGGTGGCCATGCCCGGCGGCTGCAATCTGGGCCCCCGCCCCATCGACCAGCACCTCAAGGTGTTCAGCGCACTGGGTGCAGAGGACAGCGTGGACTACGGCATGATCACCGTGCGTGCCAAGGAACTGAACGGTGCCCATATCTTCTTTGATAAGGTCAGCGTGGGCGCTACCATGAACGGTATGCTCTCTGCGGTCATGGCCAAGGGGCAGACCATTCTGGAAAACTGCGCCAAGGAGCCCCATGTGGTGGATCTGGCAAACTTTTTGAATATGTGCGGCGCAGATGTGCGTGGTGCCGGTACGGATGTTATCAAGGTGCGCGGTGTGGAAAAGATGCACGGCTGCACTTACAGCATCATCCCGGATCAGATCGAGGCCGGCAGCTACATGGTAGCTGCCGCTGCCACCGGCGGCGATGTGCTCATCAAGAATGTTACCCCCAAGCACCTGGAGCCCATCACGGCCAAGCTGCGCCGTGCAGGGATCACTGTGGAAGAATTTGACGATGCTGTGCGGGTATCCCGCACCGGCGATATTCTGCCGCTGAAGATCAACACCATGCCGCACCCCGGCTTCCCCACCGATATGCAGCCCCTGATGGGTGTGCTGCTGAGCGTGGCCAAGGGCACCAGCACCATCACCGAGAGCGTGTGGGACAACCGCTTCCGCTATGTGGACGAGCTGCGCAAGATGGGTGCCAGCGTGCAGGTGGACGGTCAGGTGGCCGTGTTCGAGGGCGTGGAAAAGCTCAGCCCGGCTCCGCTGCGTGCGCTGGACCTGCGTGCCGGTGCCGCCATGGTGGTGGCTGCTCTGATGGCAGACGGCACCAGCGAGATCGAGGAGATCGGTCACATTGAGCGCGGCTACGAGAACATCGTGGAAAAGCTGCGCGGCCTGGGTGCCGACATCAGCAAGGTGGACCGTGTGCCCGCCGCGCTGGAGCAGGCCCTGTAATCACAGCAAGTCTGAACAAAAACAACAGCCTGCCGTATTCTGCGGCGGGCTGTTTTCATGAGCAGTAAGAGGTTTTTCATGGCAGAATTCATCTCATTGTATTCCGGCTCTTCCGGCAACAGCAGCGTGGTGCGCTGCGGCAGCCGGTACCTGATCGTGGACATGGGCAAGGGGGTGCGCACCACCTCGGCAGCGCTCAAGGCGCTGGGCCTTGCCGTCAGCGACTGCGACGGCATTCTGGTCACTCATGAGCACAGCGACCACGTCAAGGGGCTGTCCACCTTCCTCAAAAAGAACCCGCTGCCGGTGTACGGCGCGGCCGACACGCTGGATTTTCTGGATGCCAACGGCATCGTGCCGCCCAGCTGTGAACTGAACACGCTGGAGGGCCGGGAAGAGGACGTGGGCGCATTTGGGGTGCAGTCTTTCCCCACCAGCCATGATGTGCCCTGTGTGGGTTACCGCATCCACACCCCGGACGGCAAGACCATGACCATCGCCACCGACCTTGGCGTGCTGACGCCCCCGGTGCACGAGGCCCTTGCCGGGTGCGACCTGGTGGCGCTGGAGAGCAACTACGACCTGCACATGCTGCGCAGCGGCCCTTACCCCTACTACTTACGGTCCCGCATTGAGAGCGCCCGGGGGCATCTGTCCAACGACGAGTGCTCGGCAAAACTGCTGGAGCTCATTCAGGAAGGGTGCAAGCGCTTTGCCCTGTGCCATCTCTCGCAGGAGAACAACACTCCGGCACTGGCCCTGCAGACGGTGTTCAATACGCTGGGCGCAGCGGGCGTGGTGCCGGACAAAGACTGCATCGTGCAGGCACAGCGCCGCAATGAGGTGAGCCCGGCGCTGGAGTTCTGAGCAAAAACATAGAATGGCAAAAAGCTACCCCGTCGGATGCGGCTGCGTCCGACGGGGTAGCTTTTTGTAGTTTATTCGGAGGCTTTCTGGGGGCGGATGTCCTCACCTAGGAAGCGGAAGGGAATGAACGCCGACAGGCGGCTGGAAATTTTTTCGGTATAGCGTTTTTCCAGCAGGGCACCGTCGGTGATGTTGGTGGTGATGATGGTGGGCAGCCCGGCACCCAGACGGTTGTTCAGCAGGCTGTAGAACACCGTGATGAAGTAGGGCGTGACGAACTCAGTGCCCAGATCGTCCAGGATCAGCAGGTCGGCGGTGGAGGCAGTGCGCAGCAGAGTGTCGGCATCCCCGGAGGGGTCAAACCGAGAGGCCTCGATCTTGCCAAAGAAATCCGGGCTGGACACATAGATCACATCGTGGCCCTGTTCCAGCACAAGGCCCGCAATGGCCAGCGCAGCGTGGGTCTTGCCAAGGCCCGCGTTGCCGATGAGCATCAGGCTTTCGTTCTCGGTGGGGGAGAAGTCCTCGGCGTACTGCTTCAGGCCGTCCAGCAGGCGGCCCATGTAGGCCCGGATGTTCACACCGTTCTGGGCATCCATCGTGTTGGGGTAGTAGCGCAGCTCCATGGTGTCAAAGCTGGAAATGGACAGGCTGGACAGCTGCTCGATCTCCTGTCGGCGCAGCTGCTGCATGACCTTGTGCACACAGCTGCAGGTGCGGCCGTTGACCGTGCCGGTGTCCTGGCACAGCTTACAGCTGAATTTCGGCTCCAGCGCGTCGGCAGGCCGCCCGCTGGCCGCCAGCAGGGCGGTCAGCTTCTGCCGGGCATCGGCCAGTGCGGCAGCGGCTTCGGTGCGGTCCTTGCCGGAAGCACCGGCCAGTGCGCAGCGCAGACCCCGCACCCGTACTTCATCCTCGGCATGGCGCAGGGCGGGCACGGCGGCCTCTGCCTCGGCCCGGGCATCCTCGGCACGGGCGCGCGCCATCTGCCGCCGGGCGGCTACGGTGCGCAAAGCTTCCTGATACAGTTCGTTTTTGGTACGCATATGGGTAACCTCGTGTTATGTGTTGGAGCGCTTTTTGAGCCGGTTGAGCGACGCAGAAAGGCTGCTGCTGCCCAGAAAATCGTTGCCGCTGGGGGCTTCACGGTCCACCCGGATGTTCCGGCTGGCTCCGGCGTCGGCCACCGGGCCGCGCACGTCGTGGATGGTGCGCAGGCCCTTGGCGTTCCAGGTTTTCAGGATGCTGTTCCAGTACCACAGGTCCCGCTTGGGGCCTGCCTGCACAGCAGCTTCCTGTACCATGGCGTCATCGTAGCCGTACACCTCGTACCAGCGGGCAATGGCCTTGCGGCCGCCCAGGGTGAGCTCGTCGGTGGAGATGCCCAGCAGGCCGCTGACGTACTGCTCCCGGCTCCGGCGCAGGGCCAGCAGCTTGAGGTGGGCGTCGGCCTGCTCGCCGGTCTCCACGCCCTCGGTGCGCCAGACCTTCAGCTCATGCACCACGGCAGCCATGGTGCGCTTGCCGCAGCTGGCTATATAGGCCACACACAGCATCACGGTTTCCGGCGCAAAACCCTCCTGCACATACAGGTTCACCAGCTTTTCCATCTCGCGGTGGGTCAGCGGGCGGGCAAAGCCGGTCTGGGCGCAGTCGATCAGGCTGGAGATCATGGGGTCGGTGCGGCTGGCGGCGGCGATCTCCGCCCAGCGCATGGGGGCGGGAGCGCTGGGCTCTGCGCCCGGCGCGGCGTTTTCCTCATAGCGCTCCAAAAGCCCCGCACCTGCCCAGAACGCCAGCGCGCTCTCCGCGCTGATGCGGCTGCGCAGCTTGAGGTCGGCGCAGATCTTGTCCGGGTCGGTCACGCCGGTGGCCAGCACATACAGCGCCACCCGCACATTGTATTCTTCGGCAATGCCCAGCTTGGAGAACACCAGCTGCGGCACGGCGATGGTATCGCCCTTCAGTTCTTTCAAACGGTAGATCATGGTTTCCTCGTTCGGTTTATTCGTTGGCAGTATCCGGCTCGGCAGGCGGCTCCCAGGGGTCGCAGTCCATCATGTCCGGGCAGTTGTTCCAGCGCTCCGGCTCGGCATCGTAGGCGTCTTTCAGATACTGCGCGGCGGCGGCACGCCCTTCGTCGGTCAGCGGAAATACCTCCCGGCGGCGCAGGGCGGGGTCGGTCTTGTCGATCGTCCAGGGCGCGGGCCAGTAGTCCACTGTGAGAATTTTCTCCTCTTTGGTGGCATCCGCGCCGCCGTCCGGGTCCGGCACGGTGCGCTTGCCCGGGGTAAGCCGGTAGCGCAGCCCGGCCTCGTTGCCGCTGTAATCATTCTTGCACAAAAAGTAGTGCAGCAGGGGAACAAAGATCATGGTGCAGCTCGTCCTTTCCGGCAAAAGGCGCGGCCTTTTGCGCAATCAATTCTATTATAAAGCCGCCGGGCTAAAATGCAATAACTTTTTGTGAAACGCCTTGCAAAAGCTGCCCCGCTTACAGGAAATCCGGCCTTGACAGTGCCGCAGAAATATGGTAAAATATTGCCTGTTGCAGCAGATGTGCAATGTGCTACTGTGGCTCAGCTGGTAGAGCAGCTCACTCGTAATGAGCAGGTCGCCTGTTCGAATCAGGTCAGTAGCTCCAAAGAGAAACCCCCGAAAATTGGCTTGTGAAGCCGGTTTTCGGGGGTTTTTGTTTGTACGGCAGGGGATGGGAAAGTGGGCGGTTGCGCCTTAATTACCCCTGTTTATCTGGAAATTGCTTTATTTAGTGGCGCAAAAGACGGCGCAATAAAAGCACGGTGCATTTCTGCATTGTAGGCAATAAATTATGCGCAGCAAATGCAACCGCAATAAAAAAAGATACTCCCACACTGCTCCCGAAGGCAGTGCTGTGCACCCTTGCGGATGCACAGGAAGTATCTTCTGCAATAAGTATAGCGCGGGTTACCGCTGAAAGCAAGGGGAGGGCGTTGCGAGTTAATAATTTTACGCGGTCGTAAAGCCAAAAGCCGCCCCACCCTGCCCGGAAACTCCGGCAGCAGAATGCGGCGGCGTATTGATCCAAAAAACTTACTTAGAGATCTTCTGGCCGATCCAGATGCAGATGCAGGCACCGATTACCGAAATGGCAAAGGAAGAAAAGCTGCCGGAAGCGTGGATGCCCAGCAGGCCGAACAAAAACTCGCCCACAAAGCTGCCCAGCACGCCCATCA
>ENA-OVGC01002097-OVGC01002097.1-human-gut-metagenome-genome-assembly--contig:-NODE-2097-length-13967-cov-4.102286_pt1 | contig 13967 bp, 10 predicted proteins | sample MGYA00237768_ERZ505415 | MGnify/ENA primary metagenome ERZ505415 (study PRJEB26158, sample SAMN06016382) | human gut metagenome | biome: human gut; feature: ankylosing spondylitis patient; material...
AGATCTACACTCTTTCCCTACACGACGCTCTTCCGATCTTCAGTTTCTCAAACAATCCGTCGAAACACAGTTCTGCATTCATCATCTGCTGTATTTTTTCTTTTCCGCCAGGAGTGAGGGAGAAGCACATCTGCCGTTTGTCGTTTTTGTTGATGTTGCGGCGGATATAACCTTTATTCTCTACGGCTGTGATCACTTTCGAAACGCGTGAGTTGGACAGACCTATATATTCGCAGATCATACCTGCGGATTTCGTTTCTCCGTCTTTCAGGCAGCAGAGTAACATGGCCTCATTGATCGTAATATCGTGTACCTCCGCAAAGGTTTTCTCGAACTGGTATAAAGCTTTGTATATATCTTTTATTGCACAAATTGATTCCATATTCTTATATGTTGTTGATGGGTACAAAGATATATAATATTTTCAATATAAATAATGTTTAGTGGAAAATATTTTGTCTGGTAATAAAAAGAGAGTGTGTTTTGTGGAATAAAAGGATGCATGCTATTATCTGAAAGCATGCATCCTTTTGAAATAATTTTTGCCGGATGAGACAGAGTCTTGTTTGTTTAATCTCTGTTGGAGAAATATTTCATGAACTGTGAGCGTTCATACATCGCAGGATTGGAGATGTTGGCATAGTTTAGTTTGCCTTTGAACTGGTCAAGCGACTGATAATGTGCTTGGTGCATCCATTCTTCAATACAGGTAAGCACCTGTGAGATAATTTCTGCCCCATGTGTATAGACGGCGCTACACATCTGTATGGCGTCGGCTCCTGCAAGCAAGCATTTGATGACATCTTCCCAATCGTGCACTCCGGTAGAGGAAGCGATGCTGATTCCGGGTATCTTACCTGAAACGATTGCTGTCCAGCGAAGCGTGTCACTCAGGTCGGAATGGTTACTGAAAACGTTACCTGAGACAATTTGCATATTGTTGATGTCGATATCCGGTTGGTAAAAACGGTTGAAGAGGACGATTCCGTCCGCCCCGTTAACTGTCAGCGTATGGGCTACAGCTGGAATATTACCGACCATTTTGCTCATCTTGATCATGACAGGGATCGAAACAGTTTCTTTCACTTTACGGATAATGCTGACATACAAGTCACGCATGTTTTCACTGTTGTATGTGAGGTCTGTTTCCAAGAAGAACACGTTTAGTTCCAAGGCATCAGCACCTGCTAATTCGATCTGGCGGGCAAATTCGATCCATGCATCCGATTTATAGCAGTTGATACTTGCGATAACCGGAATGGTGCATAATTCTTTCGTCTTCTGGATCAGTTCCAGATAATCGTTTATCTGATTCGCCTTTACATAGCCGCGTATGTAATCGGCTGCTTCGGGATAATCCGAATCCTGCATCAGTACATCGCTTTGCATTTCAATCTGCTCTTCGAAGAGTGATTTCAGTACGATCGCACCTGCACCGGCTTTTTCAAATTCCTTGTTTCGTTCCGCGTTGTTTGTCAAACCGGAACTTCCGACGATAAGCGGGTTACGGAGTGTCAGTCCCGCATATTGTGTTTTAATGTCAATCATGTCAGATTCAATTATGTTCAACGATTACAAAAATAGAGAATTATTTTCTACCTTATCTGTTCTTGCTCTTTAAAATGGTTAAAACTCAATATTCCCGTTCTCCGAAAATGCTGGTTCCTATGCGTATCATCGTACTACCTTCGCGGATGGCGATCGGATAGTCGTGGCTCATTCCCATTGATAATTCGCAAAAATATTCGTCACCCTTGAATACCGAGTTTTTCAGTTCAGTGAAAAGTTCATGGATATTATGAAACTCATTTTTGATCAGAGATGTGTCGTCGGTGTTGGTCGCCATCCCCATCAGTCCGCATATCCGGATGTAGGGAAGGGCTTCGGGCAACAGACTGTATAGCAGTTCACGGCATTCGTCAGGACTGAAGCCGTGCTTGGCTTCTTCTTGCGCGATATGTATCTCCAACAGGACACGGATGATACGATCATGTTTAGCCGCTTGCTTGTTGACTTCCTGCAAAAGTTTTAACGAGTCGATACTGTGTATCGTGTGGATGAACGGGGTAATGTCTTTTACCTTGTTGCTTTGCAATGGGCCGATAAAATGCCATTCGATGTCACTGGGCAATACTTTTTGTTTAGCTGTCAATTCTTGGGCCCTGCTTTCACCAAATACACGTTGTCCCGCGTTGTAGGCTTCCTGCAATGCCTCGACGGGATGGAACTTGGAGACCGCCACCAACGTGACACCTGTCGGCAGCGATGCTTTCAGTCTTGTTATATTTTCAGTGATGCTCATGCTTCTCTTGTTTCCGCCTGTTTTTTCTGTTCGGCAATCAGTTCTTCCTCTGATTTCTTTTCCGCAGGGACACTATTGGCGTCAAAAGGAAAGACATCCATCAGTTGGGTTTCTGTAACGGAGGCGATGGTATAGTCGGCAAGCGTTCCCTTCATTCCGTCTTCCAATACGGCGATGGCATCTTTCAGGTTAGACGCCTGTGCCAGCATCTGTGCAGCTGTTTTCTTTTCGGCTCCGCTTTTTTCATCGAGGGTGATGAAGTAAACCTTAATCTTATAGAAACGGTCGCCGTTTTCGTTGAAGAACAATTCTGACAAACGGGCGCGCTTGATGTCTGTCACAGTAAATTCTCCGGATACGAAGGGGCGGATTTCTTCGATGATGCGGGCTTCCGCTTCCGTGAACGACAGGGCGTCGACCAAATAGGGTTCCGTCACTTTCTTTTGTGCTCCATTCTCCATGATCTTCTCGAAGGAGACTTTGCATTCAAACCAGTTATGCATATATTTATATGTTTTATAATGTCTGTATTTTTATTTCAAACCAAGGTACAAATATAACGGCTATTCGGGAATTAAACAACCGGAACGGATTTCTTTGTCAATTATTGGATCGTAGTGAACTTTTTGCCACATGCTCCGGTTATATAAGCGTAGTGTGTTTTTTCATGGTATTAGATTTTTAGATTAGTAATAGGTTGTTTTGTCTGGTTCGAGAGGAATAGGACAAAAGTTCTAAAATATCAGAGCCGGAAGTGTAGGAATTCCCCATACATTCCGGCTCTTTTACGTTTCAAAACCCATCGTTTCTTCAATTTCAAGGCAACATGTGTCTTCCCCCTACTGCTTGTTTATAAGATTCGACGTATCTGTCAAAGGTAAAACAATTATTTTTAATAAGTTAATTTGTAGTATAATATTCAATAAAGATTTTGAAATAAAGGGAGCTAGAAAGGAAATGTGCAATTCGTAATTGGGTGAAAAGGGAAATATTCACTTTATCGGAGGAAAGAATAAAGCATACAAAACCTGCTGCACGCTGGCGGTACAGCGTGCAGAGGTATTGGATTATTTGGTATGCGGATCATCTTACCCCGTCGGGCATGCCGTATTGACTGATAATAAATTACCTCAAAAACAATTTATTAAGGTTACATAGATTAACATTCAGACAATTAAGGCCATGAAGGTCCGATTACTTAATATATCTATATTTCCTCCAGTCCGGAAATGTGTTCCGCAGGAAATCACGCAAAGTCTGGCGGTTTACTCCGAATTTTTCGGCGATTTCGTTCATCGAGCATTTCTCATTGATCATTTTCTTGATGACATTTTCTTTTCCGGACAACCTGACCTGCATGGTCTTTTTGCCTTTCGGACGACCGAGTTTCGTGCCTTCCGCTTTTTTACGTGCAAGTGCTTCACGGGTACGTTGTGAAATCAGATTGCGTTCGATTTCTGCACTTAGGCTAAAAGCGAAGGCCAGAATTTTACTATTGATATTATTCCCTAATTCATAGCGTTCTTTGACTGTAAGGACGATGATATCCCGTTCCATACATTGGTGAAGGAAGCTCATGACTTGCATCAAATTACGTCCAAGCCTTGATAGTTCTGTTGTTACAAGCGTGTCTCCTTTACGAATTTGTTTTAATAATCTGCCAAGTTGGCGATCCGATACACTTGTTGTTCCGCTGATTGTTTCGTCTACCCAACGTTCGATACGGAAACCTTTCGCTTTTGAATAGTTTTCAATCTCGAAGCGTTGATTTTCAGTACTTTGTTTATCCGTACTGACTCTTACATAACCGTATATCATACTATCTGAATATTAAATGAATAACTAAAGATACTTCAGAAATAGAAATGAAGGAGGGGATTAGTATTTACCAACTTTTTTTATTGTCGTGTGATTATAAGAGTGCATTCCCTCTACAAAGGTGGATATAATAATTTAAACGAAACAGCCTCTGAAAGTAAAAATTAAATTAAATTTTACGCAGTGAAAGGGGAAAGGAGTACATTTGCTGGAAAGAATAGTAGGATATGAAGAAATTATTGTCGCTGCCGCCTAACTTGGTTGGCAGTTTTCACGAGATAGCTAATGCCGATCCGGCAGACTGGTTTTGTACGTCCGACCCTGTAGGTGCCCGTCTGGGATCGGGTGGAGGAACAACTTGGTTACTTGAGGCTTGCCGCCGGGATGACGATACTGCTGGAACGTTGTCGACTGGAGAATGGCTGGCGCGTGAAAAGCGGATTTTATTGCATGCCGGAGGGCAGAGCCGACGTTTACCGGGATATGCACCTTCGGGCAAGATATTGACACCGATTCCGGTGTTCCGGTGGGCGAGGGGACAGAAATTATCTCAGAACCTCCTTTCGCTTCAACTTCCGTTGTATGAGGAGATCATGCGCAAGGCGCCGGATTCGCTGCATACGTTGATTGCCAGTGGCGATGTTTATCTGCGTAACAGCGAGCCGTTGCAAGAGATTCCTGAGGCTGATGTTGTCTGTTATGGTTTGTGGGTGGATCCTGCACTCGCCACTCGCCACGGGGTCTTCGTGTCGGACCGCAAATCTCCTGACCAGCTCGATTTTATGCTTCAAAAACCCACTCTCGATGAGTTGGGACGGCTGGCAGGGACGCATCTCTTCCTGATGGATATAGGTGTCTGGCTGCTCAGTGACCGGGCGGTGGAACTCCTGATGAAGCATTCCTACGAATCGGATGGGAAACAGATGAAGGAATATGACCTATATTCTGAGTTTGGTCTTGCTCTTGGGACTCATCCGCGTATAACTGATGAAGAATTGAATGCGTTGACTGTCGCTATCTTACCTTTGCCGGGTGGTGAGTTTTATCATTATGGAACAAGCCGGGAGCTGATTTCCTCGACGCTGTCGGTGCAGAATCTTGTGTGCGACCAGCGGGCGATCATGCAGCGCAAGGTGAAACCACATCCTGCCATGTTTGTTCAGAATGCCGAAGTTTCTTGTCCGCTGACCTCTGGAAATTCTGAACTGTGGATCGAAAATAGTTTTGTTGGGAAACGATGGACGCTTGCCGATCGGCATGTGATTACGGGTGTTCCGGTGAACGATTGGGAGTTACACGTCCCTTCCGGTGTGTGCATTGATGTCGTGCCTGTCGGTGATGAAGGCTGGGTGGCACGCCCGTACGGTTTCAATGATACTTTCAAAGGGAATACTATGGATGAGTCAACGTTTTTTATGGGACGCTCTGTTGTGGAGTGGGCTGCAGAGCGGGGTGTTTGTCTGCCGGAGTGTGTCGACATACAGAATGCGGCTTTGTTTCCTGTCTGCCGGAGTATGGAAGAGCTAGGTATTGTACTACGCTGGATGGTATCTGAACCTTATCTGGATGAAGGACGCAATGTATGGGATGTTGCTGAAAAGATGTCTGCAAATGGGCTTTCCGACTGTGCAAATCTCCGTCGTCTGTTTGCTCAACGTGAAGCGTTCAGGAAGAAAAACTGGCTGATGCTTGCTGCCAATCATGATAAAAGTATCTTCTATCAGTTGGATCTGGCTGATGCCGCCTTTGAATTTGTTACCGGAGGGATTACGTTGCCTGAAGGCTTGCCAGCGGATGCTCCGCTGATGAAGCGTGTGCATGACCATATGTTTCGTGCCTGTGTGCTGCAACTTTCAGGAGATGAACGGGGCATGGTGGAACAGCAGCAGGCATTCTCGTTGTTGCGTGAAGGTTTGATCAATACGATTGCTGATGAGAAACAGACGCCTCGTCTTAATGTCTATCGCGATCAGATTGTTTGGGGGCGCAGTCCCGTGCGTATCGACTTGGCTGGAGGATGGACGGATACCCCCCCCTACTGCATGTATGCCGGTGGTAATGTCGTGAACGTGGCGATCGAGTTGAACGGTCAACCTCCTTTGCAGGTTTATGTGAAACCGACTCGTGAGTTTCGTATCATTCTTCGTTCCATCGATATCGGGGCGATGGAGTGCATCTCGACTTGGGATGAACTGCGTGATTTTAACAAGGTCGGATCTCCTTTCTCTATTCCGAAAGCGGCGTTGGCTCTGGCTGGGTTTATACCCGAATTCTCAGCTGGCCGTTATGTTTCTTTGGAAGAGCAGTTGAAAGCATTCGGGTGTGGATTGGAAGTGACGTTGCTAGCTGCGATTCCTGCCGGCTCCGGGCTGGGAACCAGTTCGATTCTTGCAGCTACGGTATTGGGCGCATTGTCGGATTTTTGTGGCTTGGCGTGGGATAAGAACGAGATTGGTAATCGGACGCTGATCCTTGAGCAGTTGCTCACGACCGGAGGAGGCTGGCAAGATCAGTATGGAGGGGTGTTACATGGATTGAAACTGTTGCAGACGGGCGAGGGTTTCCACCAAAATCCGTCGGTACGCTGGCTACCGGAATATCTTTTTACCGAATCGGAATATCGTGCTTGTCATTTGCTTTATTACACGGGAATTACACGTACAGCGAAGGATATCCTTGCAGAAATCGTACGTGGAATGTTCTTAAACAGTGGCTCCCATCTTCGTTTGCTTTCTGAAATGAAAGTGCATGCACTGGACATGTACGAGGCAATCCTTCGGGGTGATTTCGCTTCATACGGGCGATTGGTTGGCAAAAGTTGGGAACAGAACAAGGCGCTTGATGCGGGGACAAATCCGCCTGCTGTAGAACGGCTCATCTCTCGTATCAGAGATTACGCTTTAGGTTATAAACTTCCCGGTGCTGGCGGAGGTGGCTACCTTTATATCGTGGCCAAAGACCCGGAAGCCTCTTTGCAGATCCGCCGCCTTCTTACGGCAGATCCGCAGAATGACAATGCCCGTTTTGTCGAAATGAGCTTGTCGGATAAGGGGTTGCAGGTGAGTAGATCGTAATCCGAAAATCGCAATCCGGATTCTGGATTGCGATTTTCGGATTACGTTTCAGATCTCGGCGATGGGGGGATTGCATATTCCTTGATGATCAGATATCCGCATCCCCCGATGAAAGCGAGGAAGATGAATGCTACCAGAATCAACAATTTCTTGGGAGAGGAAGCTTTGAGAGGAACAGTTGCCGGTTCGATAATGGTGTAGACCGGTGTCTGTTCCTGTACTCGGAGTTTATCCTGTTCGAGCTTTTGCGCTAACGTGTTATATACATTGAACGTAAGAGTCATTTCGTTGCGTAAACGCTCTTGCTCGGTGCGGTAACTGGCGGAGATAATGTTTTTGTTACCGTCTTCGAAAGCAGCATAAGCCTGCTGTGCTTTGTAATAGGCACTGCGGGATTCTTTTAGCACTTTTTCTGTAAATTCCAGATCTTTCTTTGCTTTCTGCGTCCGGTAATGTGTGATATAGGTCTGTAACTTTATCACGATACTGTGCGCCACATCGGCCGAGATCAAAGGGTCTTGCATGTTGACACCGATAGTAACGACTTGTGTTTTCTTGTCGACAAAGATGGTGATGCGTTGGCGTAGGTTTTTCATTACATCCTCTTGCTTGTGGGTGAGTTGGAATGGGTTGAGGTGCTCATCGTTCTCTTCGTGACCGGAAAAGAATGAACGGAGGGCAGTCATTCCTTTTAGAGGTGCTTTCATAAGAATGCTCCACCAAGCGGAATGCTGATGGCCGATCATGTAATCGTATAAAGTAATTGTATATTTTTTCTCTTTGTCGGTTACCTTTTCAGGGAAAAGTTCCAACAGAAAAGGTGTGCTGTGCACAATATCGGGATAGAGGTTGGGTGACAAAGCATCCTGTCCGGAGGCCGAACTGAGGTCTATCCCTGCCATTACTGCCAGTCCGCCGAGATTGCCCATCTTGTTTGTGGCGTCGGTGGTTTCGGGAGCCAGTTTCACCGTTGTGGTAAATTCTTTGGGTATGCTGAAAGCAATGATGAATCCCACTACTGTTGCAATCCCGCAACATTTTATGAAGAAACGTCGTTTTTTCCACAGGTGGTCAGTGAGGGTGATTAAGTCGATCTCCGGCTGTGGAGACGATGGGGTATGATTGTTCTTGTCCATTTGTTTACTTTAAAAGATTAATCATTGATGTTATCATTGCTGCCATTGAGGTGACGGAACTGCCGACACTCATGATTTCTGCTAGGCTTGCCCGGCGGTCGCGTTGTGTCTTGGCGGGGACTACGATTTCGCAGCCTGGCTCGACTTTGGGGTAACGTTTGAAGAAAATCATTTTACGTTGTGTGGTCGCCACTTTTCCGTTCATGTAGATGACGATGGGATACTTGCGGGCAATGTCGTTGTAACCGCCTGCTTGTGAGAGACAGTCACGGACATCCATTCCTTTTGTATAGGTCACACTGTTAGGATAGGTAACGGAGCCGCTCACCTTTACTGTACTTTGCTGTTGGGGGATGTAAAGCACATCTCCGTCGCGTAACACTAGGTCGTCGGCACTTCCCGGATGGGCGAGTGCTTTTTGTAGGTCGATGCCTACGGGATACTCCTTCAGGTTGGCAAGCGAAACAGAGATCGAGTCACGGCCCTGCTTGCTGTTGTTACTTAATTGCAAGAGGGTTTCGATTTGGCGCAACTCATCTGTCGTCAGTTTACGTTTTAGACTGGCTCCCCGCACATAGGCGTCTGGAGTGATGCCGCCCGATTGTGTAATCAGTTCGCTTAGACGCGTATTCTTTTTCTTTAAAGTATAGTTGCCGGCAAAAGTAATCTCGCCTCCGACTTTCACTACTTGCTGCTTTTGGTAACCAGGTGAGAAACGGACGAATACTTCGTCGAATGGTTCGAGGGTGAAAAGCGTATCGCCGGAGGTTACTGCCAGTCCTTCGTCGAGGGTGAAGTTAAATGTCTCGGCTGTTTGGTTGCTGCTCCGGGTGGCGGACGGATCTTTGAGCCGTCGTGCCACTTCTACGTTGATGATTGAGGCTGCTTCGCGCAGGCCGCCGGCGAGGACGATAACATCCTCTACTGTCAGATTCTTACGGAAGGGCAATACGGTATCGGGAGCATTGACTGCTCCGCTCACTTTGACGGTATAAGGTTCATGGAGGTCAAACAGGGAAGGGATATATAGTTGGTCCTCCTTCTGTAGTTCGATGTCAGGAACCTTCCCGTTCAAAATGTCTACAATATTGATGGCGATAACCGAACTGGTGAAGTCTGGGTTGAGCCTTGTGATCTGTGCGCGTCCTACAAATTCGTCTCCTTTAAGTCCCGAAGCCTGTTCTATCAATTGTTTGACAGTATGTACGTCCGGACTCAACTCATATTCGCCAGGACGCCAGACTGCACCGGAAATGATGATCCGGTTATCGTAGTAGGGGATGACTGAATCCACCATCAGTGAATCGCCGTCTTGTAGCACAAATGTCTGGAATTGTTCCTCGTTAACTGTGGCAATCTTGTAGCGATCGCCAGCTTTGCGTTTCACCCGTATACTGTTGGTGTAGGCATCTCCTGTGAAACCACCTGCCATGTCGAGCAGGTCGGTAAGCGTCTCTCCTTGTCGGAGTTCGTATGTACGGTCTCTTTTCACTTTACCACCGGCGGTGACAAGCTGTTCGTAGGGACCGATAATGATCATGTCGTTGTCTTCCAGTCGTATATTCGTGTCATATTTACCGTTCAGCAGATAGTCGTATACATCGAGGTTGGCGATCTCTTTGCTGTTCCGGTATACTTTTATATTTCTCAGTGATCCGATATCGTTTACTCCTCCTGCTGCATAAAGGGCATTGAAAAGCGTGGCGAGAGATGAAAGTGTATAGGTTCCGGGTGCGACGGCCTCGCCGACAATATTGACTTTAATGCTGCGAATTTGCCCCAGTCCGACAGAAACGAATGTGTTAGGCTGACTGCCGTCAAGCGTTGCCATGATTTTACCCAATTCCTGCCGGATGCGATTCTCTGCCGCCTCGATAGTCAGTCCGCTTAGGGATACGGGACCGACATTGGGGATCAAGATCGTTCCGTCGGGAGAAATACTGAGTTTCAAGTTCAGCTCCGAATCTCCCCATACATTGATCAGCAACTCGTCTCCTGCTGATAGAACATAATTTTTAGGCGTCGGCATATTCAGATCCGGTTCGAATGTCAAATTCTTATCGGAAAAGATCTCACGCCCAAAAACAATATTTTCCAAAGGCTGCTTCGGTTTATGTTCGTCGCGTTGCTCCGTCAGTGGGAGAAGTGCTTGCTGGGTAGGATGGGAACGGTCGGATACGGTATTTTCTGTAGCAGGCTTAATGATTTGATTGATACCGGTTTGTTCTGTCCTGTGTTTGGCTATTTCTCTTTGTATTTGTTCCTCTGTCATCCCGGCAGCACGGGCTTTATCAATTAATTCCTGTGGGATTTGTGCCTGTATGGCAATTGATATTAGCAGAAGCAGGAATCCAATGATACATTGTGGCAGATACCGTTGTCTTGTCCGTTGACGACCTAACGGCTTTCGATGGTATAATACAGCTTGTTTTTTGTCAAGATTTTTCATATTACTTTTTCTATTGTTTGAACGATTCGTTGGCTTGCAGTTCCGTCTCCATAGGGGTTTACTGCTTGGCTCATACGGTTATAATAGGTATTGTCATCCAGTAAGTGGGACACTTCAGTTACAATCCGGGCGTAATCTGTTCCTACTAACTTCACTGTCCCTGCGTCAAGCGCTTCTGGCCGTTCTGTTGTGTCACGCATGACAAGCACCGGTTTTCCCAAACCCGGAGCCTCTTCTTGTATGCCTCCGCTATCGGTTAGGACAAGTGTCGACTTCTCCATTAGATAGACGAAAGGAAGATACTCCAAAGGCTCTATAAAGAACAGGTTAGGGAGATAAGCATTTCCGAATATTTCGTGAATGGGCTTCCTTACATTTGGGTTCAAGTGCATAGGGTAGACAAAGTCTACCTCCGCATACTGCTCTGCCAGAGTCTTTATTGCCCGGCATATCTGGATAAATCCATCGCCGAAGTTTTCCCGGCGATGACCTGTTATTAAAACCAGTTTGCGGCTGTTTTGTTCGGCAAGTGGAGTTGTTTCATAACCTACAGACATCAGTTCGGTGTCAAGTTGCTTAAGTAGGGTAGAATCTTTGCGGATAGTGGCAACAACATAATAAAGGGCATCGATAACAGTGTTACCGGTAATGAGAATCTTGTCCTTATCTATTCCTTCATGTATCAGATTGTTTCGGCTCAAGGGGGTAGGAGAGAAGTGCCAGGTGGCAATCCTTCCTGTGATTTGTCTGTTCATTTCTTCCGGCCAAGGACTGTAGATGTTGTGCGTGCGTAACCCTGCTTCTACATGACCGACCGGTATTTGTTGGTAGAAGGCCGCGAGTGCTGAAGCTGTCGAAGTTGTGGTATCTCCATGGACCAGAACGATATCTGGCTTCGCTTCCTGCAGAACTCCTCTCATTCCTGTCAGTACCCGGGCTGTTATATCGTATAGGTCCTGTCCTTGCCTCATTATGTTGAGATCGTAATCGGGCCGGATATTGAAAAGCTTTAGGACTTGGTCCAGCATTTTCCTGTGTTGTCCGGTAACACAGACGATGGTTTTAAATTTATTTTTTTTCTGTTGGAAAGCTTTTACTAATGGTGCCATTTTAATTGCTTCAGGACGGGTACCGAAGACGAGCATTATTTTCTTCATGTTGTTTCTGTTTAGATTTTTCCAGTCTTGACCAGTATCAAGAATTTGATTAAATGTATTTGTCGTTTGATGCGCGAAGGTTGTTTCAATAGGCGGTATGCAAATTCGAGATTGTGCTTTATCCACCATTCGGGTGCTCGTTTCACGTTCCCTGTATAGACGTCGAAACTTCCTCCTAACCCTTGGTAAATTGCGGGATGTGCCTGATACATTTTTTCCATCAATAACTCTTGTTTGGGTGATCCCATTGCAACGAATATGACATCCGGCTGTTTTGTCTTGATGTCTTCGATCAGTTCTTCCTGTTCTGTCTCTGTTTGTATGTATCCGTTACGGTACCCCGTTATCTGTATTCCGGGAAAGTCTTCTTTCAATCGGGAGATGGTCTTCTCTATTACGGGCTGTTTACTCCCGACCAAGTAGAAGGTTTTTTCTTTTTGATACAGAGCTGTTATAATCTTCAACCACAGTTCGCATCCCGCGATCTTGACGGCATCCACGGCTCCGTGCTGCCGCACTGCCATAACTGCTCCTATGCCATCGCAATATCCAATATTCCTGTTCACAATATTTTGTATTTGCTCGTTCGCATGCAGTATCTTCTCCGCATTTATCGCTACTAATATCCCTTTATGTTCCTCCACATATTCCAGCAAACTGGAATCTGAGGGAAAGGGGTGGACTTTTATTCCGTTTAGTTGTATTCTGTTGTCGTTCATGATTGTTGCATTAATTGTCCGAATTTTTTGGTCTGAATACCTTCTTTGATTATTCTGGCAGGATTACCGGCTACGATGCAGTTGGCAGGTATATCTTTTGTAACGACAGATCCGCTTCCGACAATTACGTTATCGTTAACTTTTACTCCACACATGATGATCGCATTTACGCCAATAAAGCAACGTTTACCAATGTAGGTGTCGGCTTTAGCAGGTTTGGAAAAGTCATGAGCTAAAATAACAGCTCCAGATGCAATGAAGCTTTCTTCTCCAATGTGTACTCCTTTGGGATTACTTTTATCGAGTTTGGCACCAAATGAGAGTTTTGCGCTTTTATCAATATTCATTTGATAGATTCGTGTATAAATAAAATGCATCCCGAAGATGATACAGTCTCTGATTATTTCTCTGATTTTTACTATCATAGTTGCTGTTTTAAACTGGTGATGTCAATCCATTTACTCATTTGATCTGTCAGTTCTGGGGTAATATTACTGATGACGTCTGGAGTAAAAGTCATTTCTCCAAAGATAGGGGATCCGTTGATAAGATATAAATCTACTCTAACGAAAGGAAAGGGTTCAGATAAACGTGAAGCAATTGATATCATTTCTTCTAATGCGCCTGGACGAGGAATTATATCTGATATCGGACAGCGAGAATTTACAAATTCAGGATAGGCATTCCAATCCATGTCATAAACCATAACCGAATAATTATGTGTGTTTTCTTCCCTGTCTGAATAAATAACGACATATTTAGGAACTCCATTAAAGCAAAAAAATTTGTAATCGATGAGTGATTGTTCACTTTTTTTTGTCTGCTCCATAAATTTTTCTGCAATAATAAGAGGTTCTATCTGTGTATAATGCAATTGTCCGGTTAATTCTCCATATGGAAATTTTAACCATTTATTTAATTTATGATTTGTCTCTTTTATATTTAGGATATTTTTATCCTTTACTATAATATTTGTTGCACAGCTATTTGTCGTTTTTAATACAAAGGATTTAGGCAATAGGCTATAGTCGATTTCTATAGCTGAATTGTATATACCATAAATTTTGTTTACATATTGTTCTCCGCATCTATCAATCACATATTCTCTTACTCTGTATTTGTCGGCTAATTTACTCCACATAGAAGTGTCAGAATAAAGTGATAGCCATAGAATTTTTTCCATAAATGACTGTGGCTTCTTTAGATTGGGGAACTTTTTATAATCTTTACAATATCTGATCTTCCAAATTATATTGGGAAATTTCTTTAATAAAGGGGAGAATGGAGTTGCAGCTTTTATAAGAACTGACTT
>ENA-OVGC01002098-OVGC01002098.1-human-gut-metagenome-genome-assembly--contig:-NODE-2098-length-13959-cov-2.765679_pt1 | contig 13959 bp, 15 predicted proteins | sample MGYA00237768_ERZ505415 | MGnify/ENA primary metagenome ERZ505415 (study PRJEB26158, sample SAMN06016382) | human gut metagenome | biome: human gut; feature: ankylosing spondylitis patient; material...
TAAATAAAGAAAGTGCATCAAAATGCATATTAACATACATTTTGACACACCCTCTTAGTTTTTACGAAAGTACTGACTGTTTTTGCGGTGAAAAAGTTAGGGTAGTGTCTCTTTGTAGTAGTAATATTGAACTCACGTTAAAAAGTATTGGTAAACGGCTGATAACCGTGATGAAACCGCTGTTTTTTGACAAAATCCCTTTGTCCTTCGCCAGCCTTGCACTAACTTTGCAGAAAAAGCAACCCGGAAATATGAAAATTGCATTGATAGGATACGGCAAAATGGGGCACATGATTGAGGAAATTGCCCGTAGCCGTGGACATGAGATTGTTTCTATTATTGATATCGACAACGCTGACGATTTTGAGTCGGAAGCGTTCCGCAGCGCCGAGGTGGCGATAGAGTTTACGGCGCCCTCTGCTGCTTATGGCAATTGCCTTCGCGCTTTTGCGGCAGGCGTCAAGGTGGTGAGCGGCTCCACGGGCTGGATGAGCAGCCATCGTGAAGATGTTCTCCGTCTTTGCGGCGAGGAAGGCCATACGCTTTTCTGGGCCTCCAACTTCTCTCTGGGCGTTGCCATCTTCAGTGCGGTCAACCGTCAGTTGGCACGTCTGATGAACCGTTTCCCGCAGTACGATGTCAGTATGGAAGAAGTGCATCACGTTCACAAACTTGATGCGCCGAGTGGCACGGCCATCACGCTGGCTGAGCAGATTGTGGCCGAGGTAGACCGCAAGAAAGGCTGGATTCTGGGCGAGGAGCGCCATCCCGACGGCAGTGTGAGCGGTAGCCGTGAGCAGGCTGCCGATTTGTTGCGTATCGATTCTGTACGGCGCGGTGAAGTGCCCGGCATCCATAGCATCACCTATGACAGTCCGGCCGACAGCATCACCATCGTTCACGATGCGCACAACCGCAAGGGCTTTGCATTGGGGGCCGTGCTTGCTGCCGAATTTACCCGCAACCGCCAGGGACTGCTTACCATTGATGACCTGACGGCCGAACTCTTTGCGTAGATTTTCCTTCTCTTGTAAGTCAACCAAATTTAAATAGATGAATTCAGAAAAAAAAGATAACACATTGTCCGGGAGTCCGGCTACTTCTACGACGGCGGGCTTTGGCAAGGCTTCTTCCAGGGCTTGGATTCGCTTTGCCGTTGTGACCATTCTTTATCTCCTCTTCCTGCTTTGGGTGGGTTCCTGGTGGGGCTTGCTGGTTGTTCCCTTTATTTATGATGTCTACATCTCCCGTAAAATCAAGTGGGGATGGTGGAAGGAACTCCGGCATCCGCTGGCCCGTACCGTCATGAGCTGGGTCGACGCCATCGTTTTTGCGTTGGTCGCCATTTATTTCATCAATCAGTTCTTTATTCAGAATTTTGTCATTCCGTCTTCTTCATTGGAGAAGACTTTGCTCACAGGCGATTATCTTCTCGTATCCAAGTTTCATTACGGTCCGCGCATTCCCCAGACGCCGCTGACCATGCCCTTGACGCAACACACCTTGCCGGTGTTCAACTGCAAGAGCTATCTGGAGAAACCGCATTGGGACTATCGCCGGATTTCCGGCCTGGGACCTGTGGAACTCAACGACATTGTGGTGTTCAACTATCCTTCGGGCGACACCGTGGCGCTGGCGCCTGAATTCCAGAGCCGTGACTATTATGCCATGGCCTACGAAATCGGCCGGCAGATGCTTCCCCAAATGCTTTCGTCCGAATTGTCGCGTGAAGAGGAACGGCGCGTTTTTGAAGCCTATTATGCAGCCGGAACGGCTTTCCTCAAGGCGCATCCCGAGCAGTTCGGCGAGATAACGTCGCGTCCTACCGACCGGCGCGAAAACTATGTGAAGCGTTGTGTCGGTCTGCCGGGACAGACGCTGCGCATTGTCGATGATGTGATTTATCTGGATGGCAAGCCGTTGCCGCAGCCGCAGCAGGTACAGTTCCGTTATGACGTACAGTTTGTGCGTCCGCTTGATGAGGACACCAAGAAGGAACTGCACATTACCAATGAGGAACTTGGCTATTTGCAGTATGGGGCAGGATTCCCCATGACGGCTTATGTGCGCGATGCACTGGTCAGCCGCGGCATCATAGCGCCCAATCCGCCGCGTTCTGCGCTGGCCCAGGGTGAGGAACTTTATCCGTTGAATCTGCAAAAGGACTGGACCACGGCCGATTACGGCGGCGAGTCGGGCATCTGGATTCCGAAGCGCGGCGGCAAGGTGCGTCTGACGCTTGACAACCTGCCCCTCTACGAGCGGCCTATCCGCATTTACGAGGGCAATACGCTCGAAGTAAAGGACGGGCGCATTTACATTAACGGCGAACCTGCTGAAGAATATACCTTCCGTATGGATTATTACTGGATGATGGGCGATAACCGGGATAATTCAGCCGACTCCCGCTTCTGGGGTTTCGTTCCCGAGGACCATATTGTCGGCAAACCGCTCTTTATCTGGCTTTCGCTTGACCCGGATTACGGACTTTTCGACGGGAAAATCCGTTTCGACCGTTTCTTCAAGTGGGTGGGCGACATCCGCTGACGGGCAGAATGTCCGGGCAATGTGCCCGCTGCTCTGTCCTGCAGCGGGCGTATCCTTTCTCCTCCTGTCGGGTGTCTTCGGACGTTGCACCGTTGCCTGATTATGTGAAACCTTCATTCCGTGACAAGTCGTGGTGACCGTTAAACGATACATCGGCCATTTCCGCCGGCCCTTTGCCTCCAGCCGCTGGAGGAAGTTTGTGCTCGCCTTGCTTCTGGCGTGCGGACTGTTGGTGCTGGTGCGTGCTTTTCTGTTGACGCAGGTGGAAGTCAGCGTCGACCGTCCCGACTTGGGCCTGTTGGCCGGCGACCGTCTGCTGGTCAACCGTGTCAGTTATGGCTTGCGTCTGCCTTTTGCCCGTCCGGCCGGAAGCCTCAGATGGGGCAAGTCTCTGCCGGCGCGCGGCGAGATGGTGGTGTTCGACTATCCTGCCGGGTCCGGTCACTGGCAGGTGGAGCGTACATCGGCCCTGGCGGGCGATACGCTTTGGCATGGTGCCGGCCGGCGCAGTTATTCCGTTGTGCCCGAAGGTCATTTTGTTGCGGGTCATTATGTCATTCCTGAATATTGTCTGGTGGGGCGTCCGCTTTGCACTACCTATTCTCTTACGCCTCCTAAACCGTTTTTCCGTAAAGTGCGCACGTGGCGTTTCTTCCTTCTGATTCCATGAACGCAGTCCTTCTCACTTCGGCCTATCTGGCGCCGGTTCGCTATTACAGCAAGCTCTATGCCGCTCCCCGTGTCTTCGAGGAGCGTTGTGAATATTATGTGAAACAGACCTACCGCAACCGTTGCGTCATAGCCGGACCGGAAGGGCCGCAGGCGCTTACGCTGCCCGTTGAGCATGGAGGCGGGGCGCGTCCTCTGACGCGCGACATCCGGCTGAGCGACCACGGCAATTGGCGGCACGTTCATTGGAACGCGTTGGCCAGTGCCTACGAGAAGAGTCCGTATTTTGAATATTATGCCGACGATTTCCGTCCTTTTTATGAGCGTCGCTTCACTTTTCTGGTCGATTTTAATGCCGGTCTCCGCGATTTGGTTTGCGATTTGCTGCAACTGCATCCTGATATTACGGTGACTACATCCTATGCCGATGCAGCAGCGTTAGGCGCCGACGACTTTCGCGAAACCATCCGTCCCAAACTCTCTGCCGCGGACGACCCTTCCTTCCGTCCTCTTCCTTATTGGCAGGTATTTGCCGGTCGCACGGGTTTCTTGCCCGATTTGAGTATTGTCGACCTGCTGTTCAATATGGGGCCTGAGGCGCGCCTGGTGCTGCGTGATTCCGTTGTGCAGCCGTAAAGGCATGAATCCTGTAGGATGGAGTGATGAGGGCGCACAGTAGCGTATCCCTGCATTCCGTTGACTGCTGCCGGTGTTTTCCGCGATGCCGGATGTAGGGACGTACCGATTAGGTGCGTTCGTTGCCCGGATAGCTCCAGCTGTAAAATAAAAGTAGGGCCACCTGAATACTTACGCCTATTCCTCCGCGTTTTTGGGCATCCTCCTGTAAGGAAACAGCCATTCATTTCATAAGCGTCCCCCGTATAATAAAACGTCGGACGCACCTGCCGGTACACCCCCTATATCGCAATTATTATCTCCCGTTCGTACCGTTTTTCTTTACAATGGCCGGCATAGGCCATCTTGTATCCCGGATTTCCGCAGACGTGAGGTAATCGCATATCGTGGCTGGTGCGCTTCGTGTTTATGCTGCATTTAAAACGATAAAAGGGAGTCTGTGCAGAGACAGAACTCCCTTGTTTATCTTGGTTTTATCCCGCCGGATAATGCTTTTGAGAGAATTGAAACCAGTGCTGGTCTCGGGGGTGTTTTAATAAAGCGAGTGACGTTTTCACTCTTCGCCCTCCGCGTTTCGGAGAAGCCCTTTCTTCTTCTTATTGTGTCTTTTCTACGATGTTCGCGTTTTCCAGTTGATCAAGAAATTTCCGGTTCATTTCTCCCGTCAGGTTGACGATGCAGAACATTCCTTGCTTTTTGCTGATGAAAACCATTTCAATGATGGTTTGCTTGTGTTTCCGCAGGTAAATTTCCCGTTCCTTGTCGTTTTTGTAAGGATGGTAGCGGTTCCGGTTGAGACGGGCCAGTCGCGAGGCTTTGGCAAACAGACTGTCGGTGGCCGCTGTCTGACCGTTTCTGACGATTTGGATGCTTTTTACCTGCGAAAGCAGACCTTTCAGGTCTTCGTTTTCTTCCAGTGTGTCCAGCAGCATGATGCGTTCCATCATGTTCGGACTGACCGTGCCGCACATCATGTCCGGATATTCCGTTTTGTGCAGCGCTACGAAGCGCGTGGCAAAGTCCTGTCCGCTTTGTGCGGAAGCGGTGGCCAGCAGGCTGAGCGCCAGCATCAGGGTGAGCACTATCCGTTTCATGAGCGGTTCGATGGCTTATGCTGGGGATCAACCTGTTCCTTTTTCAGAGTGTCGGCGTCTTCGGGCTGTGTGCGCAGCAGTTCCCGTATGGCCTCCATGCCGTTGATTCCTGCTTCCAGAGCTTCCTTCGGTTCCCGGTAGGTGTCGTGATAGTTCGCCGTGTTGTAATCCCATGCTCCGTCCTCCTGCTGGCGGTCGAAGGTGTGTTGGGCGGCGTTTCCCAGCAGCACGACGATGGCCACGGATGCTGCGGCGCGGAACAGCGGACGCATCCGTCCGGCAACGGTCAGCCGGCGGGCTTTCACCACGATACGGCGCTCATTCTTCTCCTGTTCGCCTGCCATTTTCAGCAGTCGGCGGTCGAAATCTTCGCCCAGTTCCGTTTTCAGGTTCTGTTCTTCATACTCGAACAGCGCCTGATAGCGGGCCAGATGCGCCGGCACATCCTTCTGGTGGAAGAATGTGCGCAGGATGCGTTCCTCTTCAATCGAGGTTTCGCAGTTCCAGTAGCGTTCAAGCAGTTGTTCAATGTATTTATAGTCCATATTGTTCTATTCTTTCATACTCCCGGCGGAGGGTTTGCCGAGCCCGGAATATCAGCACTTTCACATTTTCTTCCGTCACGTTGAGCACTTCCGCCGTCTCCCTGTAGCTTTTTCCTTCGATGTCGCGCAACTGCAGCGCGGAGCGTTGTTTTTCGGGCAGGCGGTCAAAGAGTTCGTGTATCCGCCGCAGCTTCTCTTCGCGTTCCAACTGCACGTCGGGTGTCGGACTGGGGTCGGCTGTTTCGGCGGTCATCTCGTCGAGTGGCAGGTGCTGTGCCTCCTTTTTTTCGTGCCGGTCGAGCGCCAGATTTCTGCATACGGTCATGCAGTATGCCTCCAGCGACACATCGGCGTCGAGTTCTCCGCGCTTGCTCCATACTCTGATGAGGGTGTCCTGCGTGACGTCTTCGGCTTCGGCGCGGTCGAGCGTGATACGTAGCGCCAACCGGAAAAGCTGGTTTTTCAGTGGCAAAAGATCGTATCTGAAATCAATTTCTTTCATTGCTCTTACTGTATAGACGGGTAAGTGGGCAGAAAGTTACAGCCGAAACCCATTTTTTTTTCGTTTTTTTCTGTTTTTTCTTGTATTGATGTGGTGGTTTCCCCGTTTTGGAGTGTTTCCGGGGGTGGTTTCCCTGTTTCGCCGGTAAGGGTGCGGGCAGGAGGCCGGAGCCGTTACCGGAGGGGTGGAGGGGAAAAAAGCGGGGCGGGAGTCCGATGCTCCCGCCCCGGTGGTTATTCCGCTTTCTTGATAAAGACAAGTCCGGCCGTGTCGTTGCCGTTCACGCCGTTTGCCGTCACTTCGATGTAGAAGGGGGTACCGGCTTCAAACTGGTCCAGGCGGAAACGGTAAGTGGCGGTGGCGTGGTTCTTGTCCACGCTGACGCTCTGTTCCACTTCAGCCATCAGTTCGTCGCGCTTCAGCAGCCGCAGCCGTCCCAGTTGCAGGGGGTGGGTGCCGCGCGTGTGGATGAACGTCACTTCATAGGTGCCGTTTTCCGTTATCTTTCCGGTGCATTCAAAGCGCCAGGTGGCCGGCTGCAGCTGGATTTGCAGCGGTTTCCAGGCTGCGGCGTACTGGCCGTACTGGCGGTAGGCCGAATAGTCGGGAGCCGTGTAGAGCGGCAGCGAGTAGTGGCGTGGGCTCACCACGGTCATGGCGCGGAAATCGTCCTTGCGTGCCACGGTTACCGGCGCCGTGTAGCGCGGCGAGTGGATATTGGGGTAGCTGCCGTCGGTGGTATACACGATGTCGGCCCCTTCCACGGCCGATTTCAGCCGGTAGGTGAAGCCGCCATCCGTTTCCTTCACCTCCTCCACGATGGGTTCGGGCACACGGTAGTGGCAGTCCTTGCGGTCCAGGCGGGCAAAGTGCCAGCCCAGCCGTCGCCGGAAGTCCTCATAGTTGCGGTCGGCCTGTCGCGCCCAGGCCACTTCCGATAGTGCCAGCAGGCGGGGGAAGGTGAGATATTCCGCGTAGTTTTCCGAGCGGTTTTCATCCAGATAGGCAATTTCCTGCAGCACCGTGCCGTGGATGAACTGGTCGCTCCAGAAGCAGCCCTGCACGCCCAGCGTGGCCGAGCCTTCCGACCAGTCGGCGATGGGCAGCGAATAGGCGCGCTCCACCGAGATGGGCGGCATCCAGGTGGCGGCTTTCACTTCGCCCGGCGTGCGGCTTTCCGGGAAGTCGAAATACATGTGTGTGGCCGGTGTCAGCACCGCCTTGTGTCCCTGCTGCCGGGCCGTCAGCGTGTCCTTGGCGTTGTGCCACACCACGCTCACCACCGGAGTTTCCACCTTGCCGCGCAGGATGATTTCCTCCCAGCCCATCACGGTGCGTCCTTTCTCCGCCATCATCCGCGCCACCACGTTGGTCAGGTAGCCTTGCAGCTCCGAAGCCTTCTTCAGTCCTTCGCGCTTCATCAGTGCCTGGCAGCGGGGGCATTGTTCCCAGCGGGTGTATACCGCCTCGTCGCCGCCGATGTTGATGTATTTCGAGGGAAACAGCTCCACCGTTTCTTCCAGCACGTCGCGCAGGAATTGCAGCGACGTTTCCTTGCCCACGCACAGCAGGTCGCGGCTGATGAAGTGCTGCACCGGCATTTCGTGCTGCTGTCCCGTGCAGCTCAGCCACGGGTAGGCCACCACGGCCGAGAGCATGTGGGCCGGAAATTCTATTTCGGGGATGATTTCCACGCCCCGCACGGCGGCGTAGGCCACGATTTCACGGATGTCGTCCTGCGTGTAGTAGCCTCCCAGGCGGCGGGTGTCGTCGCCGGCCCAGGCGCCCACCTGCGTCAGCCGCGGGTATTTCTTGATTTCCAGGCGCCAGCCCGAGTCGTCGATGAAGTGGAACTGCAGTTTGTTCAGTTTGTACATGGCCATCAGGTCGATGTACTTCTTCACGAAGTCCTTGTCATAGAAGTAGCGGGCCACGTCGAGCATCATGCCGCGCCACGGACGGTTGGGGGCGTCCTCCACCGTTACCGGTGCCACGCTCCATTCCGTTTCCCGCTGCCGCACCTGGCCATACACTTCGGGCGGGAGCAGTTGCAGCAGCGTCTGTATGCCGTAGAAGGCACCCGCCGCGTCGCGGGCTGTGATGCGCACCGTTTTGCTGTCGACCGTCAGGCGGTAGCCTTCCGCGCGTTTCACGGCCGTGGTGTCCAGTTCCAGCACGATGCCTTTCCGTCCCTTTCCCGCCTTCAGCTTCAGGTCGTAGCCGGTGGGGCCGGCCAGGGTGGTTTGCAGATATTCCGCCTGCGCCTTCAGTGCCGGGTCGTGGTGGATGACCGTTTTCTCCGTCAGTCGGAAGTTTTCGCCGCTGCGCATTTCCAGGTGCGCCGGAACGGGAATGATTTGCTGTCTTCGGTCGGCCGGCTGTCCTTCACCGGCAGCGCCTGCCGTCAGGCACCACAAGGCCGCTGCGGCCAGTGTGCAGGCCGGTAGCCGGAAACTCTTCCGGATGTTGCTCCGGTTGTGTAGAAAGTTTTTCATGATTTGTTTTTTGGTGGTTATGAGTAATGAATGATTCGGATAAATTCAAGGTCCGGCCCCATTGGAGAGGGGAGAGGTTGTTATATTATATAAGGAGTGCCCGCTTCTGTTGTTCCGTCGTGTGGCGGAGCTTCCTTCCCGGAAGTTTCGTCGCCCCGGGCGTGCAGTTCCGGTTTCCGGCAGTCGATGAGGACGTGCCGTCCGTCGGCCAGCGTGGTGGCAAACCAGTAGGCGTCGCCGCCTTCGCGCAGTTTGAGCCGTTTGCGCAGGTCCGCCACCGTTCCCGGAAAGTTCCGCACCGTCAGGTTGGCCCTTTCCTCCACCGAGCGGCACAGGTCGCGCAGTGCCCGCTTGCCGAAGCCCGTCACTCCCTTTATCTCGAAGCAGCGTCCCGGGAAGCCGTCTACCAGGTGGTCGGCCGTATACAGGTGCGTGTTCGGGTGCAGTTTCCGCAGTCCGTATCGGGCCGCCGTCAGTTTGAAGGCCCCCGCCTTCAGCAGCGCCGCGCTGGGTTCATACAGGTATCGGCCCGTGTCGTCGGCCATTTCCGCCACGGCCGCCTCCTCCTCTTCCGGTCGGAAGCGGAACCGGTGCGTGCCGTCGGCGCAGACGATGTCATAGCGTCCGGCGTCGGGCCGCAGCACCAGCAGCAGTTCCTTGCATTCCCCGCCGTCGCCCACGATGTGCGCTTCCGCCACACATCCCAATTCGCGAGCCGCGAGCGTCAGGTCGAGCATGGGCGAGAGTTTCAGCAGCACGCAGTCCGTTTTTTCCCAGAGCAGCGGCAGCAGCGCCTTCACGTCCGGTTCACAGTCGCCGATGCGCACCGTTTTCCGTCCCGCGCTGTCGCGGCGTGCCGGGTCCATATAGATGAGGTCCGTGTGCGGCATGCCGCGCAGCACCTCCCTGCCGTCTCCCTCCGTCACCTCCGCCTGCGTCAGTCCCAGCCGCTCGAAGTTGCGGCGTGCCGTTTCGCAGAGCACCCCTTGGCGTTCCACGTAGAGCGCGTGGGCAAAGTGGCGTGCCAGTATGCTGAAGTCCACCCCCAGTCCGCCGGTGAGATCCGCCATGCGTTCGCCCCCGTTGGGGAAGAGCCGTGCCGCCACCTCCCCCTTGTAGCTTGCTGTCCGTTCCCCCGAGCATTGTTCCAGTGCCAGACGGTGTGGGCATACCAGTCCCGCTGCCGCCCATGTCGGCAGTTTGCGGGCCATCAGCCCTTGCAGGACCGTCGTTTCGTCCATTGTTGCGATACCGTTTGTTTTTCGGGGTTTCATCAGAAATCAGGATAAAGTTCGTGTACAAATTTCTTCGGGTGCAAAGATAGTGAAAGGCGAGTGCAATGGCAAGACGAAAACGCAGTTTTCAGGCTTGACATGGCCGAGCCGCATCCTATCTTATGAAAAGATAGTGAAAGGCGAGCGCCATGACAAATCGAAAACGAAGTTTTCAGACTTGCCATGGCCGAGCCTTCCGCCCTATTCCCCAAAGATATTTTCACCTAAGACATCAAGGGAATAACACAGAAAGGGGAAAGGGAACCGCCCCTACGGATTCATCGCCCGGCGGATGGCGCTGCACATAGCCTCCGGGTCGCTGCAGGAAATCACATATTTCCGTCCGCTCCGCAACTCGACATGGAACACGTGGTCCAAATCTGTGGCATAGACCATGAAACGTCCCAACTCCTGATTCACGAACCACCCCCACCAGCCAAAGAAGGCTCCGCTGCCCATCAGCCGGACAAAGTTCATGGTGACCTGATAAGGTTCTGCCTTGACTATTTCCGCCAGCGGTATCGTCTTGTTGCGCAACGGGAATGCTATATTCAGATTGCCCTCGCCCACCTGCACTTCCAACGGATAGAAGCACATGGCGGCCAGACACAGAAGAGCCAGAAGCCCCCAAAGGAAGAAGGCAATATACACGTCATTTCCGCCATCCCTCATGAAGAACAGCCCCAGCCCCAAGAAAAGAGCCACAACGGCCACCGTGCAAAGAACGGAACGGACCGCCCATTTTGATTTCTGCTTATACATTTCCATAAAACAACGGTTATGGAAACAAATTTACGTTTTTTTTCATACATCCCGTCCGGAATGCCCCTAAAATGCACCGCTCCCCTTCAAAAGCTCTGCACTTGCATTACGGGCACAGCCCCGGCCGGACTATTCCCCGTGTCCGGCACGCCGGGCGGCCTCATATTTCTCTATCGCCTGACGGTCCTTGCTAATCGTCACCAGATAGACTCCGCCGAAAATCAGCACGACTGCCACCACTTTCATCAGGCTGAACGACTCCATGCCCCAATAAACGGCAACCATGCAGGCCACCAGCGGCTGAATATAATTATACATGCCCGCCACCGTGGGACGAAGATTCTTTTGCCCCACAACCGTGAGCATATAACAGAAGAAAGTGGCGCCTACCACAATAAAGGAAAGCCCGGCAATGTTTTCCCGTGTCAGCTCCGCCCATTGTGTCGCCATCAGAGAATTGGCGGAAAAAGGCAGAATGCAGATGAATGCATAAGTGAACATCCACTTCATGATGGTAACCAGGGAATATTTGTTCACAAAATTCTTATAGTACACGAGATAAAAGGCATAGCAGAACTGAGCAAACAGCACCAGCAGGTCGCCCCAGATGGAGGACGCAGCACTGGCCGATGCCGTCGCCCCACCCACACTGCTGCTCAAAATCAGCAGCAAGGCACCTCCCGCGCCGCAGGCAATGCCCAGCACCTTCTTGCCCGTGATGGGTTCCTTCAGGATAAAGGCCGCCAGAATCATCGCCCACAAGGGCATACTCGTCGTAATGATGGAAGCGTCGGCCGGCGACGTCAGATGCACACCCGAGATAAAACACCCCTGATTGAGCACAATGGCAAACAGGGACGCAAAGAACAGCGCCATGAGGTCCTTATGATGCACATGCTCCGGTTTCTGAAAAAAGGAAAGTATCCAAAACAGCACCATGGCACCTCCGACACGTAAATCCGTCATCACCAGCGGACTGATTACGCCCCCGGCCATAATCAATTTCGAAACAGGCGACATCAGTCCCCACATCACGTTGGCTCCCAGCATGGAAGCATGTCCTTTCCAATGAAAATCCATTTTTCTGCTTTTTAAAAAGATGAATACCGATTGCTGCGGAAGGTGGTGTTTGCGGCCGGAGAATCCGTCGCCCGGCCCGCCATCTTTTTGCGGCTGCAAAGATAGTGAAAGGCGAGCGCCATGGCAAAGCGAATACGAAGTTTTCAGAATCAAAACTGCCCGCCGGCATTTCCGCAACGGCACCTTCAGACAGCACAAGAACAACCCCATTTTACGAAAGTAAGGACAGAAAAAACTAAAGTAAGGATAGAAAAAACTGTCAGTACTTTTGTTTTTTCTAAACTACCAACTGTTGGAAGGAAACGCGCCACGCTGTTCCGACCACCCCAGTGCGTCATGAGAACACGGCGATGCACGCCCGTGAAATCCCCGTTTCCCCCACCCCCTGCATCCCTCACGGGATGGAACACAACCGGCTGGACGGACCAACCGACCGGCAAAAGACTCAAGGACCACGGGCGTGCCTCCATGAAAAAAAGGAGCAGAACCGGCTACTACTCTTCGAATTGCCTCAACACGTCATTGCACCGCTCCACATGCTTCCGATACCGGTCTACGGCTATCGCTACCGCCAGCGCGACAAAGACAATGCCGGCAAGCGCGATTTGCTGCACGGCCGCAGGATGGGCGGCCCGCTCACAGAGATGCACAAAGATATAGGCCAGCATCACCGTCAGGGGGAGAAGGCTTATCATCAGCGACCGGAAATAAAACTTGCGGTAACCGGCAATCTTTTCTGCCACCGCACGCGCGTCGCCGTCCAGCAGACGGCTCATCCCCAACTTGCGGGCCACCCACCAGCTGATGCCCAGATCCGTCAAAGCCCACAACGACACCAATATCCCAAAGATGACGGGCCAGTGCGTATAAATGCAAATAACGAATACGGCAGGCACCGTCAGTGCATCCATCCACATTCTGTGCCGGAATTCCCGGTTGACCGCCAGCACCGGTCCCCGTCTCAGCGACTTAAGCAACCTTTCACTCCTCATGGTCTGCATTTCCAGCGCTTCCTTGAACCGGTTATAATCCGACTGCAACGCCTGCAATTCTTTTTCCAACTGATTTTCCATACGGTTTTCACTTTAGAGATTTGACATTTTTTTGAGTTGTTCCTTGATGCGTACCAACTTGAATGAGACATTCTTGACAGAAATACCCAGGATAGCACTCATTTCGTCATAGCTCAGGCCTTCGAGCCACAACAGAATGACGCTTCTGTCCACCAGTCCCAGCGTATTGATACGCTTATAAAGCTGCTTTATCTGCAATTTCCTTTCCAGGCTGTCCCCTTCCGCCGGGAATGCCGCGTCGAGATGGAAATCCTCCCGCCGCTTCTTCTGCCTGCGGCTGAAGTTGATGCAACAGTTCAGGCTGACACGATAAATCCATGTCTTTACGTCGCTTCTCCCCTCAAAGGCATCAAAGCCTTGCCATAATCGGACGAGGATGTCCTGATACAGGTCGTCCACCTCATCCTTATCCTCTGAAAACATGTAGCAGACGGTATAGAGCGTGCGCTCATGCCTTCGGATGATTTCCATAAACTTTTGTTCCTTCGCGTTCATCTCAGTTTTCTTTGTTTTTGCCTATTAGACAACAAAGTTGCCCAAAAACTATATCACATTCGCAATTTTTCTGTTTTAAACTGCATCAAATGCATGCATTGTTCTTGTTGCCTGAAACCAATGGGCATGCAGGCGATATCTCATGGAGACACAGCTATTCAGGAAACAGAGTGTGGAAAAAGCAACAGACACCTTAAATGACCAGATACTTATCTGAAACCAATAATAGCATTATCAAACGGTGCAATCGCCCCTAAAAAGGTGACCCGTCATGCCCAACCCTACCTAACCGGCACATGTATTTTCGATGAGTTCCCCCATGTTCAAAGAGACGTTGCCCCAAAATCATGTACCGACATCAGAATTTACCAAAGACAGGATAGAAAGCCTCCTGACGGAGGAAGAAGCCAACAGGCGAATGATTCAAGGAACAATGGGAAAAGTTCAGAGGAGATTTGCGACAGCCGGAGGAGGAGCCAAGGAAAAAGTAGAGGATTCAGAATATAAGTGAAAAATTACAGACCATTTTTATTATAGTCTGTACTTTTTATAATTTTGTGAAGAGAATCAGAAAATCAATTATGCAACAGAATAACATAAACAAATTCTTTCGCCCGATAAATACAGACATACAGATACCAGACAGTGATTATTCCAAAACCGATGTATGTATTGCCATGGCCAACGCTCTGGCTCGCAATACAAACCACAGTCTGTATATCATAGACTATAACCGCAAGAATTTCCTTTACGTATCGTCCAACCCGCTTTTTCTCTGCGGTCATTC
>ENA-OVGC01002114-OVGC01002114.1-human-gut-metagenome-genome-assembly--contig:-NODE-2114-length-13886-cov-5.597065_pt1 | contig 13886 bp, 12 predicted proteins | sample MGYA00237768_ERZ505415 | MGnify/ENA primary metagenome ERZ505415 (study PRJEB26158, sample SAMN06016382) | human gut metagenome | biome: human gut; feature: ankylosing spondylitis patient; material...
CATAAGCCATGGCACCGCCCACCGTGAGCTGGTCGGCGTAGGCCAAGGGAGGGGCGGAAGCCCCTCCCTCAGAGATCGTCGCATTGGCCAGCATGGCATTATATTGCTGCGCCGCCTGCCACTGGGTAGTCAGTTCGGCATCGTCGGTGTCCTTGATGGCGGCTGTGTAGCTGGTCTCTATATCCGAATGGTACTTTTCACTCAGAAGTTCTCCCACCAGCGGGTAAAGCAAAAGCCCCAGCGCCACAACACCGAAAGTCGCCGCCAGCAGCCAGCGCTTCACTGCTCACCCTTGTGCTGCTTACGGCTGCGGATCACGATAAACGCCGCCGCGCCCAACAGAGCCACGCCGCCGACAGTGAACATCCACGTGCCGTAGCCGCCGGTCTTGGGCAGGTCAAAACCGGGGTTGTTGACCACAGTCAGCGGCACAATGGCGTTGCCATCGGTCATGGTGACATCCTTGCCGTTGACGGTGGCGGAGGCGGTCAGCAGCTTGGCGCCGCACTGCTCGCAAGTGCCGTTCTCGGCGGTCTTGATAACGATTTTGACCGCGTCCTTCAACAGCACATAGCCCTTGTCGGTAGCAATTTCGGTCAGGCTGTAAGCATCGTCCTCCAGCCCTTTGACCACGATGTGGCCGCTGCTGTTGGGGATAAAGGTCGTGGCATCAGACTTTTTGCTGGTGATACCCTTGGCGTAGTAGATGCCATCCTTCAGGTCTGCGATGATATAGCAGTCGTCTGTATCGTTATGCAGCCGGAACTTGACATTCTTCATATTTCCGCCGTTATCAGAAAACCGCTTGAGTACGTCAACACCGTAGGTGTAGACATGGCAGCAGTCCTTGAGGGTATCAAAGTAGGTGTTGTTCGTTCTGCGCCACGTCAGCACGACCTCGTTGGGATTGTCGGTATCGCCCATCTTGGCGTCGGCGGTCAGGGTGGCGGCGTAGGTGAGGCGCATGGTGCAGTCGGAATAACCGCGCTTGACGCTGTCGGTATAAACGGTGGCCGCCTCGTTGATCTCCGCCAAACCGGTATCGGTCATGCGGATGGTCATAGTGTTAGCAGCGGCATCATCGTAAGTCACCGCAAATTTGCCGGAATCCTCGGCCCAGGTGGTGATCTTGTCGGTGCAGCCAGCGTCCTTAAAGAACTCGATAACCACATCGTTCTTGTTGTATTTGATGCCCTTGCTCAGCGTGTCCACGTAGGTGTACTCGGTCAGACTGGATGCCTTGGAGGTGATGGTGGGCAGTGTGCTGATGATCTGATAATCCACAACATCGCCCACAGAAGCGGTGGCGGTGTGGGCATAGCCGTCCTTGATGTCGGTCAGGCTGCCGGTGTTCTTGCCGGTGGAGTTTTTACTCTCACGGACGGTCTTTTCGAGGTCAGGATTGCCGGTCTGATTCTTGGGGTAAACGGTCACATCGTAGTTCCATGCCGCGCCGTCGATGGTAGTCATGGGCAGAGATACGAAGAAAGGATTGCAGGTGGAGGTGACATTTTCAGGGACGCGAGTCTCCACGACAAGGTACAATCCCTGCTCCATATTGGAAGCAGAAGTGTGGCCGGTGGCATCCGTTTCGGACATAGCCACGCCGCCGTTCTTCATGGCGGTTTCCAGAGTGTTCTTGACAGTGGTGGCGTTGGCAGCCAGTGCAGCGGACAGCTTGTTGTTCAGCATATCGCTGGTGAAATAGTTGATGCCATTGTCGGTCTTGTGAGCATCTGCGTTGGTCAGACCGATGGCAGACAGTACGGCATTAGAGCGTTCAGAGCCATCAAAACCATACAGCACGCCCACCTGCCGCTGACCGTCCACGACCTCATTGTTCATGGTGATGTCGGCAATACGGAGGTAGGTGAACTCCACGCCTTGAATGGCATACTTGCTCAACTTGTCGGTAACCGCACCGTCATGCAAGCCAGTAGAAACATAGGACTCAGCGTCCCACGCACCGTCTTTGCCGGCCTTGGTGATGTCGTATTTATAGATGCTCAGGGATGCTTTTTTGCTGGGATCGATGGTAGGTTCTGCGAACGCTGTGGTGATGAGGCTCAGAGCCATAACAACGGCCGTGAGCACGGCCAGTACGCGACGGATCTTTTTCATTCGGTTGTCTCCTTTTTGATGTTAGATTTTTTGCAAAAATAAACACCCATGCAAAGCATGAGTGCTGCAAACATAATGGGTGCAATAAAACCGTTGCCGCCTGTGAACGGCAGGGCAAATCCTGCGTTGTTGCAGGCGGTGATGGTAACATCACGGTTGCTGCTGTCCAACGCTCCCGTAAACAGCGGCTCGGTCAGCAGCGTGTACCCTGCGGGAGCCTTCACCTCGGTGATACGATACTGCACACCGATCTTGAGGTCGCTCCACTTGGCGATGCCGGTTTTGTCAGTGGTCACTCTGCCCACCTCCGTCCATGTCTTGCCGTCCGTGGACGTTTCCAGCAGCAGCTCCGCACCTGCAAGAGGTGCGCCCGTAGCGTCCACCTTGCGGACGGTGATGCTGCCCTTGGCGGGTGCGTTCTCACGGGTGACCTTGATATTGAGGTTTGCTGTGGTCAGGCTGAAATCGTATTGTGTCTCGTCCAGCACATAGCTGTCCACGGTGCTGATCTCCTGATAGAAGTATTTGCCAAGTCGCAGGCCGGAGAATGTCACCTTGCCGGTGACATCGGTCGTGCCATCCACGATCTTGCTGCCATCGGCGGCGAAAAGACGATACACCACACCGGCCAGCGGCTGTTTGGTTTCTGCGTCCACCTTCAAGACCTCAATGCTGCCTTTGACCGGCATATTCTCGCGAGTAACCTTCAGCACCTGCCCGTTTTGATTCAGCACAGCGGAGTACGCCGTGGTATCCAAAACATATCCGTCCGGTGCTTTGAATTCCTTGTAGGTATAGCTACCCAACCGCAGGTTGGAGAAGGTCAGCTTGCCGTTGGCATCCGTATAGCCCTCCGTGACCTGTTTACCAGAAGCATCATACAGTCGGAAGCCCACGCCTTGCAGCGGTGTCTTGTGATCAGCGTCCACCTTGACGATCTCGATGCTGGCCTTGGCAGGTGTGTTGGTTCTCTTTTGCGTAATGTTCAGTGCCGTGGCCGTAATGGTAATCTGATACTTGGTGTTGTCCACCACATAGCCGCTGGGCGCGCTGATCTCCTGATAGCTGTACTTTCCCTGTGGAAGATCCTTGAACACTGCCTTACCGTCCGCACCGGTAGTCATGTCAGCCACCTTTTTACCATTGGCATCAAATAGCCGATAGGTCACGCCTGCCAGCACCTTACCAGTCTCCGCATCCACCTTGTTGATGGTCAGACTGCCTTTCTCTTCCACAGCCCGGATCTTGATATACACCCGCACAGGGTCACGCCCGACGCCGGTGTAGCTGGCCATCGCCTGATACCGGCCCGTTCTGTCATACCAGCACAGCACCGCTTCGTCTGGGTCCATCTCGAAGGCGCTGCCGGTGGCGGAATAGGTTTTCTCGCCGATCAAATTCTTGGCCGCCGCAGCTGTGGCCGTGATGGTCAGGGTGTTTCCCTTCCGTGTGAAGGTAACACCGTTACCGCTGTTGGCGGTGAAATTGTAGGCGCTCAATACGCCGTTGGTGTCCGTAACGCTGGCCGTGTAGCTGCCCGCCGCGTTTTTCTTCAGTTCGATCACATCGGCCCAGAGTTCGGCGTATGCCGCAAAGCTGGGAATTTCGTTGGCCGACTGCATCGCCGCCGCGATCTCATCGTACCATAGTTCAAATGTGGGATAGCGGCTGGTATCCACGCAGTCATAGAACGGGCTGTAGCCCCAGTCATCATAGGTATAGGCGCTGCGATACTCGCAGATAAGCTCCCAGATGATAGCCTGTGTTGCCGCCCACTTCTCCGCGTTGACAATGGCGCTGCTGTTGCGGTCGCCAGAGACCGTACCGTAGTCGGTGCTGGGATAACCGCAGGCCAGTGCCAGCGCGATAGCGCTCTGTACAGATGCAGGCAGGTTATACCAGCATCCGCTGCTGCCCTGGACATAGCTGCCGCTGTCATCGGAGTGGACGCCGGGCTGGATGCAATACGCCACCGTTCCGTTGGCGTACTTAACGTGATACAGGGCACTGCCGCTTCCGAGGCTGCTGGTAGCTGAGATGGTCATGTTGATGACAGTCGGGGATGTACTTTGGCTGTAATCATACTGCCGGAAGGTGATCTGACCGGAATACACGAACTCCCTGTATTTGACCGTTACGGTGGCGGCATAGGCCGTCACCGCCAGTGCTGCCACCATGATCAGTGCCAGCACAAGGGCTGTCATGTGTTTGAATACTTTCAAATGGCTTCCTCCTTCGTAAAAGATAAGACCTCTCTGTTTCCAGAGAGGTCTTGCGTATTGTTTCTCTTAGCCCGCATAGAGAACGTAGATGAGCAGGCTTGCACCATCCTCCACGATGCAGACATTACAGCGGAGGTCCGCATCGGCCAGCGTGTCCACACCGGCCTGCATCATGAGCTGGCAGAAGGTGTAGTCCACCATGTCCCGCGCCTTGGCCTCCAGTGTCTCCTGCGAGGCATCCGCCGCTACCGATGCAGGGAAGCGGTACGCACTGTTGTCCAGCGTCAGACCGCCATCCGTACTAACGCCGTACTGTGCGGCAGCGTAGGCGTTGACCGCCTCGACAGCCGCCCAGCGGTCTGCCGGCTCGTACTCCGGCTCGGGTTCAGGTTCGGGGGCGGGTGTAGGCTCTGACTCCTGTACCGGCGCAGGCACAGGTTTGGGTTCACTCGGTGCAGGCTCCGGCTGCGGTGCGGGCATCACCGGCTGTTCAGGCGTAGTCGGCTGCTCCGGCACGTCTGGCTGGCTCTCACCAGCGGGCGCGGGCGGTGTTTTCTCCGTCTTGGTGGAAGGTGTCTCCGCATCCTCGGCAGGTTTCGGAGTCTTCTCACTGTCTGCATCCTGGGTCTCCTCGACAGTTTCCTCGGCGGGCAGGCTCTCCGTATCTTCCTGCGCCTTGTCCTCCGCGGGCGTGATGGCCTGTGCCGCGCTCTGCACCGCCGCCACCGGCAGCATTGTCGATGCGGAGCTGTTCCCCGTCTGCCCACAGGCCGTGAGCAGCAAGAGCGTCCCCATCACCAGGGTCACGATCTTCTTTTTCACGATAGTATCGTCCTCTCTTTTTTAAGATAGTACCATTATGTGTCCACGGCTATTTGCCGTCAAATTTTTACCTATCGCTCCATGTCCTGCTCTTGCTTTTTTTCCTGCTGCTGTGGTACAAGACCACGCTGGATGCTGGCACGCTGCGCGGAGAAGGTCTGCTGGAAATCAGCAATAACACCCATTCTGTCACGTGCTTCCAGTCCGTCAAACATTTCCACAAGCCCTACGGGCTTAGGTCTGTCGCAGGGAACGCCATAGCTGCGGCAAAGCATATAGCTGACGCTATCCGCGCCCAACGCGCAGGACTCACGGCTGTAATAGGGGAAGTTCCCATGATCATGAATACCCGCATGGACGATCTCGCGGCTCAAGGCACGGAACGCCGCGCTGTCCGAAATATACCCGCTGACAATGATCTGCTGTTGGCTGGGGTCATACAGTGCGTCCTGCCCACGGGCGTCACCGGTCACAACGGGGACAGGCGACACCGTCAGAAGCTGGTACAGTGCCTTGCTCATGGCGTCGCTGTTGTCCGTAAGCTGATTTTTCACCATTTGACCGCGGCCTGCGGTCTGGGAGATGTCGAACACACGCCCCACCTTGTAGCCGCGATACTGCCGTCCGTCCCTGACGTAGGTATCGCCCACGCGGATCTTCATGCCCACTTCCTCCCGCATGACGTTACGGTTCAGGCCATTCCAGCCCTTAACACTATTGAACACCGTCACCTCGGGGTTCTGCTCCATCGCCAGCAGCACATTGGACGCGCTGAAACGCGGGTTGTCCGCCTGTACATCCAAATAGTGCAGGAATGCGCCGGTACTCTCCGTCACACGCAGTGCGGCGGCGTCATTCATCTCGTTAAGGCTATCACGCTCATCTGCCTTCCGCTGCTTCCACTCCTCGGTCTGCTGCTCCTTCTGCCGAATCAATTCACTCAAATTTGCCATAATAATCTCCTATCTCTGTTCATGCTCCGGCGCGGCAATGGTTCTTGCCTGCCGCGCCATCTGTTCGGATACCTTCTTCAGCTCCAGCATTTTCGCCCGCACGGATGGCTTATCCATCTCGGTAGACGTTCTGGCACCATTCCCGCGCTCTCTGAAGCTGTTCTCTGACCGAACGCGGGGGTTCGCTTTTTTTGCGGTGTCATCCTCCCGTACCGGCGCAGGATAGCCCATCCGTTCAAAGATGCGGTTGATCTGTTGGGCGTCCTTGGCTTTCGCCATGATCTCCACTGTGCCGGTTTTCTCCACCCGATTGATAATGGGATAGAACAAAACACCGTACCGCTTGCTCTCCATTTGGAAGCCTCGCAGATCCTCCTGCTTGACGGAGAATATGGCCAGCTCCTCGCCGTCCTGGATCAGCCGCTTTAGTCCCGTCTTACCGGACAACTTAGGGTTGTCCTTGGCTACTGCCACCAGCAGAGCCGCCAGATTCTTTGCGCCCAGCCCCGCCAGCTTAACAGCACTCTCCGTGATCTGGATGCTCTCCCGCACCACCATATCGGCGGTTTCACCGTTGGTACTCATGCTTTCGCGCCTCCTTTTTCATTTCTTCCCGCCGTTCCGCCTCGGCTTGCTGCACCTGCTGGGATACCACAGGCACATCCTCCAGTATCCTGCGGCACAGAGCAATTTCCCTTCGCTTTTCCCGCAGGGCGGCGGTCTGGCGGTCGATCTCTGCACTGCACTGTATTTTGTACGCCTCATCTTCTGCATTTCTCCTTTCCCGATATAGTGGTTTTCTCTGCTGCTCACCATCGTATATCTCCCGCTCAAGGGCGACGATCCGCTGCTCCAAATCCTCCGCCGTGGTCATGCCGTTCGCCCACAGATACCGAAACTGCCGGTCATAGCGTTCCAGTCGGACGACCTCCTGCCGCATGGAAAAAGGGACGCGCCGGAAGTTCTTCTTCCGATGCGTCCCTCGCAGCAGGTACAGGTATCTGAGATACAGTGCCTGAAACCCTTTTATCTTCCTTTGTGTCCCTGTGGGACGCCTACCTTTGATGCGATACCGTCTGCCCGTATGCGTAAAGGTATGTGTCGCCAGTGTGCTGCCTTCGCGCTGGGCGGCCAGCCGTCTGCGGATGTCCTGCTCCGTGTACCCGTCGCCCAGGCTATCCAGCCGAATCGCCCGCTTGCCGCCCGGCGGCAGCACGGTCACATATTTGCGGCTGGGGGCGTTCCGCACCACATACCCCTCCTGCCGCAGGAGCATCAGAAACGTCTCGTATGTATACGCCTCTCCGATGAATCGGTCAATATCGCCGCGAATGATGCTGCGGATAGTGGGCTTGCCGGTGTTCTCCGCTTTCCATTCGGCGTAGTGTTTCCCCTTGCCCTGCGGCGTGATAGTGGATAGGTCGTTTTCCCGGCACAGGATGTCGGATGTGCTTCGCACTTCAAAATAGTAACTGCCGGGGCTGCTGTGATATTTTTTGCCGTCCACGAAGGACACAGAGTTCACCACCACATGATTGTGCAGGTGCGCCTTATCCAGGTGCGTGCCGATGACCACCTCGTAGCGGTCGCCAAACAGGCGCTGGGCAAACGCCACGCCGATGGCGTGAGCCTGCTCCGGCGTTACCTCCCCGGGCGTAAAGGATTGGATGAAATGATACCCCACCACGCCGCCCAGCTTGCCAAACCGCTGCTTCGTGGCCTGCATCTCCGCAAAGGCTGTCTCACAACTTTCGCAGTTGATGGCGGACGTAAAGAACAGCTGTTCCGTTTTCTCTGGATTTGCGGCATAAGTAATACCCGTATCCAGCGTAGTCTTTTCTCCGTTGACAGCATAGTTTACCCGCTTATCCAGTCGGTCACGGATGGCGATGATCTTCGTAATGGCCATTCTTAGAGGGCTTTCACCGCCTGCCAGAGCATCCCCTGCACCATCTTGATATGCGCTATGTCCTCCATACGGACAAAGCCGCTGGCATTGGCGACCTTGGCGATTTGGTTGATGTTTACGGCCATGCCGGATAACTGCCGCAGCAGCTCCGTCAGCTCACCGGGTGGACGGGGACGTAGTTCCGCGCCCACAATAAGCCTGCGGATCACCGGCTCCATTTTCAGGCCGGTATCCACGGAGAGCTGCTTCAAATGTGCGTACTCTGTGCTGTCCAGCCGCAGAGAGACGCGCTTTGCAATTTCTCTCATGTGTTCTGCTCCTTCCGTTTTTAATGGGGGTTTTAGGGGGCTTTGCCCCTTAACAAGCGCGTTTTGCTGTCAAAATGCTATGCTTGCCAGGACAGCGGCGCTCTGCGCCGCGTCCTGCAATACCTGCCGAAGGAAGAAATCAGCGGGCTTCGCCGCGCTGCGCGTCACGCCGATACCGCAGCAGATCATTGTAGTCTTTTCCCCGCACCGGAGGTCTGTCAATGACCTCGTATCCTCTCAGCAGTTCCTTCAACACCGCCGCTGCTTTCCGTCCCGGCTCATCATTGTCCAGACACAGCACAATGCGGGTAATATGGGGTGCGGCCTTCAAATACCGCGAAAGCGCCGGTGGCAGCTGCCGATCTTCCTTCCCGACACCTCCCAGCGACAGTGTGTTTGCCCTGCGCCAGTCCCTCCCCTGCTGCTTCAGCAGCGTCAGGTAAGAAAGGGCGTCAATGGCACCTTCAAAGACACAGAGGGTAGAACTCTCTCCCGACGTCACCGGCATCGCGAAGGAATACCGCTTGTCGCTGCCGACCACCTCGCCCACAAAACGCTTGTCTTGCAGCGTCCCCCGCTGCATGGCGTAGGCCGGTCTGTCACCGGCAAAGCCTACGAACACGCAGTTGTGATGCTGTGCCGATTCATAGAGCAGGCCGTGTTTGATGCAGTGGTTGATGATCTCCGGGTCGATACCGCGCCCACGCAGGTATGAAAAAACACGCCGGTTGTCGGCGTGTCTGGGCGGCAGGGAAAATGATTTTGTCGGGCGGGCTTTCCGGCGCGGCGGTTCTGCCAAAGGTATGCCGCCAGCGCTCAGGATGCGCTGCACAGCATCCGGCAGAGACAGCCTCCGCACAGTGGTCAGATAGTCCAGCGCACTGCTGCCGCCAACACCCCGTGACCACCAATACCATTCCCCGTTGGAGATCTTCAGGCTGTCATGGCTTTTGGTTGCATAAGCATTGCCGCCCACGCTGACCAGTTCATCCGGTTCACAGCACCGCAGATAGGTCAGCAGATCCATCTCACGGGCGCGGGCTAACTGCTCTGGCGGGATAAATGGCATAGGACATCACCTCCTTCCGGGCAAGCAAAAAGCGCAGGCATAATGCCTGCGCTTTTTGCGTCATCTTGCAGCTATTCAGTTGTTACGCATTGGCACGCTGAAGATAAAACTCACTCTCCGCGACGCGGATCACAAAATCATACTCCAGCCTGTTCGCCTTCGACATATTGATATTGTAACGCTTGCTGACCTGCCGCAGATAAGCAAAATATGCTTTATCCTCCTGCGTAAGCGGCGCGACCCACCCTGTCTGGGCGGCGTGATCTTCTATGCGCCGGAGATATTCAAGCTCTTTCTGATCCATTGTCATTCACCTCCATACCATATCATACAGGGCTGAGGAGTCGATACTACTGGGCAACTGCTCACTTAGTTATATCCAACCAGTTCATAGGGAAGCCCATGCATGACAAGATTTTATTGGGAGGGATTTTCTTTGTCTCGCTACATAGTCTCGTTAATGCCGAAGCTATATTCGTACACATGCGCGCAAAATCGTCGGTATCCAGCAAGTATTTCAGACATATCAATGCTGCAAAAAGATCCGTCTTGCCCTGCTTATATAGCCCGGCTTTGCTCTTCGCTATTCCAAGAGCAGCATGAACAGGAAAGTTGGGAATAGCTCGCTTGTCTATGACCGAAAAATCATAAAGCCGCTCATTGTGTGCGCAGACATTGCGAACACGAGTCAGCATATCTAACATACCAACCAAATCTTCCGAACTTACCGCAGAGAACTCTTTTGCCACATCACTCTGCACAGATGACTCACACAGGCTATACATTTTCGAAACATTGCCAAGAGTAAGTGCTTTTACGGCCACCCACAGTGGAACATTTCCGTGCTTGTCCCATTGATGCTGGATATATTTGTGATCAGACGGGGGAATCACAATAGAAAACAGCGTAGAAACCAGTTTCCGAATTTCGGTTTTTCGTTTACCTGCGTTCTTCGTCCCCACCTTTTCGTCGTAGCTTGCTGGCGAGAGATATGCTGCTTGATTATCCCCGTATCGTGCCACAAAGGAATATGATAGCAGCGACTTTACATTTTTCTCAACAATTTGAATCGCATGAAAGAACTCATCGCGCAACGCGTCATCAAACTCATAAAGAGCCAAAATGTCATCGATACGCGTATTGGGCATATATGTACCGTCTGCTTGCTTTAATAAGGCCTTATAGCCCGAAATCATTGAAAAGTAGCTGTACTTCTTCAAGAGTCCAATTACTCTTACTTCATCTTCCTTTTCAATAACTAATTTCTTTTCATCTCTGAGTTTGACAATCAACTCTTCATACGTTCTGAAAGGCTTATCGCTCATCTCTCTGCCGACTCCCTTCTAATGAAAAAGGGAACCTCCTCACGGAAGTTCCCTTTCTCGGCTACACGCCCCGCGAGCATGTGTAGCACAATCACTACGGGTAATATATCAGAGCTCATGTTGATTGTCAAGCATTTTCACGCAATTCTACGCAATTCTACGCAATTCTACGCAGCTTTGCACAGTCTCGCGCACTTTTACACTTTCTTTCACTGCAAGTCAATGCAGTAAAACTGTGTGAGCCTGATTCCAACTGTGTAGCCCGTATATTTCCCTTCGTAGTATATGCAAATCAACCCCGTTGTTGCACTAAGTGATGCGATTATCGTGTTCTTTCCTTTATGCCCTTGTTGACTCACCAAGTATCACTTCACTACTTCTGCTTACCCACACTACCTCTCCGGCACATCTTTCTTCCGAGCTTTTCTCTCCTTCTCCCTGCGGATCGCATCGTTGGCGCAGCACTCTATGCTGCTGCGGAAATTGTCCATCTCGCTCGTCTCACGTTTTATCCAGTCGTTGTATAACTCTGCCAGCGGATGCTCAAACCGCAGCAGGGCGTTGAGCTGCTGCGGTGTCAGGCCGGTTTCATCCTCAAAAAGCATCAGGAAATTGTCGCGGCAAGCGATCTCATAGGCGTGGGCAATAATATCGTCCGCCGTTTGCTCCCGCAGCTCCGCAAGGAATTGTTGGTTTTCCTCCTGCATCCTCTGATACAGCTTTTCCTCCATCATTTCTTTTGTCATGATACAAACCTCCGTATTTCCGAATGTATAGTGCTATCTCGCCAGTCCTGCCCGCATACGGTGCGCGTAGTTCTCCACGCTGTACCGCCGCATATAGGCGTTCTCACTGGGCGCGGCGCTGTCCAGGTCAATGCCCTCCAGCCGGTAATCATCGGGCCGCAGCACCTCCTCCACTGGGATCACGCGGACACGCGCCCTGCTTTTCCACTCGCCGCCGAACACGCCGCCCACGCTGTGAAAGCCCCGATCACCGCACACCCACAGCAGCCGCTTGCCTGCCGGTATGTTGCCCAAAGGCTGTTTGAGAACGACTACGGAACGCGGCTCTGCGCCGGCCACACGGTAATAACCGGTCTGCTCCGCCTTCTCGTATGTACGTATCAGCTTCTCGAATTTCCACTGCGGCTCAATGTAAAGAAAGCTCTCCTGGTATCCCATATCGACCTACCTTTCTAACTCTGTCGTTTTTCTTGTCGGAGGCTGCTGGCTATTATCCGGTGCTTCCGTTTCGGCTACGGCCTCCGGCTCACGCTTGTCCATATTCAGCAGGGCGTTCAGTTCCTCCAACCGTGCCAGCTTTGTTTGCAGCTCCTCCTCGCGCGGAAATGGCTTCAACACCTCCACCCTCGCCGTTTCCAGCTGGTTATGCAGCTCACTCAGCTTTTCCCGGCAAGCCTGCTCCTTGAGAGGCAGCGATTCCAGCAGATTATCCATGCGTTGGATATTGCCGAACACATCGGTGCCCAGCGTCACCACATGGCGTAGCTGCCCGATCATGGTCAGCCTGTACTCCTGTGAAAAGCTGTCAAAGGACAGCTCCAGCGTCAGGCCACGGTAGGAGCCCACCTGCGTCGCCTCCGGTGTCAGCATATTCTGGCACAGCACCAGCAGCTCCGCGCCAGCCGCCTTTTTCTCGGTGTAGACCTTACCCGCCAGCGTCATGGGCGAAAATCCGTCCTCATTAGGCGCGGTGTGCGCCTTGACTGCGGCAATATCTGCATCGTACCCGGCAAGGCGCTCCTGCGTCTCAGCAAGAGACTTGGGGAACGTCTTGCTGATGGCATCCTCCAGTGCGTACCGCTGGCTGAGGTGGCTGCTTTTCAGCAGCTTCAGCTTCGTCACTTCGATATCCAAATCCATTTTCTCTTTAATGAGCGGGTTGCCGCTGGCCAGCGCCTTGATCTCCGCATAGGAAAGTGCCTGCTCGTCCACATCCTCGGCGGAGCGCACAGGGGACTTGCTGGTCATGATCTGCGCGATGAATTTCTGTTTTCGCTCTACCAACTGATAGAGATAGGCGTCAAACGTACCCTCGGTGACGTAGCTGTAAATATCCACCTCGGCATTTTCGTTGCCCTGCCGGATGATGCGCCCCTCCCGCTGTTGGAGATCTGCGGGACGCCATGGACAATCCAAATGGTGCAATGCCACCAGCTTCTGCTGGCAGTTGGTACCGGCGCCCATGCGCTGTGTGCTGCCCAGCAGCACCCGCACCTGACCGGCGCGCACCTTGGCAAACAGGTCTTTTTTCTGCGCCTCCGTCTTAGCGTCATGGATATAGGCGATCTCGTTTTCCGGCACGCCCATTTCCACCAGCTTACTGCGGATGTCGTCATAGACACTGAAAATGCCTTCACTCTTTGGCGTGGACAGGTCACAGAAGATCATCTGCGTGGAGTGCTTTTCCGCCGTGCGCCGCCAGATGTCAAATACTGTCTCCGCGCACTTGACCGCCTTGCTCTCCGGGTCGGCGGGCAGCATAGGGTTGATGAGCCGCTGGTCTAATGCCAGCTTCCGGCCATCGTTGGTGATCAGCAGCATATTGTCCACGCTGCTGTCCACCTGCCGATTACGCACCTGCTCGGCCCGTTCCGCCAGCGATGCCACCATCTCTTTCTGGTACTCGGACGGTTTCAGGGCGATGTTGTGATAGTGGGCCTCCGGCACCGGCAGGTTCAGCATATCCGCCGTTTGGATGTCCGCCACATTTTTGAATACAGAGATCAGCTCCGGCAGGTTGTTGAACTTGGAAAAGCAAGTCTTGGCGCGGTAACCCGTCCCCTCCGGGGCAAGCTCGATAGCCGTGACCGTTTCACCGTAGTTGGCAGCCCATGCGTCAAAATGCTGGAAGTCCTGCTCCTGCAACGCTCCCATTTGCAAGTACCGCTGGATGGTATATAGCTCCACCATGCTGTTAGAGATAGGCGTACCGGTGGCGAACACCACACCCCGTCCGCCTGTAATCTCGTCTAAGTACCGGCACTTCATGAAAAGGTCGCTGGATTTCTGCGCCTCGGTCTGCGCGATACCGCTGACATTCCGCATTTTGGTGTAGAGAAACAAATTTTTATAGTAATGGCTCTCGTCGATGAACAGCCGGTCAACGCCCAGCTCCTCGAACGTGACCACAT
>ENA-OVGC01002118-OVGC01002118.1-human-gut-metagenome-genome-assembly--contig:-NODE-2118-length-13872-cov-5.749801_pt1 | contig 13872 bp, 10 predicted proteins | sample MGYA00237768_ERZ505415 | MGnify/ENA primary metagenome ERZ505415 (study PRJEB26158, sample SAMN06016382) | human gut metagenome | biome: human gut; feature: ankylosing spondylitis patient; material...
GCAAATTTCCGCCATTGTGAAGAAAAACCTCGGAAGCCTTACAGGGCAAGACTTCCGAGGTTTTTTGCGCTAGTAGTCAAATAGTAGTCTGCGCGCCAGATACAGCCACTCCCGTTTTCATCATACTAACCACCTCCTTGTCTGTGCCATTATTATACGGCGCAAAAAGGAAAGCTTCCACCATACAAACTTGTCAGAAAAGTGCTTTTTGTGTTCGTTTTGCCTGCGCGATCATGCCGTTTAGAAGCTGCCTTCTCAGCCTCTCTCCCCACGAGTCGATTATCTGTTGTACTTTTTCCTTCTGCTGACAACCGTTGTACCGATGGCTGCGCCGCCGCTGGCAAACAGCAGAGCGATCCACAGCGCAAGGTTGCTTGTGTCGCCGGTACCCGGCGATTTGGGATCGTCCTCCGGCTTCGCCGCTGCGGAACTGCTCTTCCGCTTCGCCGTTACGGTGTCGGCTTTTCTGATCTCCTTTGTACCGTCCCTGTCGCTGAAATACCTGCCGCAGCCTTCGCAGTACCAATACTCGATATTGCCCTCGGCGACCCTGGTCGCCGTCTTTGCCGGGACGTGCTTCAAGTCGGCGTGGTTCTTCGCGTCAAGCTTGCCGTAGGCCTTTCCGCAGACCGCGCACTTTGCCTTGTCCTTGCAGGTCGCCGTCCCGCCGGAGCAGTCTTTGGTTTCGGAGCCGGTGCAGCCGTCTACCGTGCATTTACGGGTGTGCGTACCGTCGCCGTTGGATACCCATTCACCGTAGGTATGCCCGTCGTTGACCGTTACGGTCATTTCGGCAGTGTTGCCTGCCTTGTCGGTCACAACAATCGTCTGCTCACCGCTTGCGGGAGAGAGAAAAAATTGACCGTTTTCATCAAGGATGACTTCCGTGCCGTTCACCTTCACTGTGCCGATATACTTTTCGTCAACGGTGACCGTCTGCGCCGCGCAATAGGTCTTGCCGTTTTCTATGCCGCCGATGACCGGGCTTGTGCCGTCAAGCACAATGCCGTTTGTGTTAATGTAGGCAACGTTTCCGCTGGTATCGGTCAGTTTTGCATAAATAACATACTCGTTATCGGGATTGATACTGAACGGTGCGGAATATGCCGTGAAGGTCATTCCCGCAAGTTCCGATTCGGCAAGCGCCTTTTCGCTCAGCAAGTATTCAATTGTCACCGTCTCGCCGCTGTTGTCAGTGGCCGTAACAGTTACCGTCTGCGTATCCTTAAAGAACAAACTGAAGGTGATGGTGTTGAAGAAAGACTTCCAGCCGTTTTCGGCAATCTTGATTTCGCCTGTAGGCACCGCAATGTCACGCCACAGCGCCGTGATTGTCAGATTCTTCGCAGGCATGGTTGTCGGGAATGTTTTATCCCAACCGTTGAACTGATAGCCCTCTCTTGTCAGGGTCGGAGCGGTAATCGGTGTGCCGTAATCCTGCGTTATGGTAATATCCGTTTTACCGTTTTCGGGTTTGACTGTGATGGTATATTGATTGATCTCCCACTTCGCCCAATACTCCTTATTGCCCGTTTCGGTGTTGCTGATCGCCGTAACAGGAGAGCCGGTCAGATTTTCGTTGTCATACCAGCCCTTGAAGGTGTACCCAGTGCGCGTCACATCTGTCGGGAGTGTTGCACCCACGCCGTAGGTGTATTCGGTGACATTGCCGTTGTTGATCGTGCCGCCGTTTGTGTGCAGGGTTACGGCATAGGTCGGGGCTGTCCACTGCACCGTCAGTTCCGTCACGTCCGCCGGAACACTGCCGCCGGGTTCGTAGGAATTGCCATTGCCGTCAAGCCACATGAAGTAGCTGCCTGTATTTCCGTCCGGGCGGTTCAGACCGTCGGACGCAGGCGCGGCAAATGCGATGCCTTTTTTCACAATAATTTGAATAGCCTCGGAGCTGCCGCCCAGCTTGCCGCCGTTCAGGTCAAGGGTAACGACCTTCAGTCCGTCAGAGCCCAGTGTGTCAGGGTTCAGGACTTCAAGGACGGGGCGGAAACCGACGCCCGGGGTGGAGAACGTAGCAGCGTTGTTGCCCCAGCGGCGGGCCGAAAAGTACCCGCGAATCGCACGGAGCGACGCGCCGTCAGAAGGAACATCCTGTCCCCACGAATACATTCCATTCCAGTTTTGGATATATCCGCTGTTCTTGTTCAGCATCGTGTCCCATTCGTTGCTTTGGGGCACGCCGCGTTCGGAATTGCCCGAACCTGTATAGTTACTTCCCACAGACGGTGCGCGCAGGGTATAGTCCACGCCGCCGCTGGCATAATTTTTGCCGAAAATCAGACCTTCGTCATTCAGGCCACCCCAGCTAATCGTATGCGTTACGGCATAGTCCGCCACAAACAGGCTGTGGGCGTATTTGTTCTGCTGTGCATACTCCTCGGTGGTCGCTATCGCAGACGTGAGCTTGTAGGCGTTCACTGTTCCCGCATAGGTAAAGGGAACATAGTGCAGCGACGTATCCGGCAAAGAAGCCGCACCATCTGAGTTTCCGCCGTTTGCTGTGCCGGGAATGCTCACGCCGGAGAGGTCAAAGTAATAGGTGTCGCCGGGCTTGAGAGAAAACTGCTCGTCAGGCGAATCATTAGCCAATAGCATTGGCGCAGCCAGCGCCCCCAATGCAGCGGCAGCTTCCGCATACCGGGTCATATCCAGCTCATCGATTTCCTCGTCGGAGAGATTCTCCTTTGCCTCGTCGATGGCCTCAAGCTGCGCCTTGACTTCTTCGGCGTTATCTTCAGTGATTTCTTCTGCGTTCGGTAAACCGTCGATCATGGCCTGTACCTGATCTGCGGCACTCAGCTCTATGGGACCATTCGGATCATCGGCTCTCTCGGTGCTGCCGTTTTCGCCGGTTCTGTCCTCAACAGGGATGTATTGACCGCAGTTCTGCGGTATGGCATTCTCCGCTCCACAGACAGGGCATTCCGTGTTCATGTTGTCCGCCGTGCAGGCCGTTTCACAGCTGCAAACAGGCGGTTCTTCCGCACTGTCCTCCGCAAATGCCGCCGTGGGCAACAGCCCAATCAGCATGACGCAGCACAGCAGAAGACTTAAAATTCGTTTTCTCATCTTGTTTCCTCCGTTTCGCCATCCATCGACAGCTTAAAATCGTATTTCATTTCCAGCATGGCAAACAGCTTATACATAACCTCTGTGGCTATCGCCTTAATATCCAGTGTCTGAATAAAGGCAAGCACCTTGGCCTGCTCCTCCTCCGGCACCTTGTACACCCGAAGTGCCGCCGTGAGGAAGCGGCTGAGCTTTCGCTCCAATGGAAAATGAATGTCGCATTTGCGTGCCATATAGCTGCGCATCAGCCCCGCCGTGCCGATGTCCATTTCATAAAAATCGCTGTCGGTGTAATCGGGGAAATTCCCGCCGAAAATCTCTTTTAATTCCGCCGTGGTATGCACATAGATATATTCCGCCGTGTCCGGAGCGGTATAGGCTTCGATATAAATCTCTCGCAGATTCTCGTTCAGCTCGGTGAGGGTGAGCTGGATCGCCGTATCCACCGCATAGGCATACACCGACGGAAGCTTGCTGTCCGCAATGCTCCGTGCCACACCGAACTGACCGCCGAACATCGTTTCGGTCAAATCCAGCAAAATTTTATCCTTGGTCGGAAACAGATTCAAATAGCTTCCCCTTGCCACGCCTGCCTCCTCCACGATCTGGCTGACAGAGGTGTTTTTATACCCCTGCTCCAAAAAAAGGCGAACGCATGCGGTCAGGATTTTCTTCCTTGTTTCGCTGCTGCTTCTCCGCAAATAAATCACCTTTCTATAAAAGTGTTAGTATCCGTACTAATAATGTTATCTCGAGAATGAAAAAGCAAGTGGCATTTGATATTTTTCCGCATTAAATTGTGACATTTTCGTAAACACTGCCTTCTTCCATTACTCACGGAACTTTATGACTTCTTGAATACTTCCCGAAAAAGAAAAGCCGCCGTCGTTTGACAGCAGCCTTTCCGATAGCTTGTTATGCGTAAATCAAATCGTTTGAAACAATTTCCCTATCCGGAGGATGGCCGTCTGGGGCTGAGCAACGACCGCGCAGAGCACAGCATAAAGCCATTTGCGATGGGACGAAGGAACTGATTATTCGCCAATACGCCAGATGGCGCCTGGGCCAGTGCCGTAATGTATAGTCTGATTGAAACAACAAAGGAAAACGGTCTGGATCCGTACCGATATCTTTTGTGGGGGTTGCAAATCGCGCCCAAGTTGAGCGAGATGGACACAACATGGAAGGAACACCTCACGCCGTCCACGCACTGGATAAATGCAGGATGTCAAAAGATTAAAGAGAGCTGGCTCGTGCCAGCTCTCTTATACTGTGCGCTGTCAGGTTCTACGGTTACTATCAAAGTGCATTGACGGTTCCTGATTTCTCAAATATTCTGTTTCAGGCAGGTCTTAATGTCATCCTCAACATTGGTAATAAGCCGCAAGTCGAATGTGTCCACTAAATACTGAAGCACATTCGGGCTCAAAAATGCCGGCAGGGTAGGGCCTAAATATATGCCTTTAATTCCCAGACTCAATAATGCCAGCAAATCAGCAACAGCCTTTTGTTCGTACCATGATACGATCAACGACAAAGGCAATCCGTTTACATCGGTACCAAAAGCATCTGCTAAACCTGTTGCGATCCGTATGGCAGAATATACATCATTGCATTGCCCGACATCCAAAAGTCTCGGCAGACCCGCTACTTCACCGAAATCCAGTTTGTTAAATCTGTATTTTCCGCATGCGAGCGTTAATATCACGCAGTCTTTCGGGACCATCTTAGCAAACTCTGTATAATAGTTTCGACCGGGTCTTGCTCCGTCACAGCCGCCAATAAGAAAGAAATGTCTGATTTTTCCTGCTTTTACTGCCGCTACGATTTTGTCAGAATCGCTTAATACCGAATGATGCCCGAATCCGACAAGTATCTCGTGGGGCTCCTGATCCTCCGGATAGCCGCCCAATTCTATTGCCTGCTGAATGATTTCACTGAAATCCTTTTCACCGTTTTCTCTTTTCTCAATGTGTTTTACCCCTTCCCAGCCCACTACATTCGTGCTGTAGATTCGGCCTTTATAGCTCTCTCTCGGCCGCATAAGGCAATTCGTCGTCATTAGAATACATCCCGGAAGATCATCAAATTGTTTTTGTTGATCTTGCCACGCACCACCGAAATTTCCGACAAGGTGGGGGTACTTTTTTAATCCCTCATATCCGTGGCACGGCAGCATTTCACCGTGTGTATACACATTGACCCCCGTTCCCTTTGTTTGTTCCAGCAGCATTTCCAAATCCTTCAAATCATGTCCCGAAACAACGATAAAGGGTCCTTTCCTCATATGGATATTGACCCTATGGGGTGCCGGATTTCCGTAAACTGCAGTATTGGCTTCATCCAATTTTTTCATAACCTCAATTGCCGCTTCTCCGGTGCGCATGGTCATTCGGATCAGTTCTTCCACTGTAAGGTTATCGTCTGTGAGAGCTTCCAATGCCTGAATATAAAATTCATCTACCTCATCACTGTAATAGCCCAGTTCTCTTGCCTGATGCCCATAGGCGCTGATACCTTTCAGTCCGTATAAAATGGTTTGCCTCAATGAGCGAATATCCGGGTCAAGGGATTTATCATACATAATTCCCGCGAATTGAGCATCCTTTAGCATTTGTGTTTTTGTTTCGGGAAGATCATAAGTGGCGTATGATGTCTGATTGTGAAGCTCTCCTGTGATTGTTCTCAAATTTTCTTTTATCCGTTGTGATTCGTTCAATAATTCCACGTGTACTTTCGAATCAAAATTAACATTCGTCAGCGTTGTGAAAAGAACATTTTCGATAAACCGTATGATATTTTTATCGATATGCTGTCCCTCATCTTGCAGAACTTTTCCGTAACAGCTGATCCCTTTGATTTGAAAGATCAGCAAATCCTGCAGATTGGCGATTTCCGGTGTCTTTCCGCAAACCCCAAGCTTTGTGCAGCCCTTTCCGTTCGCTGTTTGCTCACATTGATAGCAAAACATTTCGTATCCTAAATCCATATTATTCATATGCTGACCATCCTTATCTTTCGTTTTTATAGTTAAAGTATCGGTCAGGAAACGAAAAATATACTTGGTATGAGAGACCTTACTAATTGTCTCATGTGTGTCTATGCGTCATTTGCTGTGGCGGTTACGTCGAAACAACAGATATCGTTGCAGACAGAGAAACACCACAAGTTTTCTTGTTGACAAACTATCGCCATAGCGATATAATCAATTCGAGTTAAAACTATCAGTGGAGCGATAGGCTCGTGAAAGAGGCACAGCTATGAATAAAATAATCTGCGTTTATCATGGTTCCAGTCAAATTATCCAACAGCCTGTTATTGGCAAAGGAAACCCAAACAACGATTACGGACTGGGGTTCTACTGTACTGAGAGTGTGGAGCTTGCAAAGGAGTGGGCTTGTTCCGCTGAAGCGGATGGCTTTGCAAATCGATATGCCTTTGATTTAAACGGCCTGTCTATGCTCTCGCTTACAGGAGGTAATTATCATATTCTCAATTGGCTTTATGTACTGCTGAATAATCGGAAGTTCCGTATTGGCGGGGCAGTCGCAAGGCAAGCCAAGCAGTATATTGACGAGCATTTTGCGGTAGAGTATAAGCAGTATGATGTCATCAAAGGATATCGGGCGGACGATTCTTATTTCTCATTCGCAAGTGCGTTTCTGAATAATACGATTTCTCTCCAACAGCTTGAAAAAGCGATGTTACTTGGGAAACTGGGCGAACAGATCGTTGCGATATCGGGAAAAGCGTTTGCTCGATTTACATTTGAGGAAGCCATTCCTGCACCGTGTGATATGTATTATCCGAAGAAGCTGGCACGAGACAGTAAAGCGCGCGAGGATTTTGCAAAAGAGAAGGATCGTGAAACGGTTTTGTCTGAAAAATATGTGCTGGACATCATTCGGGAAGAATGGGGGAATGAAGATGAACGCCTACAACGAATTATACTTGGATGATGCAATGGCCAATCTCGGAGATATGGTCGAGTACGCCGTGTGTACACTCGGCTATGCACCGGATGACTTCTTTGGCTGGTTCATTTCCTCCGGAATTGCCTCAAAATTCGAGAATGGAAATCCGAAGTATGTTGCAGGAATGTCGGGGGTCGAACTGGCAGACGCTGTGCTTGCTGCCGTGAATATGCAGAGTGAGCGTCATCATCAGCCCCATCTATCCTCAAAGGGGAGAGAGTACTGGGCCGGATGGATCCTTGCCTATTACCAGTGGGAAACAAACCGACGCTTCAGCGATATGGTAGAATACGGATTGACACTATCGGTAGTGATGTCTCTATATATCCTGCACGAAGCGGATGTAAGCAAATTCGTGGAGAGTGCAGATGAGATCATTCAAAGGAACAAGGGTAGCCGTAAGTCTAAGCTACAGCTTACACGGAAGGCGAGAGGGCTGACACAGCAGCAGCTCAGTGAAGCATCCGGAGTCTCCTTGCGAATGATCCAGCTCTACGAACAGAAGCAGTACGAACTTGCAAAAGCGCAGGCCGGTATTGTGCTTGACCTTGCCAAAGTACTTGGATGCGATGCCGCTGATCTGATCCAGGGATAGAGGGTAAAGATATTCAGCTGAACTGGGCTGCTGAACCCGCATTTTATCCAGACTACTATTTGACTACTACTGCGAAAAACCTCAGAAGCCTTGTGGCGCAAGGCTTCTGAGGTTTTCTCATAAAATGCCGCAAATTTGTGCAATTCCTACCAAACCCTTGTACCACAACGGTTTGTGGCTTGACGGTCTGATAACTCCGACTCTGTAGGCCGCTGGTTCGAATCCAGTCGGGCGTACCAACAAGAAAAAAGACACGCGGAAGCGTGTCTTTTTCTTGTTGGTACGGTTTTGCATAGCAAATCAGTCGCCTGCGGGCGGGTGACTGAACGTGAAAGGAAAAGCCGCGCCGAAGTCGGAGAGGCTTTTGCGGTATAGCTCAGAGGATCGTCTCAAAGGTTTGTCTGGCGGCGGCAGTCAGGTAAGCGCAGTCCTCTGCGCCCATGGTCTCCCACGCGGAGTGCATGGCCAGCTGGGCCAGGCCGATGTCCACTGTGCTCACAGGCACCAGTGTGTTGGCGATGCTGCCCAAAGTAGAGCCGCCGGGCAGGTCAGAGCGGTTGGCCATGACCTGTGTGGGCACACCGGCATCCTGGCAGATACTGCGGAACAGGGCGCAGGAGCGGCCGTCTGTAGCGTAGCGCTGGTTGGCGTTGAACTTGATGACGACACCGGCGTTCATGTGGGGGCAGTTATCGCCGTCGCTGTACTCCGGGTGGTTGGGGTGGATGGCGTGGGCGTTGTCGGCGGAGAGCAGGAAGCTGCGGGCCAGCATAGTGCGGAACGCCTCTTCATCGTGGCCCAGGGCGAAGACAATGCGGCGCAGCGTATCCCGCAGAAAGGCGGAGGCCGCGCCCTGCTTTGTCTCAGAGCCTACCTCCTCATTGTCGAAAATGCACAGTATAGGCAGCGCACCGGTGTCGCGGGCGGCGAGAAAGCCCTCCAGGCAGCTCCAGGCGCAGGCCAGATCGTCCAGCCGGGGGGAGAGGATATACTCGTTGTGCGCGCCAAAAGTGACGCCCCGGCCACGGCAGTAGAGAAACAGATCGCTGCCCAGCACGTTGTCAGGACTGACACCGGCTGCTTCCGCCGCCATGGGCAGAATAGCGGCGGCGGGATCTTCGCTGCTGAACAGGGGGATGGTGTCTATATTGGCCATGTATTTCATGCCGTCGTTGGCGTTTCGGTTCATGTGGATGGCCACGCTGGGGATCACCAGCAGGTCGCGGTCGATGTTCACCAGCTTCTCATCAAGGCTGCCGTCCCGTCGGACGAACAGCCGTCCGGCTACGGAGAGAGGCCGGTCAAACCAGGTGGACATCAGCATTCCACCGTACTTCTCGGTGTGCAGCCGAATGTAGCCGCTGCTCCGCAGCTCGGCGTGCTCTTTCAGCTTAAAGGCAGGGGAGTCGCTGTGGGCGGCGGCCATCATAAAGCCGCCCCGCAGCTCCTGCGGCACGCGGAAGGCGATGATGCTGGAGCCGCCGCGGATGACGAAGCGGCGGTCGCCGGGACGCAGCGTCCAACGTTCCTCCTCGGACAGTGGGGTATACCCAGCGGCGGTAAGGCGGGTGGTGGTGTTGGCGATGGCGTGGAAACAGGTGGGGCTGGCGGAAATAAAATCCAACAGGGGAAGGGAAGAAGCCGATGATGTTGTCATAGTGAATAACCTCCTCGTCCTTGAGCAGAGGACAACTTGAATTGTGAGTATTGTACCATAAAGTAAAGTGAAGAGATGTGATATGCTGTTTTCTTCGATGAAATGGTTTCGCGAAACGCGAATACGGTACTTTTTCGATGCCTGATTTTGCCTCATTATACCATGAAAGAGCGTGGCTGGCAAGCGCCTGCGGATGGTCAAAACGGCGGTAATTTGGCAAAAGTACTAAAAGTGGTGAAAAGTATGCAGGATGTTCTTGCTTATTCATAAGAAATCAGGTACAATAGGCCGTAAGAATACTCTGCTCCGGCAGACGAGGAGGGACGGGCGGCATTAGCCCGTTGCGGCTATGAGCGAACGCTACGAAAACGAAAGAAGGGAATTGGACGTTGTCTCCCCTCTGTGGACACGTGACTTCACGATCATTACGCTGGGCAGCGTGGTGTCCATGCTGGGGAACAGTATGTCCGGCTTTGCGCTGAGTCTGCTGGTGCTGGACTACACACAGTCCGGGATGCTGTACGCCATCTACATTGCCGCTTTCACCGTGCCGCAGATCGTGATGCCTATTTTCTCCGGTGCGATACTGGACCGGTTCTCCCGAAAGCGGATGATCTATACCCTGGACTTCATCTCGTCGGGTGTATTTCTGACGGCGGCGCTGATCCTCAGCCGGGGCTGGTTCAACTTTACGGTGCTGGTGGTGGGCTGTCTGATCATCGGCTCTATCAACAGTATTTATATGGTGGCCTACGAGAGCTTCTACCCCATGCTTATCACAGAGGGCAACTACTCCAAGGCATACTCCATTGCCAGCGTGCTGGAGACGCTGTCGGCGGTGATGATCCCCGTGGCCACCTTCGCCTACAATAAGGTCGGCATCACGCCGCTGCTGGCGGCCAACGCCGTGTGCTTCCTCATCGCAGCCATCGCTGAGACGCAGATCAGAGCGGAGGAGAGCTACATCCAGCAGCGGAAGCAGGCTATGGCGGAGCAGCAGAGCTCCGGACGGCAGCTGCTGCTGGATATTAAGGAGGGCGTCCAGTATCTGCTGGGAGAAAAGGGCTTGCTGGCGGTGGCGGTGTATTTCACCTTCAGCGCACTGGCCAGCGGCGCGTCCCAGGTCATCACACTGCCCTATTTTAAGGGCGCGTTTGAAAACGGCGAGTACATATATTCTATGGTGTGGGGGACGCTGCTGGTGGCCGTGCGCTGGGCGGCCTGTTCCACTACAAGATGCAGATACCCCGGAAATACAAGTATACCATCGCGCTGACCGTATACGTCACCATCTCCGTGCTGGAGGGCACGTACCTCTACGCGCCTGTCCCTGTCATGATGTTGATGCTCTTCTTTGTAGGCGTGTTGGGCGTGACCAGCTATACCATCCGCATTTCCGCCACCCAGAGCTACGTCCCCCACGAGAAGAAGGGCCGGTTCAACGGCGCGTTCAATATGCTGAACACCGTGGGAAGCCTGACAGGGCAGCTGATGGCGGGCGCACTGACCGCGGTGCTGATGCCCCGGACGGTGCTGCTGGGCTTCATGCTGCTGACGGCTGTGGCAGCGATCATATTCATCGGCGGAAACCGCGCGGCGGTCAGCGCCATCTACAACAGGCAGCAGTAGGAAAAGCGGCATCCGCCGCGTGACATAAGGAGGAACTGACTATGAAGTTTTCAGAGATGCCCTATAAGCGCCCCGATACGGAGGCCCTGAAGCAGCAGTGGACGGCGCTGACGCAGCGGCTGGAGCACGCGGCTACCTATGAGGAGGCCCGGGCGGCTTTTTTGGAGCAGCAGGCGCTGTCCCGCTCCGCGGAGACCCAGGCCACGCTGGCCTCCGTCCGCCACTCTATCGACACCCGCGATGCCTTTTACGACGGCGAGGAGAGGTTTTGGAACACCTTTGCGCCGGAGCTGGAGGAGTACGAGCAGGCGTGGAAGGCGGCTATGCTGGCCTCTCCATTCCGCAAGGACTTTGCCGCGGAATACGGCGAGCTGATGTTCCTCAACGCGGAGATCGACCGCAAGAGCTTTGCACCGGAGATCATCCCGGAAATGCAGCAGGAGAACGATCTGGTCCAGGCGTATGAGAAGCTCATCGCCTCGGCACAGATCCCCTTCGAGGGAAAGACCTATACCCTGTCCCAGCTGCAGCCTATGAAGACCGATTTGGACGACGAGCGCCGTCTGGCGGCGTGGAAGGCGGACTCCCGGTGGTCCATGGAGCACGCGGAGGAGCTGGATACCCTGTACGACAAGCTGGTGCATCTGCGCGATGCCATGGGCAGAAAGCTGGGCTACGATGGCTACACCACCCTGGGCTACTACCGCATGAAGCGCAACTGCTACACCAAGGACGACGTGGAGAAGTTCCGCGCCGCCGTGCGGAAGTACCTCGTGCCGGTGGCGGAGAAGATCTACCGCAAGCAGGCGGAGCGGTTGGGCAAGAGCTATCCCCTGAGCTTCGCGGACGCGGCGCTGGAGTTCCGCTCCGGCAACCCCCGGCCCGTGGGCACGCCGGACGACATCCTGGCCCAGGGCATGAAGTTCTACGGTGAGCTGTCGCCGGAGACGAAGGAGTTCTTCCGCACCATGCTGGACGACGAGCTGCTGGACGTGCTGAGCACCGAGGGCAAGCGGGCCGGCGGCTACTGCACCGGCCTGGGCGACTATGAAGTGCCCTTCATCTTCGCCAACTTCAACGGTACGCAGCACGATGTGGAGGTGGTCACCCACGAGGCCGGCCACGCCTTCGCCTGCTGGATGAACCGCAAGCGCGTGCCCGACAGCTATATCTGGCCCAGCCTGGAGGCCTGCGAGGTACACTCCATGAGCATGGAGTTCTTCGCCTGGCCGTGGGCCGAGGGCTTCTTCGGCCCGGATACCCGCAAGTTCCTGTACAGCCACCTGGCCGGTGCGCTGACGTTTATCCCCTACGGCACGATGGTGGACCACTTCCAGCACATCGTGTACGAAAAGCCGGACATGACCCCGGCGGAGCGCAACGCCGCCTGGAAGGAGCTGACCGCTGTCTACACGCCCTGGCTGAAGATGGACGACAGCGACCTGCCCTTCTACACCGAGGGCCGCCGCTGGCAGCGGCAGAGCCATATCTACGTCAACCCGTTCTACTACATCGACTATTGCCTGGCGCAGACCGTGTCGCTGGAGTTTTGGGCCATGATCCAAAAGGATAAGGACAACGCCTGGCAGCACTATATGGCCTACACCCGGCAGGGCGGCAGCCGCACGTTCACCGAGCTGCTGCAAAACGCCGGGCTGGAGAGCCCCTTCGACGAGAGCTGCCTGCGGGGCGTATGCGCCGCGGCGGAGCGGTGGCTGGACAGCTTTGACATGACCGGCATCCTGTAATGGCGGAGGAAAAGAAGCGGCGGGGACGCCGCGACCACCTGAACGATTTCTACCGCGATGTATCCGGCAACTACGTCTATACCGGCGTGTGCTACGAGCACACCGGCGGCGTTCGCGCCAACACCGCGCTGCTGCGGCGCTTGCGGCTGATGGCGGCGGTGATGGCGGCGGCGGTGTTGGCCGGCGGCTGTATCTCCGCGCCGGGCGTGGGGCGGTGCTTCTACGTGCTGCTGCCTTACGCGGCGCAGATCGGCGTCACCGGCAGCATCGTGTGGGCCGTGGCCCGCTGGCAGGTGCGGGAATACCCTCTGCGGGAATACATATACCGCGCCACGGTACAGGCTCTGCCGGGACGCTGCCTGGCGCAGGCCGTTTTGGCCGGTGTGGGACTGGCGGCGGAGACGCTGTACCTGCTGCTGTCCGGCAGCGATGGCCGCGGCGCGGCGGCGGCCATATACCTGCTGCTGCAAGCCTGCGTCCTCGTGCTGGCGCTGTTGACCCGGCGCGCTGTGCTGGCCAGCGACTGGCAGATGGAGAAGCACGGCGGCCTGACAACAGAATAAGGCCACGTCAGCCGCGCTGAAAGCGGCTGACCCAAAGGGAATATTCCCTTTTTCTGCACGCGAAGCGTGCAGAGCTTACCTTGTGCGCTGCGGGCGGGCTGCCCGTTGATGCAAATAAAAAAAAGGAGTATGATTATGAAAAAAGCAATCGCGCTGATCCTCTCTCTGGTCATGTGTGTCAGCCTGTTCACCGCTTGCGGCAAGCAGCAGGGCAGCACGGATGATCAGGAGACCGCTAAGACACTTGTGGTCGGCACACAGAACTTCGACGGCAAGTTCTCCCCCTTCTTCTACACCAACAGCTACGAAAATGATGTGATGAGCATGGTTTTCGACGGTCTGCTGCTCACCGACCGTGAGGGCTCCGTGGTGCTGAAGGGCGCTGACGGCGAGGTTCGCCCCTACAACGGCACGGACTATACTTACACGGGCGTTGCCAACTGTGACATCGTCGAGAACGAGGACGGCACGGTGGACTACAACATCACCATGAAGCAGGGTATCAAGTTCTCCGATGGTGAGGAGATGACCATCGACGACGTGATCTTCTCTTACTACGTCCTGCTCGACCCCACCTATGACGGCGTGTCCACCCTGTACTCCATCCCCATCAAGGGCCTGG
>ENA-OVGC01002119-OVGC01002119.1-human-gut-metagenome-genome-assembly--contig:-NODE-2119-length-13872-cov-5.413114_pt1 | contig 13872 bp, 9 predicted proteins | sample MGYA00237768_ERZ505415 | MGnify/ENA primary metagenome ERZ505415 (study PRJEB26158, sample SAMN06016382) | human gut metagenome | biome: human gut; feature: ankylosing spondylitis patient; material...
ATACGAGATTCAAGTGTGACTGGAGTTCAGACGTGTGCTCTTCCGATCTCCTGTGTATCTCTTTTTGCTTGAAGCCGTTCTTCTCGTACCAGTTACGCACTCTTACACTCTGATGTATCGCACCGGCATTAAGTACCGTACCGCCCATAGAGAATACCTCGTTTTTGGCAAATTCAAGACACTTTGCTCCGACACCGCCATATCGCTTGTCGGGAAGCACCGAGAACAAGTGCAGTTCATAAACGCTGTCGTCTTTATTCTCAATGGCAAAGCAGGCTATCAGCTCATCATCCTCAAATGCTCCGTAGAAAACATAACCCCACTCCGCTGACATCTGTAAACGGTCAAGCGTCATAAATGCGGCGTGCTGTGGGCAATTCATTTCTGTAATGCCGAATGCGACAGCCTCCGTTTCATAGCTTTTGCGAATGACATCAACGCACTGTGAAATTTCCTCATTTGCCATTTTTCTGATAGTCATACTGTTCACCCTTTCAATTTTCTGTATCAGCATTATAAAGAACAAATATTAACCTTATTTTAACAAAAATCACATCAGAAAAACGATAACTGTTCATTCTTTTCGGGAAACTCATAAAGATACGAAAACACCTTAGCAGGTTCATACATAACGCCGTGCTTTTCGCACTCATTACAGAATATGCTCATAAGTCTGCCGTTGTTAACGCTGTTGCAGATATACTCATTGCCGTACTGCGATATATACCGCTGTTTCATACCCGGAAAATGCCTGTCAAGCGCAGAATAGAAATATTCCCTGTCACCGTCACGCAAAGTAGTGCCTATACCCATACAGATAATGCCCTTTACGCCTGCATCAAAGCAGTATGAAAGGATACCACGCAGATTTTTCTCCGTATCATTGATAAACGGCAGAACAGGAGTGAACCATACGACAGTTGGTATACCGTTTTTCTGCATAGCTTCAAGCACTTCATACCGCCGTTTTGTCGTGCATACATTAGGCTCTAAAATTCGGCATAAATCCTCATCGTATGTTGTAAGCGTCATCTGTACGACCGCCTTTGCCTTGCTGTTAATACTGCAAAGCAGATCGGCATCACGCAAAATCATATCCGACTTTGTAAGCACTGTCACTCCGAAGCCGTGCCTGTCAATGACCTCAAGACACCGCCTTGTAAGCCTTAGCTTTTCCTCGCAATGCATATACGGGTCGCTCATCGCACCTGTGCCTATCATACACAGCCTGCGCTTTGAAGCAAGTGCTTTTTCGAGAAGCTCCGGAGCATTCCGCTTTACTTCAACATCTTCAAAATCATGCTGCATATTATAGCAGTCAGAACGTGAATCGCAATAAATACAGCCGTGAGTACAGCCCCGATAGATATTCATTCCGTTTTTGGCCGATAGTATTGATTTTGCGTCTACAAAGTGCATAGCAAACTCCTTAATAGCATAATACCGCACAGCAGAAACTGTGCGGTACGCTGTTATGTCTTTATACCTGCAAACTGGGTATTATACAGTCTTGCATAAGCGCCGTTCTCGCTGAGCAGCTTTTCGTGGTTACCTGCCTCAACTACCTTGCCGCCGTCTATTACAACAATCTTATCTGCGTCACGGATAGTAGACAGTCTGTGCGCTATGATAAGGCTTGTCCTGCCTTTCATAAGTGCAAGCATTGCCTCCTGTATATGTACTTCCGTGCGGGTATCGATGCTCGATGTTGCCTCGTCAAGAATAAGTATCTTCGGGTCGGCAAGCACCGCTCTTGCGATAGCGATAAGCTGTCGCTGTCCCTGACTTAAATTGCCGCCGCCTTCGGTCAGCATAGTATCGTATCCGTCAGCCATCTTTTCCGCAAAATCGGCTACCTTTGCTGTCTTTGCCGCCGCAATTACTTCTTCATCTGTAGCGTCAAGCCTGCCGTAACGGATATTCTGCATTATCGTATCGTTGAAAATAACCGTATCCTGAAGTACGATACCTATAGAGCCACGCAGTTTCTTTTTCGGTATATCATATATGCTTTCGCCGTCAAGAGTTATGCTTCCGCCGTCTATATCATAAAACCTTGTGAGCAGATTTACGACTGTGGTTTTGCCCGAACCGGTAGCGCCGACAATAGCCAGCTTCTGACCGCTCTTTATCCACAGGTCGAAGTCGTGCAGTACCTTTTCGCCGGGAACATAGGAGAAGTCTATATCCTTGAACATAAGGTCGCCCCTTACGTTATCTATCGAGAAATCCTTATCTGTACCTTCGTCGCTTTCAGGCTCTGTATCCATTATTTCAAATACACGCTCCGCACCTGCAATAGCCGTCTGTATTGAAGAATACTGCTGTGCTATCTCGTTTATGGGGCGGGTAAAGTTCTTTGTATACTGCAAGAATGCCTGAATCGTGCCGACCGTCATAACGCCTTTCAGTGCAAGAGGGTTGAAGTCGATTATAAGGAAATATGCGCCGAAGCCCGCAACAAGCAAAAAGCTGATATTCGATATGACATTCATACACGGTCCCATTATGCCGCCGCATATCTGTGCCTTTATCGCCGCCTTCTGAAGCTCATCGCTTATCTCACCGAATTCCTCGCAGGCTTTCTTTTCCTTTGAATATGCCGCTACCGTTCTGTAACCGGATACCATTTCTTCTATATGTCCGTTCAGTCTGCCTAAAAGTGTCTGCTGTAACGGGAAGTATTTTCTCATAAACTTTGTGAGATTCTTTGTAACAATAAGCGTCAGAACGACAGATGTAAGGCTGACAAGCGTCAGCATAGGCGAATAATAAAGCATAAACACAAGACAGCCGACAAGCGTCAGAACGCCTGAAAACAGCGAGGCTATCGACTGAGAAACGGTGTTTGAGATATTCTCTACATCGTTTGTCATACGGCTCATAATATCGCCGTGCTGATGAGTGTCGGTATACTTTATCGGCAGATATGAAATCTTGCCGAACAGGTCCTTACGCATAGCCTTGACGGTTGTCTGCGACAGCTTTGCCGCAAATATGCCCTGAAAATATGTGAGCAGTGAATTTACAAGATACACACATCCGAGTGCTATAAGGCAGTATAGCATACCGCTTATATCTACGATTAATCTCTGGTTTGAAACGGTTATCTTATCAATAGCAAGGCCCTGAAGATATGGTGCGACAAGGTTCAGCACAGTGATTATCAGCATAACGGATAAAAGCAGTATCATAAGGTACCTGTTCTTTCCGATATAGCCGACAAGCCTTTTCAGTGTGCCTTTTGTGTTCTTTGGCTTTTCAGCCATAAGCATTCTTTCGTGGGGCGGAGGGCCTCCTCTGCCCATCATTCTCATAGGAGGACGTTCATTAGCCATTTACCGCTTCCTCCTCTCCCTGCTTCATCTGCGAATAGTAAATATCCCTGTAGACACTGCTTGATTCCATAAGCTCTTTATGAGTGCCGAAAGCGCATATTGAGCCGTTTTCAAGCACCGCTATCTTATCCGCTCTCATAACGCTCGCTATTCTCTGAGCTATCATTATAACGGTAACACCGCTTAAGTTTTCACGCAGTGCCTTGTGCAGCTTTGCCTCTGTGCTAAGATCGAGCGCCGAGGTGCTGTCGTCAAATATCAGTATCTCGGGCTTTTTGATTATGGCTCTTGCTATCGCCATACGCTGTTTCTGACCGCCCGACAGCGACGCACCCTTTTCGCTTATCATAGTATCATATCCGTCATTGAAGCCGTCTATGAATTCCTCCGCCTGCGCTATTTTGGCGGCTGTCTTCACTTCTTCGTCCGTAGCCGTTTCACAGCCCCAGCGGATATTTTCCGCAACAGTTCCGGAAAAAAGCTCGCTTTTCTGCAGTACTACGCCTATTTTGCTTCTCAACGTGTCGACATCGTAATCCTTAACGTTTACGCCGTCAACAAGCACATCACCCTCAGTCGCATCGTAAAATCTCGGAACGAGGTTTACAAGAGAGGTCTTACCACAGCCTGTAGAGCCGAGTATAGCTATCATCTGGCCCTTTTCGGCTTTTAAATCAATGCCGGAAAGAACGGGCTTACCGGATGAGCCGGGATACGAAAAGCCGACGTTTCTGAATTCAACAGTACCGCTGTTGTCGCTGTCGGCGCTTTTATGTCCGTCACTGATAACGGGGTTTGTTGAAAGCACTTCGTTTACACGCTTCATTGATGCGGCAGAACGTGAAACCTGCTGAAACATCATACCTACCATCATAACCGACATAAGTATCTGTGTTATATAGGTTACAGCCGCCATTACTTCTCCGACCTGCATAGCCTTTGCTTCAACCTGAAAACCGCCTATCATAATAATAGCGATGACAGAAGCGTTCATTATTATCATCAGTATCGGGTTCAGGGTAGCAAGTAATTTCTGCACCTTGAGGTTGGTCGTCATAAGGTCGGTGTTTGCGTTGTCGAACCTGTTTATCTCATATTCCTCACGGGTGAAAGCCTTTACTACTCTCGCTCCCGAAACGTTTTCCTGTACCACGCTGTTCACCTTGTCAAGTCTTGACTGAACGATACTGAAAAGCGGCGAGGCTTTCTTCATAATTATTGCCACGGCAATAAGCTGAACAGGCAGTGAGATTACCAGCACAACGCCGAAGTTTACGTTAAGAGTGAGAATTACCGCAATGCCGCCTATAAACTGCATTCCCGTCCTTACAAACATTCTCAGCGACATTGCCACAAACTCCTGTATCGCCGTTATATCGTTTGTAAGTCTTGTAACGAGCGAGCCTGTCGTGAACTTGTCCGTCTGCTGAAAAGACATATGCATTACCTTTGCAAAAGCGTCTTTTCTTAAATCGTTGCCCATTTTCTGAGCCGCCGCCGTGCCAAATGCCGCCGACGCTATACCTCCGAAGCAGCCGATAAGCGAGAACACCAGCATTTTAAGTCCCGTTATCAGAACATATCGCAGGTTTTCGTCGGCAGCCGCATCGCCCAATATACCGTTATCCACTATGTCTGACATAAGCGTAGGCTGTAACAGATCCATACTTACCTCAAGTATCATAGCAAGCGGACAAAGCAAGGCAAAAAGCCAATAGGGCTTCAAGTACCTTAGTACCTTCATCTTTTCTTCTCCTTTGTTCTACTTATAATATCAGATAAATTATACACTTTTCATTTCCGTAATGTCAACAAACAGTTAGGAGAGGTCAACGCTTTTTCAGCAAATTTTCACATTCCGACTTGAAATTAAACGTGCGATAAGATATAATAATCTATATACGTTTTAAACGACTGAAAGAAGGACAAAAATGAAAATAGCAATAGTAGGTCTTGGTCTGATAGGCGGCTCTGTCTGCAAGGCACTGAAGAAAAATACATTTCATCATATAATGGGACTTGACGCTGACGGCGAGGTATGCAGAAAGGCTCTCGACAGCGGCGCAATAGACGAGATAATAACAGCGGACGGACTTAATGACGCTGATATGACTATGCTCTGCCTTTATCCCGAAACTATCGTTGAATTCGTAAGACAGCACAAGGACAGGTTCAAGCCCGGCTCTATCGTCACAGACTCCTGCGGTGTAAAGGAATATGTGGTTACACGCTGTACCGAGGTGCTTGAACCGCTCGGAGTTATATTTGTCGGAAGTCACCCTATGGCAGGCCGTGAGTTTTCCGGTTTTGACTATTCGACCGACGATCTGTTCAAAGGTGCAAGCTATATAATCACACCCTCGGAAAACACACCTAAAATGGCTATCGACCTCTTGTCAACGCTTGCCTGCTGTATGGGCTTCGGCAAGGTCGTTACCGCAACACCGAAACAGCACGATATAAACATAGCCTTTACTTCACAGCTGGCGCACGTTGTTTCAAACGCTTATGTCAAAAGCCCGTCGCTATTCAATGCAGACGGTTTCTCGGCAGGCAGTTTTATGGATCTTACCCGTGTCGCAAAGCTGAACGAATATATGTGGAGCAGTCTGTTCCTTTGCAATAAGGAAGCACTGCTGTTCGAGCTGAACACCATCATTGACAATCTGTGCGAGTACAGGGACGCTATCGGCGACGATGATACCGAAAGACTTCGTGATATACTCCGTGACGGCAGAGAGCGTAAAGAAAAGAGCAATGAGCTTTACGCAGAACACGCAAGGAGAAAAGTATAATATGCCTTCAACGAAAAAGACAAGGAGCTATGCCATTGCACTGAGCGGAATACTGAGTGCTATATGTATCGTGCTTATGTTCTGCACAGGCTTTATCCCGATAGGCGTATATATACTGCCTGCGGTGGCAGGTCTTGTCGTATGGATAATATACCGTGAAATAAGCAGGAAATGGGCGCTTCTTTGCTATGCGGCTGTGGCTTTACTTGCACTGCTTCTGACACCGGATATAGAGTCAAAGCTGCTGTTCACGGGATTCTTCGGATATTATCCCGTTATCCGTGACCTGCTAACCAAAGTAAAGCCTGCTGTGCTGTCATTCCTTCTGCGTTTTATTTGTTTCAACGTCCCTGTTGTTGCGATATACGCACTGCTTCTGAACGTGCTTGGTATGGGACAGCTTATTGAAGATTTCGCAGGATTCGGACAGTTTGCGGTGCTTGCTTTCTGGCTTATCGGAAACTTTACATTTGTCTGCTATGATGTGTGCCTGAGCCAGCTTTCCTACGTTTACGAAAAATGGCTGAGGAGAAAGGTACACAGACTTATACGGTAGAAATACAATACGCTTATGGCGGCACAGACGGCGGGAATGGATTATTTCGGGCTTCTCACAAAAATGCTTGAAACACGATATTTACTCGATTGATTCACACCGATCGGCAATGTGTTGTTGACATTTGTGTCAGGTTAAGGTATAATAGTGGTATTATAAAACCGCATGGCTTCTGCCTATGCGGTTTTAAGCGTTAAAAACGCTTATAGAAAGGTATGGAATCTTATGCAAAACAAAATACTGTTTACAGCTCCCGGCGAATTTGACAAATGGGAGCAGCAATGTCAGCCTATCGGAAACGGCTATATGGGAGCAAGTTTCTTCGGCGGCATTTCAAAGGAAAAAATAGTGCTGAATGAAAAAACACTGTGGGCAGGCGGTCCTTCGGAAAGCCGTCCGGATTACAACGGCGGTATTATAGACGGTAGCTATGAGTATGTGAAGCAGGTACAGCAGCTTCTCTATGACGGAAAGTATGACGAAGCGGTTGCACTTCTCCCCCATCTGACAGGTGCAACGGACGGATACGGTGCTTATCAGCTTTTATGCGATATGATGCTCACCTTCTCCAATATAGACGAAACTCAGGCGACCGATTATACAAGAACGCTCGACCTTGACAATTCTATATTCACAACACAGTTTACATATCAGGGCGCAGTTCATAAGAGAGAGGCTTTTGCAAATTACCCTTCAAATGTTATATGCCTTAAGCTAAGTTCTGACAAGCCTCGCAGGATATGCGTAAAGCTGTCGCTTGACAATCTCCAGTGCGGAAGCGTTACGGCAAACGGCGATACGCTCACATACGAGGGTGCGTTATGGGATAACGGGCTTCGATACTGCACTATATTCAAGGTAGTAAACAAGGGCGGAGAGCTTATCGACGCAAAAGACAGCATAATGGTCGAACACGCAGACGAGGTTTATATCTATCTCACAGCGTCAACCGACTATTCAAATAAATATCCGACGTTCAGAACAGGCGTAAACCCCTCAGCCGCAGTAAATCAGCGTATCGAAAATGCCGTAAGCAATGGCTTTGACGCACTTTACGAGGAACACCTCGCAGACTACAAGGCACTTTTTGACAGAGTTACACTGAAAATAAACGAGGACACGGACGATATCATCCCCTGCGACAAGCTGATAAGAGAGTATAAGGAAAACGGCTCACGGAGCATTGCGAACCGTCTTGAAACACTGTACTTCCAGTTCGGCAGATATATGCTTATAAGTTCGTCAAGAGCAGGCTCGCTCCCTGCAAACCTTCAGGGCGTATGGAACGAGAGCAACTGTCCTCCGTGGTGCTGTGACTATCATATAAACGTTAACCTTCAGATGAACTACTGGGGAGCATATAATACAAATCTCAGTGAAACTGTTCCTCCTCTGGTTGATTTTCTTGACAGTATGCGTCCGTCCGGCAGAAAGTCCGCCGAAGCATATTACGGTATAAAGTCGGACGAAGAACATCCCGAAAACGGCTGGTGCGCTCATACGCAAAGCACTCCGTTCGGCTGGACAGCTCCCGGCTGGGATTTCTACTGGGGCTGGTCTACAGCGGCTGTCGCATGGCTTATGCAGAATATCTACGAGTATTTTGAATTTACAGGCGACAAGGAATATTTTGCGGAGCATATCTATCCGATAATGCGTGAAAGCGTTCGTTTCTATACGCAGTGGCTTATATATGACGATAAGCAGAAGCGTCTTGTTTCATCACCGACATACTCACCCGAACACGGACCTGTGACAATAGGCAATACCTATGAGCAGAGCCTTATAGAACAGCTTTACAATGACTTTATTACGGCGAGCGAGGCACTCGGTACTGACGAAGAACTGCGTAATATCGTGAAGAATCAGGTAGTTCAGCTCAAGCCCTTCAGCGTAAGCAAGAAAACAGGGCTTCTCAAGGAATGGTTTGAGGAGGACGATGATAACTTCGACCACAGCAAGACGCAGAAGAATCACCGTCACATCTCCCACCTGCTCGGTCTTTATCCCGGCAAGGCGATAAACTCAAATACGCCCGAACTTATGACTGCGGCAATAAACACGCTCAACGACAGAGGCGATGAATCTACAGGCTGGGCAAGAGCATATAAACTCAACCTCTGGGCAAGAGTAAAGGACGGCAACCGTGCCTACTCTATCTTACAGGGATTGCTGAGAGGCTGTACATTTGATAATCTGTTTGATTTCCATCCTCCGTTCCAGCTTGACGGAAACTTCGGCGGAAGCGCAGGAATTGCGGAAATGCTGATACAGAGCCACGAGGGTTACATAGAGCTTCTTCCTGCGGCACCTGACGCATGGAGAAACGGTGCGTTCACGGGACTTTGTGCAAGGCACGGATTTGTAATCGATGCAAAATGGGAAAACTTCAATCCCACAGCGGTAACAATAAAGTCGACCGTAGGCGGTGTCTGCCGCATCAAGTCAAGCTGTGAGGCTATCCTCTGCGACGGAAAATCGGTACCTATGCTATCAAATGACGGCATAGTTTCCTTTGAAACACTGCCCGACAGCGTGTATACTTTTGTGTTCTGATTGCACAAAAGCCACAGAAAACATCTGATATAATTGTACAAGTTGTTGATAAGTAAAATTTTTTCGAGAAATTATAAAAAAACACTTGCAATTTGTTGTGGTTTCTGTTAAAATATTAATGTTGTATCGCTATATGTTAAATAGTGAATGGCGGACTCGTTATCCGCCGCAAGATAAAAGCAAGTATTGAAGGAGGTGCAAACCCCATGGCAAAATGTGATATCTGCGGAAAGGGCGTATCTTTCGGCATCAAGGTTTCTCACTCACACAGACGTACAAACAGAGCTTTTAAGCCCAACGTTCAGAAGGTTAAGGCTATCGTAAACGGTACTCCTTGCAGAGTACACGCTTGCTCTCGTTGCCTTCGTTCAGGTAAGGTTGAGCGTGCTAACTGATTATAGCTAAAGCTGCAATAAAGATTGCTCCCTGTTATACGGGAGCATTTTTATTATCATTTTACTTGTCCGCTGTGCGTTTTCTATTGACACGAAAGCTAAAATATAGTAAAATTAGTTAGTAAGGTTTCACCTTATAATCACACTAAAGCAATTTTGGAGGAAATATAATGGTAAGCAACGTACTATTACGTTTAAAACCCGAACTGGCGCTGACCCTTGACGCAGACAACCACGCCTGCGGTACATATGTAGGCTACGGGTTTACACTTCTGGCACTCAATGATAAAAACTGTATTATTTTCAACTCGTGGGCAAGAAAAAGCGCCCTCACAACAAAAACTGCCGATGACTTTTTCAAGGAATATATGTCAAAGCCCGAGAACAGTTTTGTAAAGGCGTACAAGGCAGGCGAGCCGAATATATCGGCTGTACTTTTCACAGGAAACGATGACGCTCAGGCAGTGCTTGACATAAAGCGTTTCATTACCGATATAGTAAAGTATTACTCCGCAAACTACTACAGCAACGCCTGTGCTAAATGCAATTCTTCGATTGGTCTGAGCTTTGCAAAGGCGTCCGACGGCAATGTTAAACAGCTTTGTAAAATGTGCGTTCAAAGCGAAGAAGACGCCGCAGAAAAAGCGGCTGTGACGCAGAGTGCAAAGCCTGTCGATTCTCAGCCTGTACCGCAGCCTATGCAGCAGCCTGCTGTAAATCAGACACAGCAAACAGCGAATAGTGCTGTTGGAATTTACGGAATACCCGTTCCTGCGACCCAACCGATAGCCGATGATCAGGCTGTAGTTACGCCGACAACGGTTCTTCCCCCTGCGACGAGCAACAACTCAATGGACTCTGTCGACCCTGCAACAGCACCCGAAAGTACGGGATATTCAACCGCTCAGTCACTTGCAGAGCTAAAGCCCCCGACAAACGGCAATCTCCCTCCTATCAATGGTGGCTTTTCGCAGCCCGCATATTCACCGATGAATAATAACGGCGGCTTTGTACAGCAGCCTATGAATAACGGAGGATTTGTTCAACGGCCGATGAACAGCTTCGGCAATGACGGACGCTTCGTTGCAGGAAGACCAACCGCTATATCACAGCCTGCGAACCCTGTTATGGGTATACTCGGCGCTATCGTCTTCTCGCTTATAGGCTGTGCCGTATGGATACTTATAGGTAAGCTCGGATATATTTCATATCTCGGCGGCATTGCAATGGCATTCTCGACAATATTCGGTTATCACCTGTTCGGAAAGAAGTTTGATACACTGGGACTTATAATCAGCATTGTAATAGTGTTAGTAATGGTTTTTGTAAGCAATATGTTCATCTACGCATGGCAGATAGTCAGCGAACCGGGAATAGAAGAAGCCCTTTCCCTGCTTGGTTACGAAGGCTTCTTCGGCGTGTTCTTCGGACTTTTTGACCTTATGAAAGAGGTTGACCTTTATGCAGGGCTTGAAGGTCTTGACTCAATGACAGGTTCTTTTATCAGAGATCTTGTCATCGGATACATCATTTCCGGCATAGCAACAGTTGCTATCGGCGTATCAATGCTCAAAAAAGACAGATAAAACCAACATAAAGCTGACCCCGCTCTTTTGAGCGGGGTCTTAGTTTGTAGTAAAAATCTGAAATGCCGCCCAAATAGGCGGCACAGATTATATTATTTACTTTACTTGTTATTCGGCATCTTTGCGTAATATCTCGCCAATGTCTTTGCGGAGTCCTCACTGTGCTGTTCAAACCATATCTTATCAACATCAAACAGGATACATCCGCAGTGCCCCTTGAAGGTCGGAAAGCATATTACCTTAAGATACGTATCTATCTCGGGGCTGTAGTCCATAAGCTCAAGCGTTTCGCCGTAAAGCGTAGAACGCTCATATCCTTTCAGCCACTTAGCGTCCATATTGCTGAACAGCGTACCGAAAGATTGTCCGATCAGCTTTTCGAGCGGGAGCTTTTCCAGCCTTGCAAGCGCTTCGTTTGCATAGCGGAATATCCAGTCTACCGCTTCACACTCCTCGTTGAACACCATCTCAATATCGGTAAACGCAAACGGCATCTCATCAAAGGAGCGGTAATAGTCGTGATACTGCTCTTCGGTATCCGGCACACCGTCATGATCAAAGCCTTTTATTATCCTCTTTCTGCTCGTTTGCAGGCTTTCGATTATGTTATTCTTCCTGCGGCGTGCGTATTCGAGTTTTTCGCCGTTTACAAGGTCTATCATATCGGATATTTCGTGAATAGCCATAGCCGATACTATACATCCTCTGTGTGCCTTGATAAAGCCGTCACCCAGCATTGCTTCAAGAGCCGCAAAGGTCATTCTTGTATTATATATCTTTCCGTCCGACAGGTGTATCTCGGCTGTTTTGCCTTCCATTACTATGTATAGTATAGAGCTGACGAAAATCACTACTTTCTTCCGCTCGCTTATTATTGCGATATACTCAGATTTATTAAAATTAGTCAAGGTGACTCCACCATTCTTTCGCATATTACTGCCACATAATTCACATTATACGACATTCCGTGCTTAATTGCAATATCAATGAACCTTTTTCACTTAATACGCACATTGCACGGCTGTAAAAGCATATCTCAGCTTACTGTTTCTTTATAAGCATATCCGCAAAGTATTCGCACAGCTGAGGGTTTCTTATCAGCACAGGACCGATAAGATGAGTGCCGTAGAAACTACCGTAATGAACACCCTCTTTGTTGTCATCCTTGCCGTTTCCGCTTCCCTGCTTTACATCAAACAGCGGTGAGGTGGCTCCTGTTGTAAGGCTTGCCTTATTCACAAAGCCTATTATATCTCCGCCGCACAGCGATGTGTCGCAAAGGCTGTCGGTAACAATCCTCTCTTTTCCTTCAACCGTTTCGTAAGGAAAGAACGAAAGTCCTTCGTGTTTTATACCGTCACAATCGGTAACGCTCTGACCGAACATCTCAAACGAATTGCCCGTTGCAAGAATTACCGTACCGTTATCAAGAGCGGATTTTATATTTTCCTTATAGCCTTGCAGATAATTAAGTGCTACTTTCTGGTTTCTCTCGGTAGCAGAGCCGATAAATACGAAATCCGCACCCGAAATATCTATCTCATCATCTATCGACTGATATTCAATTTCAACATTCTGCCCTTTATTTTCAAGCATTCTTTTCAAGCCGCATACATTGCCGTAATCGCCGTAAAGGTTGCACAGATCCGCAAATAAATGAATTATCCTCATACGTCCTCCTCTGCCTGCGTAAGCTCTACCTTTGACAAGAACTTCTCCTTATCAGAAAAGCAGGTGACAGTATACAGCTTGCCGAGCGGTTTAGTTGCAATTTCGTCAAGCGCCGCAGGAATATCCTCGTTCACGGTCAACTTAGCTATATCAATATCCGTATACGAAAGCCTTGTTTCAAGATCCTTTGCGTGTCTGCCAAGCAGATAAAGATGCTGTATACAATCAGCCTTAAGCACACCGTAGTCAATATCCCACAGCCAGCTTGTTTCACCTGTCGAATAACGACGGCTTACCGAATCTATTATTATGATTACCGAGCAGGGCTGATTTTTTCTTATGATATAATCATATACACGGTCGCTTGCAACGGAGTTTTCGTGCTTTGCGATAAGGAATGTGCCTTTGTTCACGCCGAGTTTGAACTGCAAAATACGTCCGCTCTTAAGGAAATAGTGTGACAGTTCGTCTGCTATGACATCACCGTCAATTCCGACAATAGAGCAAGCCGCAAAGCAGGCAAGAATGTTATAAACGTTGTAAACGCTCTTGAACAGCAGTTTTATCTTATATTTGCCGTTTATAGTAACAATACCGCTGTCATAATCGACATTCGTTACAGTGTACTGCGTATCGTGTTTTTTATGTCCGCAGTTGTCGCAGTGATAGCTTCCGATATGTGCATAGTGATAGTAGTCATAGCTCATTCTGTGCTTACATTCGGGGCAGAACGCACCGTCATTATATACGCCTGTAGCGTGGTCTGTGCTGAAATCCTGCTTATCCATACCGAACCATATCACATTATCCCTGTCCCTGCCGTATCTCGAAACAAGCGGATCATCGGCATTGAGAATAAGCTGTGATTCGGGTCTGATGCTCTCCTTTACCGATTCATAGACCCATTCGGGATGACCGTTTCTCGAGATCGGAAGAGCGTCGTGTAGGGAAAGAGTGTAGATCTCGGTGGTCGCC
>ENA-OVGC01002122-OVGC01002122.1-human-gut-metagenome-genome-assembly--contig:-NODE-2122-length-13862-cov-3.892518_pt1 | contig 13862 bp, 9 predicted proteins | sample MGYA00237768_ERZ505415 | MGnify/ENA primary metagenome ERZ505415 (study PRJEB26158, sample SAMN06016382) | human gut metagenome | biome: human gut; feature: ankylosing spondylitis patient; material...
GGGTGCATCTGCGGGTGCAGGGCCGTGAGCGAGGGGAGCGCCGTCTCGTCGTAGTAGTCCGTGGCGTGCGAAGTGATCAGCACGCGGCGCTCGGCGTCGTCGAGCAGCAGCAGGAAGAAACGCATGCGGTCGCCCGACGGGAGGGCGAAATAGTGGGCCGCATGGTAGCGTGCGTCGAAGAGTTTTACGCGAAGGTCTTCGTAGAAGGCGGCGTAGGAGACTTCGGGGATGTCGTTCAGCGCGACGGAGGCGCCGGTATTGTCGGTTACGTAGTAATTCATAGCGATGCGATTCGGTCGATCAGTTCCCGGAAAAATGCGGGCTGCCAAAGCCCCAGCCCGATGGCGGCGGCGAGCAGCGACAGCGCCGACCACGACAGTGCGCGGTCGGTCGCCGAGGGGTGCAGTTCGTCCTGCCGGGGCTGGTAGCAGAGGCGCAGCAGGCGCGAGCAGAAGAAGTAGATGACCAGGCACAGCAGCAACATGATGCCCGTGACGAGCCACCAGCGGCCGTCGGCGATGGTTTGCTTGAGGATCATCAGCTCGGAGAGGAACAGCGGCGAGGGCGGGAAGGCCACCAGCACAACCATCCCCGTGAGCAGTCCCACGGCCCCCACGCGGTTGATGTGGATGTAGTCGCCGATGCGGTTGATGCGGTAGTTGCCGTAGACCTGCCGCACGACGGCGATCTGGAGGAACAGGCTGCTCTTGATGAGCGTATGGCAGACGACGTGGAACACGGCGGCCCAGACCCCGATGCCCCCGATGCCCAGCCCGATGGCCGCGATGCCCATGTTCTCGACCGTGGAGTAGGAGAGGAAGCGTTTGTAGTTGTTGGTGCGGCGCAGGAACAGCGCGCCGACCACCAGCGACAGCACGCCGACGAGCAGCAGCACGGATTTCACCCATGGGAAGACTTCGGTCGCGGCGAGCAGTTTGTAGACCCGCAGCAACGCCAGGAACCCGGCGTTGACCAGTCCCGTGGAGATCAGCGCCGAGGCCGGGGCCGGGGCGGCGAAGTTGGCGTCGACGCCCACGGTGTAGAGCGGGAACAGCTCGGCCTTGCAGCTGTAACCGCAGAGGATCAGCAGAAAGGCGATTTTCAGGTAGAGCGGGTTGCCGCCGCCGACGCTGCGCGCCAGCTCCTCGTAGCGCAGCGAACCGTCGCCCAGCGACGAGAGCAGCAGGATGCCCAGATAGGCCGTGGCGATGCCTACCGAGCAGACGAAGATGTATTTCCACGTCGCTTCGAGCGCCTGCGCCGTGCGGCGGTGGTAGACGATGCCGGCGGCGCAGAGGGTCGTGGCTTCGAGGAAGATCCACGTCACGGCGATGTTGCGGGCGAAGTATACGCCCGTGATGGCCGTGGTGAGCAGCATCAGCAGCGTGAAGTAGAGACGATACTCCTTGATCGGATTGTCGCGCAGGTAGACGCACGAGTGGACGAAGACGAAGGCCGAGACGATCGTCAGCAGCGCGAAGAAGAGCGTGCCTGCCGCGTCGAAGCGGAAGAACTGCGACGATACCTCGCCGTAGCCTTCGGCGACGATGTGAGCGACCAGCGACAGTTGGACGAGGTAGAAGGCGGCGCCCAGCCGTTTGACCGTGCGGCGCTGCCGGGCGAAGGCCGCGGCCAGGGCGATCAGTGCGGAGAGCAGAAAGTAGAGTGCGATCATACGAGGGTCAGTCTTTTACGTTGGTCAGCAGGTCGGTGTCGCCGATGCGGAAGCGGGCGCCGATCTTGGTGAGGAAGAGTCCGAGCATGAGGATCGAGATGAGGATGTCGAGCATGATCGCGATTTCGATCATCGAGGGCATCTCGACCCCGACGGCCATCGAGAAGAGGAAGACGCCGTTTTCGATGACCAGAAATCCCACCATGTGCGAGAAGATGCGCGTGCGCACGACGATGAGGATCAGCCCGCTCAGCAGGGCGTAGAGCGCCACGCCGAAGAAGACCAGATTGATCGTCTCCTCGGCGATGCAGTAGGTGACCGAGATGCTCGCCACGAGCGCCGCGAGCGACAGCACCAGCGAGTTGAACTGCGAGGTGCCGGAGGCCGCGATGCGGTTGATCTTCGTGCGGCGGATCACGGCGAAGAGAATCGCCGGTACGACGATCGCCTTGAATAGGAGCGTCTCGGCCACGACGAAGAACAGCGACCAGATTTCGATCTGTTGCAGGCGCACCAGCGCGATGGCCAGCAGCAGCCATCCCTGCAAGCCCACGAGCGAAGCATAGCTGCGGAACCGCTCCGTAATGGAGATGTAGACCAGCGAGACGACGTAGAGAAGTACGAGTGCGAGTATCATCGGATGTCGATATTGAGGTGCAGCAGCAGCGCCACGAAGAAGATCAGCGCGGCGAGTGCGGCGATGGTGAGCAGAAAGGTTGCGTTGCGCGAGAGTTTGTTGCGCGCCTGCGTAGATTCGACGACGCCGACGGCCAGGCCCGGCAGCAGCACGGCCAGCGGTGCGGCCCACCACCAGTGCAGCGCGCCGCCCAGCAGCAGTGTGTCGGCGGCCAGCACGGCCAGCGCGGCGCCTTTGAGCCAGCCGGCGATCTGGATGAAGGCCAGGTCGATGCCGCCGTAGTCGAGGCACATCGCTTCGTGGATCATCGTCAGTTCGAGGTGCGTGCGCGGATCGTCGACCGGAATGCGCCCCTGCTCGACGATGAAGATTTTGGTCAGCAGGTAACCCAGCAGCAACAGGATGATCGTGAAACGCACTTCGACGGGCGTCGCAGCCGAGAAGATCGCCGCGAAGGAGGTATGTCCCGTCATGAGCGCCAGCGTGGCTGTGGTGAGCAGCAGCGCGGGTTCGACCAGCGCGCCGTAGAGCGCTTCGCGGCTGGCACCCATGCCTTCGAACGAACTGCCCGTGTCCATGGCCGCCAGGATGAGCGCCGCGCGGCTCAGTGCGAGCAGGTAGATGAAGCAGACCAGATCGCCCGGGAACGAGACGACGGGCGGCAGGTCGCCTACCGGGATGAAGAGCAGCGCCGTGACGGCCGCCGCGAGGTAGAGGGCCGGTGCCGTGCGGAAGAGCGCCGAGGTCGTGGTCGAGTAGACGGCCCCCTTGCGCAGCAGCAGGGCCGTATTGTGGAGGTGCTGCGTGAAGTGCGGGCCGCGGCGGCCCGCCAGCCGTGCGCGCGTGCGGTTGACGACGCCCGTGATCGACAGGGCGACGGCGACGAGCAGCAGGATATTCAACAGCGTCGTCATCAGAGTAGGTTGAGGATGGAACATAGGAATACGAGCACGATGAAGAGCAGCGCGAAGAGGATATAGTGGTTGATCTTGCCCGTGCGCAGCCGCATGACGCGGGCGTTGAGCAGGCGGAGCGATTCGACCCACCATGCCGAGAAGAGCCGCGCGACGCGGTCTTTGCGGCGGATGTCGAAGTCGTGCGCCGAGGGGAAGATCTCCTGCTTGTCGACCGCTTTGCCCTCGACGACCTCCTCGGTGAAGGGGTGGACGATGCTTTCCAGCCCTTCGACGAACGATTCGCCCGTGTATTGCATACGGGTGTTGACGGCTGTGAAGCCGCAGCCCCACGTCGGCCCCGATGCGACGGTGCGGCGGCGCAGGGCGCGCCGTTTGGCGACGAGCAGCAGCGCGGTCGCGGCGATCAGCACGGCTGCGACGAGCGTGATCTGCGTGAGGCCCGCCCACAACGGCAGTTCGGCCGCCGGTTGCCGGCCGGCGCCGAGGCCGGGCAGCAGCGTCGCGGCTACCTTCGTCAGCAGCGGCAGTACCGTCCACGGCAGCAGCCCGATGAAGAGGATGCCTGCGGCGGGCAGCGCCATGGCGGCGATGCGGTAGTTGTCCGCCTCGTGCATTTCGGCCACCTCGTGCGTGCGGGGCGCGCCGAGGAAGACGATGCCGTAGAGTTTGGTGAAGGCGAACAGAGCCAGTCCGCCGATCAGGGCGAGCGCCGTGACGCCGGCTGCCGCCAGCAGCACTTGCTGCCCTTCGGCGATGCTGCGGAACATGCCGGTGTAGATAATAAATTCCGAGACGAACCCGTTCAGAGGAGGCAGTGCGCAGATCGCCGCCGTGCCGGCCAGGAAGAGGATCGCCGTGACGGGCATCTGGCGCGCCACGCCGCCGAAGCGGTCGAGTGCGGTGGTATGCGCTTCGGCGTAGAGGTTGCCTGCGCCGAAGAAGAGCAGCGATTTGAAGAACGAGTGGTTGAGGGTGTGCAGCAGTGCGCCGGCCATGCCGCACAGGGCCACCGCGTCGTTGCCTGCGCTGCGTCCGAGCAGGGCTACGCCGATGGCGATGAAGATGATCCCGACGTTTTCGATCGAGGAGTAGGCCAGCAGCCGCTTGATGTCGTTCTGCATGGCGGCCAGCAGCACGCCCCACAGTCCCGTGACGATGCCTGCTCCCAGCAGGATGACGCCTGCCGTAGCGAGCGTTTCGCCGGCGGGAAGGTACATCGCCGTGCGCAGTACGCCGTAGACGCCCGTCTTGATCATCACGCCCGACATCAGTGCCGAGACGTGCGACGGGGCGGCTGGGTGCGCTTCGGGGAGCCAGACGTGCATGGGGAAGAGGCCGGCTTTCATGCCGAAGCCCGCGAGGAAGACGAGCAGCAGCGGCAGCGGGCGGTGTGCGGCGAAGTAGCCCGCCAGCGCGCCGAAATCGGCCGATCCCTCGGCGGCTTGCAGGACCACGAAGCCGATGAGCAGGGCGAAGAAGCCGAGGTGCATCATCACCAGATAGGTCAGCGCGGCTTTGAGCACCTCCTTGCGTTCGGCGTCGAAGAGGATGAGCACGAACGACGAAAGGGTCATCAGCTCCCACCAGAAGAGGAACGTATAGCCGCCGCTGGCCGTGACGACGGCCGTCATCGAGAGCGACAGCAGCGTGAAGGCGAAGTAGTGCAGCGAGATGTGCGCCGCAGGTTTGCGGTCGAGGTAGCGGTCGACGTACCCCTTGGCGTAGAGTGCGGCGGCCACCGACCCCGCGGCGACGAGCAGCGTGAAGAGGGCCGAGAGCGCATCCATGCGCAGCGACTCCTCGCCGAAGAGCAGCGTGGGCAGCGACAGCCCCGCCGGCGGCAGGATGCCGGCGAGCGCTCCGACGGCCGCGGCCGTGCCGCCGAGGGCGAACAGGACGACGAAGGCCAGCGCGACCCACGCCTTGCAGCGCAGGGGTGCGGCGAAAATTGCAGCGCCCGTCAGGGTCAGCAGGATAAGTGTGGCGATCAGCATGATTTATGCGGTTTGGTCGGGTGTGTGATTGCGTGTGGCAGCCATGACCGTCGCCACGACGGCGGCCGTTTCGGTGCGCAGCCGTTGCCGGCCGAGGGTGATCTCCTCGAAGCCCGCCCTCAACGCGGCATCGATTTCAGCGGGCGAGAAGTCGCCTTCGGGGCCGATGAGTACCAGCAGGTTTTCGTGCGGGCGGAGCGTGTCGAACAGATGGCGTTTTTCCATACGGGGCGCGTCGCAGTGGGCGATCAGCCGCCGCCCGTCGAACGGTTCGGCGAGCAGGTCGGCCAGCGGGGTGAGCGGACGCAGCGCGGGACAGAAGACTTTGAGCGACTGCTTCATGGCCGAAACGACGACCCGCTCGGCACGTTCGATTTTGAGCGCACGCCGCTCCGAACGTTCGCACAGGAGCGGGACGATCTCGCTCACGCCCACCTCGGTCGCCTTTTCGAGGAACCACTCGAAGCGTTCGATATTCTTGGTCGGCGCCACGGCCATCGTCAGGCGGTAGGGCATTCGTTCGTAGTCGGGGAAGCGCTCCACGACGCGCACCGTGCAGCGCCGGGCGTCCTCCTCGGTGATTTCGCACCGGTAGAGCGTTCCGCGCCCGTCGGTCAGATGGAGCGTGTCGCCCCGTCGGAGCCGCAGTACGCGGATGCAATGCTTCGACTCCTCTTCGCCCAACGTATAGCGGGGCGTCGTAAGGTCGGGTGCGTAAAATAGTTGCATGGCTCTGTAATAATTTTTAACTTTGCAAAGTTATAAAAAGATTGCCAATCGAATGGGACGTTTAGGACGATTATTATTAATTTATTTTATTATCATGTCGTTTTCCGCCTGTCAGAAAAAGAAGGTCGAAACGGCCAACCCCTTTTTCGAGGAGTGGACGACGCCCTACGGCGTACCGCCTTTCGACCGGATACGGCCCGAACATTTCCTGCCGGCCTTCGAGCGGGGGATGTCGCTCCATAACGCCGAGATCGACGCGATCGTCGGCACGTCGGACGAACCGACCTTCGAGAATACGATCGCGGCCTACGATGCCTCGGGGCGGATGTTGCAGCGCACGTCGCTGATCTTCGAGATGCTGGCCGCTTCGGACGCGACGCCCGAGATGCAGGCCGTCGAGCAGGAGGCGATGCCGTTGCTGGCGGCCCATGCCGACGAGATCCGCATGAACGAACGGCTGTTCGGGCGGATCAAGGCTGTCTACGACCGGCGCGAGGCGCTGCCGCTCACGGCCGAGCAGCGGCGGTTGACGGAGAAGCTCTACCGCCGGTTCGTCCGGTCGGGCGCCCTGTTGGACGAGGCGGGCAAGCGCCGGCTCAAAGAGATCAACGGCGACTTGTCGCGGCTGTCGGTGAAGTACGGCAACAACCTGCTCCACGAGAACGATGCGTTCGGGTTGGAGCTGACGGCCGACCGCTTGGAGGGGCTGCCCAACGCCGTGCGCGAAGCGGCGCGGGAGAAGGCGCAGGCTGCGGGACTCGGCGACAAATCCTATCTTTTCACGCTCCACAAACCCAGTATGCTGCCCTTCCTGAGCTATGCCAAGGACCGCAAACTGCGCGAGGAGCTCTACACCGCCTACCTCGACCGCTGCAACCATGGCGACGAATACGACAACAAGGCGCTGGTGAACGACTACATCCGTCTGCGCACCGAGAAGGCGCACCTGTTGGGGTACGATTCCTACGCCGACTACGTGACTGCCGACCAGATGGCCGCGACGCCCGCTGCGGTCTATGCGTTGCTGGACGAGATATGGACGCCGGCGCTCGATCGGGCGAAGGAGGAGCTGGCGGCTATGGAAGAGATGTTGCGCGCCGACCACCCCGATGCGACCTTCGAGCCGTGGGACTGGTGGTACTATGCCGAGAAGGTGCGCCGCCGCGACTACGCGCTCGACGACGAGGCGCTGCGCCCCTATTTCACGCTCGAAAACGTGCAGGGCGGCATCTTCTTTCTGGCCAACAGGCTCTACGGCATCACCTTCCGGCCGATCGTCGCACCGCTCTACAATCCCGACTGCCTGGTCTACGAGGTGCTCGACGAGGACGAGAGCCATCTGGGTGTACTCTACTTCGACTACTACGTGCGCGAGGGCAAGAGCGGCGGCGCGTGGTGCGGGAACTTTACCGAACAGTATTACGAGAACGGCGAGCGCGTGGCGCCCGTCGTAGGGGTGGTGACCAACTATGCCCGTCCGACCCGTTCGACGCCGACGCTGCTCAATCTCGACGAGACGAAGACCCTCTTCCATGAATTCGGTCATGCGCTGCACAGCCTGTTCCGCAAGGTGGAGTACCGCGGGCTGGCCGACGTCGAGGGCGATTTCGTGGAGCTGCCGTCGCAGGTGATGGAGAACTGGGCTACCGAATCCGAGATGCTGGAACAATATGCGCTGCACTACCGCACCAACGACAAGATTCCGGAATCGCTCGTGCGGAAGATCCGTCGCAGCGCGCAGTTCAACCAGGGATTCGAGATGACCGAGCTGCTGGCCGCCGCCCTGTCGGACATGGACATCCATTCGCAGCGGGAGTATGCGCCGTTCGACGTCGATGCCTTCGAACGCGAAGCGCTCTATACGAAACGGGGGCTGATCCCGCAGATCGAACCGCGTTACCGCTACCCCTATTTCAGCCATATTTTCGACGGCGGCTATTCGGCGGGTTACTATTTCTATATCTGGGCGCAGGTGCTCGACAAGGATGCCTACGAGGCGTTCCGTCAGAGCGGCGACATCTTCAACCGCAAGATCGCCCGCGCTTTTCGCGAGAAGCTGCTCAGCCGCGGCGGCGAGGCCGACGGCATGACGCTCTACCGCGATTTCCGCGGTCAGGATCCCGACAAGGCGCCGTTGTTGAAGGCCTGCGGATTCTGGGTGGAGCCGGAGCCCGAAACCGACTCGCTGGCGGTCGTCCGTCCGGCTGCGGAGCGGCAGCTCATGCCGCCGGCGAACCTGCTCGAACTGCGCGATAAGCAAGAAAACCTCAAATAAGTACGTTACAATGAAAAAAATTCTGTCGTTTATGTCACTGACGCTTCTGGTCGCAGGGTGTGCCGATCGCACGATGCCCGTGGCCGACCTGCCCGAGATCGATACCTCGAATCCGCTGCTCGCGGAGTGGGAGACGCCCTATGCCACGCCCCCGTTCGAGCGGATCGAACTGAAAGATTACGAACCGGCGTTCGATGCGGCCATCGCCGTACAGCGGGCCGAGATCGAGGCCATCGTGAAGAATCCCGCCAAGCCTTCGTTCCACAATACGATCGTCGCGCTGGAACGTTCCGGCGAACTGCTTTCCCGAATCGAGGGGTTGTTCTACAACCTGCTCGAAGCCGATTCCAACGACGAGATGCAGCGCATCGCGCTCGACGTGCAGCCCAAGCTGACGGCGCTGAGCAACGACATCGCGCTCGATCCGGCGCTCTTCGCCCGTGTGAAGGCCGTCTACGAGAATCCCGGCTGGTTCCTTTCGAAGGAGGACAAACGGCTGTTGGAGAAGACCTACAAGAGTTTCGCCCGCAACGGTGCGGCGCTTCCGGCCGACAAGCAGGAGCTCTACCGGCAATATACGACCGAGTTGGGGGAGGCGACGCTCAAATTCGGTCAGAATTCGCTGGCTGCGACCAACGCCTTCACGCTCAACATCACCGATCCCGGGCGGGTCGAAGAGCTGCCCGACTTCGTGAAGGAGGGGCTGGCGGCCGACGCCAAGGCGCGCGGCGAGAAGGGTTGGACGGTGACGTTGCAGTATCCGAGCTACGTCCCCTTCATGACCTATTCGTCGGACCGCGAGGCGAAGGAGCAGCTGTGGCGGGCGTCGAATGCGCGTGCGCTGGGCGGCGAGTTCGACAATTGCGAGAATATCCGCCGCATCGTCGATCTGCGCCGCCAGATCGCAGGTCTGCTGGGATATGAAACCTACGCCGACTATGTGCTCGAAGAGCGCATGGCCGAGAATACCGCTGCGGTGAACGCCTTCTTGCAGGAGTTGCTCGACGAGACGATCGACTATGCGCGGGCCGACTATGCGATGATCAACGACTATGCCCATGCGCAGGGCTTCGAGGGCGATGTGATGCCGTGGGACTGGTCGTACTACGCCGAGAAGTACAAGAACGAGAAGTATGCGCTGAGCGACGAGCAGGTGAAGCCCTTCTTCGAATTGGAGAAGGTGAAAAAAGGGGTCTTCCTGCTGGCCAACAAGCTCTATGGGCTGAATTTCGCCAGGCGCGACGACATCGCCGTCTATCATCCCGACGTGACGGCTTACGAAGTGACCGACGCGAAGGGCGACTTCGTAGCGGTGCTCTACCTCGATTTCTTCCCGCGTGCGTCGAAGCGCGCCGGTGCGTGGATGACCGAGTTCCGCGGTTCGAAGGTGGTAGAGGGCGTCGAGACGCGCCCGCTGGTGTCGCTGGTGATGAACTTCACCAAGCCGACCGAGACGAAACCTTCGCTGCTGACCTTCGACGAGGTGAACACCTTCCTCCACGAGTTCGGCCATTCGCTGCACGGCATGTTGGGCCAGGGCGAGTACGAGTCGCTGAACGGGACGAGCGTCTACCGCGATTTCGTGGAGCTGCCGTCGCAGATCATGGAGAACTGGGCCACCGAAAAGCAGTGGCTCGACCTGTGGGCCGAGCACTACGAGACGGGTGAGAAAATGCCCGCCGAACTGGTCGAGAAGATCGTCGCCGCGAAGAACTATCTGGCTGCTTACGCCAATGTGCGCCAGCTGTCGTTCGGCATGACCGATATGGCATGGCACACGCTCAAAGAGCCGTTCACGGGCGATGTCGAGGCTTTCGAGAAGCAGTCGATGGCACCTGCGCAGGTGTTGCCTGTCGTGGACGGTACGGCGATGAATCCCGCCTTCACTCATATTTTCTCCGGCGGCTATGCGGCCGGATACTACGGTTACAAGTGGGCCGAGGTGTTGGAAGCCGACGCCTTCAAGGCGTTCGAGGAGACGGGCAGCATTCTGGGCGGGCCGGCGGCCGATGCCTTCCGCAAGCACATCCTCACGCAGGGAGGGCACGAGCATCCGATGAAACTCTATGTCGCCTTCCGCGGCCACAAGCCCGAGACGAAGGCGCTGATCGAGAAGATGGGACTGACGAAGTGATCCGGCGGCGTCCGGATGACGGAGCCGAATCCTGCGGGGTTCGGCTCCGTTTCGTTTTTTGGGAGGGGCGGGACGAATGTGACGGTTATCCGCAGTGAAACCCCTTCGCTTCCGGCGCATCTGCGCTTCGTTGCCGTCGGCCGGCAGCGTGCAGGGTCGGGGCGAAGCGCGGTTTGCTGCATGGGGCGGCGGCTTTCCTGCCGGCATCGTCCGTCGTGTCGCCGGTCGGCAGGAATCGGGGTCGGGATAAATTGCGGCCGGGCATATTTTTTCATTTCCGATAGGGTATTTCGCCGCGGAGGTGTTATTCTTATAGTGAGGGCGGTTGCGGAGGCGGCGTATGGAATGCCCGATCCGCTCCGCAGTTCTCCTTTCGAACCACCGAAATACGAATGCCTATGGAGTAGAACCGATTACAAAGGGCCGTGCCGACGGCTCGTCCGGCAGTACGAACGACTGCGACTTACCTTAAACCGAATATTCATCCGGATACGTGCCCGACGGAGATCGCGTCGGTGACGTGTTCCGAAAAACACAACCGAACGAATGAAGAGATTTATCCTGATCCTTTTCCTCCTGCTGGCCGCGCGCGAGATACGCGCCTTCGGGCTGGCCGGCCATGCGGCGATCGCCTGCATTGCCGAACATCATCTTACGCCGCGCGCCCGAGCCAACATCATGCGCTACACCGACCACCGTTCGATCGTCTACTACGCCTCGTGGATGGACGAGTGGCGCCGTTCGAAAGGCTATGAGTTCACGACGCACTGGCACGCCGGAACGGTCGATGCGGAGTTTCGCAGCACGCCGGCCGTGCGCGAGGCGTCGGGCGCGAAGGGCGACTGCGTCGTGGCCGTCGAACAATCGATTGCGCTGCTCTCCGAATATGACAAGCTCGACGACTCGACGGTATTGGTGCATATCAAATATCTGGTGCATCTGCTCGGCGACATGCACTGTCCGACGCATGTCTATTATTATCCCGACAACATGACGCTCGGAAAATTTCCGGTCAAGCTGCATGGCGTCGAGACCAACTACCACAAGATCTGGGATGGACAGCTGCTCGACAGCCGCCATAAGTTCTGGGGATTCCAGGATTACCGTCATGCGCTGGACAACTATACTGACGAGGAGATCGCCCGTATGACGGAGGGGACGCCCGTCGAATGGTTCGAGGAGTCGGCGCGGCGCTGCCGCGAGATTTACGACTGGGTGCAGCCCGGCGACGAGCTGGGGCAGGAGTTCTACAATGCGCACGCCCCGTTCGCGGAGTATCAGCTCGTGCTGTCGGGGTATCGGCTGGCCAAGGTGCTCAACGCACTGTTCGACCGGTAGGCTCCAATGATGCAGATGAAAAGAGGAGAGCTGTCCGACAGCTCTCCTCTCTTCATCGGTCGCTTGTGTCGTTTCAGATTCTGTTCGGATCGTGCTTGTATTTGAATATGACTGCAAATACGATCGCTACGACGAGCGAGAACCCTGCGAACAGATACCATGAAAGCGGCCATCCGTAGTGGTTGACGATCCATCCGGCGAGATAGGAGCCGATTAGCGCGCCCAGACCGTTGGTCATGATCATGAATACGCCTTGTGCGCTCGAACGGATTGCCGCCGAGGTCTCCTTTTCGACGAATAGCGAACCGGAGATATTGAAGAAATCGAACGCCACGCCGTAGACGATCATCGAGAGAATGAACATCCAGACGCCCGGGCCGGGGTTGCCGGCGCCAAGCAATGCAAAACGCAATACCCATGCGAACATGGCGATCAGCATGACGCGCTTGATGCCGAACCGTTTGAGAAAGAATGGGATAAGCAGAATGCAGAGCGTTTCCGAGATCTGCGAGAGCGAGATCAGGATCGTGGAGTGTTCGACGCCGAAGGTGCCGAGATATTTGGCGCCGTGGATGCCCGTGTCGCCGAAACTTTTGATGTATCCGTCGGCGAAGGCATTGGTGATCTGCAACGACATGCCCAGCAGCATGGAGAAGATGAAGAAGATGGCCATCTTGCGCTGTTTGAAGAGGGCGAAGGCGCGCAGCCCGAGCAGATCGACGATCGACTTGCCGCCTCCCGACCGGTTGATCGGGCAGTTCGGCAGCGTGAACGAGTAGAGACCCAATATGAGGCCCAAGGTCGCCGAGAAGTAGAGTTGGGTTGCACTCAGGCCCATCTTTCCGAGATCAACGACCCACATGGCACAGATGAATCCGACCGTGCCCCACACGCGGATGGGCGGGAAGTGGGTTACGGTATCCAGTCCTGCTTTTTCGAGGGCGTTGTAGGCGACCGAATTGGACAGTGCGATGGTGGGCATATAGAACATTACGCTCAGCAGGACGAGCGTGTAAAGCGAATTGTAGTCGGTTCGGGTGGCGGCGAGGGTGATGAATCCTGCGGCGAAGAGATGGCAGAGGCCCAAGAGACGTTGCGCCGGAATCCATCGGTCAGCGATGATTCCCATGACGGCCGGCATAAATAGCGAGGCGATTCCCATCGTGGCGAAGAAGCTGCCGATTTGCAGCCCGTCGAATTTCAGCGTGTTGCCGAGGTAGGCCCCCAGTGAGATCAGCCAAGCCCCCCAGACGGCGTACTGGAGGAAGTTCATCAGAGTCAGGCGGATTTTTGTATTCATCGTGTTGGTGTTCTAAAATGCGGTTCTTATCGTCCGGTTTCCGGTGTGCAGGAAAACGAGCGGAAACAAAATTAGAAAAATTTTTCGGATTTTTCTTGCACAAAGCAAAATTATGTGCTACTTTTGCATCACCAAACCTGAGGGAACGGCAATCGCAGCGTGCGTCGCACGATTTCGGGCCGACCGGAAGGGGCGGACACGTAGAACGGGTGGTTCCGTGGGACATTGAGCTATGGTGTAATGGTAACACAACAGATTCTGGTCCTGTTTTTCCTGGTTCGAGTCCGGGTAGCTCAACTCGAAGGCCGGTCAAGCATCGCTTGACCGGCCTTCATTTTTTAAGCGATCGCAGCCGGATTTGTGCCAGTATGCAAAGAAGGTTCCCGTCTCTGTTGCGGATGAGTCCGGAGCGGTTCGTCGATCTCTTCCGAAAGTGACGGCCGCTTCCCTGTTGCAGACGGCGCCGCGAGGAGGCTCCTGTGCGGAGGACGTACCGGCCCCGAGGGCCAGAAACAATACGAAGGTGGTGGACTTTTTCGTGATCCGCATGAGTCGAGATTCCGAAAATCGGGCAGGGAAACGCTTTTCCGTCCCGCCGGGTTCTGGGTTCAGGGTAGCCGGGCGTTTTCCGGCGATACTCCGTGCATCAATACATGTTGTCGTACATCGACTGGCTCTTGTCGTATTTGAGGTCGGCCAGCGATGCGGCCTTGACGCCGATGTTGAAGCTCCAACTGCGGTGGGCGCCGAACGGAATCCACGAGAAGGACATCTGCCAGCAGTGGAGGTCGCGCGAGATGCTGACCGACGAGGTGGTCAGCTTGTTCTCCTTGATGTCGTAACCGCCCTGGAACGTGATGCCC
>ENA-OVGC01002125-OVGC01002125.1-human-gut-metagenome-genome-assembly--contig:-NODE-2125-length-13856-cov-6.473154_pt1 | contig 13856 bp, 10 predicted proteins | sample MGYA00237768_ERZ505415 | MGnify/ENA primary metagenome ERZ505415 (study PRJEB26158, sample SAMN06016382) | human gut metagenome | biome: human gut; feature: ankylosing spondylitis patient; material...
TAAGGTGAGTATGTGTGTTCGTAATACCCAAAAATAAGGACTTGCCTAAACCGTACCCGCAGTACGCACCAAACGCGTCCAAGCGTCCCTTTTCTCCCCTATCTTTTCCGGCAAGACGGAAAAGATGGGGCCGCCGGAGGCTTGACCAGCTCCCGACTATGCAGAAAAGCCCCCTGTCATGCGCTTCGATCGGCATAACAGGGGGACTGCATGGGTGTCATTATTTTTTACTTGCGGCGTAATGTGCCGGGTACCAGCGCTGGAACCAGGCTGTGAACGCGCCGAGGAGCATGGGCAGGGCGGAGTTGACCGCGCCGGTCAGGTATGAAACGGGCGTTTGCAGCAGATACCACGTCCAGACCGGCGTGAGCAGATACAGAACCGCCCAGCAGGCAGTCAGAATGCGGTTCGTGTGCATGAACAGCGGATTTTGAAGCGCCGTTTCGCCGCCATGGCCGTTCATGGAATAATACGCCGTCAGCGGCATGGGCAGAAACACCGTCACGCCCCACATCAGACCGAACAGAAGATACGACGCGGGCAGGAGCAGCGTGAGCGGCAGCGCGTCCAGAAGCGTCAGCACGCAAATTGTGCCGACGGCCAGAATCGAACACGGCTCGAAGATGGTCAGACGGTATTTCAGAAACGCGAACGGCAGCAGCGCACAGACCGCGAGGCCGATGCACGCGCCGATCTGCGCATGGATAGACAGCGCGATCCAGATCGCCATCCACGGCAGCAGCATGAGCGTCATGTTCGTCTTCTTCCGGGGCTCGGCGGACGGCTGCGGCGCGGCGGCTCCAAGGCCGAAGATCTCGTCCCAATGAAGCATGACCGAAAAATCACCGGTCACGCGGTACTGGTGCTCCATCATCGCCTGCTTGCCGTCAAGCTCCCCGCTGCCGATTTTTTGCCAGACGGAAAGCGGCGTTTCGATGCGCGTTGTGCAGGGCAGGAAGTCTGATTGCAGCACGCGCTGGCCGTCCTTTCCGAGTACGATCTGGCAGGTATCGCCGGTGTCCGTATAGAAAAATTCCAGAACACGGTCCCTCCCGTCCCATGTCGATGGGTCATAGAGCGCGGCCATCTGCCGCGTAAAGGCCTGCGCCGGAGACAGCCTCCCGGCCTCCGGGGTCTTTGCCGCGGCAGTATCCTCCCGGCTGACGCCCCAGCTGGCGTCCGCCATCTGCTCAAATACCGCGCGCGGGAACAGCGGCTGGCGCAAGGCGCGGGCCGTTTCCGGCAGGATCGCGCCGCGCGCAAACTCCGCGCCCGCCTGTTTGACCAGCTCAAGATACGCATCCGTGCGCTGGCGCAGTGCCGGGACGCGGAACAGCTCGCCCTGTCCGCAGTAGACGGACGTATAGCCATCCTTGCCGCAAAGACGGGAAACCTGCGCGTCCACCGCGTCGTAATTGCCTTCGGCGGTGTAGAAGCCGCAGGTCGAGATCACGACCTGCCGCTGGCCGGAGCGGTCGTACCGGCTCGGGTGGCCGCCGGAGTCCGTGTCGGTCATAAACGGCAGCGACATCGGCAGCTGCCGGTCGATGAGCAGCTTGAGCGGGCCTGGAATGCTGAAATAATAGAGCGGAAAGCTCCAGATCAGCACGTCGGCGGCAAGAATTTTCCCGATCACACCGGCCATATCGTCCTGCAATACGCACTTGCCCGGCGTTTTGCTCCAGCAGGCGAAGCAGCCGCGGCACGGCAGCAGATGCAGCTTTCCGACCTCGATGGTCTCGGCCTCCACCGGCTGCGTCTGCCGCAGGCCGTCCAGAAACGCGCTTGTGAGCCGGTATGTATTGCTTTTGTCCCCCTTGGGACTTCCGTTCAGGACCAGAACTCTCATACCATTTCCTCCAGCCGTTTGATGCAGTCCTCGGCCCAGGCGATGCACATCTGCGCATAATTTCTGCCGAACTGCGCCGTAAAGGCCCAATATACAGGCGCGCTGGCGTCGGTCAGCTTGCCGTAATCCTCAATGCTCTGCGGCACATTGTCCATCCCCCGCAGCCACGCGCGGCAGCCGTCCGCATACGCGTGCAGCATCGCAATGGCCTGCTGCGGCGGGAGATTTTCAGCAAAGAAGACTTTCATCAGGAATTCGCTCTTATAGCCGTCTGCCGTCTTTCCCCGCTCCGACAGCCAGCGCTGCAGCTCCGCGCGTCCGGCGGGCAGGATAGAATAGACGTTTTTATTCGGCTTTCCGTTCTGAATGACCGTCTCATGCGTGACAAGCCCGGCATCCTCCAGCTTGCCCAGCGTCAGATAGATCTGACTGGTCTGCGCAGGCCAGAAAAACTGCACGGAGGAATGAAACGCCTTTGTCAGCTCATACCCGCTGCACGGGCCATAATTCAAAAATCCAAGGATCCCATGCTGTAATCCCATTGCGGCCCTCCTGTATCATCTAATTGTTCTATATTCCAATTTTATAATATGCATCTGCATTTGTCAACACTGCTTTTCGTTTTACAGCACTGGCACGGGAGCTGACCCGAAGGGCCCGAGGGGATTCGAATGCCGTAAATTCCGGAGCACTCTGAACCTTGCAGCATATCCCCTCCGGCTTTTGGAATCTGCGGCGAATCCGTACTGTCCTGCAAAATTTGAACGCAAAGCTGATTCACCGCAGCAATTTTAACGCACCTACTCACAAATCTGGTGTCCCGTAACAGGCGGCGCGTACCATAGCACTCGTAAGGTGAGTATGTGTGTTCGTAATACCCAAAAATAAGGACTTGCCTAAACCGTAACCGCAGTACGCACCAAACCGTAACCAGCGCCCCTTTTCTCCCCCATCTTTTCCGGCAAGGCGGAAAAGATGGGGCCGCCGGAGGCATGACCAGCCTGCTAAACCGCACGCCATCCTCCCCCTGACAGCGCAGTACCGCCCGGCTATGCAGATGCACAGCCGGGCGGCAGACCGTTTTTTCTTATTCCGCAAGCGCGGCGCGCAGAACGGGGTTTCTTGCCGCCTGCACCTCGTCGAGACGGCGGACAGGCGTGTTGTGCGGCGCGGTGTGGAGCGCTTCGGGGTCCTCATGCGCGAGGCGGGCAAGCGCACGGAAGACCTCGATTGCCTCGTCCATGGTGGCCTTGGATTCCGTTTCCGTCGGCTCGACCATGAGCGCCTCGTGGACGATCAGCGGGAAATACATTGTGGGCGGATGAATACCGTTGTCAAGCAGACCCTTGGCGATATCAAGCGCGGAAACGCCGGTTTCCCTGTGCAGCCGGTCCAGCGTCATGACGAACTCGTGCATACACGGGCCGGGATAGGCCATATCGTAGACATCCTGCAGCGCGGCCATCATATAATTCGCATTTAGAACCGCGTTGCGGCCCACTTCATGCACGCCCTCCCGGCCAAGCATGGTCAGATAGGCGAACGCCTTGACGACGACGAGGAAATTCCCGTAGAAATCCCGCACCCGGCCGACGGACTGCGCAGGCTGCGCAAAGCGGAAGCCGCTTTCGGTCTTTTCCGGGATGGGGCCGGGCAGGAACGGCGCGAGGAACGCCTTGCAGCCAACGGGGCCGGAACCCGGCCCGCCGCCGCCGTGCGGCGTGGCAAAGGACTTATGCAGATTCAGGTGGATGCAGTCAAAGCCCATGTCGCCCGGACGGACGACGCCCATAACGGCGTTCAGATTCGCGCCGTCATAATAGCACAGACCGCCCGCGTCGTGGATGATCTTCGTGATTTCGAGGATGTTCTTGTCGAAAATACCGACCGTATTGGGGTTCGTGAGCATCAGTCCCGCCGTCTGCGGCCCGACGGCGGCGCGGAGCGCCGCGAGATCGACGCAGCCGTCTGCGCCGGACGGGATATTGACCACGCGGAAGCCCGCCATGACGGACGAGGCCGGATTCGTGCCGTGGGCGGAGTCCGGGACGATGATCTCTGTCCGGGCCGCATCGCCGCGTGCAAGGTGATACGCCTTGATGAGCAGCAGGCCGGTAAACTCGCCGTGCGCGCCTGCGGCGGGCTGGAGTGTGAACGCGTCCATGCCGGTCACTTCTCCGAGCAGCCTTCCGGTTTCATACAGCAGCTCCAGCGCGCCCTGCGCCGTCTGCTCCGGCTGGAGCGGATGGAGCCGCGCAAAGCCCGGCAGCGCCGCAAGTGCTTCGTTGACCTTGGGATTATACTTCATCGTGCACGAACCCAGCGGATAGAAGCCGTCGTTCATGCCGTGGACGCGGTGCGACAGCGCGGTATAGTGCCGGATAAGCTCATTTTCGCTCACCTGCGGCAGGCGCAGCGGCTTTTTGCGCGCCGGCGCCAGCGTCACGACGGGCACGTCGCACGCGGGAAGCAGCGACAGGCCATGGCCGGGCGCGCCCTGTTCAAAGATCGTCTTCATTGGCCGCTCACCTCCTGCAAAAGCCCGATCACATGGTCGAGCGTTTTCTTATCTGTCAGCTCCGTCACGCACCAGAGAATTCCGCCCTCCACCGGCAGACCGCCCAGAATCCCGTGCGCCTCCAGCACTTCCAGTGTCCGCTCGGGGCACGGGCAGGCGGTCACGAATTCGTGGAAGAATTCGCCGGGATAGACGCGCTTCCAGCCGAGCACTTCTTCGAGCCGCTGCGCAAAATAATGCGCGCGGGACGTGCAGAGCGCCGCGGCCTGCCGCAGCCCGGCTTCGCCCATGGCGGCAAGATAGACGGCGGCAGTCAGCGCGCAGAGCTGTTCGTTCGAGCAGATGTTGGACGAGGCCTTTTCCCGGCGGATGTGCTGCTCCCGCGCGGAAAGCGTGAGGACATAGCCGGTCTTCCCCTCCGTGTCGTGCGTCTGACCGACGATGCGGCCGGGGAGCTTACGCATCATGGCGCTCGTCGCGGTCATAAATCCGAGGTACGGGCCGCCGAAGGCTGTGTCGAGGCCAAGGGGCTGACCTTCGCCGACGGCAATGTCCGCGCCGCACTCGCCGGGTGTTTTCAAAACTGCCAGCGAAATGGGGTTCACGCCCATGATGTATTTGGCCCCGGCTGCGTGCGTGATCTCGCCGAGCAGCTCCGCGTCCTCCAGCTGGCCGAAGAAATTCGGCTGCTGGACATAGAAGCAGGCGGCATCCGCACCGAGTATGGCGCGCAGCGCGTCCGGGTCTGTTCTGCCGTCCTTCATCGGGACGACAGTTAACTCTGTCCCGGAACCGAAGCAGTAGGTCTTCATAACGCCGAGGACGTTCGGGTCGACCGCTGCGGAGACGTAGGCCTTTGTGCGTTTGCGGTCGCGGCACATGGGGATGGCCTCTGCGGCGGCAGTTCCGCCGTCATAAACGCCCGCATTGGACACGTCCATGCCGGTCAGCTCACAGAGCATGGTCTGGTACTCGAAAATTCCCTGTAAAATGCCCTGGCTGATCTCGGCCTGATAGGGCGTATAGGCCGTCACAAATTCCTCGCGGGTCACGACGGCCTTGACCGCAGCGGGGATATAATGCCGGTAGCTGCCCGCGCCGCGCAGACAGGTTTTGAACACGCGGTTCCGCTCTGCCAGCGCCGAGACGGCCTCAAGCGTTTCCAGCTCGCTCCTTCCGGGCGGCAGATCCAAGTATCCGTCCAGATACATCTGCTGCGGCACGTCCCGGAACAGATCTTCTACGGACGATACGCCGATCGTCCGCAGCATCTGCTCCCGCTCCGCAGCTGTCGTCGGGACAAAGGTGCCCATCAGTGCTCCTCCTTCGTGAACGCCTCATATTCCTCCGCGCTCAGAAGCTCGGAGAAGTCCGTGATATGCTCGATCTTCATGATCCACGCCTCATAGGGGTCGGAGTTCAGAAGCTCGGGAGAATCGTCCAGCTCCTCGTTGACCTCGGCGATCACACCGGTCACGGGGCTCATAACGTCGGACACGGCCTTGACGGATTCGACGTCGCAGGCCGTTTCGCCCGCAAGCACCTCGTCGCCGGGCTCAGGCAGATTGACGTAGACCAGATCGCCCAGCTCGCTCTGGGCAAAGTCCGTGATGCCGACAAGAGCGGTCGTGTCGTCGAGCATCTTGACCCATTCGTGGTCGCGGGAATACTTCAGTTCAGCGGGAAAATTCATAATTTGTTCCTCCAATTCTGTTTTGTGGGGTTGATTGGTTGAGTTGGTGGGGGGAAAAAGGGGCGCTGGGTTACGTTAACCGCTCAAATTCCCGTAGCCTCGGCCAGAGCGGAAATGAGCTTTTCCGTTTCTGCGTCAGAGAAGCAGTAGCGCATATCGGTGAAGCCCTCGCGCAGGCGGGCGGCTTCCTCCCGGACGTCCGCATTGCGCAGGATGCAGTCGGCGATCAGGTGCGCAAGGTGCGCAAACTGCTCCCTGCCGAAGCCGAAGCGGGTCATTTCGTTTACGCCCATGCGCAGCGCGCCGGAGGCAGTGAAACCCTCCTCGTCGGGCGTGGCCTGATAGTTGCAGATGATGTTGTTTTCCTCGAGCCGCTTCGCGATCTCCGGGCCTCTGGCGTAGCCGACGCGGACAATGACCTGATGCGTCTCGGTGTAGCCCACGGCCGGGTCGCCCGCCACGTCAAGCCCCTCGGCCTTCAGGCTGGCGGCGAAGCTCTTCGCGTTCTCGATCACGGCCCTCTGGTATTCGTCCTTGAAGGCGTTCATTTCATACGCGGCCATCAGCTGGCCGAGCAGCGTTCCGAGGTGATGGTTGGAGACGCTGCCGGGGAAGGCGCGCGTTTCGATCGTCTCCCAGAGGCCCCATTTGAGGTCCTCCGGCTTGTAATTCACGCCGATCACGCCGCGCTGCGGGCCGAAGAAGGTCTTGTGCGTCGAGCCGGTGACGATCTCCGCGCCCTCTTCAAACGGCTTCTGGAAGTGGTCGCCGATCAGGCCCAGCACATGGGCCATGTCGTACATGACGGTCGTGCGGATGCCCTGCTCGCGGATGAAGCTTACAAGCTCCGCGACCGGCTCCTTGTACAGCACCATGGACTTGCCGAAGATCACGAATTCCGGCCGGTACTGCGCAAGCAGCAGCTTTGCCGCCTCCGTGTCGATGCGGTACGGGTCGTCGGCGCAGACGGGGAAATTGACGACCATCTGCTTTTCGGTGACGGGATCGACGGCGATATAGTCGTGCAGCGCACCCATGGGCTGTGCGGACAGATGGCCGCCGCGGACGATATGGTTGTTCATGACCCAGCCGAGCCGCTGCGGCGTGCGCTTGCGGTCGACGCGGTTCTTGAAGTCCATGAGCGCGGAGAAGACGGCGGTATTGGACATCTGGCCGGAGGTCACGCGCGTTTCGACCTGCGACGCGCCGAGGAACTTCTTCATCTCCTCAACGAGCAGTGCCTCGACCTCGCCGATGAAGTTTGTGCCCTGATAATAGAAGATCTCCGCGTCATAGAACGCCTTCTGCTTTTTATGCTCGGCATAGCGGTTCGACGGATCGGAGGCCGAAAGCAGGCGCACGGCGCGCGACTGCGTGTTTTCGGACGGGATGAGATTGATGCACCGGTGCTGCCGCCAGAGATGGTTCTCCTGCGCTTTTTTCAGGAGCGCGGCAGCCTTTTCGGCATACGTCGCGTCGCAGTGCGGCGCAGCCGGGGCAGGATGATCGGGCAGGATGGGACGGACATAGGGCGCGGCGTCCTGCCGGATGTGCCACGCGACGACCTTGGCCGGCTGCCGCTTGCCGCGGATGTCGATCTCAAGATCAAAGTCCTGGCAGATGCGCGAATCGAGATACGCAAGGCCGATGGAGCGCTTGCCCGTCTCGGAGGTGATGACCGTTTCCAGCCCCTCGCCCTCCGTCTTGAAATAGGGGATCATCGTGCCGGAGGTCACATAGCCGACGGGCTTTCCCTCTGCCCACGCGTCCTTGCTGTAGACCGGGAAGCCCTTGCGCAGAACGCCCTTGCCTGCAAGATAGACCGGCTGAATGCGGTACGGGAGATCCTGAAGGGCGGAATAATCGCGGTTCATGATCTTCTGGAACGCCTCGAACTGCCGCTTCAGCGCGGCGCGGCCAATGAAATCGCCCTTTTCCTCTGCGAACGAGACGGCAAATTTGGCCAGCGGCACAGCATAGACCGGGATCTCGCCGCCAAGCTCGCACTCGCCCATCTCATGGCCGTAGAGCGGCAGAGAAGCTTCCATTCGCAGCGTATCGCGCGCGCCGAGCGCGGTGGGTCTTGCCCCGAGTTCGATCAGACGGTCCCAAAAATACCGGGCGTCCCTTGATTCGCAATAGAGTTCATAGCCGATGGGTTCTCCGGTATAGCCGGTCTTGGCGATGCGGACGGGACGGCCCTCCATGGTGAGCGTCCCCAGCGCGTTCTTGACGTTTTCCCGCGTGAGCGCCTTGCCGCCCGACAGGGTCATGAGCAGCTTTTTCGCCTCCGGGCCCTGCACGGCGATGGCGGCATAGCGGTCGGAGACGTTGGTAAGCGTGACGTTATAACGCTCGGCCTCGCGAATCAGGTGGGCGAGGTCCTTGTCGATGTTGCCCGCGTTGATGACGAGGAAATACTTTTCCGCCTCAAAGCGGTAGAGATATGCGTCGTCGATGGCGCAGCCGTTCTGGTCGGGGATGATGCAGTACTGCGCCTGATTGATGTCAAGCGCCTGCACGTTGCTGGACAGGACGTGCTGCAAAAACCGGACCATGTCCGGCCCTTCGACGTCGATACGGCCCATATGGGACACGTCGAAAATGGCGCAGTGGCTGCGGCAGTAGAGATGTTCGGCGACGATGCCGTCCGGGTACTGGATGGGCATATCCCAGCCGCCGAAGTCGACCATCGTGGCCCCGGCGTCCAGATGGGCCTGATAGAGTACGGTTCGTTTCAGTTCGCTCATGGTGTTCCTCCCTTTTTCCTGATCTCGCGCAGGCTGTGCGCCTGCGGGTATGCAGTGCTTCGATAATCCTTATCCGCCCGGTCCGCCTCCAGCAGATCCAGCCGGTCCAGTTCCTTGAGTTTGCGGTAAATGCGCAGCCATGCGCATTCGTTTTCGGGGTTGACCTCGCAGCGGCCGTTCCGCTGTCCGCCGCACGGCCCGTGGACGAGCGATTTTGCGCACTGCGTCACAGGACAGATGCCGCCGGTCTGGCCGAGCATACAGTCGCCGCACATCCGGCAGGCCTCGCGGAAGACGCCCGCACGCTCGATCTGTCCGAGAAACAGCGTGTCATTCGCGGGGAAGACCGGGACCGCGGTATTGGCCGCGACAGTCTGTGTGCCGTCGCCGCAGGCCAGACAGACGATGGCCTCCGCGCCGCTGTCGCGCAGGGGCTTGAGATCGCGCTTGACGAGCAGCATATGGCAGCACTCGTCCGGCAAGACCGTACCGACTGTCTCGATCCCCTGCTCCTGCAGCAGCTGGCGCATCTGTTCCAGCTCCTTTTCCCCGCCGGTCTGACAGGCTGCGGCGCAGCTGGCGCAGCCGACCAGCGCGACGCGGCGTACACCGCGCAGCATCGCAAGCACCTGCTCCACGGGCTTTTTTCTTGTTACGATCATATGCTTCTCCTTAAAAAACAGAAAACAGAGCGCGCCAAAAGAAGGCGCGCTCTGTTCGTAAACCTGAAAGATTCTCCCGGCTGACCGGGATTGCTTCTTCGGTGCTGCGGATGCAGCTTTCCAGAGTTCCGTCCGGAATCAGTTTTTTTGCCTGAGAGTTCGTTGCGCGTTCCCCTTCGGCGGCATACGGGTATGCCCTCTCCTGATTCGTTCATCCGGCTGAATTCAGTTGTCGAAATTTGTGCGTTTTGACGAAAATAATGCGTATACAGCTTTGAATCTTATCTACTTTTTCAGTCTACCGTATTTCCCGGAAAAAAGCAAGCACTTTTTGGGAAATGCGCAAAAAACAGCCCCCAACAAAGGGGGCTACACACAGCCGCCGGTGGATGGACACACCATCCGCCGGCGGCTGTGATACTTGCTGTGAGAGAAGACCAACTCCACACCTACGATGGGTATCGCTTGCTGAATCGCAGGTATATTCCCGCAGCTTGTATCGTCCTGCCTATATCTTCTATACGGAAGGACCGAGACTCTTCCAGCCACGATCGTTTTCTTTGTGATCCACAGGGTTTTGCAGCCCACATCCATAGCTTGAGCAGTTTCCTGATTTCGGGAAACTGCTCTTTTTCAACGAGATAAAATTCAAGCGTCCGTTGGCTCAGAGCCTGCGGACGCTTTTTATCAGTGTACAGGAGCAGATCGCGCTGCTTTTGCCGCAGCCGGAACAGGAGCAGGGGTTCACAATGGAACAGACAATGTAATATTCGCAGGAAGCCGGGATTTTAGAAGTCCCGGCTTTTTTGCGTTCAGGAGGTCAGCTTGGTATAAAAACAGGGAAAATGCGGAAATCATATCCACAAGGAGCGTGAGGCTATGGAAATGACCGTCAAGGACGAGCGGAAGCTGGTTGAGATTTGGCTGACGAATGCAGAAAAGTCAGACCCGGTCCTGCGCGCCGGCTTGCAGAGCGTCTATGACACATACAAAAAGAAAAAGTATCTGGTGGCAGTTTTTGAGTCTGGAAATTGCGACCTTTATGAACAGACACGGGATCTGCTGCTTTATAACCGCCAGAGATTGGCGGAGCAGGAAGTCCAGCGTGAAAAGGCGCAGCAGATGACCATGTAGCGCCGGATACATTGGGGGCGAAGAGAAATTTTCTCTTCGCCCCCGTTTTCTTTTTATGCACCTCCCGATATACAGCGCATTTTTGTCTTGCAATCTCTATTTTGATGATGTACAATATTATCTACTATATCAAAACGAAACCGTAGATATTCTTGATAAGAGCGCGGCTGATTGGGGAGAGCGAGAATGGACGAACCAATGAAAAACGAGATTCAGCTTTTTGAGGACCAGAAGATCCGCGTGGCGTGGGACGCAGAACGGGAGGAATGGTATTTTTCCATTGTGGATGTTGTCGGCGTGCTTACAGACAGCCCCGACTATAATACCGGGCGAAAATACTGGAACAAGCTGAAACAGCGGCTGAAAGACGAGGGCAGTGAACTGGTGACGAATTGTCACCAGTTGAAAATGCGGGCAGCAGACGGCAAAAACCGCCTGACGGACGTTGCTGACACCGAGCAGCTTCTGCGCATCATCCAGTCCATTCCCTCCAAGAAGGCCGAGCCGTTCAAGGCGTGGCTGGCGATGGTCGGTCGGGAGCGCATTGAGGAGACCATCGACCCCGAGCAGGCGATCGACCGTGCGCTGGAAACCTATCTGAAAAAGGGCTATTCCGAGGAATGGGTACATCAGCGGCTGCTTGCCATCCGCATTCGCAACGAGCTGATGGACGAGTGGAAAAAGCGCGGCGGCAATGTCGCGGGTGTGGCGAGAAAAGCGCTGGAAGCCGAAACAGGCAAGCCTGTCGTTACCGCGCAGAACGCCGAGAGCTTCCGCCAGCTTGTCACGGACATCGTGACGGATGCGGCACAGCTGCCGGAGCAGACGGAGGAGAACACGGATGGGAAATGAGTCGAAAAGCAACTACCGAGGAATCCTCGGCAGCTGGCGGCAGACGGAACAGTATCTCAAGGGTGAATGCGAATGATAGAACGCTTTGACATTGCGGGGTATGCCCGCATTTCGGTCGATGAGGAGCTTGACCGCGACAATGTGTCGATTGAAAACCAGAAGTCCATCATTGAGGATTTTGTAACAACGCACTTTCCGAACAGCACATTGACGTTTTTTGAAGACCGCGACCGCTCCGGCTATACATTCGGGCAGCGCGAGGGGTATCAGGAGATGCGCCGGGGGCTGATGAGCCACAAGTACGACATTCTCATCGTCAAGGATTTCTCCCGCTTTTCCCGCCGCAACTCGCGCGGACTGGTAGAGCTGGAGGATCTGCGCGATGCGGGCGTGCGGATCATTTCGATTGGCGATAACATCGACTTCCCGAATGACGACGACTGGCTGAAGATCCAGTTCCAGTTTCTGATCAACGAAATGCCGGTCACGGACACGTCGAAAAAGGTGCGCAGCGTTGTCAGGCGGCGGCAGGAGGAGGGGCGATGGCTCTGCGCCGCGCCGTATGGCTATATTCTGAACAAGCAGCAGGTCTTTGAGGTCGTGCCGACAGAAGCCGAGGTCATCCGGACGATTTTCAAATTATATCTGGACGGCTGGGGCTACAAGAAAATCGCGAACTACCTGACGGACAACAACGTGCCCACGCCGCGGATGTCCGAATGTGAGCGCCGCGCCGCCGCGGGAGAGCCCGTCCGCCGCAAGACGAAAGCGGCGTGGGCGATCGTCACGGTGCAGGGGATTCTCGACAACGATTTTTATATCGGCACGCTGCGGCAGGGAAAATTCACGCGCGTAAAAATCAATGGCACAGACCGCAAGCTGGACGAGAGCGAGCACCGCGTCTTTGAGCACCACCATCAGGAGATCATCGACTACCGCACGTTTGCGACCGTGCGCTCTCTGCGCGAAAGCCGCTCGACAAATAACTATCGCGGGATCAAGGTCAACGACAACGTGTACTCGGGACTTCTCGTCTGCGGCGACTGCGGCAGTCCGATGTTCGCCATGAGCCGGAGCGATCTGACGCCCGCCTATACCTGCGGAACGTATCACAGGCGTGGACTCAAGGGGTGCACGAGCCACCATATCCGCGTGGAAACGCTCGATGCGCTGGTCAAGGACTATGTGCGGAAAGTCCGTGACAATTCCAGCACCATGCTCGAGCGGCTGAACGCCGATCTGGAGAAAGAACAGGCCGACATTGCGGAGACGAAGCGCACGGAAGAAAATCTGGAAGCCTTACTGCTTGACAAGCAGGAGGAGCTGAAAGCGACCAAACGCCAGCGCATCCGCGACATCATGAAGCACCCGGAGCAGGAAGCGCTTTTAGACGAAACCTACGACGAGCTGGAAGCGGAGCTGACACAGCGCATTGCGGGCATTCAGCACCAGATCGAATTTGCCAGCGACAAGCGCAATACCATCATCCGCATCAACCGCGTGGCGAAAACGGCAATGGATGTATTTCACGACATTCTGGAAAAGCCGTCGCTCGACCGCAATGACCTGAATCTGATGATCGAAAAAATCCGGGTCTATGAGGATCACATCGAGGTGCAGCTCAAGGCGGACATCGACAGCCTGCTCAAGACCGGCGCGCTTCCGGAGGACGCCGTAAATTTTAATTCCGGCACGGAAAATAGCGAAAATACACTGATCCAGTCCTCTAAAAACCACGAGGACAAGGTTTTCCGTGTCAATGTTATCAGTGACGGTGACCCGTTGGAGATTTATACGGAGAAGGACGGGGGTGTGATCTTCCGTAAGTATTCCCCTATGGGCGACTTGCAGGAGTTCGCTGCCCAGATGTGCGAGTCCATTGGATCCGCCACCGGGCATATCGCCGCGGTGACCGACCGGGACAGCATTATCGCCCTTTACGGTATCCCCAAGCGGGAGCTGATGGACAAACCCAATTCGCCGGAATTGGAAAAGCTCATGGAACAGCGGAAAAATTACCTCTACAAAAACGGGGACGCCCCCATTCTGGCGGCCGACGGGGAGGAGAAATACCACCTTGGCGCCGCCGCGCCGATTTTGTCTCAAGGCGACCTTATGGGCTGCGTGCTGCTGCTTCTGGGGGAAAACGACAGTCCCCTGCAGGAAGCGGATCAGGGGCTGGTCAAGACCGCTGCCGGTTTTTTGGGAAAACAGATGGAGAACTAGCGATGATATCAGCCAGAACGCGGAAAACGTTCTGGCTGCTTTTTGCTGTGCAAAAGCATAGCAAAATAAAAAATGCGGCATATTCCCGCCGCCTAAGGCATAGCGTATGGCAAGGCAAGGAGGGATGGCTATGGCGGATGAGCATATGCCCCACAAGCTCTGTCTGAATGAG
>ENA-OVGC01002130-OVGC01002130.1-human-gut-metagenome-genome-assembly--contig:-NODE-2130-length-13837-cov-4.815339_pt1 | contig 13837 bp, 11 predicted proteins | sample MGYA00237768_ERZ505415 | MGnify/ENA primary metagenome ERZ505415 (study PRJEB26158, sample SAMN06016382) | human gut metagenome | biome: human gut; feature: ankylosing spondylitis patient; material...
AATTATTCATGGAAAAACCCGGGAGTGGCAGCGACATTATTGCTGAGGCTGGTAACTGGCTTGCGGATACGTTTTCCTTTTCCAAATTTATGGAGCAGGTGCCTACTTCTGTAGGCGCACAGGCCGCGTCTGCGGCTGAAGGCCTTGGCATGACGCTGTCCCTTGCCGCTGCCGGAGCAAAAGCAGGAGCCGCCGCAGGGACTGCTGCAGCCCCTGGTCTGGGAACAGGCGTAGGTGCGGCCATTGGTGGTATCACTGCGGGAGCTGCCGGCCTCGCCACTTACATGGTCAGGTCTGGGCAGCGCACGTACGAACTTGAACGCGGAAGCCAGATTGCATCGATGCTGGAAGAGAAGGATGCCGACGGCAACCCCCTTCCAAAGGATGTCGTTGTGGCCGCGGCATCGCTTTACGCCGCCATTTCCACAGGCGTTGAACTTGGAAGTGATGCGGTCTTCGTCAGAGTGCTTGGTCCGCTGGCCGGGAAGCTGGCAGGGTCCGCAGGGGCGAAACAGACGGCGCGTGCAGCCATCATGCGTGCTGCCAGGGACAAGAATCTGCAGGGGGCTCTTGTCGATGCCGGCAGGCGCATGGGCGCGCTGACCGTTACAGAAGGCAGTGAAGAGGCTATACAGGAAGGGGCCGCAATCCTCACCGAACAGGCTGCCAAAGCGTACGCCAATGCCAGCCGTGGACAGAATTTCGACATGACTCCTGATCCGGCCAGGACCAGGGAACGCCTCTCTGATGCCTTCTGGGGCGGCGCCGCAGGTGGTTTCTGGATGGGTGGCGGACCTGTTATCGCCATGTCGGCACTCAATATCGAGGCCGCGCATGCCGCCCGTAAATTCGCTGACAGGCAGGTGGCCATTCACGAGCGCGTCATGCAGACGCAGATGCGTTCCCTTGACGCAGGAGCCACCATGTCGGCGCTGGAGCACATGGGTCCGGAGATGTCTGAAAATATGGTCATCCCTCTGGACGCAGCCGTTGCTCTCCATCAGGAGGGCACGGATATCCTCACCCCGCTTGGACTTTCTCTGGAGACGGCTCAGGACGGTGCCGCCAAAGGTATGTCCATTACGGTTCCGCTGTCGGCCATGCATGCCACACTGGATTCCCAACAGTTCAGGAGTGCGGCCGAAATAATGCACCGGGGCGACGAGGCTGCCAGCGCATCTGATGCCAGCTTTTCCGCGCAGGATTTCAGTGAGGCGCTGGCGCAGGCTGCTTCCGATATGGACGCTATGGCCGCCGAGAGGGAAGGCGTGGCTCATCTTTCCCCGGAACAGATATCCGGCCTCGATGCAGTGCACGCGGAGATGCGTAATCAGCTCATTGAGGCTATCGGGTCTCAACCCAATCTGAAGGCGCAGGCCGAGGCCAGCGGCGGCGTGCAGCAGTATGCTGACGCACTCCTGGAGACGTGGCGCAGGTGGGCTCTTCAGATGAGCCGCCGTACGGGAGAAAATCCCGCCGATATCTATCGGAGGATAGCCTTCTCTGGCGGCCAGCATATGGCCCGGTCCAACCCCGCCGCCAAAGGCACGGCCAGCGTGCAGAGCGTTACCACCGGAACCGGGTTGTCCGGAGAGAAACCGGCGCAGGACAAAGAGCTCACCAATTCCGGAAGTGTCTCATCTATGGGCAGGAATATGGTGAACGCGCTGCGGCAGGCGTCCAAGCCAGATCTAACCGAGAGGTTTGGCTACATGCCTGCCATCCAATTGAACACGTCAGACTACTTCGGTGAAGGCAAGCAGTTCTCAGCAATCCCAGAAGGCGAACTCACCAAGGAAAAGATGGCTGCCTGGCGTTCTGAGGCTAAGGCATGGGCCAAGGAAAACCTCGGCTCTGATAATGCAGAGACCAACGAAGAGACAGGATGGAATATAATTTACAACCATAAAAGCGTGAAGGATACGCTCTCTCATGGACTTGAACCAGAGCTCATAAAGAGCATACCGGCAATTCCAGAGATCATCAGAACAGGTATGTATCTCGACTCTATCGAGAAGAATCCTGGGCTCATGTCTCATTTCTTCGCGAACAAGATAACCATCGATAAGAAGGAATATGTCGTCGGTTTTGTCGTTCGTGAAGATGGAAACGGTAACAGGTTTTACGATCACGAATTGACTAAAATAATTAATCCCGACTGGCTCGTACCGGGAAAACAGCATGAAGCTGCAGAACTCCGGACCAATCGGGATACCGCCAGAAATACTGGCGTTGTAATAGAGATACTACGGGACAGGCTTGGCGTCAACGATGGCACGGCACAGGTTCTGTTTCAGAAGCAGTCTCCGACGCTCAACGCCGTAGGGGACGTGGAAAAGGTTATTAACGGCCAGGTGCGCTTCAACGAGGGCGAAGGCAACTACGTTGTAGAGCTCTTCAAAACGGCCAACCTGTCCACGCTGGCCCACGAGATGGGGCACATCTACTTTCTCGAGATGCAGAGGGCCGTGGAGAATGGCCTTGCCGACGAGTCGATGCAGAAAGACTACGGGAAGCTGTGCGCCTATGTCGGAGCCAAACCCGGTACCAGCTGGACTGTCGGGCAGAATGAGAAACTGGCCCGAGCCTGGGAGACCTATCTGCGTGAGGGCAGAGCACCCAGTTCCGTACTGGAAGAGGCGTTTGCCAGGTTCCGCCAGTGGCTCACGAAGATCTACCGTGAGCTCTCCATGCTCAATGTTGAGCTGAACGATGAGGTGCGGGGCGTGTTCGACAGGATGCTGGCCACTGATGCGGAAATCGAGGAGGCCACCATCCAGCACGGCCTTGTGGATCTGACCACCGGCGAACTCGACGCTCTGGGCGTGACGAAGCCCCAGCAGGAAGTCACACGCAGGGTCATTCAGACAGCCAAAGCCATAGCCGCACAGCGGCTGCAGGAGAAGAGGGAATACGAACGTACCCAGCGTATGGCCGATTACCGCAGGCAGGCAGCCAAAGAGGTGAATGCGCTTCCGTCTTCGCAGGCTAAAGCGGCTATGCGCAGGACTCCTCTCAACAAGAACGCCCTTATCGCTGCCGTAGGGGAGGAAGCCACCCGGGATCTTATGGCCAAAGGTGTCGGTCTGGTCAGCGAGAAGGGGGAAGCCGATCCGACCATTCTTGCAGCCCGGCAGGGCTATGCCAGTGCCGAAGATATGGTTTCCGACATTATCAGCAGCAGGACGAAAAAAGAGGCTGTCGAGGAAATCGCCCGGGCAATGGAGGCGAAGTACGAGGCTCAGTATCATGCCATCGACGAGGTTGTGGCGACGGAGGGCGTTCACGCCCATCTCGCCGCAGTAGGCAGCGCTCTGGCCAGAGTAGCCGGACGCGCCTATGTCCAGCAGCAGGCCATTGCAGCCATCGCCGCTGAGACGCTTGCCGGTATGAATATGTTTGATGCTATGCGGTCTGCCTCTTTCCGGGCGAACATGCGCAATGCCCTCCGTTCGGAGCGCAGGGCCATTGCTTCGGGAGATTACAATGCGGCCATCGAAGCCAATACCAGGGCCCGCATTCAGTTAGAGCTTGCACGTCAGTCCCATGATCTGTCTGAGACACGGGACAGGCTGGAGCGTCAGGTTAAGCGTTTCTACGGATCCAGGAGCGCCCCGGAACGTTTCAAGGTGTTCCTCTTCGCCCTGGCATCCCGTCATGATTTCGGCCCGACGCTGGCCGCCGCTGAGAAGTATTCCATCGAGGACCTCAACGAGTGGCAGGAGGAACTGAAGAAAAACGGGTTTGAGCTCCTTCTTGATCCGGAAGTCATGTCGACGGACACCCCATGGACGGCCATGACAGCTGCCCAGTTTTCTGAGCTGACCGACGCCATCAGGCAGATTATTACGGTTGAGCGCAACCAGCGCAAACTTCTGACGTCCGAACGCAAGGAAGGTCTGAAGGAGATGTGCGAACAGCTGGCGGCTTCCATCACGGCTCATGGCAGGCCTCAGTTCCAGAAAACCGTTGAGGAAGAGGCCCGCATCGTCTCCGCGCTGAAACATGCCCACGCAAGCCAGACCAAGATCGAGGAGCTGTGTCTCCAGATGGACGGCGGAAAGCTGGGACTGGCATGGGAACTCATCTATCGCCCCATCGCGAAGGCTGATGAAGCCCAGGCTCTCAAACTCAGGGAAGTTCGAGAGTACCTCAGGGAGAATATCTTCGGCCTGTACACGGCGAAGGAACTCTCCGTCATGGGCCTGAAGAAGAAACTGGTGCCGTCCATCGGCGAGTCTCTCACGAAAGAGAACCGCATTGCCGTGGCTCTCAATCTCGGCAATGCCGTAAATAAGGAGCGTATCATGACCGGGCACAAGTGGACGGAGGCGCAGATAGCCGAAATCGTGTCCGAACTGGACGAACGCGACTGGAAGTTCGTTGAAGCCGTGTGGAGGTACTTCGAAACGTTCCGGCCCGAGTCTTTCAGGGTTCAGGAAGAGATCACCGGCGTGCGCCCCAGAGCTGTTGAGGCAGCTCCGTTCCAGGTGACAACCGCGGACGGCAAAACTCTGACACTCTCCGGCGGCTATTACCCCATCAGCTACAACTCATCCAAGTCCTTCAAGCAGTTTGCCCGGGACCAGAAGGAGATGGATCAGGAGCTGTTCGGAGGCAGAAACTACGGAACCGCCCAGACGAAGCACGGACATCTCAAAGAACGCAGTGAAGGCGGCAATAACTCACCGCTCCTCCTGAAGCTTTCTGTCATTCCGGATCATCTCTACAATACGGTCCATGATATTTCCTTCCGTAAGGCCCTCATCGACGTGGCCCGCGTTGTCTGCAACGGGGACGTGCGCTCGGCTATCGAGAACTACGCAGGGAAGGAGTACTACCGTCAGCTCATGCCGTGGCTGAAGGAATGTGCCCAGGAGAGGCAGGAACCGATGTCCCTGTTAAACGTCTGTTTGGGATGGGCTAGATCCGCAGCGTCTATCGCGGTTATGGGATTCAAGGCTACCACCATCGCGACCCAGGTCGTCGGCATTACACAGACTATCGACGTTATCGGAGCAAAGTGGACCATGGCCGGGCTTCGAAAAGTCTACGGCAATCCTTTCCGTCTCGACAGCCTGTGGGAGGAGACTGTGGCCCGCAGCGCCTTTATGGCGACCCGCGTGGAGAGTTACGACCGTGAAATACGCGATATGGCCAAGAGCCTCCATGTGGGAACGGTCCGCAACTGGGTCAATATCATCAGGCAGAAGGCGTTTGTTCCAATGGGGATTGTCCAGCTCGGAGTTGACCTGCCCACGTGGTGGGGCGCCTACGAGAAGGGCGTCAGGGATTTTCATGGAGACACGGTGCGCGCCGCGGAGTACGCCGACTCCTGCGTTAGGCAGTCCCAGGGCTCTGGCTCTATGAAGGATCTATCCTCTATCCAGCGGGGTAACGAACTGAAGAAGCTGTTCACGATGTTCTATTCGTACTTCAACACGCTCTACAATCTTGGAGCTAGGCACATCCGTGAGCTCCGCGATGATTTTACCCCGGCTGGAATTTTCCGTGCAGCCAACTCTGCGCTCCTGCTGTGGTTCATTCCCTGCGTATTCTCCGAGTTCTTAGCGGGGAGGGGGCCTGATGATGACGAGGACTGGCGTATCTGGGCGGCACGCCTGGAACTGACCTATCCGTTCCAGAGTATCGTGGGCGTGCGTGATATCGTGAATGGTATTGCCTCGGCATACGGTTATCAGATGTCTCCTGCCTCCGCAGCACCCGAGAGTATCGTGGCGTTTGGTCGCTCTGTCATAAAGGCGCTGGAAGACGAGGAGCCCGGGGCGATGGTGAAGCCTGCCATCAAAGCCACCGGCTACCTCTTCAGCCTGCCCGTCGGGCAGCCTCTCATCACCTGCGGCAATCTGTGGGACTATGTCACAAATCCCCGCTCCGAGCTCTACGTCCGGGACCTGTTCTTCGATAAGCCCGAAAGCAGGAAAAAGAGAGAAAAGTCTTACTAACGGGGACAGAAACGCCCCGGGGGAAACCCCGGGGCTGTGCGGCGGAACTTGGTGCATTTTGGTGCAAAACAGCACCTAACACATTAATTTTATTAGCATTTCCAGCCGCCGCTCAATGGCCTTCTTGTGTTCCAGAATCTGGAGCCGGATTTCCCGCAGCTCGGTGATCTCACTCAATCCGTCCATATACCCTCCAGCCTGGGATTGCGGTACGGGCTGGCGTGACAGCACCATATCCTGCAGGCTTCTTCCTCTTCTGCGGGGTGGTGCTGATACATCGACCGGGTGACACGGTCGATAATGGTTTTTGCCTCTCTCCAGATAGGCATGTTCTTATCCCTCCAGCTGGGGGCCATGACCCACGCGTCACCAAAAGCGTATTCCGCGACAAACCAGATGACGCGCCAGCCACGCATCTGCTCTTCCTTCGGCTCTGTTGTATCGTAGATCGCTCCGTTATCCGCTGCTCCGTCGCAGGCGGCTTCGATAGCTCTGCTTTCTCCGGCACTGAGCCGGTCGACCTTGAGACTGTCATGCAGGCGCTTCAGGATAGGGCGGAGTTTCTGAAGTGCAGGCGAAGGTTTACCGCAAACCGCTGGATAGTAGTCGATGGCCGCCAACGGGAAGGATATGCCTAAAACGGCGTCCCTGTGCTCGAAGGGGCTGGTGGGGTAAGCGTTGCTCATTGCACTGTCTCCTTCTGTTCCGTCATTCCAAAGACGCTCCGGATGAACGTGCAGACACGCCGGACTTTCTCTGACTCCAGCGTGGCGGGGTTCTTTTTCATGAGCATGACGGCGAGCTGGAGGTAGCTCTCCAGCGCCTCCGCGCTGGTATTGTGCGCTGAGCTTCTTTCCAGGCTCTCCATGAGCTGGGCTAAAAGAATCATGGTGAAGGTATTCCTCTCCATGCCATCAATGTACTGGCGGATAGACGAACTCGTCTCCTCGAAAAGAATTACGGCTCGGCCCTGGCTTTTATCGTGTGCGAAGGCCCACGCCCTGGCTGCCGTACGGACTTCGTCCGTCGTTGGCGTCGTGGTCATTTCTTTATCAACGTTCATCTTTTTGTCCTTTCTTTTCTCTGCCGTAGATGTCCACCTCGCCGCGGGCGAAGGCGATATCGCGAGGAGACATGTACCTTGTGAGTTTGTCTTCCGGGACGCCGAGCGCCAGGAAGAGGGCATATCTGTCTTTGTCAGACATGTTTTTTCTCTCCCACCATCTAAACTCAAGCGGTGCGCCGAAAGGGATGATGAGGTCTTCTCCGTTAAAATGCGGAGCGACGTCGCCCTCGGAATGCCTGGAAAGCAAATCGGCCAGGAGCTCCACCTCGTGAATGCTCATATCCCCAAGCTTCTTGCCATCAAGCTCATAGAGTCTAATGTCAGACCAAAGTGCGGCGCCGTCGCGGATCTTCATGACGTGACTCCCAGCACGCGCTCGATGCCCCGGCGATCAAACTGAAAGCCCAAGTGACACATCGCTGCGTATTTCGACATGGAGGTCTGTCCGAGCAGATCGGGCTGAAGGTTGTATCCCATGCGGTTAAGCAGCTCTATCTGCTTCTCGCTGGCGGGGTCGTCCAGCCAGCGGCGTGTCTTCCTGGCCGCGGTCTCTGTCTCGAAGTTGCGGAGATAGTCATCGGCTGCGGCCATTGCTTGGAGTCTGCTGCCGATCAGGAGCTCCTCGACTTCTCCCGTGCGCTGCTTGCCCAGAGCATGCCAGGTATCGCCGGCATCTGTCGTCATGATACCGGCCCAGGCCTCGAAGCCGGTGGCCATGAGAATAGAGCCGTTCCCGAAGAGGTCGCAGTAGCGGAAGGGGGAGGCGTCCAGTATGTCCATCTCTGTGAGGTCGACATGCTGCAGAGGTTCCTGCTCACCGAGCGGTTCGAAGCGGAAGCCGCAGAGTGGGCATACCTTGACCTGCGCGGGGACTTCGGCGCCACATCCGCACTTCCCTTCACTATCAGGGAAGTGAATCGTCATCCCCGGCCGGTATTCTGTGGGGCAGATTTTTGTAGGGGCGAGAGAGGGATCTGGTATGCGATCCTTCCCATCATCCCCTAAGCCGGCGTCGGCGATGAGGTTCCCATGAACCAGGAGGCTCTGACCGAAGTCCATCACCACACAATCTTTCTTGATGACGCCAGGGTAGAGCTTATGGTCAACCGTTCGCAGGCCTCGCCCAACCATCTGGATGAGCGGACTTTTATCAGAGCACTGCCGCAGAAGAACGACGCAGGATACAGGCTGATAATCCCATCCCTCTGTCAGAATCATGCAATTGGTAATGACCTTCGTCTTCCCGGCTGTCATGGAGTCAAGGATAGCCGTACGCTGCTCCACCGACATACCGCCATGCACGCAGGCGGCCGGGATACCAGCCCTGGTAAAGGCTGTAGCGACATCCTCTGCATGGGCGACTGTCGAACAGAAGACGACGGTAGGGCGCCCGTCGGCATATTCCCTCCAGTTGCGTATCACTTCGACGTTCACGGCGTCGGTGTTGAGTATAGCTTCGACGTCGTGCTGCTCGCCAAAGTCGGAGCAAGTACGCAGGGAAGCAAGGCGCTCACGTGTACCCGCAGTGTCTATGACGAAGGCGCGCGGCGGAACCAGGAATCCCAGGCTCACAAGCTCGCGTATCGTGATATTGTCACAGACGTTGTTGAAGAACCTGCGAAGGCCTTTGCGGTCAGACCGGGACGGTGTGGCCGTGAAGCCGGCCAGCATGACGTCAGGGTTCTTCTCCCTGGCAGCCTCTATGATGGCACTCCAAGTCGGCGCGGCGATGTGATGCGCCTCGTCGGCGATGATGAGGTCCAACTTCGGTATCCTGCTTAGATGGCCGACTAGTGACTGAACCATGGCAAAGGTTGTCTGACTGCGGAACGTTTTTTTTTCAGCCGTCCAGAGGCCGATGGAGGTTTTGGGATTGACTGCGCGATACTTGGCGCAGTTTTGCTGGACAAGCTCGTGACGGTGCTGCAAGACCAGCGTTTTCCCGTCTATGGCCTTGCCGATGGCTGACAGACAGATAGTCTTGCCCGCGCCCGTGGCGGCCACGGCCAAGGTGTTGCCGTGGTCCGCCAGAGCCTTGACCGCCCGATCGACGAGCCTTTTCTGATAAGGGCGCAGGAGCATGGCTAGAACGGAACTGTGTCAGAGGTGTTCGCAGAGGCCGCCATGGGAGGCGGCGTCGCTCCCCAGGACGGCGTAGGAGCTGTGGTCTGGAGAGGAGTGGCAGGCTGCTGCGTGGGAGCCGGCTGTCCCCATGCAGGAGTAGGCGCTGATGCTGCGCTGGCAGGCTGCTGCGCTACCCAGCTGGGGCGCGGGGCGGGAGCTGCCGTGGCAGTCTGCTGCACTTCGGGAATGGGGGCATTCGAAATCATTTCCCCCTGCTGAGTGAGCTGCTGATAGCAGGGATCGTCAATGGTCACGACGGAGTAGAGACGGTTGTTGATGTAGACCTTCCCGTTGTGGGAAGGCTGCGACTGTTCGCAGTCCACGACGATGAAGCAGGTCAGCCCGTCCAGCTCGGACCAGCGCTGAAGCTTACGGGCCTGCGTTGCGGTCGGGCTGTTATCTTTTGGCCTGATTCCTCTTGATGCCTCGACCATGGCACGGATGCTGCGGATGGAGATGTCAACGGCCTTCTGCTGTCCGGTGGTCTGGGCGTTAGCCAGGTTGAAATTCTGATAGATGACTTTGCCGACGAATGTCCCGCGGGTAACGGTCAGCTTCGTGGCCAGATACTCCAGACCAGAATGCGCCCTGGTGAGCTCAGGCGCAGAAGAGCCTGCGCGGCTGGCTTCGGGATAGATGATGGACAGCTGCACCTGGACTTTAGAATGTGGGGGGATAACGAGACTGGTACTGGTCTGCTGTTCGCCTGCGGTGTTAAGGTCGATGCTCATGAGTTACTCCTTCAATCAATTTGATTTTTCTTGCGTTGTGGGAATGGCGTAAGCGCCATGTGTGGCCAGGTTGAGAGCCTGGTGGAAGGCGCTCCATGTTTTGTCCTGTCCGATGAGGATTTTTGCTGGGAGTCCCCAGCGGTTTTTCGCCAGAAAGTACGGGCGCTCCTCTGTGAAGATGATGCGGTCTCCTTCACCTTCGGCCCGTCGCTTCTCGCCCTTCTTCTGGTCTCCGATGATGCGGCGATCGTAGTTGCAGAAGAGCACCATGTCGGACCATTCCTGCCAAAGCGCGAAGGCCCGCTTGTGGACGCGGATCTGATATCTGTCGTAAGGCTCGCCATCAGGCGGCGTATGCGTCCGGATTTCTGAGTGTGCGATGACGACTACGGTCATGCCGCGATTGTTGCGGAGGCTGTCCAGGCCGCCCATGATGAAGCGCCAGTTGTCGTCTGCCGTGACGTACCCCTTGCCGTATCCGGCGTCCTCGATATGCTGGATGCCCAGGTCTCCACATGTCTTTGCGAGAACAAGAGGCTCAAGCCAATCGAGGCTGTCGAGGACCAGAGTCTTGAATGGATGCTCTCCGTGCAGAGCCTGGATGGCATCGCAGATGTCCTGGTACGAGGTCGCGATAGTGGGGAAGGTCGCCACGTCGAGGGCTCCGGCTCCATCTTCGGTGCGAAGCAGGATAGGTGCCTCGAAGCTGCATCCGAATGTCGTCTTCCCGAGCCCCTGGACTCCGTAAATCAGGATGCGCTGCGGCCCGAAGAGGCCGCCAGTGCGGGTGATTGCGCTGAGGTCGAAGCTCATGCCGGCACCCCTGTAAAAGAGAGAGCCGTACGCCTCTCCACCGTCATGGCGTCGGTGATGAGCGCCTGCTGTTCCGGCGTTGCGTACTTAGACAGGAAGATATCGATGGTCTTCTTGTCCACAGGCTTCCACTCGAAGGTGAAGGCCTTGAGGAATGTCGCGTCGCCTATCGCGGCGCGGGCGGCGTTGAGTTTGTCCTGGTCCCACTTGTATTTCTCCATGATCTGGACGCGCGCCCGGACATCTCCGGCGTCGGCATACCCGGTGCGCTTGCCGTCAGGGACCTGAACCCTGGCGATTATCTCGGTCTGCAGGTCTGTGTACCTGCTCTTGAGCTCGTCAATCTGACGCTTGATAGAAACTGCTTCGGTGATTGCCTGCTCGATAGTCATGATGTGACTCCTGTTCTTTTATCTTTAGTTGGCGGGGCGCTGAGGCCCCGCCTAGTCCAGTGTGCGGGAGGAACCGCATGGCCCTGCCTGTGCCGGGCAGGGAATTTGGGGAAAAGTGGTGAAGGGGCGGCCATGTAGAGAGAGGTAGTGGCCTGAGAGAGAGACTGTATCCTCTATGGCCGCCCCTGACGCCTCGCGGCGAAGGGCAGCGTCTGACCCTGCCGTGGTCCCGGGGTCCGGGAAATTTTTCAGCGATTCACCCAACCGCTCATAGGCTTTCTGGAAACATCTTCTGCCGGGATGAAATGTAAAAAACCATGCTTCGTTTTTGTGTAGATGCGGCTATGCACGGATTCTATAACGTGAGCGTGACGGTGAATAAATTTTTTCAGACCGCGGCGAGTGAATGTGCGGCCCATTACTGACCGCCCCCAATCGTCATGAGCTATACATAGATTTACAGTATACATTTTCGTCTTCTTATTTTTGCGGGGAGCCGGGCTATCTCTTCTCTCGTGACGGCTCCGGCCCCCCCGTTCCCTAACGCGGCCATTTCCAACCGCGCCCCACTCCGGCCAATCCGGAACGGGAAATTTGGCCGATAATCATGATCAGCATAAAACATTTTTTCGCTTGCTAAACGCCCGCTGAGTGGTTTGCGGTTCACTTGTCTGACGTCTATACGCCGAGCCCAGCATTTTATGTGTGTGAGGAGCGTAACTCCGTAGGTAGGGCCGCTTAAAACATTTACGTGGCGGTGCAGAAAGCGTTTCAGCCCGCGCCGTGTAAAAGTCTTCCCTGATGTAGCCATCCCCCAATCGTCATGAAGAATGGTCAAATAAAGAGTGTACAAGGTCTCTTTCCCTTAAGCGGGACGGCCCTTTACCATGGAAGGCCGCCCCTGACGCTCACGGCGGCGACTAGCGCGTCCGACTATACCGCCGTTCCCGGTAACCGGGAATTTTAGAAATCCGTTCCGACTGTGAAGAGCATTCCCGACACTACGAGGATGGTGCCCACCCACGCCACCGCGGCCATTGTCGTGGTGACGGCCTCGATGAGCCGTTCTCTGCGGGTTCTTCTGGCGCGTTGCGCCATCTGCCACGCGAAGGCCCTGCGGCCCTCGCGCACGGTCCTGCTCTCGATGGCGGAGAGAAGGGCGGCCGCGTCGTGAAAACGTTCTGTCGTGGTGTACATTTTATTCATCTGATCTTTCCACAGTGATGATTTTTTTGCCGAAACGGCCGTATTTCTCAGCGTCGTCCGGATAGCACACAATGGCGTCTATGTCGTCGGTTACCACGTTGACAATGCCGTTCCTTGTGTCAAATGTTTTAAACACACCGGTTTTTCTGGCTTTACAGGTTTCTTGTATAACGGCTGCGAGAATGCACCCTTCCAGCAGGTGCTCAGGCACAATCTCCTCGGCTTCATCGTGCTCGTACATGAATTTTACGGCGTCTTCCGTGCTCAAAAGTTTAGACAGCAGATATTTCATTTTCCGTCTCCTTTTATCCCGTCTTCGTGTCCCTCGTTCTTCGCACCTTACTAATAAGGCAGTGTGCGGCTATGCCGACTTACCCTATGGTTCAGGCCGTCCCTGCCGGACAGACGGGGCCTTTGGGTGGTGAACAGCCTCTGCTTACTCGGATCCGTGGAGTGGTGTGCGGCGGCTTCTCTCCGTTGGCAAGAATTTAATAGGCTATTTAAGCCTACATGTAAAGAAAAAAATAGGCTTAAATTGCCTATTTTTATTTTTTTTTCTGTATTTAGGGCAAAAAAAAGCCCCTCCGAAGAGGGGCAAAAAATTTTTGGCTAGGGAGAAAGAGCTAGAAAATACCCTTTATTTGTAGAGCACCAAAGAGCAGAGGGCTAAGAAGAACGCCACCCACCATGCTAATGGGGAGAGCAACAACCAGTGGAATGTAATCCCATAAGAATATGGCGAAAAACTTTATAACAATAAATTCAACAATAAGAACAATAATATACTTTAAAAAGTTTGCAAATGAAGGCCATTCTAAATACTTTATTATAGGCCATAACAACAAGCATGAAAAAAAGTATTTTTTAGGGCTATTTCTGCAAAACGCGCTTTTGTCTTTAATTGGAGCGCCTAGACCAACACCAGCTAATGTAAGCCCAATAGTGAGATAGCTTGAGAAAACAAACAAAATATTGATATTAAATTTTATCATTAGTAAGCTATTCATAGACTAATCCTTTTCTTTGTTGAATATGATTATTCGACAGTGTTCTTTGTGGATATCATAAGTCTGTTTCAAGCTATTTTGTTTTTTGAATCTGATGACAACGGTACGTCTTTGCCTTTAGGCGGACGCCCCGGTGCCCCCTTTAAGCTTTTGCCGTCACCCACCATATCTAAGGCGGCAGCAACCCCACACACATCAGCAAGAGACACGCCTAGAGCGTGGGCCATTTCGTAGGCATCAGAAAGAGAGAGAGCTTGACGCCCGCCCCTAACCTTGCGCCATCTACCAATTGGGTCTTTGAAATCAACACCCCAGGCGGCCTTGGCTAAATCAGAAGCGTTCAACTTCTGTTTGGTAGCCAAGGTGACCAGCGCCTCCACAAAAGCTTTTTGAAAGTCTATCCCGTTCATAAATACCACCTTACTTGTAGGGCGACTTAAAAAAAATTGGCTAAAAATGAGCTTGATAAATAGGTCAAAACAGCCTATTTTAATAACGCGAGGAAAACACCATGCAAGAACAGCTTCAACAA
>ENA-OVGC01002145-OVGC01002145.1-human-gut-metagenome-genome-assembly--contig:-NODE-2145-length-13766-cov-11.104515_pt1 | contig 13766 bp, 18 predicted proteins | sample MGYA00237768_ERZ505415 | MGnify/ENA primary metagenome ERZ505415 (study PRJEB26158, sample SAMN06016382) | human gut metagenome | biome: human gut; feature: ankylosing spondylitis patient; material...
TCTTTCCCTACACGACGCTCTTCCGATCTCCAAGTTCCAAAAAAAACTTTTCGATCTGTACGACAAGAGCGTTTTCCAAATCGCTTTCCAATATGGGCTTGTTCTCCGGCACACCCAAAAACTCGAACACATAGGGATCACGGATGATGTCAGCTGGCTGATTGATTTCAATCCCTTTCTGCGCCAGAGAGAGGCCCTTTTCTTTATTCGCATCTCCGCTGGAAAGTAGCAGCCGTTCATACAGTGAGCTGTCAATCTGCCGTTTCAGCTCCCGAACTGACCAGCCCGAATTGATAGATTCTTTCTCGTAAAAGCTGCGTTTGTTCTCATCCGTAATACTCAAAAGTTCACAGTAATGAGACCAGGACAATTTGCCAGACACTGTCTGGCATTTTTCATAAGCAAGATAAAATGCCCGCATATTTTGCAAATTAGAACGAGAAAAACCTTTTCCAAATTCCCGTGTCAGCTCTTTGGAAAGTTCCCTTAAGGTTTGTTTTCCATAATCCGCGCGAATCTGATTTTGCTGTTCATACTCCACGATAATCCGGCCAATGTTCCAGTAGGTTGTCAAAAGCTGCGTATTAACCTGCTGTGCAACATTTTTTCTGGCGTTTTCCAGCAGCTCTCGGATTTCCAAAACCATGGAGTTGTTTGGCGTTAATTGATTTTCCATACACGCCCTCCTTTATCTAAAACTATCCGCACTCGGCGGCAGAATATATTCTTAGATAGTATATCCTATTTTTAATGGAAAGCAAAATAACATCAGTGGCATATTTTATCCATAAACCAAATCCTGAATGGTAAACTTCAAGTCCTGCACCTTGCCCAGCAGCCAGATGGCAGCCATTGGCAGACCATAGGGACTAATAAGGAATGCCATCACCAGCAGGATAATGCCGTTTTGCAGGGAACAGGTCAGCAGAACCGCCACACCCAGCAGGACGATCACCATGCTGATAGCCTGCCTTGGCTACCTCATCCAAAATCCACACAAATACCCGATCCACGGTCTCTTCGGTGAACCGATGCCGGAAGTTATAGCTCACCGTGGAAAAATGCGGCGTTTCCTCCTGCAAGGGATAACCGAGAAACCAGCGATAGCAATTGTTTGCGCTGACTTCTTCCGCTGTCCGCCGCAGCGAGGGAAGGCCGTACAGATGCTGGATCAGCACCATCTTGAACAGCACCACAGGGTCGATGCTGGGGCGCCCATTATCCTCACTGTACAGGGGTTCTACCATTTCGTAGAGCCGGTTAAAACCTACCGCCGCATCTATTTTTCTCAGCAGATGGTCTCTCGGCACCAGTTGGTCTATGACTACGAACTCTACCAGATCTCGATCCATTTTCCCACGTTCCAGCATCTTTCATCACCCTTGTCCATTCTACCATATCTATCAGAAAAAGCCCAGCTCCAGCCGGACTTTTTCGACAGACTGAGATGAGTAGGTATCCTTAAGAGATACCTACTCATCTCTTCATTGTGCGTATATATTGTTTTATTTGAACTTATTATATTACCTTACCAAGCAGGCACTCGTAACCATCAAATCTAATGGTGCATAGGCTCCTACGAGATAATAGTAGCGGTTCATCGAAATGACCCCAAACGGAATTGGAAGGTAGTGTCGGATGGTGAACAACGGAAAATCTGCCAAGCGAATGGTGGTAAAAAGCAAAAATCGGAGCCGTTCTGGCTCCGATTTCTACTTTTTGTTATCTTCAAGGGCGAATGTCATTTAACTTTCTCCACAGAAGCGATTGTGCCCTCAAAGGGATCAACCTCCGATAACGCGCCGGTGTAGGTCACAGTGACGGAGTCACCCACAGCAACATCATCATACCCTTCCGGCTTTGCGGAGGAGTCGATGGAAAACTGGTAGGAAGCGCCTTGGTCATCCGTCACAACAAACATAAAGTCCTTTTTCTCGTCCAGCTTGCCGGTCAGGGTGCTTTCCTCCTGCTGCGCTCCGCTTTGAGTGCCGGCATTGGAATCTGTGTCTGTGCCGGATGTCTGGCTGCCGCAAGCGGTAGCCAGCGCCAAAATACATACAACCGTCAGCAATACAAATAATTTCTTTTTCATCATACGAATCCTTTCTGATATGCTTCTTTTAAGAGGTCTTGATAGATGTTTTTTTCAATCGTGAATTCCGGCATCCCCATAGAGCCTGCCGCAATCGCGAATTCGTCGAAGACCAACACGAGATTTCCGTTTGCGTCGAGATAGAAATTCTGCTCCGCGTCGATCCCAGCAAAATCCTCCGGGAAGTATGCGAGGGCTTGATTTGCGGACATCTGCGCTTCCACTTGCCGCAGCACCTCATTGGACAGCACTGACACATAATCGGTCCCATCGCGGAAGAGATCCCTCAGAGAGATCATTTGTCCCGTTGCTTTGTCAATGTGATAGAAGCGGCTGAAGGCATAGCTGCTGGCTTCCGTTTGTGTGGCGTCTATGCGAAGGGTAAACCATGTGTCCGTGTTAGTAAGCACCACGCTGGATACACGCAGATCCTGATAGCCATTTCCGATGCGTTCACAGTCTTTGTAAAACTGCGTCAGCAGCTCGTCGGTGTATGCGCGGACTTCCTGATTTACCGTATCAGCTGCATCGCTGCCGGATAACTCCGGTACGGAGATATCCATAGAACTATGTCCATCATTGTAGGCGTAACTCCGGAAGGTGACCACTTTCACCAACGCCCCCAGCCCAGGGATCTCCGCCATCGCTGCCGCAGCTGAGGGGGATACGTTTGGAATTGTGATGAACAGCGCAAGCGCTGCTGCGACCCATGTTTCCCAGTGGCGTCGCTGACGCCGTCGGGAATTTTCGTCCAGAGCCGCGCAGGTTTGGAACACCCGCCCAGCATAATCCTCCGGGAGTGGAAATGATTCCTCAGCGGCACGCTGGTGGAGCAACTCGTCAAATTGATCCATAGACCCCTCCTTGTTCATCGGCCAGCAAAAGGCGCAGCTGCTTTCTGCTGCGGGACAATCTGGTTTTTACTGCTACATCGCTGATCCCTAAAGTGCGGCTGATCTCCCGAATGGAAAATCCGTCATAATAGAACAGTGTTACCACGGAGCGCATTTCCGGGTTTAATGATAGCACCGCTTCCCATAGGGACAGCCGTTCAGTCGGATCCGGATCGTCTGCAGGCAGAAAGTCCTGTACTTCAGACAGATCAGTGATTGGCCGGTACTTCCGGCATAGGTCATAGCAGTTGTTAACTACGATCCGCAGGATCCACGATTTGAATTTTGCAGGGTCCCGCAGGGCATCCAGCTTCGTAAAGGCAGTACAAATGGCACTCTGTACCGCATCCTCTGCGTCTTCGTCGGTTGACACGATTGCCCGGGCGGTTCGGAACATGGCCGTCTGATTCTGCAGCACCAGACGGGTGAAGTCATCTTTATCTAAATCTAATCTTTTTACCACACTGGATGGCCTCCTATCAAGCCCCTTGCTTTCCGGTCATCTATATAGACGCTTTGAGCACGAAAAAGGTGGCAGCATTTGAATTTTTTTCTTTGGCTGGAGTGGTTGATCCGTTTCGGGGCGCTGGCCCTTTTTTATTGTGTTTGGCAAAGTACAGGGCAGATTGCCCGATGAATGAAATCTGCTGTGATTCCGATATTTTTACCATATACCAGAATGAGACCGGTTTTGTCAAGAGGAGTAACCTCTATGCATCAACTCAAACCTTTCCTCGTAAGTGCTCAATAACCACCCGCATTTCCAAGGTTGCGTAAGTGTGAGAAAATGATATGCAGTCAACAAAGACTGCGTGTAAGTTTTCGAATGCGAAGGGAGTGCGTGTAAGAAATGGAAGATGTGTTGGCGATCCGGGATGAGTATCGTCTGCAGAAGTGGAGCCAGATCATCCAGGCGGGGCAAAACAGTGGGCTGAGTAAGCGAAGTTTGACCGGGAGGCTGCGTTTAAGTCTATCATCGGAGCAGGACGCCAGAGTGAGAATGCTGCTGTTGTTGCTGAAGAAAAAAATGCAAAGAAAAATGGTGACCGGGTGCAGCGGGCCTATTATCTGGATCGGGATATTGATAAGGCGCTGCGTAGGATGGCGCTGGAGGAAGGAAAGAACTTGACAGAATCAGTCAATGATGCTTTGCGAGCTGGATTGATGAAATATCTGTAAAAAGCAAGAAAAAACGAAAAGGCAATCTACGATTGCCTTGATGTAAACCGCAAGCGGTTTACATGATGGGGCTTGATGAAATAAAATCGGGATGAAAAACATGGAATTAAAAGAAAAACTTGTCGCTTTGCGTAAAGAGAAGGGGCTAACACAATTAGTTGTTGCGGAGAAGCTGAATGTTTCCAGACAAGCTATTTCACGCTGGGAATCTGGAACGGCGCTGCCATCTACAGATAATCTTAGATGCTTGGGAGCGTTGTATGAGGTTCCCATTGATTACTTGGTTAACGAGGAAACAGAACGGCCTATTTCAGAGGATGATAGTAGACAAGATGAAAACAAACAGAAGCATAAAAGGGTTTTAAGAATCGTTGCCGCTTTTATTAGTGTGGCCCTCATTGTGGCGGGGGTGGTCTACTTTGCGGTTCTTTCTGGGGCAAAGAAAACGGAGACAATACCAATCGAGGACTTACAAATAGAGAAAGGTGACAGTTATCCGTCAGAGAGTTTCTCAATGAATTGATGATTACAGAAGGGGGGTGAAATATATGAAATCCAAAAGATTTTTATGTACTGTGTTAGCTTGTGTAGTGATGATTAGCTGTATTACCAACGCAGCAGCAATCCAGGAAGAAGTTGCAGACGATTTTGTAGAGTACAATACAGAATCAATTTTGACTACAAGAGCTATCGGTGAATTTGAGATGACGGTTTCTGCTAAAACAAAAGCAATTGCAGATAGTAGTTTATCGTTAGAGGCCGGGGACACAGTTCGGATCAATGCAAGTTATTCACCAGATGGAAGCGTTGATTTTGGTTTAGTTGATGAAGATGGAGTTTTTCATTATATCAACGTGAAAAACGGAAGCATTGATAAGACCATCCGGATTAGCGAACGTGGAAAGTATAAATTCCAGGTCAGGAATAATTCTTCGGTAGCAGTGAAGGTCTGTGGGTTTGTAAGGTATTGACCGACTATATTACAAAATGATTAATGCACTAATGAATTTTGAATTGTGAAAGGAATGAGGTAAGGAATAAAATGGATATCCATTTTATGTGAACTATTAAAGCAAACTGAGTTGGTAGTTAAATAAAAGAAAGGATAGTGAAAGATATGAAACGAATTTTTGGCTTGATGTTAGCAGTGGCTATGGTACTTTCTATGAATATCTCTGCTTATGCAACGAACGAAGTGAGTATTGATGAAGAAGAAATGCTTCAAGCCATTAGTGCCCTGGATGAAAGTTTTCAAAATGAAGATGGTTGTAGTACTGAAGTAGTCGGTATGGTGGCAGACGAGAATGACTATCCAGCTGATGAATATATGAATTGCAACCGTCGAGAAACAACGGTTCCGAAAAAATTTTATAATATCGCTATCAATGGAATTTATAAGGGTTCATTTGGTGATTTGAGAGGTAGAATGTACACAAGCAAGTACTTTGATACACAGGATTGTGAGTATTATAGCCGTGTTCGCTGCTATGGTGAGTATCCGAACCTAACGTACAAGGCAGGCAATTACTGTGTTACCTGCAAAAAAGTATTATCTACCTCCGAAAGCGATTATTACACTCCTGCTACCCCATGGCAAGATGGTAACTGGGTGAGTTTCCATCATACCGTAGAAAGTAGGCATACTGATCATTTTGTGTGTCCGTTTGTTATAAATACGAGCGGCCTCATCAACGATCAGTTGTATGCTATCGGAGGAGATATTTGGGTAAATTATACTGATACGTGGAGTTAATTTTTTGCAGCAACGTCACCTGTTTTCACAGGTGACGTTGCTGTATTGCGATAAGAGGTTCTATTGTGAATATTAAACTGTGTCGAGAAAAATTGGAGACATTGGACTCATTCAAAATAAAAATAATTGCGTGTTTTTGTATGACGGTTGATCATGTGGGGGCTTTTGGGAGCGATATTCTTGGAAGTTGGTATTATACTATATTTAGAATGATTGGTAGAATAGCAGCACCTTTGTTTTTATTTATATTGGTTCAAAGTATCCGTCATACAAGAAATAGAACCAATTTTTTGAAAAGACTATATCTTGCAGGGGCGGTTATAGGCTTATCGAATACAATATTTAACGTCCTTGGTGCAAATATATTTGGAATACATGATTTCGGGAACACATTGTTCACATTTTTTTATGTGGGATTCTATGTTACCATCATAGAAAAAATTTCCGTTGCTATCCCAGAAAAAAACATACGAGAATGTGCCAAGAGTTTTGGGATCTTGGGGTTTTCGTTGTTGCTATGTATGGTGTACAGAATCATAGAAATTATTATGCCAAAGGGCCTTCCAGTACAACAGAGGGTATTAATTCGAGGTATTAGAGATTCCTTAATCCCAACTATAAATCATTTAGAATATGGTATAGGATTTGTCTTGCTGGGAATATGTCTTTATTTTGTGAAAAAGAAAACTTTGCAATGTGCGGTTTATTTTATATTCTGTATTATATGTATATGTGGTGCTACAGTTGCGGTGAGAAATCCGGATATATATATTGGATCATCTTTCACAACATTATATTTTGCCCCAATGCAGTGTTGGATGATTTTAGCGTTACCTATTATGATGTTGTACAACCAAAAGAAAGGTAGAAATATAAAAGGATTCTTTTATTGGTATTATCCTGTACATCGTTATGTGATTGTTATAGTTTCTGCTATGCTTGGCTCTGGATGACTAATTGATACTTAAGAGTGATTAATTTTTTAGCGGCATATAAAAATGTGCCACTAAAAAATGTTGTGGTTTTGGTTGATTCAAAAAAACGGTTTACCCGTTTATATATGAACGGGTAAACCGTTATACGGTTAATTTTATGGTTATGTTGACAACCTCCGCAACGTATGGTAAGATGTTCTTGGATAGGAAAGGCTGCGGTAGACGCTGGATCGAAGCCTTGAAAGAAAGGGGGTATGGATGGCGGCTGCGAGTGGTGTGTGATTGGCAGCAGAAGTGAAGAACGAAGCTCGTCTGGGCGAGGGTAAATAGTAATTAGGCCCAGAGCGTCTTGGCTGGCAGATCTGCCGGTCGGGGGTTTAGCAATTTGCTAATCAGAAGCCACTTCAGGTACGATACACCTGTGTGATGCGTGGGCTTGCCGTAGTAACCTTTGTGAACTGGAAAGCGCATCATGGACCCGGCATGAGTAATCCTTTTGAAAGTGTCGGTAAGTAAAATGTATCTGTCCCTATCCATCTACTGATAGTAGCCGGAATACTGTAGATCTTCCGGAGAGCTGCTTCCTCTACAAAGAAGCCGACAGAATCTGAACTGCCGTAGATCTCAATAAATCAGAGCTGCACACATAAGCAGATTAAAAAAAGTGTAGGGAGCAATCCCAAACCCGTCATACATAAGACGTTAAAAAGTGTATTTTGCCGATTGTCGAGTCTCCGAATGGAGCTGGCATGAGGCGGCTTAGCTTGAACGAGAAATGTAGAAGTCTATAAAACTAAGAAAATAGTTATGTAGTTTTATAGAAATATAGATTTATATAAAAATAGATGCACGAAAGGAAGTCGGAATGGGGCGTAGAAATAAAGCGTACTTCAAGGATCTGCACCAGCAAGCCTATGACCGGCTTACCGGGATGCAGGCTTTTGGCGAGAGCAAAAAAGAGGCGGTAGCCAATGGCACAGAGAAAGATAAAATATTTGCGTTCAACACCTATAAGAGCTACTGGAAACATACCAAATATTTTATCAAGTACATCAAGGAGAAGCATCCGGAGTGTACAACGCTGAAGAGTGCAAAGAAGTATGCTAATGAATGGCTTCAGACCAGAGTGGATCAGGGGCTTTCAGCGTGGACGGTGCAGCTCGAAGCGAAAGCGCTGGGAAAGCTATACGGGATTTCCCCGGATGACGAGAATTACTTTAATCCGCCCAAGCGAAAACGTGAGGAGATTAAACGGAGCCGGGGGGACCGGGTGCGGGACAAGCATTTCTCCAAGACGAACAATGATGAACTGATAAAGTTTTGCCGGGGAACCGGCCTGCGGCGAAAGGAGCTGCAGGAGCTGCGGGGGAAGGATCTGGTGCCCAGGGCGCAAATTGAGGCGGAGATCTCCGAACTGCAGAAAATCCCGGAGGAGCAGCGAGCACCGAGTGTCACAAAGCGCCTTGAAATGCTCCAGGACGCACGTTTGTTCCCGGAGGAGTGGTTTATCCATGTCCGCAACGGAAAGGGCGGACGAGAGCGTTTAAGCCCGATTATAGGCAAAAATGCGGGGCAGATCATTGAACGGATAACTGATACACCGCCAGAGGAGAAGGTGTGGCAGCACGTCCATAATTGCGCCGACATCCACGGTTATCGTGCGGAGTATGCCACGGCGATCTACAAGGCTCATGCCAGGGCAATCGAAGAGATTCCCTATGACCGGGTAAACCGTGGCACCGGGCGGCGTTATCAAAGCGAGGTTTATACTTGCCGAAAAGATGAAGCGGGGAAGAAGCTGGACAAGGCTGCTATGCTGATCTGCAGTAAGGCGCTGGGGCATAACCGTATTAGCGTTGTAGCGGATAACTACATTCGGGGCCTGTAAGGAGGTGCGCTGCCATGGGTGAGTTTGTAAAGAAAACGATAGTGGGTTATAAAGATGTTCCTGGCGGCAGCTCGGACCCAGATTGTACCCATGTGATTCTGACGCTGAACGAGTATAAAAAGATTGTCCGGGAGAGGGACGAGGCAATCCGAACGGTCGGCATTGAACGTCAGAATGCTGACCGTCAAATGAACGAAGAAAAAAAGAATGCTGCATACCAAATCAGGCAAGTGAGAGATCAGGCGGTCAAGGAAATCGCAGAAATGCAGGGAGCATTGGCGCAGGCCCAGAAGGATGCAGCATATCAACGGCACCTAAATGAAAACCTGCTGCGGATCTCTCGGGAAAGAGCTAATGCGGATCGAGGACTAAAACCGAAAAAAGAGCATACCGGATATGTTGTGATGAATATGCAGGAAAAGAAATTGCAGAGAAAGAACAGTCGGGGCTATTACACAATCACATTATGGGAAACGGTGCTGCAGAGTCCCTACTCTGTAGATTTCACTGAAGAACAGGCCAGATATCAGATTCATGAAGATCTAATGCAGCATGAAGATGGAAAAGAGTGGGCGTTAAGCAGAATTGGAATTTGTGAGAAGCCAGATCCGAAGTTCTGTGACCCATTTGAATATAATGAAATAATGGAAAATGAAAATGTTCTTGTTCGGTATCAGCTGCGTGCAAACTATCAGGCACGGCGAGGGGAGAAGACCGGCTTTTGGGACATCATATTGGTGCATCAGAAGCCGATACCACAGGTTCCGAAAGATATGAGGCCATGAGAAAAGCCGCTGTATCAAACAGCGGCTTTTCAAATTCGACAGAGTGTGCTAAAATGCCAATGTTGCCCAACTCCGGCCCAGTAATGGGAAGGAGGTGAATGCTATGCTGGAGTCATTTTGCAATCTCTTAATCGGCATCGGAGCAAGTGTAATTGGCACTTACATTTGTAAATGGCTTGATGACCGAAACAAGGGCAACTAAGCATGAAAGAAAGCCGGGAAGGTGGCACCCTTCCCGGCTTTCGCTATGCTGGAATTTTGCTAATCTCTTAGGCTATGGCTATTATACCACGCCTATCGTAGTTTATGCAAGCGGTGAGTAAAATATTATTTGTAAAAATAGCCTGCCCAGTGGACTTGAAAAGCTCTTCTGGACAGGCTATAATGAGAACAAAAAACAGGGAAAAACTCATTGATAATATATGCCCCCCTTAAAGGGTAAGGCCCTTTAGATATCGTATCTAAAAATAACAAAAAGTATTCTTTTTTTCGAGAGAAAGTCGGAGGGGAAAAGGGGGTGTGCGGAGGGGTGTGGGAATGTGGTAAACCTGTAAGGTTTTCCATATTTCCATACCCCGGAGCGAGGGGGAAAAGGGGAGGTGACTTTCTCTTTAAGCCGCCTTAGGCGGCGCTCTTTGGCTCCCCTTTTCCCCCTTCCCGCCCGCAGGCGTTCCCCGCCGCAGCGGATTTTCTTTTTTGCTTCTTTTTTCTTTTGGAGGTGCTTATATGAAACAACCGAGGAAACGGGGAATAAAACCGGAAAACAGTAAAACGGTTAATCAATGGGGGCTGCGGGGGCGGATTCCGGTTGATCCGTTGAAGCCGCAGTATATTTGGGATAATTACTATGATGTGCCGCAGACGATTTACTATCTTGAAGAAAACACCAGAGAAATGACCGAAGAGGAAAAGGCTGATTTCAGGGCAGATCGAAAAGTTTTTAGCCAGAAGTATGTAAAGCTGATTGCGGATGAGCGGGAGCGGTTGAGAAAGAAAGCGAGGGAGACTGAATGACGGATCAGCAGACCGCTCTGGAACGGCAGCGGGCGCTTTACCAAGAGAAGAACGCCTATTTGGATCAGTTTTTAGAGCCGGTGGAGCCGTATGAGTTTTATCGGGAGATCTTCCCGAAAGGTTCTTTTGAACGAAAAGGTCATTATGAAGATGCCAAAGGCAATGCTATTGCACTGACAGTACCGAAGAAACAGGATAGCCAGGAAAATGGTGTTGCGCTGGAGATTGAGGGAGACGGTAAGACAAGAAGGCATTTGATTACCGATGAGCTGGAGGAATTGGGTGAGATCCAGAACACGGATTTTACGATCATGTCTCCGATTTCGTATTTTGGCAGGCAGCGGAGTGGTAAGAATGCCCGCTATCTCTATGCTTTGGTTTTCGATCTGGACGGTGTTTATATGCCGCAGCTCCGGGACACGCTGCACCAGATGAATAAGGATATTATTCCCAAGGCAACCTTTATAGTAAACAGCGGAACAGGTTTGCATCTGTATTATGTGCTGACGGAGCCGGTCCCTATGTATCCGCACAATCAGAAGATTTTGAAAGAACTGAAATACTCTCTTACACGGCAGATATGGAACAGGTTCACCTCGTCTATTAAGGAGCCGCAAATGCAGGGCGTTTTGCAGGGATTTCGTGTAGTTGGTTCCGGTTCCAAGTTAGGACGGGACTATCCTGTGGTGGCGTATCGTTTTGGTGGTGCGGTAGAGCTGGAGAAGCTACTGGACTATATTCCTGCCAGCAATGGTGAACGGCAGCACCTGCAGGCGCTTATGAAAAAGAGCCGGTTATCTTTGGCTGAGGCCAGAGAGAAGTATCCAGACTGGTATGAGCGCAGGATTGTGAAGAAGGAGCGCAGAGGACGCTGGATGGTAAAGCGAGACCTTTATGATTGGTGGCTAAGACGGATTGCTGACGAGATTAAAGTAGGACATCGTTTTTATGGCATTATGACGCTGGCAATCTATGCGAAGAAATGTGATATAGACGAGGACGAACTTCGGGAGGATGCTTTTGGACTACTCCAGCGATACGATGATATGAGTGTGGAGGACATCAACCGTTTTACGAAAGACGACATAGTGTGCGCTCTGGAGATGTTCAATGAGGACTATGTGACATTTCCCAGGGATGATATTGCAAAGATTTCCGGACTCTCTATGCCAGTTAATAAGCGGAATTGGCGCAAACAAAAGCTGCATATTCAGTATATGAATATAAATAGGCAATTCAAAGTGGCAAATGGTGAATGTACTAATGGTGGTCGGCCAACGGCGCAGCAACGAGTATATGAGTGGCGCCTGCAACACCCAGAGGGCCGTAAGGCAGACTGCAACAGGGATACAGGCATTGATCCTAAGACGATCCGAAAATGGTGGGACAAGTCACTATAAAAATATAGCAAAGCAGATACATAAGAAGAGACGGCCTGCCAGGTTGTTTTTTTCTTTCTGTGGGTGCGTGAGATGCAAGAATGAATATGGCTAACAAAAAAGATGGCGAAGATGTTTTCCACGCTTTCCATAACGAGGCTCAAAAGGGAGTAAACCATGGAATTTTCAACCTCTAATGCCCAAGGAGTAAGGGTATAAAAAGATAGCCATTGACAAAAGATATATATTATGATATATACTGTGTTAAGAGGTGAGAGTAATGGAGACTGCAAAGATTTTTGAAAATGGAAGAAGTCAGGCGGTGCGCCTGCCGAAGAAGTTTCGTTTTAATACGGATGAAGTTATTGTGCAGCAGCTTGGCGATGCAGTGATTCTTGTGCCGAAGGAGTCTCTCTGGCAGACATTTATGGCTGGGTTGGACGGCTTTACCAGCGATGTTTTTGCGGATGGAAGAGATCAAGGTGTTCAGAAAGAGAGAGAAAATCTGTGACTTATATGCTGGACACAAATATTTGCATCTATGCAATGAAAAATAAGCCGGAGAATGTGCTTCAAAGATTAAAAAAAGAGCTTAACAGCGGGGTATGTATTTCGTCTATCACACTGGCTGAGTTGGAATATGGGATGAAGCACAGTTCAAATCCTGCAAAGAATGAACAGGCGCTGTTGCGCTTCTTGATTCCGTTGTCCATTCTTCCATTTGGTGCGGTGGCAGCAACGGAGTATGGAGCAATCAGAACCTATCTTCAGAACAATGGGACCCCAATCGGACCGTTGGATATGTTGATCGCTGCACACGCCAAATCAGAGAACATGATTTTAGTAACGAATAATGTCCGAGAGTTTGAGCGTGTGCCAGAATTGGAAATTGAAAATTGGGCGGAGTGAAGTAAGGTAAATTTATGGGGCTGGAAAAAGCGATTAGAAGCGGTAAAGAGAGACGTAAAGAATATCATGGAGCGAAGGCAGTGGATAGTGCTTGCCGCAATAACGGGGGGTGTCCTTACTGTGAATCTAATCGTCTGTATGTTAATCGCAAGCGGCTGATTGCAGCCGAAGAACAATTCCGCGAATGTGAATTTGAGAGAAAGATTTTTTCTAAAGAAGCGTTCGAGGTCATGGAACATACTATATGAGGGATGAGTATACGATGATAAGTAAAGGGGGCTGTGACTGTGGTGTCTAAGGTATTACAGATCGGTTATGAGCCGGAGCGTGATCGCCTGACCTGGGATGGCTGGGATATTCATTGTGGCCAGGGTATGGATGTGTTGCTCCCAGATCGGCTCGATGGAGGCACATGGCGGACTGTATCCTTTGAGCACAATGATGAGGGATGGTATATGCCTGGGCATCCTGATGTGTCTCCGGTGGGCCTGTGGGCACGTGAAAGACAGGACTAAACTATGAAGATTAGCTATGAGGGACGAGTATAATATCAGAGAACTGAATCCAAGTAAAAATCCGTTTGAGGGATTGTGCGGATAATCGCAGAAAAATTCAAATATCCTGGCAGTAATGAAAAAGCGGAAGAACAATGTGTTCTTCCGCTTTTTTATATTGCTATACATCTATAAATATAGTAAACTACAAATATAGTTATCTACAAAAATATGAAACTATAAAAAGAGGAGCGTGAGTACATGATTATTGCAGTAGCAAATCAAAAGGGTGGTGTCGGCAAAACAACCACGTCCCAGGCACTGGCTGCAGGACTGGCAGCAAAGGGGTACAGAGTTCTGGGGATCGACCTTGATCCACAGGGAAATTTTTCTACGGCCTGCGGAGCAGAGAACTATAATGTCCAGACGATTTATGAGGTTATGA